>Ga0315291_10008182_pt1 | contig 12859 bp, 15 predicted proteins | sample YL17G12_20_MG_FD_203070 | JGI IMG/M metagenome (GOLD analysis project Ga0315291, IMG submission 203070) | Sediment microbial communities from Yellowstone Lake, YNP, Wyoming, USA - YL17G12_20 | ecosystem: Environmental > Aquatic > Freshwater > Lake > Sediment | place: USA: Wyoming | collected... | reverse complement strand
AAGAGAACCTTGAGGTAAGAAAAGAAGAAATGAATTACCAGGAAGCGATAAAGTCAGGAGCCCTCGCTTTTTTTAAGGAAAAGTACCCGGACAAAGTAAGTGTTTATTCGGTAGGAGGTTTTTCAAAAGAGATTTGTGCCGGGCCTCATATTAATAAAACCTCCGAATTAGGCAAATTTAAGATCGTAAAAGAAGAATCATCTGGCGCAGGCACAAGAAGAATAAGAGCAGTTTTAGAGTAAATTATCGATGTTGATGCTGAGCAGATAACATATTTTTGATATAATAATATAAGCAATGGATCAGAAATTTTTTTCTTCCCAAATTCAAAGTTTATCCTTTTTTAATAAGATAAAATCTGAATATCTTTTAGGTTTGGATATTGGTACCGAGGCAGTAAAAGCTATAATTTTTCAGAAGCCGGTTTTAAAAAAAGAAGAAAAGGCAAAACTTATAATTTGGGGAAAGTATCAGGAATATTTCGATAAATCAAATGTTTTCAATAGTGGAGGTTTCGAAGAACGCGGCATCAAAGTCGCAATTTCTGAATCAATAAAAGGAGTTCACCAAAATTTCATCCAGAATTTGGGTCGCAAAATAAATATTCATACCAACAATTTACCAGTCTTAGTTAGTTTACCGCCGAATATCCTAAAAGAAAAAATAATATCTCAATCTTTGGAAAGAGAAAATCCGGAAGCAGTAATTAGCAAAAAAGAAGAAAGTGATATTTATAAAATTATTTTCAAGAATACTCAAGATGAGATAGCTAAAAATTTTTCTCAAGAATTCGGCATTTTGACAGAAGACATCCAGTTTATTTCCCTTAGGATTTTGGAAATAAAATTTGATGGTTACAAAATTAGTAAATTAGAAGGATTTAAGGGCAAGAGATTAGATTTTCGAGTTTTAACCACTTTCTCATTGAAGGGCTATCTTAAAAACATTGAAAAGATCTTAAAAGATTTAAAATTAAATATCTTAGAATTTTTATACAAAAGCCAGAATTTGCCCCACTTATTTTTTGATGAAGAGAGCGAAGCAATTTTTTTAGACGTTGGCGGTGAAATTTCGCAAGTTTTTTTGATAAAAAAAGGGAAAATAGAGTTAGTTTTTGAATTTAATAGTGGAGGGTTGGATTTTACAGAAAGACTCTCTAAAATTTTAGGATTAAATTTAGAAGACTCGAGGAATTTAAAACACAACTATTCCAACTTGCTTTTATCAGAAGAGGTGAGAAAAAAAGTTAGAGAGATTCTGTCTGAGGAGCGCCAGTCTTGGTTTGAAAATCTAAAGAAAGCCTTTAGAAGTGTTTTACTAGGGCAAAGGATTCTCTTACCTAGTAACATTTTTATTTTTGGAGGAGGAAGTCTGTTGCCAGAAATTCAAGAAGCTTTGGAAGAGGGAAATTGGGAAGATTTACCATTTTTTTCTCGACCTAAAACAAAGTTACTTTATCCTAAGGATTTAAAAATTATTGAAGATAAGACAAAAGGATTGATTTCTCCCCAAGATATTAACTTGATTTTAGGTCTTACGCCCTTTAATAAGGATAGTTTAGTTTCTGTTTAATAAAACATGCCGAAAAAAATTATTGATATTTTTCCACCAACATCCACTAAGGCTTTAAAAGAAAGAATTTTTTCCTTGCCGCGCAAGAGTAAGAAATTTTGGGGTTTCAAGAAAAAGATAATAATCATAATTTTCTTGGTTTTAATTTCGACCATATCTTTACTTCATTTTGTTTTTTCTGAAGTTAGAATTGAAATTTGGCCCAAAACCGAGGTCTTAGATTTCGAAGAAAAGATAATTGCCGATTTAGAAAAGAAAAATCTGGATGATTTAGTTTCAAGCAAGACCATCCCGGCCCAGGTTTTTGAAACTGAGAAAGCCGCCTCTCAAGAATTTCCTTCCTCTGGCAAAATCTCAAAAGAAGAAAAAGCCAAAGGTAAAATCAAAATTTTTAATAATTACAATCTTTCCCAGACCTTAGCAATTAATACCAGATTTCAGGCCCCATCAGAAAAAGTTCTTTATTTTCGTTCAACTAAAGCAGTTACGGTTCCAGCTAAAGGAACTCTTGAGATCGATGTGGTGGCTGACAGAGCGGGCGAAGAATACAATATTGAACCCTCTACTTTTTCTATCCCGGGTCTGGCAGGTTTTCCCCAGTATTATAGTATTTATGGAAAGTCTTCAGCTCCAATGAAAGGAGGATTTAAGGGTGAAATTCCGAAAGTTGAGAAAGAAGATTTAGAGAGAGCAAAGAATGTCTTGGTTGAAAAGTTATTTAGTGAAGCTCGAGAATCTTTAAAAAGCAAAGCGGCAAGCGAATTTATTTTATTGGAGGGTGTCAATAAAGAAGAAGTTTTAGATACTTCCTCTTCACTAGAAGCAGGAGCAGAATCTCAATCTTTTATTTTTCAGGCGAAAGTTAAATCCCAGGCCCTAGTATTCAAGAAAGACGACCTAGAAAATTTTGCTAAAGAATTTATTATGACTAAAATAGAGGGGGGAAAAAAGATTAAAGAGAATTCATTAAAAACTGATTATTCGCCAGAATCAATAAATTTAAATATAGGTAAAATTATTTTCAATTTAAAGTTTTCAGCTAAAACTTACACAGATTTTGACGCCTCTTCATTAAAAGGATTATTGAAAAAGAAATCCCTAGAAGAAGCCAAAGTTATTTTAACAGACCAAGATCAAGTTAAGAAAGTTGACATAACCTCCTGGCCGCCCTGGATAAAAAAAGTTCCAAATAATCCTGAAAAAATAAAGATTAAACTAACTATTGACTAATAAAAAGGAATTTGTTATCCTTAATAATTACCTAATGGCCCAAAGGGCTAAACGGTAAACCCCGTTAGAAATCTCGTGATTTTGGGATTAATATAATTATATTTCCGTTAGATTTCTAACGGGGTAAAAAACCTGACTGATGAATCAAAACAAAAAATTTTTGAGAAAATCAGGAATTGTTTTGGAGTCTTTACCGAGCACTAGTTTCAAGGTAAAACTAGATGATGGGAATGAGATGATTGCCCATTTAGCAGGGAAATTGAGAATTAATAGAATTAAGATTTTACCGGGCGATAGGGTGACTGTAGAGATAAGCCAGTATGATGAAAAAAGAGGTAGAATAATATATAGGGGTAGATAGACGATAGGAGAATGGTTCGAATATTTTGTTGTTTTTTTATGTTTAAAATTAATCACTACTTATGAAAGTTCAGCCATCGGTTAAAAAAATTTGTAAGAATTGCAAAATCGTCCGAAGAAGGGGAGTGGTTCATATAATTTGCAAGAATAAAAAACACAAACAAAGACAAGGCTGAGCCAATGAATAATGAGCAATAAGCAACGAACAATAGACCGTGAATAATATTTATTGTTTAATTGTTTGTTGTCTATTGTTCGCTGAATTTTATGCCACGAATTGCTGGGGTTAATGTCCCAGAAAAAAAACAAATAGAGATTGCCTTAACTTATATTTATGGAATAGGTCTACCCTTGAGTAGGAAAATTTTAGTTGAAGCAAAAGTGAATCCTTCACTAAGGGCTTCAGAGTTAAGCGCCGAAGAAATTAATAGGTTGAAAGAAATTATTGAAAAAAAATATAAAGTTGAAGGTGAATTGAGAAGAGAAATAATGATGAATATTAAAAGGTTGAAAGATGTGGGGACTTGGCGTGGTTTGCGCCACATTAAGAAATTACCTGTGAGAGGTCAAAGAACAAGAACAAATACCAGAACAGTTAGAGGAAATGTCAGAAAGACAGTCGGATCGGGTAGGAAGCCACCTCCAGCGCCAACCTAACCCTACTAATTACAAATATTTACGAATCTACGAATATATATAATTTATAATCAAAACGTAAATTCGTATATTCGTACTAATTCGTAGGAGAATTATGGGAAAAAAGCATGTAATAAAAAAAAGTGAAGATGAGGTTTTAAAAGAAAGAGAAAAAGTAGACGAAGCTTTAAAGAAAGAAGTTAAAGTTGGGGCCACTCAGAAAATAAGAGAAGGAAGAATTTACATTTCCTCTTCTTATAACAACACAATAATGACCCTGACTGATCAAAGAGGCAATGTTTTGTGTTGGACAAGCGCCAGCAATATCGGCTTCAAAGGAACAAAAAAAGCCACTCCTTTTGCCGCCTCTAAGGTAGCAGAAGCTATGGTTCAGAGAGCTAAAAAATTAGGGATAGAGAATGTAGAGGTTTTGGTTAAAGGGATAGGTTCTGGCCGAGAGTCAGCTATTAGGTCTTTAGCTGTACGAGGATTAAATATCATTTCAATAAAAGATAGGACGCCGATTCCTCATAATGGTTGCAGGCCGAGAAAAGTGAGAAGAGTTTAATATAATGCGAACATTGCATATTAAATCGGAAGAGGGTCGGGGAAACCCTTCGGTGTCCCCGTGTAGGAAAAGATTAAAAACCGAGGGTTGTTAAGGAGCGGTGTTAGCCGAACACAGTGAGGCGTGCCGCGACCTGAGTAAGTATTACCACTATGTCAGATTCTAAATGTAAAATTTGCCGAAGAATGGGAGTCAAGCTTTTTTTGAAAGGGGAGCGTTGTGCTACCCAGAAATGCCAGATGGTGAAAAAACCGTATCCGCCCGGCAAAAAAGGGAAAAGGAGACCATCTCCTCTTTCTGAATATGGGCGTGAGTTAAGAGAGAAACAAAAGTTGAAGAACTTGTATAATTTAAAAGAGAGACAGTTTAAAAATTACGTAAAAGGAGTATTAAAAAAACGAGGAAAGGTAGAAAACGCCTCGGATTTATTGGTTAAAATTTTAGAATCGCGTTTGGATAACGTCGTTTTTAAATTAGGTTTTACTTCTTCGAGGAGCCAGGCTAGGCAGTTAGTTTCACATGGTTATTTTTTAGTGAATGGCAGACCGACAAATATTCCTTCTCGTCAATTAAAAAAGGGCGATATTATTTCGATTAAGCCTCAAAAGATCAAAAAAGCTATTTTTAAAGACATAAAAAGCATTGTCAAAAAAGCTAAAGTTCCGAGCTGGCTTGAGTTTAATGTTGAAAAATTTGAAGGAAAATTGAAAGAAGAGCCGACACTGGAAGACATAATCGTTCCAGTAGAGATTTCATCAATCTTTGAGTTTTATTCAAGATAACATCCTACGAATTACAAATCAGTATGAATATACGAATTAAAAAGAAAAAACAGAATATTCGTAAATTCGTAAAAATTCGTAATTGGTAGGAAAAATATGATTTCTTTACCTCAAAAACCAAAAACAACTAAAAAAGCGCCAAATATTTCCATCTTTGAGATTGAGGGTCTTTATCCAGGTTATGGAGCAACTATTGGGAATAGCCTAAGGCGCGTTTTGCTTTCTTCTTTGCCAGGAGCAGCAGTGACCCAGATGAAGATTAAAGGGGTACAACATGAATTTTCTAATATTCCAGGAGTTCTCGAAGATGTTATAACAATAGGTTTAAATCTTAAACAGCTTAGGTTTAAAATGTATACCGAAGAGCCTCAGAAGGCGAGATTAAAAATTAAAGGTGAAAAAGAGGTAAAGGGTTCAGATTTTGAGTTGCCAAGCCAGGTTGAATTAATTAATAAATCCAGCCATATAGCTACTTTAACCGAAAAAAGAGCAGAGCTAGATATTGAAATTCAAATTGAAAAGGGTATTGGATATGTTTCCGTAGAGAGGAGAAAAAAAGAAAAACTGGAAATAGGTGTAATTGCTCTAGATGCTATTTTTACTTCTTTGAGAAGAGTAAGTTTTAACGTGGAAAACATGAGAGTTGGAGACAGGACTGATTTTGACAGGCTAACTTTAGAAATTGAAACTGATGGAACGATTACTCCTGAAGAAGCATTTTTGCAAGCGTCAGAAATATTGGTGAAGCATTTTTCTTTATTATTCGAAAGCGTTACTGTGCCAAAAGAGGAGAAAAAAGCCGAAACAAAAAAGAGAGGAGAAGAAGATTTAGCAAAAATTGCAGTTGAAGAATTAAAATTTTCTTTAAGAACTAAGAATGCCTTATTGAATAACAACATTAAGACCTTGGGTGGAATTTTAAGAAAGAATGAAAAATCTCTTTTAGAGTTAAAAGGAATGGGCGAGAAAGGAGTAAAAGAGATAAAGAGAGTTTTAAAGAAAAAAGGGTTCGAATTAAAAGAAGAGAAATAATAACATGAGAAAGCTTAACCGCGGTCGAAAACTTAGCAGGGAAAGAGATCAGAGGAAAGCGCTTTTGAAATCCCTGGCCAGAGAATTTTTTTTAAGAGAAAAGATTAAAACTACCGAAGCTAAAGCAAAAGAGCTTGCGATTTTTGCTGAAAAAACAATAACTATTGCAAAAATTGCAAATCTAAGCGCTAGACGTTTACTTTTGAGAACTTTTCCTTTGAAATTAGTTAAAAAATTAATTGATGACATTGCTCCAAGATACAAAGAAAGAAAAGGCGGATATACTCGAGTTATAAAACTCGGTAGTAGAAAAACAGACGGAGCAAGAATGGCTATAATTGAACTGGTAAAATAAAAAAATGGAACGCAAAATTCACACAATAGATGCCACAAATCAAATACTTGGAAGATTAGCGGTTAAAATCGTCATTATTTTGCGTGGTAAAGACAAGCCCAGTTTTATGCCTCATCAGGATTTGGGAGACTTTGTTACTGTTAAAAACATTAAGAAAATAAAAGTAACCGGCAAGAAGCTGGAACAAAAAATGTATTATAGTTTTTCCGGTTACATAGGGAGCTTAAAAGCCACCCCTCTTAAAAAAATGCTGGAGGAAAAGCCGGCTAGGGTTTTGAGAGCGGCAGTTTATGGGATGTTACCCAAAAACAAGTTGAGAGCAAAAATGATGAAAAGATTAAAAGTAGAATAGATATGCCAAAAACAAAAACTCAAAAAATTGAAAAAAAGAAAGCTGTAAAGCCAAAAATTGAAAAAGAAAAGATAGAAAAGCCAAAAGAAGTTGAAAAATATCTTGAAGCAGTAGGAAGAAGAAAAACAGCCGTGGCTCGAGTCAGGCTTTTTACCCGTGGAGAAAAAGAATTTTTAGTTAATCAAAAACCTTTAGAAAAATATTTTCCAATCCCTGACCTTCAAAAAATAGCCCAGGCTTCTTTAGAAAAAATGAAATGCCTGGATAAGTTCCGAGTCGTGTCTTTAGTCAGTGGCGGAGGATTGACCGGTCAGGCAGAAGCAATCCGTCACGGAACAGCAAGAGCCCTAACGCTTTTTAACTTAGATTTTAAAAAAAGACTCAGAAGAGCCGGATTTTTAACCCGTGATCCTCGGATGCGGGAAAGAAAGAAATTCGGCTTAAAACGCGCCCGCAGAGCTCCACAGTGGTCAAAGAGGTAAAGAGGTGCGATTGAGTGGCAGAAGAGATAGATAAAAAACAGAAAAAGGGAATAACTAATCCATTTTAATTATCAATGGAATCGTTATTCCCATATGGGAGGAGTTAGCTACTTTTCACGACGTCTCGCCCACAGTGAGACACGATTATCTGGAGAACCAGATTGTTGAGGCTTTCTCTCTTGAATAGATTGCTGGGCTAAGCGCAAAAGATGAGTAAGAGTTCTTTCGTCTGTTTCTTCTCCAGGTATTACATCTGGATTTGAGCTTAGGGTTCTTGAGTCCAGACAGAGACCCACTGCGTTTTCAAGCACCAAAGTCCTCAAAGTAACGTTTCCGTATTTACCAGTGCAGCCTCTCAGCTCACGATCTGTTCCTTTACCCCTGATTTCTCCAGTAGGCGTCCATTTAATATTGCCTACGTTAGTAGCCCTCTCCATCGCTTGTATTATCGCCTGTAGAGTACTATTCATTTATTCTCCACCATTAATATTATACCACGCTTAATTCTTTTTTGTCAATAGCGGGAAGTGTTTGTGGAGCGTTCGCAGGGCGGATAAATGACAAAAGAGGTAAAATTAAAATTAGTGAAAACGAGATCATATACCTCGTTTTTTGTTTTTGCTCGAGATATAATAGAATATGCAACTATCTTCTAGTTAATTTCGTTGTATTTAAGATATTAATTTTAAAAAGGTCAAAAATAAAATTAACTTAATAAAAATCATATGCAAAACGAAATCAATAAAAAATTAGCAATAGGGATTATAGTATTTTTTTGTCTCTTGGTTTTTATACCTATTGCAGTGAAATACGAGCTTTTAAATTATCAAGAAATAATTTCTAGATTTCCAAAATTACCGTGGTCTAAAGTAGAAGGAATTGAAAAATTCTCTTCAGAAGAGGAGTTTAAAGAATATTTGCAAGAAGCTTCCGTTGAAAGCGAATATTGGGGTGGGGGATTAGGAGGAGGTGAGGTTGCTTTTGAAATGAGGGCTCAAGCGAAAGCACCAGCAGTTCCTTTAACCAATGGAGGTACTGTTCCAGATAGAGTTTCTGAAACAAATGTTCAAGTTGTCGGCATAGATGAACCGGATATAGTGAAGGTTAGCAATGATGGAAAAGAAATTTATTTTTCTCGCGAATATCAGTATTGGCGAGGTGGCCCTGTATTTATGGAAGAGAGAATCGTGCCTCCTTACTCCTTTGAGGCAAAAACAAACATTATAAAAGCTTTTCCAGTTGCTGATTTAGACGTAGCGGGTGAAATAGAAAAATCTGGGAATTTACTGCTTTCAGAAAAGGTTTTAATGATTTTTTCCGGAGACAAAATTTATGGATATGATGTTTCTAATCCGAAATCGCCGACAAAGAAATGGGATATTTTTCTTGATGACCAGAATTATTTAGTCGGAGCTAGGCTTTACAAAGGCAAACTTTATTTAATTACCAGAAACCAGATTAACGAAGTTCATCCTTGCCCGATAAAGCCCTTGATAGCCAATGGTGTTGAATTATCAATTGCGTGCTCAGATATCTATCATCCGATTTTACCGGTTCCCAGCGATGCCACTTTTGTAGCAATGATTATCAATACTGATTCGGGAAAAGTTGAAAACAAGACTTCTTTTCTCGGTTCTTCATCTTCTTCAATTGTTTATATGTCAGAAAACGCCATTTACGTTACCTATACTTATTATGAAAGCACGGTTAAATTCTTTTCAAATTTTCTGGCAGAAAAAGCCAAAGATATTTTCCCGTCCTGGTTTGTTGAGAAAATGGAAAAATTAGACGGCTATGATATCAGCCAGTCAGCCAAATTAACCGAATTTCAGGTTCTTTATGAGAAATACATCAGTTCTTTAGACAGCGATGATAGATTAAGAATAGAGAACGAAATTACCAACAGAATGTCGGATTATTATAAAGAACACAAAAGAGATCTGGAAAAAACCGGCATAGTTAAGATAGCTTTGGCAGATTTTGAGATAAAAGCTCATGGAAACGTTTCCGGCTCCCCTTTAAACCAATTCTCCCTCGATGAATATAAAGAAAATTTGAGGATAGCCACAACAGTTGGTGAAAGATGGTGGGGCATGCCCTTTTCAGTATCAAGAGCTGAAAGTGTCAGCGATGTCTATGTCTTAAACGAAAATTTAGAAATTCAGGGCGAAGTTCAGGACTTGGGCAAAACCGAAAGAATTTATTCTGTGAGATTTATTGAAGACAAGGGTTATATTGTGACTTTTAGGCAGACTGACCCATTCTATGTTCTGGATTTGTCTAATCCAAAAAAGCCGGAACTAAAAGGAGAACTTAAGATACCTGGATATTCCGGCTATTTACATCCAATAACCAAAGATAAAATTTTAGGCATTGGCCAAGAAAGCTGGCAGATTAAGATTTCTTTGTTTGATGTTTCTTCGGCCTCTAATCCAAAAGAACAAGATAAATATATTTTAGATGAATCCTGGTCAGATATACTAAATAATCACCACGCCTTCTTGCTTGATAAAAAACACGAGATATTTTTCCTGCCAGGTTCAAAAGGCGGATATATCTTCTCTTATAAAAACAATGAATTAAGCCTGGTAAAAACTGTCAGCGAAACTTCAGTCAGAAGAGCGATTTACATTGATGATTATCTCTATATTATTGGTGATAACAACATCGTGGTTTTAAACGAATTAAATTGGGAAAGAGTGAAAGAATTAGAACTTGAGTGGTAATATTATTTCATTCTACCAAAAAATCGCTCTATGCTCTGCCGGGCCGAGCGATTTTTTGGTAGAATAAAACATATGCTAAAAGCTGTAATTTTCGATTTAGATGGTGTTTTACTAGATAATACTGAATTAATTGTGGAGATATTTCAGGAAACAGCCAGAAGAAGCGGTTCAAGAGTCCCGAGCAGGAAAAACGTTATAGCTACTTTGGGTTTAGTAGGAAGAGATATGGTTGAGATATTGCTAGGAAAAAAACACACAGAGACGTTGACTCAAGTATGGATGGAAAGAGAAAAAGAGACGAAATCAACGCCGGGAATAAGAGAAGTTCTAAATGCCTTAAAAACAAAAAAAGCAGTCGTCACTTCCGCGCCAACGCTTTTCGCAAAAAGGAGACTGAAAGAATTTATTGATTATTTTGATGTGATAATCACTCAAGAATCAACTAAAAAACACAAGCCTGATCCCGAACCCTTATTTTTTGCCTGCGATAAACTCGGAATTAAACCAGAAGAAGCTGTTTATGTTGGCGACCGAATAATAGATTTTGAAACAGCCAAAAACGCCGGCACGGATTTTATCGGTATATTGAGCGGGGGAACTTCAGAAGAAGAATTTAAAAAAGCCGGAGTAAAAAAAATAATAAATTCCCTGAACGAATTATTAGAAATTATTAAATAAAGAACTCCTTAATTTTTAGTCGAGGTTAAAAACCTTGACTCTTTTATTCAGACGTGATAACTTTATCATGCCTGGAGGTGAATGTTCTTTGGAAAAAACAACTAAGGAAGAAAAGGAAGCTCGACTTGAAAAATTATGGGCCTTATTGTTAAAAGACCCAACCAAGTTAAGCAGAGAAGAGATTAACTCATTACTTGAGGCGAAAGACGAACTTCACGACCTTTTAGGATACAAATATCAGGCATTCCCAGACAATCTTGGAAGAGTCTTGCGATATCATAAGCGAAAAGAAGAGTTGTCTAAGCTATCAACAGAAGAGCTCAAAAAAATCGACGAAAATATAAGATTAGATCGAGCAGCTGCTTTTGCTTCAATTAGCGACGGCGAGGAAGAAGAAATCGGAGATTCAAATTTCGCGGAACCACCAATTGACTCTACCGAACATATAGTATATGAGCTTCTTAAAGAAAGAGAAACGTCAGAAATTGGAAGGTCACACGGAAAAATTGATTCGGAACAATAATAAAGGATAGAAAGTTTTTTTCTAACCTATAGAGGTAAAATCTCATTTTTACCCCTTTTTTATTTTTAAAATTTGCCAAAATTTTTTAAAACATTATAATTGAATTAACATACCATATCGGAGATGGGTCGGAAGAACCATACGGTTCTTCCGTATAGGAAAACAGTTGCGATCGAGAGTTCTTAATTACCAAAAGGTAATTGAGAAAGCGACGTTAGAAACCGAGGGTTTCTAAAGAGCGGTGTTAGCCGAACGAAGCGAGGCGTGCCGCGATGAGCTAGTATTACCACTATGTTAAAAGAACTAATTGATCAATTTTATTTGGATAAGCAAAAAGACAAAGAGCAGCACCATTTTTATATTACTGATGCAGGAAAGTGCGCTAGAGCCGTTTTTTTTAAATTCAAAAATGTTCCCAGAGAAGCTATAGAGCCCAATGTTTTGAGAATGTTTGACCATGGAGACCATATCCACAGCCTCATTATGAAACCTCTTTTGAGCATAAGGGATATACATGTTGTTGCTTCGGAAATAAATATTCCTCCCCAAGAAATAGTTTCTGGCAGAGCCGACGCCATAATCAGCGACGGAAAGACTCTTTATGTTTTGGATATAAAGAGCATGAATAGTATGATTTTCAAAAATTTAGAGGAGCCAAAAGAGGAAAACATAAATCAACTTCAGCTTTATTTACATTTTTTTAAAATCCCAAAAGGAATACTACTTTATGTAAGCAAAGATAACCAGCAATTGAAAGAGTTTATAGTTGATTATGACAGGGAATTAGCTCAATCTCTTTTAATCAACTTGGCTGACTTAAAAAATAAGATTGATTCAGATATTATTCCCCAAAGACTTGCAACCTGGCCGGCTGGTTGGCAATGCCAGTACTGCCAGTTTAGAGAAATTTGTAAAATTGCCGGCGTGGAAGAAGTTAAATGGCTGGCATTCAAGAAAAAAATTCAGAATCAAAGTAAATAACGTTCTTTGGGTGGGGCTTTTCGATCTCGCAACCAGCCAAAGACCAAAGGTGTAGCCTCCTTGTGGAATCCTCATTGACGCCTTCTATTATTATTCCCTTGCACCCCGTCCCAAAGGACGGGGTTTTAAAAAATAGACGTCAATCAAACAGAAATAAAAAACAGGCCCCGAGGGCCTGTTTTTTATTTGAGCGAGTTAGGGAAGCAATTTCTCAGAAGAAAATAGATTTTCTTCGCTTAAAATATATAATTTCTTATCAAACTGGTTGAAAAATATTTCAGGAGATTTAAATTCGCTGAAATCACAGAAATTTATTTTGTCTCTGTTATCAATTTCAGAGGTTTTCATTTTGTTTCCAATATTAAAAACAACATAATTAGAATCTAACCAAAGAACCTTATCAATTTTTTCTGAGGATCTGGTTAAAAATTGTCTTTCTAAGAGTTCCCTTTTCGGCTGGTCTTCTTTTTTCTCTAAGAACAAAACCCAGATTTCGTAATTATTAAAATAAACCATTTTCCTCCAATCGGGAGAAAACTTTTCTCCTATTGATGAATCAGAAAGTTTTCCAGAAACTCTAGA
>Ga0315291_10008181_pt1 | contig 12860 bp, 16 predicted proteins | sample YL17G12_20_MG_FD_203070 | JGI IMG/M metagenome (GOLD analysis project Ga0315291, IMG submission 203070) | Sediment microbial communities from Yellowstone Lake, YNP, Wyoming, USA - YL17G12_20 | ecosystem: Environmental > Aquatic > Freshwater > Lake > Sediment | place: USA: Wyoming | collected... | reverse complement strand
TCCCGTACCGCCGGGAGGCAAGAGGCAGGACCTGGCTCCCTGCGTCGACGCCCGCCACCGAGACGAAGGCCTCGTGCTTGCTCATGGGGAAGATACTCATCTCACGCCTGATCCGAGCCGCGAGGGCCTCGACAAGAGGCGACTCCTCTAGGACATCGCCTGAGACCTCGCCTAGGAGCAGGTCACGGATTGCGAGGGAGATACTCGGACGATTGTTCTGTTCGCTAACACCTTCAAGGGGCTCGATCCCTTCCTTTACAACCTGCATCCAGCGGCACACATCCAAAAAAGGTTCTTGTACAACACTTTTTTTCCTGGATATTTAAACGCTCCGATCATCATGAGCATAATTTTGGATAAAAGCCATTTTATATATAAATAAAGAAATTATAACGCTCGTAAGAATGGCGTACTGTAGGGTGAACCGTCTTTACGCCAAAAGTAATGTTAATAAGATGTTCAACTAACCTTTAACTAAATGTCTGAGGAATATTCTCTCCGCGACTCCGTTTTTAGGGCGTTCCTGAAGAACCCCGAACTCGGCCCGAGTGAGATGACCGAGCTTCTTGGAGCGAAGTACAACTCCGTTAAGGCTGCCTTTGCGAAGCTCGCCGAGGATGGGCTCTTGTCGAGGTCTGGCAGGGGTAACTACGAGCCGAACATGGCAGGCATCCTACTACACCTTCTCGACAGGGTCGAGGCACTTGAGAAGCAGGCGAAGTAGGCGGTGACGCACAGTGGTTGACCTTATTGAGAAGGCGGTTCAAGACCTCTCGCCTGGGACGAGCCAGTTCAAGGTACTCTGCTTCCTCGCCTTCAGGGGGGCGAGCCAGCCGAGCGCCATCTCCGACGAGATAGATGTCCCCGCGGGCACTGTGCGACCCGCCCTTAGGTCGCTCCTCGAGAAGGGTTACGTGAGGCAGCAGGAAGATGGCACCTACAGGTCCATGATTCCCTTCACGGACATAATCTCGCACCTCTATTCGAAGGGCAAGAAGTAGGCTGACCTCGCATGGTGGGTTCAGACGAGCTTGAGGGCCTGAGGCGGGCCGAGAGCCAGCAGCAGGTACTACTCTGCCTCGTCGAGCAGGGCGAGCCCATGTCGAGCCAGGAGATAGCCGAGAAGCTGAATCTCACCGTGAACGCCGTCAACATCGCTCTCTTCAACCTGAAGAACAAGGGGCTCGTCGACCCTGTCAGCAGGGGCGTCTACAAGTACAAGCTCGGCCCCATCCTTGTACCTCTACTACAGAGGTACTTCGAGAGGTGAAGCCTTGGCCACCGACAAGCTCGATGAACTAGACCCCGGGACTTCGGCGTATAAGATCCTCTGCTACCTCGCCTTCAGGGACGCGAAGGCGAAGCCCCTGGACATCTCCAACGCCCTCGGCGAGAATGCCTCGACGGTCAGGGCGCGTCTCGCTGAGCTGAAGAGGGACGGCCTTGTCGACGCCAGACCGGACGGCTACGTCGCAACAGTGAAGGCCTACGACATCATCATGAAGATTTATAGAGACCTGAGGAAAGAGTTTAGGAGTTGATCCTATGTCGGAGAAGCAGCTCACGGAGCTCATGGACAGGACGGAGACTCTCCTCAAGCTGAGGAAGGCGCCTAGCCAGTTCTCGATCCTATTCCACCTCCTCGGCACCGGCAGGACGATGACGGTGAAGGAGCTGAGCGCCGAGCTCCAGCTCACAAGCAAGGCGACGGAGCGCGCCGTCGCAAAACTGCTGGAGAAGAGCCTGGTCCAGAGGAGCCCATTCAAGGATGGAGGCTACGCCTGCGACGCGAAACAGATTGTGCTCAGCCTCCTCGTTACAGTTTCTGATCTATACGAGGACTATGAGAAGAGGACCCCGAAGACGCAGCCTATTTCTTGAGCGAAGGTATGACCTCTTCCTCTATCCACTTCACGCCCTTCGCAGACAGTTTGTAGATGGAGCTTTTACTCATCGGTTTGAAGATGTGTCCGCGCTTCCTCATCTCGTGGAGGCGGGCGGGGACTGTGACCTTCTTGCCGCTCTGGGCGAGGAGGTCCTTGATCTCCCTGCTGCTCGCTTGGTAGTCCTTCATGCAGTAGAGGATTAGGCCTATGGACGCGTAGTGGCTGAGATCGTCCTGCGCCACGATCACTGGGCCGTCCCTCCGCATGTCTACGATCCCCTTAAGGTGATCCTGGGACTGTTTGGCCATGATGCCCGAGACCCTGTCGTTGACTTCGGCAACGAAATCCTTGTTGAGCCACTCCAGTGCCTCAAGGAGTTCCTCGGGCGATTCTCCGCTCACCAGTATCTCGCCGAATGGTGTCTTAACGCTCACCGTGATCGCTGGCATCATTCAGCCTCCTTTGTGTTCAGGGTGTAGAGGTAGCCTCTCTTCTTGTCCTTCCAACGCCTTATGGTCCCCTTCTTTACGAGCCAGACCAGGACGCCTGAGAGGGTTGTCTTCGGGAAGAATACGGCGTTCGCCTCCATGGCCTCCCTCAGCTCGGCGATCGTCCTAGGGTTCTTCCCCCACGCGTCAGAGAGGAGCGCCGTCACCGCCTCGCTGCACTGAGTCGTACGGGGTATCTGTGGGAAGACCTGCATGTCGGATGCTTGAGCGACCTTCCTCAGCTGCTTTATCCTGTGGCTGTCCGCGTCCCCCCTAAAAGCCACTGAGACCTTGTCCACGATCTCGCCGAGGTCGTTCAGGGTCGCGAGTACCTCCGACTTATCCCCTCCGATCTCAACCTCCATATCTCCTATGCGGACCTTGAGGTGGAAGGGGGGGCGGCTCATGTCATCACTCTAGAACGTTATACCTCTAATTATTATGAAGTAGGTTTATAATACTTGTCGATTGATTTAACAGACTTCCACCCACCATATGAAGATTCCTTCCACATTCGGCTAAGATCATCCTGAAAACCTCATCTTACAAGAAAATGACTAAGTTTAATACTATTTTAAGCACCGATTTAACTATAATTTATAAAATATATTCGTCTAATGAATTTGAGACATTCTTTATATTAATGTTACAATTATGGGATTCGTCTTCGTCGGGATTCGACGCTTCTTTTAGCCTGTATGCAACGGAATAAGTAAATAATTTAGGCGTGGCATTGGATTTTGCCCAAGCGGAAGCGTCCGACGGTCGAAGAGGCATAAAGACCCAAGGGCGCAGAATCACGGAGATGGGCCTCCAAGGGCTCGACGGGCTTAGGCTCGATGAGTACCTTCATCTCCAAGATGAGACCGCTTGGGCACTTTTTATTTTGGAGAAATGTTTGAGGGGAGAGCGGGTTTACGCGTGCCCCTTGAGGACTGCTTTGACCTTCTTCGCTATCACCATCTGGACCTCTGCGGCGCTTGCACGGCCCCTCACCTCGTCCATCACCATCCCCATGAGGGGGCCTGAGGCCTTCTCGCCCATCCTCTCGACCAGCTCCACGTTAGCCTTGATCTTCCCGTCTATCAGCGAGGCAAGCTGCTCCTTGGAGAGTAGTCCCAGGCCGAGCGCCTTCACCGCGTCCTGAGTCGACGCCCCCGTATTCTTCGTCAGCCAGGTCAGTATGCCGGGGATCGACTCCTTCACTGTAAGCCCCGACGCCACCGCCCTGAAGACGCCTTTGATCGCTTCATCTGTGAGGCTCTCGACCGCGACTCCGTCGCGCTGGAGCTTCTTCAGGTCCTCGGTCAATGTTACTGCCATCAGCGTCGTAAGTTGCTTGAGTTCTCCAGCGAGCTCCTCGAAGAGACATATGTACTCGGAGTCTACGATCTGCCTCGCGAGCTTTTCGTTGATCTTGTAGTCGCGTTGGAAGCGCTTCAGCTTGACTTCTGGCATCTCGGGGAGGCGGGATCTGAGCTTCTCGATCCACTCTGGTGTCACGGTGATTGCCTTGACATCAGTCTCTGGGTACATCCTCGCTGCGCCTGGTCTAGGCCTTGTGAACCTCGTCGTGCCATCTGGGTTGGCCGCTCTCGTCTCAGCTGACACCCCGTCGAGGGCTTCAAGTGCCCTCTCGACGACGGCGGAGAGGGCGCTTCTGCTCTTCCTCTTCTCGTCGGCGACGATGACAACGGCGTCGCCCTCTGAGGCCCTAGCTTTCTTCCTCAGCGCCTCGACCTCCTCTATGGAAATGTTGTACCCCGGAAGCTCGTCAGTGTGGAATATTCCCTTGACGCCGCCCTTGTACCTCGCCCTGTCCGCCATCTCGGTGCCAAGCCGCCTATTAGGGCAGAGCTCCAAGCCAGTCAGGCCTGCAAAGCCGGGGAGCCTGACGGCGTAGACCCTGTGACCAGCCTTCGTGGCGCCCTTGATTATCTTGCACTCGGTCCCAGCGAAGACATCGGTGACATCGATCTGCTTGTCTACGAGACTCGAAGGCTTGACACCCCTTCTCCTCAGTTCCTCGGCTACCTCGATGAGTCTCGACTGCCTTAGGGCCTCGTACTCAACGATCGTCTGCATCATGTTCAGATCCTGGACGCCCTTAATCTCGACGACCGCTCCGCCCTTCACTGAGACGTTCAGGTCCTGTCTGATGGTGCCGATGCCGCGCCTGACCCTGCCCGTCGATCGGAGAATACTCCCTATGCGCCTCGCGACCTCGTAGACCTCCTCGGGAGTGTGCATGTCCGGCGCCGTGGCGATCTCGACGAGGGGGATGCCGAGCCTGTCGAGACGGTACCTGATGATGTCACCCTCCTCGCCCGTCTTGCGGGCTGCGTCCTCCTCGACGCTTATCTGCTGCAGGCCGTAGCTCTTATCCACCACAACGACTGATCCGCCGAGGCTTGTGACGCATGTCCTCTGGAAGCCGCCTGTGTTGCTGCCGTCGACGACCATCTTCCGCATCACGTGGACTTCGTCGATCGGCCTCGAGCCCACCATGAGGGCGAATGAGAGCACTATGTCAAGCACCGCCCTGTTCAGCGGCCCAGGTGGCTCCTCGTCCATCTCAACGAGGCAGTTCGTCTGCCTGTCCGCCTCGTAGAGCATGGTCTTCCCCTTCATGAACTCGAAGAGGGCGGCGGGGTCGACCTCGCCTAGCTCGCTCTGGCTCGGACGGAGGCGGCGCATGAACGTGTACTCCGGCTCACTCTCTGAGAGCCTGGACGGGCATGAGCAGAATAGTTTGTGGCTCGTGGCCAGCTCCTGATGGACCTCGATCCCGACCTTCAACCCCAGCTCGTTGTAATTCATCAGTCCGAGGCCTCCGCGTAGGTCGTCCTATCGCCGTACTCACCGGCCAGATTCGCCTTCATCAGGCGGAGGGCTTCCTCACTGTCCTTTGTCTGGCCGAGGCACCACATCAGCTTGACGAGAGCTGTCTCCGGCAGCATGTCTCCCAGGGGCTCGACGCCTCTCCTCGTAAGCTCCCTACCGGTCGAGTAGACGTTCATGTTCACGCGGCCCCAGATGCACTGGCTCGTCATCCCTAGCACCACGCCAGCGCCGTTCGCCCTCTCTATGGCCTCGAAGCATCTATCACTCACGTGGCCGAGGCCGGTCCCCTCTAGGACTATGCCCCGGTAGCCCTTCTCGACCAGGAAGTCTATGATGGCCGGGTCGAAGTCCGGGTGGAACTTGAGGAGGCTGACCTTCTCCTCGAACCTAACCCTCAATTGGACTTCACCGCTCTGCCTCCTTCTGTAGGCGCTGGAGAGCATCTTCACCTCGCCGCCCGCGTACCTCGCGAGGGGTTCTGCGTTGACGGACCTGAAGGCGTACCTCGCGCTCGTGTGGCACTTCCTCACCTTCGTCCCGTGGTGGAAGGCTACGCTGTCATCCGAAGTCGTCTCGTGCATGCCCACGACCACCTCGGCGAATGGAGCCCTCGAAGCGACTGTCACGGCCGCGACGAGGTTTGTCGCCGAGTCGCTGCTGGGCCTGTCGCTGCTCCTCTGGGAGCCGACGAGCACAACTGGAACCGGGAGGTTCTGGAGGGCGAAGCTCAGTGCCGCTGCAGAGTAGCTGAGTGTATCCGTGCCGTGGGTGATAACGACGCCCGAGCAGCCTTCCCTGATCTTCTCTTCCACTCTTCTCGCCATGACGGACCAGTGGCTGGAGTTTATGTTCTCGCTGAAGACGCTGTAGAGTATATCCGCCTCGACTCTGGCGATGTCGGCGAGCTCGGGGACTATGCTGAGGAGGTCACGGCTTGATATAGCCGCGTAGACTCCGCCTGTTACGTAGTCTACCCTGCTTGCGATTGTGCCGCCAGTGCTAACAATACTAACCCTCGGTAGTCCTTCCTTTGCTTCTGGTATAGGCGGGGGCTTGAACTCGGGCTTCGTCGCCTCGCCGACGCGTTTAACCCTGACGGAGTTGTTGAAGGCTACGCCGACGTTATAACCGCTCTTAAGCTTGATAACTATGTGCAGGTCGTCAGCCGACTCGACTCTGGGCATCAGGACACCCTCGTAGACGCCGCCGTCAGACTCCACCTGTATGATGTCTCCGACGCCGGCGCCTGCCTCCGAGAGGACCTCCCTCAGCCTCCCCCTGTAGCCGGGAAGAGCATCAGCAGTCATTCAGAATCAGGTTCTTCTACGGCGCCCGATCTATTAAGAATGGCGCCGGGCTAGATTATCAGGATATAGAGTCTCTTCTCAGTCTCACTCATCGGTAGAAGCCTCTAGTGGAAACGCCTATTAGCCGAGCCTTTTCGAGACGTAGACGCCCTCCTTCTCGTAGCCGAGCCTGGCGTAGTACGCTTTCGTCCCGAGGGCGCTCATGACCACCATCTTCTTCCTGCCGTACTCCTCGGCGGCCAGCCTCTCCGCCTCCGCCATCAGTGACTCACCCCAGCCCCTGTGCTGCCAAGCGTCTGGGAGCCTGCCTCCGACCGGCACCATCCTGCCGTAGACGTGTAGCTCCCTGACGAGGGCTGTGTCGGCGTCGATCTCCGGGCGCGTGGTCCCCTCGGAGGGAATCCTCATGCGGAGAAAGCCAACCAAGGCGTCGGCTGTACGGTCCTCGGCGGATACGAAGACCTCGATCCCTTCGGACGCCTCGTAAGCCTGGTGGATTACCTCGATCCTCTCAGGCCTCGGCTCGACACCGCCTCTGACGACGTGTCCGACCTCCCTGCACCTGATGCACTTGCACTTGACGCCCCGCTTAGAGAGCTTCTCAAGCGCGAGCTGCCGGAGGTTGCTCTTGTCGACGCCCGCGTCTATGTGCGGCAGAGGTATGTCTCTCTGGACGCGCATTATCCGTACCCAGGGTAGAGTCATCTCCTTCACTCTAGAGACTAGTTCAGCCGCCTCCTCCGTCCCGAGGGGCTTGTATACTCCAGCCTTCCACCAGTCGTAGAGCCTCGTCCCTTCGATGACCAGAGTTGGGTAGATCTTGATCATGTCCGGCCTGAACCGTTTGTCCTCGAAGATCGTCCTGAAGCCCTCAAGATCGCGCTCTGTCGATGAGCCGGGCAGCCCCGGCATCATATGGTAGCAAACCTTCAGGGCGGCATCCTTCAGGCTCCTCGTCGCGTCGACCACATCGCTTACAGTGTGTCCCCTGTTCACGAGGTTGTAGATGTCGTCGTAGACGTTCTGGACGCCGAGCTCCACCCTTGTGACGCCCAGCTCAAGCATAGCGTCAACATCGGCAGGCCTGACGCAGTCAGGACGGGTCTCGACGGTGATGCCGACGTTGCTGATCCTGCTGGACTCGGCGTTCAGCTTCGCCTCGGACAGCGAGGACGAGTCTTTTTCCGTGATGGCGTCGAGGCAGCCTTTGACGAAGCCCTCCTGATACTCTCTGGGAGAGGCCGGGAAGGTTCCGCCCATGACGATGAGGTCAACCTTGTCCACCGTGTGCCCTATGGACTCCAGCTGGCCTATGCGGCTCCTCACCTGGGCGTAGGGGTCGTACTGGTTCTGCCTCCCCCTCATGGCGGCGGGCTCGTAGCCCGTGTAGCTCTGGGGGCTGTCCTCGTCGGGACCGCCGGGGCAGTAGGCGCACCTCCCGTGTGGGCATGGATATGGTTTCGTCATGACGGCTACGACGCTGACGCCGCTCATCACCCTGCTCACCTTCCTCCTCAGGAAGGGTAGCAGTACTTCTGATTCCTTCTGGGTGAGCAACCTGATGATCTCGGAGTTCCTCGGTATGCGTTCGAGGCCGTATCTCCTAGAAACCTCTATCTTTACCCTGTCAACCGCAGTCCTGTCTAAACTGGGCATTTCTAGAAGCCTGCCGATTATCTCTCTTAGAGCTGTCTCCAAGCTGGTTTCCACTTAAAACGAGGCTCTAATTAAAATATCGTAGGCGGGGCTAGTAGCGCTCGCCCCTGCCCTTAAACCTGGGCTCCTGAGGCGCGTGGACTACCCTCTTGACGTAGTTGATCTTGTTCCTCCTCCGCGGGCTGGGATGGTTCCTCGGTGTGGACTCGACCTTAGGCGTCTGCGCCCTCACCTTACCCGCCTTGGTAAGCGAACCGTGCGTCGGCATCTATTCACCGCCCATCGATACTGCCCGAAGCTCTATAAACCTTTCTCAGGGCCTGAACGGGGCGTCGTGGCCCGGTATCACGAGGACCGGCTTCAGCGCCGCCACCCTCTTGAGGCTCTCGACGGAAACGGCGGAGTCAATGTTCTTCGTCACTACCATCGGTGGCCTGAATTCTAGGTAGTCCTCCTTGACCACCGCGGCGTCGCCAATGCAGGCGACGAGTCCATCCCTAGTTTCAGCGAGGACGCTTATGCTCCCAGGTGTGTGGCCGAAGGTCTCCATTATCCTGACGTTCTCCGTCAGCTTCTTCGGTCCCTTGATGGTCTCCACCTTCATGATATCCATGTAGGCTTGCCTCCACTCGGGCCAGTAGAGTTCGGCGCAGTATTCGTACTCCTTCTCGTGGATGATCAGCGGCTTCCCCTTGAAGAGGTAGTTCGCCTCGACATGGTCGTAGTGGCAGTGGGTGTTCACGACCATGTCCACGTCCGCGGGCTTCAGCCCAAACTCGGCGAGCCTCTTCGTGAAGGCACCGTACCTGCCGAGCTGGAGTATCCCGGGGTCGACGACGATCTTCTTTCCCTCGTCTCTGATGAGGAGGGAGTTGGTGGAGCCCACGTTGAAGGTGAGGCCGTCGTAGGTCTGAAGCACCTCGTCGGGCGGCATCGGTGTCAGCGGCCACCTCATCGTAAGCATGGGATGTCCTTCCCTCACGCCCATTGAGACGTAGAAGCACTGGAACAGGATGTCTACCCGAGCCTTTTCATTAGACATAAGGATATAGATGTCACTAAGTCTTGATAACAGCAGCGGTCAATGATCGGCCCTGATCATCCTGCCCGCCTGGTCCATGCGCCTGAGGCCGAACTCTCCCTTGACCTTTCTGAGCATCTCCGAGTCGAAGACTGGGCCATCCTTGCAGACCCTATAGGGGCCTATGGCGCAGCTGCCGCAGAGCCCGAACGAGCACTTTATGTACCTCTCAAGGCTCGCCTGGACTGGCACACGCTTTGCCTCGGCTACCTCGAAAACCTTCGCCATCATCAGCTCCGGGCCACAGAGGTAAATGTGGTCGAAACTATTCGCCTTCATCATCTCTGAGGCGTGCACAGAGGCAAGGCCTCTCAGCCCATAGGAGCCGTCATCGGTGGAGACTATGAGGCGGTCTCCGAGAAGCTTACCGAGGCGGTCCCTGAACAGCACTTGGTTTCCACTCCTCGCCCCGGCAAGGAATGTGGGGCGAATCCCCGCGGAAACCATCTTCTCGGCCAGCACCGCTAGAGTAGCTATTCCAGTTCCTCCTCCCACGAGTAGGGGCCTCGATCCCTCAACCCTGAAGCCGTTCCCGAATGGTCCCCTGACCCCTATCCTCTCCCCAGTTCGTAGTTCGGCGAGGGCTCTGGTGGTCTCGCCTACGGCCCGCACCGACACGGAGTTCTCCCCATCGTTCATCGACGAAATCGACATGGGCACCTCGTCTACACCCGGCACCCAGATCATGAAGTACTGGCCGGGTATAGCCTCACGTTCGTCGCGGAAATAGAGGGTCGTGATGTCGGGGGTCTCCTTCACGACCCGGGTTATTGTAGCCGCCCTCGTCTCGTCAGCGCCTGTGTGCAAGCCCCACGACCTCCTCGATCGACTTGAATCTGTTCTTCTCCATGAAGCTGGTTAAGCCCTTGTTGATGTCCCGGAAGACCTCGAATCCATGAGTTCTAATGGCTGTTCCCACCTCGACGGCGGAGGCGCCGCAGAGGATGAACTCGACCGCGTCCCTCCATGTCGACACACCGCCGCAGCCGATTATCGGGATGTGGACGGACTCCGCGATCTCCCAGACGCATCTCAGAGCGACTGGCTTGAGGGCAGGGCCAGAGAGCCCCCCCGTGACGTTCGCGAGCACGGGCCTGCGGAAGTCTATGTCGACCGCCATCCCCTTCAGGGTGTTCCCCGCAGTTATGGCGTCGGCGCCCCCATTCTCGGCCGCCCTCGCTATCTCGACTATGTCGGTCACGTTGGGGGAGAGCTTGACGAAGATGGGGTTATCCGTGGCGCCTCTGATGGCCGCAGTCACCCTCTCAACGGTGGCGGCGTCGGAGGCGAGCATCCCCATCTCCTCCTCGACGTTGGGGCAACTGAAATTTATTTCGAGGGCGTCGACCCCAGCCTCAGAGAGGACTCTAGCACTCCTCTCGAAGTCCATGACGCTGGAGCCGAAGAAGCTGGCAACGACAGGAATCCCCTCCCCCTTCAGTTCCTTGATCTCGTCGATGAAGCCGTCGACGCCAGGGTTCGGGAGCCCCAGCGCGTTAAGGAAGCCGCCCTCGACGGCGACCATCGTCGGGTTCGGGTGACCAGCCCTCGGCTCAGGGCCGAGGCTCTTCGTGACCACCGCCCCCGCACCGGCCTCGTAAACCCTTCGGAGGAGATGCGCGGACATACCGAGGACACCAGAAGCATTCATCGTGGGTGACCGGAGCTCCAGCCCGGCGACTTCCACGGCTAAGCTTATTTTCGACAATCCTCCCTCATCTACTCATAAGCGCATCACATAAACTTATGGAGGCTTAAGGGCTGACAACGTCCGAGACGAGAAGAGCCGAGGCGAACCTCGTAGAGACAATCGTAGGCGTGTTCGCCACGGACAACCGAGGGGCGATCATCGAGAAGGCAACGTACCCACGCGACCCCAAGCAGATCGCCTCGGCGCTGGATAAGCAGGCGGAGGGCGAGCTGAGCCACGAAATCTCAAAGGTGGTAGAAGGACTAGTTAAACGCGGGTTCAAGAGGATCAACCTCACGAATCGGCGCCTCGGCGAGGCCATCAAGGAGAAGTACAGCCTCGAAGTCGACGTAAAGGAATCCCTGGAGGCTGAAGAGAGGATCAGGGAGGCCCTGCCTGCCCTAGCCAAAGAGAATGGCGTAGCGGAAGATCAGCAAGCACTAAACGATCTCAGCGGCGAGGTCTCGAACATCATGGCTGCCGAGGCCGTGCGGCGGGCACTGTCTGACAGGGAGGCACTCATCACACAGACGACTCAGCTCCTAGGCGAGCTCGACACGGCTCTCAACGGCCTCTCGAGCAGAGTTAGGGAGTGGTATGGCCTCCACTTCCCAGAGCTTAGCCGGATCGTCAAGGACCACATTACATATGCTAAGATAGTCACAGAGGCAGGGGACAGGTCGGGGCTCAACAAGGAGAGGCTCGAAAAACTTGGGCTTCAGAGACGCGAGGTATCCTCGATACTGTCAGCAGTGAAGAGGTCGATGGGCGGAGACCTGAGCCATGACGACCTTGTCGAGATACAGCGGTTCGCGTCCCACGTCCTAGAGACCTATGAGTACAGGGACATGCTCATAGACTACGTGTCGAGGCTTGCAGAGGAGACCGCACCGAATCTCTCGGTTCTGGCGGGCCCTATCCTGGCGGCGAAGCTGATAGAGAAGGCGGGCGGGATCAGGCGCCTGGCCATGATGCCGACGGGGACAATCCAGATCCTCGGCGCCGAGAAGGCGATGTACCGTGCCCTGAAGACGAAGGCGAAGCCGCCGAAGCATGGCCTCATCTTCCAGCACCCCTACGTGAACGCTGCCCCGAGAGGTGAGCGCGGAATAAGGGCGCGCCACTTCGCCGCTAAGCTAGCCTTAGCGGCCAGAGCAGACGCGTTCACGGGCAACAAGATAGGGGAGCAACTGAAGGAGGAACTGGAGAGGGGCCTGATTAAAACACCTGAATCAGTCTAGATGGACCACTGACCTTACGCACTTTTCTTCAACCTGATGGATATCGTCGAGATGTTCCTGAGGGCCTCGGCCTCACCAGCCTCCCGGTTCCTATCGATATGTCGTCGACGAGGAGGCTGTTCAGGAAGCTCCTCTGCGTCACCTCGACGACACCCACCGCGCTGCTTGTCGCCCTCCGCTCGCCATCACGTTCACGCTCTCCACCTCCTTCAATATTTTCATGAGGGCAGTCACATGGTTGAGGATCGGCTTCGACCCGATGTAGACGTTCTCGCCCTGCACAGATTCACCTGCCTCAAGGAACATACATGGACACTCAAGATACGCTAACCGTCAATTATATGTAACTTGAAGACAATCGAGCCCACATCGACTCATGATCCATAGGTTTCAGCCCTCTGAAAGGGTGTTTAGAAGCGAAATTATGTATCTTCTAAAGCTTTACATATCACGAGTCTATCTTATCAATGCATCATCTCTGGACCGGTGAATTGGATGTCCACTTTTTCCGAGGCCTTCCAAGAGAAGTTCGGGCGCAGGGACTGCCCGTACATCTACGACTGCGACGCCCAGATAACGAAGGACTTCTTCAACCGCGTCTGCAAGACACCCGCATACACGAACTGCCACCACTTCGCGAAGCGTGTCGGTGAACTCCAGACACCTA
>Ga0315291_10008180_pt1 | contig 12860 bp, 11 predicted proteins | sample YL17G12_20_MG_FD_203070 | JGI IMG/M metagenome (GOLD analysis project Ga0315291, IMG submission 203070) | Sediment microbial communities from Yellowstone Lake, YNP, Wyoming, USA - YL17G12_20 | ecosystem: Environmental > Aquatic > Freshwater > Lake > Sediment | place: USA: Wyoming | collected... | reverse complement strand
TGGCACAGGAGACGTCCGAAACAAGGAATAATGGCTCAGCAGTTGCTCAGGTAACTCCAGATCAGCCCCACATTGGGCTAGAAACTTGGATATAGCTACGGACACTGCCACGGGGAAATAGATAAACTTGGCAATCCACTTTGCCCCTTTGTAAGCTCTAGCGCTGTACGTAGTGGCGAGACCCTGTGCGCCAAGGTCGTCTCCAAGTTTCACCACCTGAGGGTGGAGCCGTTGGTGCTCTATGAATTGAGTAACAGAGCTGATATAGCTTAATCCCTCAAACCCACGGGATTCCTCGGGAAGCCTAAGCGAATACACGTCAGGGCTTCTCTGGGCTGCACGCAAGAAAAGGGCAACAACTCTAGGAGCAAACTGAGACAGGGTTCGATTTAGGAGTTCCTCGTTTGCATGAATCGTAATGTCCACTAGCTCTCTGCCAATAGCCTTACCGTCGCTAGAAAGCCATGGCCAGCCTATGCCCAGTTGCCTCAACACTTGGGCATGCGGTTCAGACAGGTCCACTGGCATTTGAGCGTCAGTGAGATACGATGACTTGATAGCTTGCAACAAGTTGTCCAAACTATTGGCCAAGCCGTAACCGGCGAGCTTTTCCTTGAACCGCGCTACCGCTGAAGACCCCTGCGATTGCATGACTACCTCCTTGGCCAGGCATTCTGCGATATTTGTCTCAGCCTACGCTATCAACCTATCCCTCTTTTAATAGCACGTGCACCTTATCAGCAAGCTTCACTTTGCATGCCGCTCGTTCCCCCCGCTGAGCGCCCACGGTTAGGTTGGCCACAACTTGATTATTGTGACTTTGGAGAGAGAATAAACCATTCGCTGCCAGAGGTCAAGAATAGGCCGACACTGCACATTCTAGCGGAATGTTCACCTCAGTTTAGGCCGAGTTCCACCATGTAACTAGGCTCAGGTTGTTTTGTGAAGCGGTGGTCGGTTGATGCTTTGTGAATCGAACGAAAGACCTATTCAGATACCAATAGAAAAATAGTGCGAAAGCCTGACCTTACAGTTCCTTTCCTGTGAGCATGCGATAAGCCTCACAATATCTTTCTGAAGTCTCCTCAACTATCTTGGGAGGAAGCTCTGGAGCGGGAGGATCCTTGTTCCATCCGGATGCAGTAAGCCAGTCTCGAAGAGGTTGCTTGTCGAAGCTGGGTTGCGACTTACCCAGCGAATATTTCTCGGCATCCCAGAAGCGGCTGGAATCAGGGGTGAGTAGCTCATCTATCAAGGACAGTCTGCCCCTTATCATGCCGAACTCCATCTTGGTATCGGCAATGATTATTCCACGGCTGAGAGCATACTGGGCCGCATAGTCATAGATAGCCAAGCTCTTCTCCATAATATCCTTGGTAACCGACTTGCCCACGAGCTTCTCCATCTGCTTAAGTGTAATCGGTTGGTCATGGCCGGTATCCGCTTTGATTGTGGGAGTAAACATAGGCTCGGGGAGTTTCTCTGACTCCTTGAACCCTTTGGGCAAAGTCATGCCCGAGACAGAGCCGCTCTGCTTGTATTCAGCCCATGCCGAGCCTGATAGGTAGCCGCGAACCACGCACTCGATATCTATACGCTTCGCCCGCCTCACAATCATGGAACGCCGCTCTACATAAGGGGGATACGAATAATAGGAAACACAAACCTTCCCCCCGTATACGCGGTTGAGCCAGTTAATATCGTCCACAACCTGTAGCATGTGGTTAGGCATGATATGCGAGGTCTTGTCAAACCAGAATCCTGAGAGCTGGTTTAACACAATTCCCTTATCGGGTATGCCACCGGGCAGGACGACGTCAAAGGCTGAAACTCTGTCAGTGGCAATAATTAACAGCAGATCATTATCCATCTCATAAGTATCGCGCACCTTACCCCGATGATAGAGGTTTGGCAAATTACTCTCTCTCAGAATTGACATGGACTAGATTCTCCTTAATTCTTATCTCTGACCCCGATCCACTCGCTCAAAAACCTCATCAGTAAAACGCAGGAAATATCAGTTGTATATCATTGGTAATCCCCCCTTTTCCCCACCATCAGACTTGATTCAATTCTTCAATGTCGCATGCACCTTTGTGTCTTGCCATCTCGCCGAAGACGCTGTTGCATGTCTCCTAGAACGTAGTCATTAAAAGTCGCCCAACGCAGCTTTACCAAGGGGTCTTAAGAAAGAAGTATCATTATGCTGGGCAAGTGTAAATCGATTCTTTTCATAGAGAAAGGTTGTAATCCCGCAGGTATCCAGCCTTATATTCCAGAAGTGAGAGTTGTCTAACCCCAGAAGGGCACAGATGAGAACCTTACCAACCACTCGGTGAGATACTAGGGCAACGGTTCCCTCATGCTTTATTATAACCTGGTTTATCAGTCCCAATACTCGTTCCCTGACGTCATCCAGGCTTTCGCCCTTTGGCACTTTTACCAGATGGGGATTAGTTAACCACTCAGCGTACAGGGCTTGATACTTTTCCTTAACGGTATTGTGAGACAGGCCCTGCCATTCCCCATACTTGAAGTCTACCAACTTCGGAGCAGGCATAACATCAATATGGTGCGAGGCGGCAATTATCTCCGCCGTCTTTAAGGCTCGCTTTAGAGGACTTGAGTAGATGGCAACTATCGTTTCATCCGTGAGGTATTTCGCCAATAGCTCCGCCTGTTTAATACCGGTCTCGTTTAGTTCAACATCGACCCGCCCTCTGAAAATCTCCTCCACATTCCAGGCGGTATCACCGTGTCTTATAAGCAAAAGTTTAGTCATCTTGTTGCCCTCCTTACCGGCGATATTATAATCACACGGCGAACTTCGCTAGCTTCTCATGAAGCTCCTGCATTTTAGATTCAAAGTCTGCCAGCCTTTTTAGCTCCTGACCAACGCTATCGGCCTTCTCTGTTCGTTGAATGTGAGCTTCCTGAATAGCTCCCAAAGTTGCTTCAGCTACATTTTCCAACTCCTGGTCCAAAGCAAAGGAAAACCGGCCGAGCGTATCTTCAATATTCTGTCGAGTTTCATATTGGAGATTGCCGATGTTACGCAGTACTATGGACTCTATATCTTGCTGCAGCCATCTTTTGATTCGCCGAATGGCTATGTCCCTGGGAAGCAGGCGTTCGAGCAGTCCTCTTGGGACCGGACTCATAGCCGTGCTCCAATTCTCGGTTACCCAGTAAGGCTGATGGCTTGTTATAAGTTTTTCATTACCTTTACCCGGCACAACGGCTTCCGAAGCTTTCAGTTCAACAAGAATACAGGTGGCCCGCTCCACCGTCATTGGCTCGGGATGGGATAGAGCCTGGATTAGCTTGGCAATAAGACTTCCAGTATCTGCCTCTAGCTTCGCCCCGCACCAAGAGCACACCTTGCTCCTGGCAGGATTGTCTTTCCAGCATCTGGTACAGTAAATAACCACTTACAGAACCTCTACTTCTCTCAGGACTGAGAGCGCATAGTATGTATCTTCCAATGTGGCAATGCCCATAGGTCTTGCACGAGCGAAGCCTCCGCTGTCTCGTTGGCAACCTAAGACAAACGAGATAGCCTGTTCTGGCTCTGAAAGCGTCTCGCCCAAGATAAAGCAAGCACTCGACAGGTAATAGAGATTCTCCAAAAAGTAGACATCTAGCTCGTGCCTTCTCAAAAACGACAAAATGCGCTCTGGATGCCTGAGTGGGTAATCCAGCATGACAGAAGTCCTAGCTGCATAATAGGTTGTGGCCAGAGAAGAGCTCCCTTGACTTCCGAAACCTCCGTTCCTGTTAGCCAACGAGGATAAGAGGCGAACAACTGAAGCCCGGTCGAAAGGTACATCTAGATGCATAAGTATAGACACCGCTTCGAATACTTGTTCCAGTTCTGAGACCACTTCTATGTATAGTGTGCTGGGGTCGCTAACTCTATCGAGCGCAGCAAGTGGGGCTTTAATAGCTTCGCTTTGATGGCGCAATGCCTCCAAATCATCCCCCAAATCCTTTAGAATTTCGATGGCGAGATAAGAGGTGTGAACAGGATTGCCCTCACCTTCCTGAAGAAAAGCCCATACGAAACGCTTGACGCCTGCAGGCCGCCGGGGACGCTGTCCCAGCATCAGAAGGGTTTTCACAGCGAAGTACGAGTCGCGGAGGCTGCTGGGTGAGATGCGGGCAAAAAAGTACCCACCATCCTCTGTTTGGCACGAGTGAACGTACTGCAGTGCCTTCTCTGCGGCCTTTCTCACTTCGTCCGTTACGATACACTGTTTCATAGGGCCTTTTGGGCGTGCAAGAAAAAAGCTTCCACCGACAACGTTGCCAGTAGAAGCTATCATCCCGAAGAATCGGGCCTTTTGGGGCTTAACCCGGGCGAGCCTCATCGCCTTAGCTATTTTTACTATACCAAAGAATCAAGGTGCTGTAAAATGTGATCCGTTGGACTTGGCATTAGGATTAGCCGTTATGACAAAGTCTTTGGTTACATATTGACCCCCGAGGCTTAATCTGGTATATTGCGAACAATAGAGCGATGAAGCTCGCTTGGCTGGTGTTTACATAGCGAACCGCTCCTTTAGCGGAGCTGATAGCTTCTACTATTAACGAAGGTAATAGAGGCTTTTTTATTGTCCTCTGCTACCCTACTGGAGGGGTAAGCGCTGATACGTCTAGTGGTCATAGCTGGTGTGCCGTTCTGCTTTGCTGCGGCGCTTGCTGCTTTTCTCATCACGTATAATGAGTACTCCTATCGTGATAAGAGGCTTGCAAGGAAGATTGCACTTGAGATAGCCGCCGTTGCCTTTATAGCTTTCGTCGCAATCGTTGTCGCTCTCTGTTTTGTCTTACCCAGAGTAATTGAACAGTAACAGCCAAGGCCCGTGCTTTCCCATGTCATGCCGGGTTTAAGAGATGAAAACAAGTAAGAACAAATGGTTAAACAGAAACATCTTTGCCATGGGTTTAACCAGCTTCTTTTCCGATTTCGGCCATGAGATGGCGACGGCTATTCTGCCGGCTTTCCTTGTGTCACTGGGGGGCTCAGCGGCACTGCTTGGCGTAATTGAAGGGATAGCGGATGCCTCTACCAGTGGGATGAAGCTCCTGTCTGGCTGGTACAGCGATTACATTGGCAAAAGAAAACCGTTTGCTGTAGCCGGGTATCTTCTGACAGCTATAGGAGTCGGCTCGTTTTCTCTGGCATTTTCCTGGCCCCATGTGCTCTTAAGCCGCGTTATTGCATGGCTGGGCAGGGGGACCAGGGAGCCGCCCCGAGATGCCCTGCTGGTTGATTCGACAAAACCGGAGTTTCACGGCAGGGTTTTTGGGTTTCATCGGGGAATGGATACTCTTGGTGCCATTGCTGGCCCAGCCGTCGCCTTTTTCCTGATAAAGAGCATGGCACTTCGCTCTATTTTCCTTGTCGCTCTAGTACCAAGCGTACTGGCTTTGTTGACCATTGTTCTTTTTGTCAGGGAGACAAGAAAGAATAACCACGAGGGCCATACCCATTTTCTTGTGAGCATGAAGAGTCTCCCTCGAAATTTTCGTTTTTTCTTGATAGCGGTCGGGGTGTTCGGGCTGGGTAACTTTGCCGATTCAATGCTCATACTCAGGGCAACTCAGCTTTTGTCCCCTGTTAATGGCGCTGTCATTGCCGGGAGTTTGGCCATTCTCCTGTATACGATTCACAATGTCTTTTACGCAGTTCTTTCTTTTCCGATAGGAGTTCTAGGTGATAAGTTTGGGAAGAGGAAGATACTCGTTTTCGGATACCTTCTTACCGGGTTGAGTGCGGTAGGGTTTATTTTCAGCATCAGCAATCTTTTCTACTTAGGGTTACTTTTCGTAGTGGCAGGCATAGCCATTGCCATCACAGATGCCATGGAACGGACGGTAGCGGCTGACCTTCTGCCGGAGAATTTGCGGGGAACCGGGTACGGCACATTGGCTACTGTCAATGGGATTGGGGATTTTGCCTCAAGCTCTGTCGTAGGTTTGCTTTGGACTGCCATCTCACCAACGGCTGGCTTTGGATATGGGGCAGCCTTGTGCATGCTAGGAGCTACGCTGCTGTTCGCTACAAGAGGGCGAGGCAAACACCTACCCGAATAACGCATTCCACTATTACTTGGCGTAAAGCTAATTCCATTCCGCCCCTTTATAAATAGCAAATAAAAAGTCAGGCCATTTTTGACCTATGATACTGTCTCTTTGCCAGGACAAGAAGCTTCTGAACCCTCGCCATTGACCCCCTGTCCTATTTTGGCTATAATTGAGCCAAGTTAAATGGCGATGAAGCTCACCAAGGCGACAGTCGCCTCAACCGCCCATTGAGAGCTGATAGCTTCTACTGATAAACGGTAGAAGCTATTTTAATTTTACTTACTTGATTCCCCGACCATCAGGTCGAGGGATGGAGTTCTCCTTGCATCCTTACCTAAGATCGAAAAGGATGCAGGGCAAACGAAGTTTGGAATAATCAATACCCTGACCGTGAGGCCGTGGGAAATTCATTCCGCGCGGGTTTCAGCAGATGGCCAGTTACGAAGGAACAAATAAGATGACTGTCGAAGCCTTTACCAACCCAACAAAAGCAAAGGAGGTGCAGCGATGAAGCAAAGAGAGAAGACTTATTATCAGAGCCTCTACCAACTGGCAACAATACTGAACTCAGCTCGTTCTCCAGATGATATTCTTCACTCTATCGTTGAAGGTGTGGCAAAGGCTATGGGCGCGAAAGCCTGCTCATTGATGTTGCTTACTCCAGACGAAAAGGTATTGCTTCATACCGCGGCTTACGGATTAAGCGATTGGTTCGTTAGAAAAGGTCCAGTATTAGCCGACAAGAGTATGTCTGAGACACTTAAAGGCAAGCCAGTTACTGTCTTAGATGCTGCAACGGATGAGCGAGTTGAGTATCGGAAGCAGGTTAAGCGGGAGGGAATAGCTTCTATTCTGAGTATGCCGGTCAAGTTGAGAGAAGAGACAGTCGGGGTTATGCGGGTTTACTCTTCTAAGCCGCGTCGCTTCACCGATGCTGATATTTCTTTTGCCACCGCGGCAGCTAACTTCGGCGCCATTGCCTTAGAAAGTGCGAGGTTTTACGAAACGCTTCAGAAAGATTATGACACTTTAAGGCTTGAGATACAGCAACGACGTGCTGAGATGAGTTATGAGTCGATGGCTGAACCGCCCGTTGTACCTGCAGAAGAATAGTGATGCAGAAATGAACTGGAAAGGGCTATTTCGAGAGTTAAAAAGATCAGAGGAAAGAGAGCCCCGTAGAGCTGAGGAGAGCGCACGAGCCCGAGAGCTGGCAACAAAGAATAAAGCTAGGAAAACTTGGGGGAAATTTGCTCCCTGTGTAGAGAGAGTTTCGCGGGAATTTATCAAGACTTTAGGATGGAGATTTGGCGGAGGGTATGTTGGGCCTCTTAGTATTCACCCTATTACCTTCTCGCTGTCAGATGAAACTACATGGGTCGGGCCAAAAGGCCTAGACTTTTGTGCAAAGTCGATAACTTTAGCTTTGGATGCCGATGGCTCTACTCTCGAGATGATGGGGACTTGTATCACAGGGACTCGTACTAAGGATAATCAGGAAACCAAATGCACCAAGGTGTACACCATGCCTGCCGATGGGTTGAATGAAGAGGAACTGGCGAAAGCAATGGTGGAAATTTATAAGGAAATAGAAGCAATAAGAAGGATGTATTTTGCGGAATATGCCGATTATAAGAAAAGGCATAATGTGAGGACTTAGAACCAATACAGTTTTCTCCCCGCACTCCCCCGAACATGTTTTGGGGTGGGCGTTCGCCTAGGCAAACGCCCACCCCTACATCACATAGTCTCTTCTCTAGCTTAGAACAGTCCGGACACCTTGCCGGTCTTTACGTTCACATCTATCCTTCTGAAAGCCGGGTCGGAGCTGGTCCCCGGCATCAGGCTGATGGTTCCGGCCATCGGGCAGAGGAACTTCGCTCCGGAGAACAGCAATATGTCGCGGATGGGGAGCATCCATCCCTTGGGCACGCCCTTAATGGATGGGTCATGGGTCAGGCTCAGGTGAGTCTTCACCATCATCGTGGCGTACTCATCGTACTTGGCGTCAGCCTCAAAAGCCTTTGCCTTTTCCGTAGCCTCGGCGCTCCAGTTCACGCCATCGGCCCCGTAGACCGTCTTGGCAACCTTCTCCACGCGCTGCCGCAGCTTCATCTCATTGGGGTAAAGGAACTTGAAGTCATTCTTGTCTTTGCAGGCCTCTATAACGGAGTCAGTCAGCTCCAGGGCGCCGTCGCTGCCGTCAGCCCAATGAGATGAGAAAGCGCAGCGAGCGCCGGCAGCCTCGGCAGCCTTGCGCACCATGGCGATCTCAGCCTTGGTATCGGTATGGAAGGCGTTGATGCACACCACCGGGTTGATGCCCGCTGTTCTAATGGTGTTGATGTGATGCACCATATTGGGCAGGCCTTTCTCCAGCAGCTTCAGGTCCTCTTTGGTGTAGGAATCGGGCAGGGGCAATCCTGCCACCACCTTGGGCCCGCCGCCGTGCATCTTCAGGGCGCGGATGGTGGTGGTGAGCACGGAGACATGCGGCTTCAGTCCGCTCAGTCTACACTTGACATTCCAGAACTTCTCGAAGCCGATGTCTGCGGCGAAGCCGCTCTCAGTAACGCAGTAGTCGGCCATCTTCAGTGCGATGCGGTCTTCGATGATGGAGTTCTGGCCTACCGCGATATTGGCAAAGGGGCCGGCATGCACAAATATCGGCTGATACTCCACTGTGGAGCACAGGGTGGGGTTGATGGCGTTGCGCATGAAAGCTGTCATAGCGCCGCCGACTTCCAGGTCGCCGGTGGTAATGGGATTCCCCTTCTTGTCGTAGGCCAAGGTGATCTTGTCCATTCTCTGCCGCAGGTCCGCCAGGTCATTGACGATGGCGAGCATAGCCATTAGCTCGGAGCTCACGGCTATGCCGAACTTGGACTGCATCATGTAGCCATCCATGCGGCCGCCCATACCTATAATAATGCTGCGCAAACTCTGGGCACAGAAGTCCATAACCCAGCCCATCTCGACCCTGGTGGGGTCGATGTCGAAGCGGCGCATCTTGGTCAGCCGCTGCAATTGCTCGTCGTTGTAGTTGCGCTCATGCATCATCCTGGAGGTGAGGGCCACCATCGCTAGGTTGTGGGCATTCATAATATCATTGATGTCGCCGGTCAGTCCCATAGAGAACTCGGTCATGGGGATGAGCAGCGCATTGCCGCCGCCGGCAGCCGTTCCCTTGATATTCATGGTGGGGCCGCCCGACGGCTGGCGGATACAACCGATTACGCTTTGCTTCCGCTTGCCTAGACCCTCCACTAGACCCATCAGGGAAGTTGTCTTGCCCTCGCCCAGCGGCGTGGGGGTGATAGCGGTAACCTCGACGTATTTGCCGTCCTTCTTTGCCTTCAAGCGCTCTATTATCTTGAGGAAATCGAGCTTGGGCGTCCGCCCGTAGGGGATGAGCTCGTCCTTTTGCAGGCCTAGCTTTTTTTGCCACTCCTCAGGGGTGGGCATACCCTTCTCGGCCAGCTCTGCAATCTGCCAGTCCTTTAGTTTTACTGCATCGTATGCCATATAAGCGTGAACCTCCTACCTTTTTATTTACTTTATTTATTTGCTTTCTTAATGTTTCTTGGCGGACTGCTGCTCGGCAGCCCTGACCGTATTGACCATGAGCATGGTGATTGTCATTGGCCCCACACCGCCGGGGACCGGGGTAATAGCTTTCGCCTTCTCTTTGATGGCCTCGAAATCGGTGTCGCCCACCAGCCTGAAGCCACTCTTCTTGGTGGCGTCGGGTATCCTGTTTACGCCGACGTCTATCACTACCACGCCTTCCTTGACCATGTCTGCCGTTATCACCTGCGGCTTGCCCATGGCAGCGATGATAATATCCGCTTGCCTGGTGTACTTGGGCATGTCCTTCGTGCCGGTATGCACCATGGTCACCGTTGCGTTGGCGCCCTTCTGTTTCTGTATCAGAATGGCCATCACGGGTTTGCCCACGATGTTGCTCCGTCCGCAGATAACCACGTGCTTTCCTTCCGGGCTGTTGCCGCTGCGAACCAGCAGCTCCTGGACGCCGTGCGGGGTGCAGGGCATGAAGTAGGGGTCGCCGATTAACAGCCTGCCTACATTGACGGGGTGGAAACCGTCAACGTCCTTTTCCGGGTCGATGGCAGTCAGGACTTTGTCCGCATCGATTTGCTTGGGCAGGGGGAGCTGCACCAGGATGCCGTGGAACTTGGGGTCCTTGTTCAGCTTGTGGACAAGGTCAAGGAGCTTCTGCTCCCCGCTATCTTCGGGGAGAACTATGGTCTCCGACAGGATGCCCAGCTCCTCAGCCGCCTTGCCTTTGCCGGTGACGTAGGATATTGAGGCGGGGTCCTCGCCTACACGCACGAAGACCACGCCGGGGTGTATACCCTTTTTCTTGAGCTCCGCTACCTTTACTTTGAGTTCTGCGCGGATCTGCTCTGCTACTGCTGTTCCTGAGATTATCTCTGCGGGCATTCTAGGCCTCCTTCTTTATTTGGAAATTGAATTGACTTATGCACTCCTCATGAAGCTCAGGGGGCATACACCTCCAATATGCTATGGCACTCTGAATATGGGGGCTCCACGGTTATTGGTGAAGCTGAGATGAGGGGGTGAAAACTAAGTTCTGAAGTAATGGTAGTTCCAACCTCGGGGGGTTGACTAATAGGAGCTACCTGCAATTTACCCTCCACACGACCAAAAATTATAGCATATCCTTATCAGGGCTGCAATCGGTCAACAGGCCTAAAGTCAGTAAGCAATTCTACGCATTTCGTCCAAACGGCAGGATCTAGGTTGTGTTCTCAGTTTACTATACTAGTTGACCAATCCTCCTGCGTCATTCTGCCGTTTTTCTTTTACTATCTACGCTCTGACGAATTTATAAGGACATAGAAGCAATTAAGAACAATGCATGTTGGAGAATATGCCGATTCTCAGAAGAGGCATAATACAAGGACCTCAAACCAGTTCGGTTAAACAGGTTGCATTTCTATTCGCCCCCAGTTGCCCCCTATTTTCGTCGCTAGATCGGGAAGATTAGCGTCCCACACATATGTATAAATTCAAGAAGACAGATGCCGGTTGAAGTATCAGATAGTATCTTCGTTGTTTTTTGAAGAACTCTGACTCGACAATGTGATTCATAGTGACCATAAAAACTGCAAGGATTGCTGTGGCGATTGAAGTCTTTTCCCCCGAAAAGTAAGAGAAAAAGGAACTTTCTGCCGAGAGAGTAGCATTACGAGAGGTGCAGCGTCTAGGGATCGCAGCGTACAGCCATACCCTGGTCTGGAGGGCAGACCGCAGATGAGATTCCGCTAGCACCCTGCACCGGGCAGGATTATAATATCAGACTACAGCCTTGTCAAGCAGGCCTACTGCCACCTGCTGATCCGGGTGGCTAGGCATCTGATTCCCCGACCCTAATCCGAGTCGTGTGAATATGAAAACTACCTGACAATCTCGTTCCCAGCTTTTGAGTCGAGGAAGGGCGTTTGATCGCTGCAATGCGTTATCGGTTTACGTCTTTATTGACCTCCAATCCCTATGTGACCCACGAAGACTTTCAAACCTTGGTAGACCAATCGGTTCATATTGTTTTGTTTGGTGTATATATGATAGACTTTGAACCAAAGACTATGATTGGTAAACGAAGTGGAGACACAAAGACAGGAAGCTTACAATGGCTGAGCAAATGATTAGTAGCGTCGTCAAGTATATAGTGTGGAAGCTACAAGAGGGCGAATGGTCTATTAGCAAGACCAAGATTGTAAAACTCCTATACTTAATAGATATCGAATATTTTCGTCATTACAGAGTAGCACTCACTGGGTTTCCTTGGAAGTATTATTATTACGGTCCCTATTCTTCTGAAATAGAAGATATATTTAAGCGTTTACATCTCGACCTGCCACAAGAGGAAGTAAAAACAACAAAAGGCCATAAGGCATTCGTCTTTCGTTCTTCAGAAGATGCGGAATTTGAGTTCAATGAAAATGTACCTCAGGGAGCGCGCTATGTTGTCGAGCGTATTCTCCGAAGGTGGGCACCCGAGGAACTCAATCCACTACTTTCATTTGTATACTTCGATACCGGACCCATGAGAAGTGCAAAACCGGGCGATTTGCTGGATTTCAGCCTTATCCCACCTATGAAACTTGAAAAAAAACTCGACGAATCGGTAATCCACCTAACTTGTAATGAATTGGATCACTTCAAAGAGAAATTAAACGAGTATAAGAAGAAGCATGCATTAATAGCGAGTATGAGTGAGAAACAAGGTAAGATACTACCAAGTCCAGCAAACAGGGCGTACATGAATGCAAAGACAATAATGGACGATGAAGAACATAGACCTCTACCTGAAAACATTGATGTAATAATTAATGAAGATGTAATAGCTGAGTCTTAAGTTTCAATGCAAGAACTAATCGGTAAATTCTATGAAGACGACAAAAGGCCAGATTCACCATATCTGCCAATCGGCGGACTATTTATCGGCCCAGTGTTCTTTGCTGATGCTGAACTGCGAAGGCTTGTGCCAACCTGGGTGGACCCATATCACAAGAAGCAACCCTTATTAAGTATGCGAAAATTGGATGAAGACGCTTTTAAGAATAATCAACCTATTAAAGAATTGAATCTACGAGACGATGAAGAAATATTAGCCTTGAGGGCTAAAAAGAGACCGGTGATAATCTCGTCATCCCCGTTGGACCCATGGCACCATATTAGCGGAGAGAAACAAGATGAATCTTATTTTTGTCTACCTCTTTTCA
>Ga0315291_10008177_pt1 | contig 12863 bp, 9 predicted proteins | sample YL17G12_20_MG_FD_203070 | JGI IMG/M metagenome (GOLD analysis project Ga0315291, IMG submission 203070) | Sediment microbial communities from Yellowstone Lake, YNP, Wyoming, USA - YL17G12_20 | ecosystem: Environmental > Aquatic > Freshwater > Lake > Sediment | place: USA: Wyoming | collected... | reverse complement strand
CCGTGTGCGTGGGCAGCACCGTGTACATAGTCGAGTCCCCCATCAGGGAGAAGGCAGTGCCCAGGCCGAGCGGGAGGAGGACGCGGGCGGGGGAGATGGGTGGGTTGGGTTTGCTCATAGTAGCGGGCCGTGGTGCGAGTTCCGTGTTGCGTGTTGCGTGTTGCGTGTAATTGAGGTCAGTATACACCGCGCGCGGCTACTTGCCAAGTGGGGGGGGAAAACCACGGATGGGGAAATACACGATGGCTCTTCCGGCGTGCGTTTTTCCATCTGACTGGCGATGGCGTCACTATGCCAGGTATGATCCTGCATGGTACACCACCGAGACGGAGATACGAGCGTAGGAGAAGAGCCCAGCCCGCCCTGCACGCTCGCAGCCCCCGTCCCGGCACCGCTCTCAGTCCTCCTGTCATTCCGAGCGCAGCGAGGAATCTCATTCGTCATCGCTCGCAGCCCCCGTCCCGGTACCGCTCTCAGTCCTCCTGTCATTCCGAGCGCAGCGAGGAATCTCATTCGTCATCGCTCGCAGCCCCCGTCCCCGGGGGCGTCTTATGCAGAGCATGATCCTCTTGCCTGCACGCTCGCAGCCCCCGTCCCGGGGGCGTCTTATGTAGAGCATGATCCTGCATGGTACGCCACCGAGACGGTGGCTGGGAGCCTGATGCGCGAACCCGCCCCGTACGCTCGCAGCCCCCGTCCTCGGGGGCGTCTTGTGTAGGGCATTGTCCTGCAGTGAGTCAATTCGTGTCGTTGACTTCTGCGCAAGGTTGCAGTACACTATCAGCGGAGAGGAATCACCTTATGAACCTGCATATTCGACCTGTTCGCAACACTGACGTTGAAAACTTGGTTCGATTATCATTATTAGCATGGGCCCCAGTTTTTAGTTCATTTGAGCAGGTATTGGGGCACGATATCTATGCATTGATCTGGCCGGATTGGAGAACCAGTCAAAGAGATGGAATCGAAACGGTCTGCAAGGAGGGTGGGAAAACCACGGTCTGGGTTGCCGAAGTAGATGGAAGGGTGGTTGGATTTGTGGCGTATCAGTTGAATACCCAGGACAAAACGGGTGAAGTTCAACTGCTGGCAGTGCATCCTGACTATCAAAACCTGGGCATAGGCACAGAGTTGAACGTCTTTGCGCTCAAGAAGATGAAGGAAAGTGGGATGATCATGGCACGGGTTGAAACAGGTGGAGATCCATCTCACGCGCCCGCCAGAAGATCGTACGAGAAAGCCGGGTACACTGGTTTGCCCTTGGTTCGGTACTATAAGGATCTGTAGATAAGGATTACAGGCACACGAAAGGAGCCAACATGAATATCGCGCTGTGGGTAGTGCAAATAGTGCTCGCTCTGAAATTCTTCTCGACCGCCTTCACGCACGGGGTGCGCGCGAACCAGGCGAAGGTAGAACGAGCGAACCAGAGATACGGCAAAATGGGACGGCCCCTGTTGACCATTATCGGCCTGTGCACGTTGCTGGGCGGGGCCGGCCTCGTCCTGCCGGGCGCACTCAGGATCCTGACCTGGCTGACACCCCTGGCGGCGGCGTTGCTGGCGCTGATGATGCTGGGAGCCATCAAGTTCCACGTCATCTGCAACGATAAGCCCATAATTGTGGCCGACCTCGTTCTGTTCGCTTTGGCCGCGTTCGTCGCCTATGGACGTTGGGTGATCGCTCCGTTTTGAGCGCAGTTACTGTGCGCATAGCGTACGCTCCGGAGCGGCCCAACCATGCTGCCGAGCATGATCCTGCACGGTACGCCACCGAGACGGTGGCTGCGAGCCTTGTGTGAGAACGGTGGATTACGTATTGCGGGGCAGGTCTTGCGTGGGCCGCGCCGGCCTGAAAGAGCCGGCGCTGGGATACCCCCAATATCGGGAGATCCCGCCCAGCGCGGCCTGTTCCACGGCGGTGCGGCCCATGAGGACAGCCGCCACTCCTGAAAGAGCCAGCGCTGGGAAACCCCCAACATCGGGAGGTCCCGCCCAGCGCCGCCTGTTTCACGGCGGCGCGGCCCATGAGGACAGTTGCTACCAGCAAACTTGCCTGGCGCAGCAGTGACCCCACCCCCACCTGCAGGTGGGGGTTTCCTACGACGTCCCGTACAAGCCCCCTGCGCCAGTAGGGGGTTCCGTGACCACCTACCCAGGCCTGCCTCTGAGCCTTCACCCCCCAGAAACGCCGCATGCCCAGGGTTGGCTACGCCGTGTCAGGCTGTGCTCCTACGAGCGAAAAACCAGCCTCGTGCGAGTCCACACTGTCCTTCCCGGGGTCGTTGGGCCAGGACCCCAATCACCAAGGGAGCGCCGTGCAGTTCCGCAGGTGCTTGCGGTTCCACGCAGCCACGTCACGTATCTGCAAGAGCAGGCCCGTCATCCTGAACGGAATCACCGGTGGAGTCTATGGCGCGCAGGAGCGAACGTTGGTGCTGGTCGGCTGGCTGGCCTGGCAGGTGGCGGGCAGGGTGATGGCCCATCTCTCGGATGCTATCTCCGAGGAGGCGCAGGCAGGGACGTTGGAGCAAGTGTGCCTGAGCCCGGTTCCACTGGCCGCCGTCGTCGCTGCGCGCAGCGTGGCCTACCTCCTGACCGCCGGGGCGGAAGGGGTCGTGGCAGCGGTGGTGCTGGTCTTCTTCGCCGGCCCTCTTCCGTTTGGCGCGGGGTTGCTGGCGGTGTTCTGCATGAGCCTGGTGGGTGCGTATGGGCTGGGATTCCTCTTTGCCGGGCTGGCGATGGTGTTCAAGCGCGCGTCGTCGCTGACCAACCTGGTATTCAGCCTGATGATCTTCTTCACCGGGGCGTTCGTGGGGTTGGAGAGGCTGGGCTGGGCCTTCACGGCGACCCGCTTCCTCTTTCCACTGACGTGGGGCATCTCGCTCATGCGGGCGATGCTGGCCGGCGACACCAGTCTTCTCTCGCTCTGGAGGAGCGAGGCATTGATCGGCCTGTCCCTACATTCGGCGGTGTACCTGGCAGCGGGCCTGGGAGTCTTCGCCTGGGGATACCACACCGCGCGCCGGAAGGGGACGCTGGGGCACTATTAGGGGCTTTGCTCCTGTGTCCCAGTTTTGCCTGGTGTCTCTTTCTAGCCCTCTGTATACGTTCTACTTGCACGTTCTTCTGCTCATAGCAGGCAAAGCTCGTCTGTTTAATCTGCTTTCCACTGGGAACAAGTCCCAATAGGGCTGCCAGCATGCCGAATTGACTTCTTCACAGATTTGCATTATACTTGGATTTGCCTGAACAATGCCATAGAAATGTTCTGTGCCTGCAACAGTCCGAGGCGGTAATCAGAGCGACAAAATCGCCCTGGCGTCAGACATCACAGCACACAAAGGCCTGCCCATCGAAAAGCCGGGGACGGGCCTTTGTTGTTCACAGGACCTGAACATAGGCAAACACCCCAACCTTGACCTTATCGCATCATAGGAGAGAGCAATGACGACGATATCTCTGCAAAACTTCATCCAAAGTCTACGAGAGCAAGTCGCCCAGGGTGAAACTGAACTGGCGCTCGACCGACTGCAGAACTACCTGAGCGCTTGTGTTCCTGCCCTGCGAAACGAGGTTATCCTGCTCACGACACGCTACAACCGTCTCCGCCGCGAGGAACGCAAGGGCGTCATCTCCCGTGACACGGCCCAGGCTGAGCAGAACAGGCTGGTCAATGCACTGCTGGAGCTTCTCGAAGAGGTCTCCAGCCGGATAAGCACGGAGATGGCACCTGTGCTATCCCCCGCCCCTGCTGCAGAGAAACTCGCTATTCCTGATGAGGTCGGCCTGGAAAAGATCCTGGGCGTCAACAACCTCAAGCAGATCTCGTGGATCGAACAGGGGTTACAGGTAGCCAGGTGTATCTGCCGCATTCTTACCCCTGGTGGCTTAGGCACCGGTTTTCTGATCGCTCCAGGCTTGTTGATGACCAACCATCACGTCATCCCTGATGCAACTACGGCTTCCCAGTCCGTAGCGGAGTTCAACTACCAGCATGACTTTGGAGGCAACCTGCTACCCACTTGCCGCTACAGATTGGATAGTGGGCAGTTTCATTCCAATCCGACTCTGGACTATACCATTGTCAGCCTATTAGCCGACCCCAACAAGCCTGGCCTGGACAGTTGGGGCCAAGTCTTTCTGAACCCGCATGCTGACCCTATGCCAGGGGAGCACGTCATCATCATCCAGCATCCCAATGGTGGGCTTAAGCAGATCGTTCTGACGGCCAACCAGGTCGTCGGTCTGTGGGAGTATCGGCTGCAATACACGACGGACACGATGCCTGGCTCTAGCGGATCGCCTGTCTTCAACGACCTGTGGCAGGTGATCGCCATTCACCACGCCGGGGGCGAACTCTAGGTAAATGCCAAGGGTGACAAACGGTTTGTCAACGAGGGTGTCTTGATGTCCACGATAAGACAAGATGCTGGCAATCCATGGCCTGGATAGGCTCTTCTTGACTGAGGCGCACCTTTGAACAAGAATGGTGCAGCACAGTGACCCACGGTGATACTGATGCCGATCATACCTCACATCGTAGGAGGAAGCGATGACGACGACATCTCTACAGGAGTTTAGCCAAAGTCTCCGGGAGCAGATTGTGCAGGGCGAAATCGAACCGGCGCTCGACCGCTTGCGGAACTACCTGAATGCCAGTGTCCCCACCCTGCGAAATGAGGTTATACTGTTTACGATACGTTACAACCGGCTCCGCGATGAGGAACGCAAGGGCGTTATCCCCCGAGACGAGGCCCAGGCTGAGCAGAACAGGCTGGTCAGTGCACTACTGGAGCTTCTCGATGACGTCCCGAGAAAATTAACCTCCATACTAGAAGATAGAGGTGACAGACTGCGGGAACAAGGGGACTCTCAACAAGCACTTTCTCTCTATCTTCAGGCTGTTGAAGTAGCTGAACAAGAGGCTTCTGATGACAAAATACCGATAGCTCGTCTATATCGGAAGATCGGGCGAGCGCATCGGGACCATGGCGATTCGAACCAAGCACTTAGTTGTTATGAGAAAGGCCTAGTCAGCCTTAAGACTGAGTCTTCAGGTCCAACACGCGATATTGAAGAGGCGCGATTGCTTGTAGAACGGGCAGCGATCTACATTGAACAGAACAAGAAAGAGAAAGCGCGAGTTGATGCGGGACGTGCCCGCTGTCTATTGGAGGGTGATGGGGCTACGTCTGAGTTAGCAGACGCTATTCAAGAACTTGCCATCATCGACCGCGAGTTGGGCGAGCGGGATAAATTCCTTAAACAGATGCAAAAAGCAAGGGATATATACGAGCGGGTGGCGGATACCCAAGGCAAGATAAGGGTGCTAGGTAATTGGGCTATTGATGCGCTACATTGGGGAGACCATGAAGAGGCCATTGAGAGTTTCGGGGAAATGCTCGACATGCCCGAAGTATTGGCAAGTCCCCAAACCCTTGCAAACATTAACCTCAATTTGGCAATCGCCTATACCGATGCAGGCCGCTTGGAAGAGGCAGGCGACTATGCAAGGAAAAGTCTGGAAGGGTATCGTAAGATTGAAGGTAGAGAGGGAGAGGGACAGTTGATGTCCTATGCTGCTCTGGCTGAAGTGCTAAAAGAGGAGGCTGTCTTGGCTGCTCAGACAGGTAACTGCGAAACAGCCAGGAACCGCATGCAAGAAGCCCGCCGTGTGGTGAATGAAGCCTTGGGGCTTGTAGACAGGGCAAAGTTGGGCGGGGCTTCGGTGGTTAGTTCTCAGTTCGATTTATATCGTATTATGGCTGAAGCTTACACAGTGGTTGGCGAGTATGAAAAGTCCAAAGAGCTGCTATTAACAGCCCAGGAACTCGGACAGCGACAAGACATTGGGATTGAGCCACAAACCCTGGCACAGGGCGATGTTGTCTGGGCAAAGCTTGCCGAGATCAGCGAAGGCTATCAGCAAGCCTATCAGCGTCTCAACCAAGCCAGGGATGTCTTTGTTGAGCAAGGGTATTGGAAGGATGTTGTGCGTGTAGACATTCTCCGAGCGAAGATCCTTGCCAAAAGGCGAGAGTTTAGAGAAGCCAAAGATGTGCTGGAAAAGGCCCGCGATTTGGCTGAGATGAGGAAACGCACGCGCGATATGGATCAGATCGCGAGACTACTGGACGATTGCCAACTCCAGTAACTGCTCAGGCTGCTGTCTCTGGCAGCAGGTCCGCTGCGAGGAGCTTGCCTGAACCGTTACCTTCACACCGGGAAGCAATGACCGTTGTCCCCGAAGAGGACTGGCTTTCGCTTCAGCGTCAGCTCACCGAGGCGCGCGAGAATCTGCGTCTCATAGAAGAACGCCAGGCACAGTATGTGCTCAGCACCGATATGCCATTCCAACCTGTCAAAGAAAAGCGCCGCTTGCTTGATAGGATTGCCGAATTGGAGCAGCAGTTGGCTGAGCCAACTGTCCCCGGCGGGCCTAACCTGCACGGAGATGGACATGGAGAGCATGCCTGAGCAGTTGCCAACTTCATAGATTTCTGGCAGGGGAGGAGGTTGTGATGAGTCCGCAAGAGGAGATGCGATCAAATGCCATGCGGTGGGTCTGGGTGAGCTTGACAATAGCTGTGCTATGCCTGGCCTGCTTGATCGCATCCGCAAGAACACAGGTTACATCAGCAATGAATACAACGTGGGTATCCGTCGGCCCCTATGGAGGCCAGGTCTATACACTGGTGATTGATGACTCGAATTCTTCTGTGATATATGCTGGCACAGACAACGGTGTGTTCAAGACTACAGATAGTGGTCTCAACTGGCAGCAGGTTGGTCTTCCGCGCAAGCAGATTGTGTCCATAAGCATTGACTACACTGCTCCCTCTAGAAAGATATACGCTGCAGGCGCATGGAGTACAGTTCATCGCAGTTCGAACAATGGAGAGACATGGGAGGACATCAGTGCTGGCATATCCCAGGAGTATATCTGGACCATAGCCACCGATCCCTCCCAAGCAGAACACCTTTGGTTAGGAACAAATGGCGGGGTCTACAAGTGGAATGGTAGTAATGGCCGGTGGGAACCGACGGCTCCTATTTCATCCACCCGGGCTCTGGTCATCCAAGGAGGCGTTGTTTTTGCAGGCACAGAGCACGGGGTCTTCAAAAGCCCTGATAATGGTGGGAGTTGGGTCTCGATCAACGGGGACCTACCGCAAGGGTATCAGCAGCGATGTATCTCAAGCCTGCTAGCAGATCCCGGTAACCCTCAGATTATCTACATAGGCACCTGGTATGGTGGGGCCTACAAAACAATGGATGGTGGGCAGCATTGGTATAGTATGAACACAGGGCTGCCCTCGTTTACAGAGATCAAGGCCCTGGCCCGTCATGCAACAAATCCCAACATTCTCTTTGCTGCTTCCGAGGGATTCTTCGCTGATAGTATTGATGACAGTGGGGTTTTCAAATCAACGAATGGGGGCGGTAGTTGGACCTATACGTCAGGTGGTATGATAAACAGGTATGCTCGCTCTCTAGCTGTGCATCCTACAGGAGGAAACATAGTCTATGTCGGGACGCTCGGAGGTGGCATGTTCCGGAGCACTGATGGAGGGACAACGTGGCAACAAAGAGTGCAAGGATTGGCAGCCCTGGGAGTTAACGATCTCCTCAACGTAGATGGCACTCTTTATACTGTCACTGACCTCGAGGGTGTATACAGAAGTACAAACACCGGGCAAACTTGGGAGCCACTTAATATCGGATTGCCACCTACAACTCTGTATGCACATAGCATAACACAAGATGAGCAAGACAACATTTTTTTGGGAATAGAGCGCTGGGGAGTGTTACGTTTGGATTCGGGTGGTTGGGTGACTGTTACTAACTCGCTTACTCAAACTAATGTCAGAGCAATAGTTGCGGTTTCAGGGACACTGATGATCTTGGCGGCAGCACCCGATCAGGGGGATAATTATCAGATTCTTGTGAGTACTGATATGGGCAGTACCTGGACGATACAACACGATGGACTCCCGAATCCTGTGCAAGTCAGATCGTTCTCCGTGCGACGTTCAGGAAGCTCACTGGCAATTCTCGCAGCAACTGCGCAGGGGATCTATCGGACTGCTCTTTCGCCGATTTCCTGGGCAGAAGCAAATTCAGGCTTGTTAACAAGTGATATCTACGATGTGGCTGTTGATCCTGGCAATCCGAATATCCTGTACGCAGCTGCTTGTCCTTACGTGTATAAGAGTGAAAATGGCGGCGTCTCATGGGAGCGGCGCACGAACGGGCTGAGTTATTCTTGTCTACGGACTGTGACTGTAGACCCGCTAAACCCCAGTAGCGTATACGTCGGCGGCGACAACGGCGTACATCAAAGTAATGATGGTGGCTCATTTTGGTCCCAGGTGGGAGCCGACAGTTTGGGCTACCAAGATGTCAAAGCCCTAATGGCATTGCCAGACCAAACCCTGTTTGCGGGGACGTCAGCAGGAATCTGGAAAACGAGGGTATTGGAGCCTTTGCCAACCTCTACAGCTAGCCCATGGCCATCTTGGACCATTCTGGCCTATTTGAATGGAGACAATGACCTTGACCGATATGTCTTTGATGCTTTCAACAACCTGGAATTGGCTGCTTACAACCCGAACATAAGGATCATTGCATTGTGGGATCAGCGAAATCCTTTGGGTGGGGATACGCGAGTATATCTTGTTCAAGCGGACAGCAACCCATCCTCTATTGCCAGTTATGTACTTGGTGTGAACTATTGGAACTACGGTGAGCTTGATATGGGTGCCCCTGGCACTCTGATCGGCTTTGTGAACGGTACACGAGCGTGGTATCCTGCTGATCATTATTTGTTGACCATCGTTGATCATGGCGGTGGATGGTCAGCAAAATCTGTTTGTGATGAAATCGGGGAATACTGTTCTGCTGCGAGGACACGCTGGTTCTTGGGAGGCAGCGGTCTGAGCTGGGATGAGACCAATGACCGTCACTATCTTGCCACATCTGACATGAGTCGGGTTTTTCGGGAAGTTTTTTGGGCGGGAGGGCCTATAGATGTGATTGTCTACGACGCATGCTTGATGGGGATGTTTGAAGAGGCTTATCAGCTCCGCGGTAGGGCAGACTATTTGGTGGCATCGGAGAACCAGTCATGGGCGATTTTTCCGTATGATACCTATCTGCAGGAGATAGGACCGGAGACATCCGCAAGGGATCTTGTGATCCGGATAGTTGATGAATATCATAATTCTCTTCCGGGCTACCCACACACGATGTCAGCAATCGATCTCAGGCAGGTGGATACGGTAAAGGTGGCGCTAAATGATCTGGCTGCTGCTCTGATTGCTGGCCTACCAGACGCTCACTCGGCGATTAGTAACACATTTGCTGCTGCCCAGAAATTCGATTACGATAACGATTTGAAGATATCAGGCATGGAGGGATACGTGGACCTGGTGAACTTTGCTGAAACGCTCATATCCTACTCACCCGGGGCCGGTATCGAAAGTGCAGCCCAAACTCTCCTAGAAGCGATCAACGACCCTTCACAACCGTTGATTGTTCGAGAGAGGCATCAAAGCGATATTGCCTGGCCAAGTGGAGAATATCTGGACCTGGATGAGGCCAGTGGGATATCAATATATTTGCCTCTTGGAGAGACTGATGCAGATCTGTCATACTACATTGCGAGCCAGTTGGATCTTGCTGCCGATACACTCTGGGATGATTTTGTCTTTGATTATGTGGACCGGTTTCCACCTCAATCTGGCGGCAGAGGAAGTGGCCGTGGAGATAATCCTATCCCTCTTCCTGTTGATCGGTATGTCTACTTGCCTTTGGTAATGCGCAGTGTAAGTGTACACTAGTTTCATTCAGAACGTTTCTGACACATAGCAGAATCTGATCACATTATTCCTCCAGGAGACACTGCCGCCGGTCCGGAGTAGTCTACCCTGGTCATCCTGGCAGGTTTTGCAGGGCAGGCCCGCCTGTCTCAATCCTCGGACGCGCTGTCATCGGATTCGGGGATCGGATTGAACGGATCGGCAGTGACTGTGCCATTAGAGCCACTTGCGCCACTAGTGCCACTAGTAGGGAGGCCCCCCTTCCCCTCTCTGCGCGGGAAGGCTTATCATCAAGCCGTGCCGCATGTTGCGTATTGTGTGTTCCGTGTTCTGTGACCGCAGAATCAAGACAAGTATCACAAATCTCTGCGTTTCTCTCCGTCTCTGCGCCTCTGCGTTGAACCGTCTCGACCGAGGCACTCTACCGCCCCGCCAGCCACGAGGCCACCAGCGTCAGCATCTGGCCGCTGAAGCCCAGGCGCTCCGGGTCTATCCGCTCGGCCGTGTCGGCCGGCAGGTACAGGTCCTGCTCCGCCCCATCCCACATCAGTTTGACCGTCGGAATGCCGGCAGCGTTGAAGAGGGCGTGCCAGCCCTCGCCGGTGGCAGTCCGGCGGAAGGCGCGCCGGGGCATTTGAGCGGAACCCGCCTCCAGCGCGTACACCAGCGGCAGGTCGTGCTGCGGCGTGCCATAGTACATCAGGCTGTAGCCCTGGCCATTGCCGATGCTGTCCAGCGCAATCACGGCCACCGTCTGCGTCAGGGGAATAGCCGGTTGGGCCACGGAGTGTGCGACGCCCGCGCTGCCCAACTCCTCCGCCCCCCAGGCGGCGAACAGCACACTGCGCGCCGGGCGGTAGTTGGCCGCCTGCCACGCGCGCGCCAATTCCAATAGCGCCGCCACCCCAGACGCGTTCCGGTTGGCGCCAGGGAAGTAGGAGCCGTCCAGCAATTCACCGGCGTGGTCGTAATGTGCGCCGACGATGAGCACTTCGTCCGCCAGGCCTGGATCGCTCCCCGGCAGCAGGCCCAGCACGTTGGCGGTGAGCGTGGTGGTGAGAGGCAGGCGCACGAGCGTCTGCTGCACCTGCGCGTCCAGCACCAGCGCAGGAGGCGCAAACGACAGGTCCCGGTACTGCAAGCCGAGTCGCTCGAGCAAGGTCTGGAAAGCGGCCTCGCTCATCTCGAACACCGGGATGGTGACCCCCGTCCCGGAGATGGGGCGGACGTGGCTGGCCTGCAACTGCCCGGCCGTCCGCTCGGTGGCCACGATCAGCCCGCCGGCGCCGTGTTCCTGGAGTTCCCTGGCGCGCGCGAGCCGCACGTACCCGTCCGCATCGTTCGCGTCCCGCTCGAGGACGACCGCACCGCCCAAACGCAATCCCTCCAGGTCCTGGGTGTGTACCCACACCAGGTCTGCCTGGACAATGCCCTCCCCGGCGCGCTCCACAAAGTCCTGGCGGTAAGCAAAGTCCTGCAGTAGCGTGCCGTCGCCGCTCAGGAGAGCCAGAGTTGGGACCTGGATGAGTTGGGTGTAGGAGATCGGAAAGCGCTGCAGGTAACCCGCCGGGCTGGACTCGGTGGCCGTCAATGGGTCGCCCAGCGGCTGCAAGCCCAGCGCGGCGAACTGCTCGGCCACGTAGGCGGCGGCCAGGTCCGCGCCGGGCGCGCCGGCCTCCCGCCCGCCAAATTCGGGGCTGGCCAGGACAGCCACGTGGGCCAGCGCACGCTCAACGTCGAACTGCTGCGCCAACGAGATCACGCCATCCGGCACCCCGGCCGTGCGCGCATATTCCAGCCAGGCCGCCGCGAAGGGTTCCGCCTCCTCACCCAGCGCGGCCGGCAAGCCAGCGGCCACGTCCGCCGAAGCGACCGACTGAGCGATGAGCCGCCTCAGCCCGGCCAGGCCGTGCCGTTCGACGACGAAGGAGACCAGCGACCAGGACTGGGCCTGCAGCAACGGGACCTGCCTGGCCGGTACGTCCTCCCAGGACGGCAGGTCGTACAACGGGAACTCTTCGTGGCGGCGCACGGCCTCCTGCACGAGCGGAGCGTACCGGCCGGCCACCCAATAGTCGCCCAGGGGTAGCGCGCGGCCGGCCTCGTACGTGGCGACCCCCTCGCGCAGCCAGGCCGCCTGTACCCCCTGGGCCGATAGCACCTGGCGGGCCAGTTCCCGCGCCATGGTGCTCGTGAGATCGCGCTGTGTGTCTGCCCGCAGCCACAGCCGGATGGCCTCGCCCGGCGCGCTCCAACTGGTCACCCCAGCGGGCAGGGTCAGGGAGACCGCGTGGCGGAACAGGTCGCCGGAGTCGTAGACCTTGATCTGCTGGGGCAAGGGGGGAGCCGCGGCCAGGTCAGCCGTCACCTGGACGTAGGCCGCCTCCGCCAGGTCGAGTACGCGGCCGGCCCAGGCGACGTCGTGCCCGCGATACTTGAGCGTGAAATGCTCGCCGGCCAGTTCGTTCCACGCCACGCCGGCGTAGTGCCAGCGGCCGCCATCCCGCACGAAGCGGGCGTCGTAGACGACCCGGCTGGGTTGTGCGCCGGTGATGGCGGATGAGTACATCCGGGCGAATTCAGCCCTGAGCGTGACGAGCGCCTCCCTTGCGCCGGGCGACCAGGCGGCGACTTGCCCGCTGACGGTATAGGTGACGACGGGATGGCCGGCCAGGCTGGCGAACCAGGTGCGTTCCTCGGCGTTCAGGGCCGGGTCGGCAGTAGACAGCGTGGAGAGGAAACTGTCCAGGTCCCCCTGGCGCACCGCCTCGACGCGGGCGTCTATGGTAGCCTGGATACCGGCGGCGTCGGCGCGCAGCAGGTCGAGCCAACCGGCACGCCAGGCGGACTCGAACTGGGCCGCCGACAGCCCCAGTGCTTCCTGGAAAGCCCGCTCTTCGCCCATCCTCCCCCCACCCCAGGCCGCGCACAGCGCGCGTAGTCCGGCGCTGCCGTAGCGCGCGAGCAAGGTTTCCGTGGCACTCCAGGCTTGCCCGCGCAGCAACTGGGCTTCCGACTCCGCCAGGCCGTCCAGGGCGGG
>Ga0315291_10008175_pt1 | contig 12865 bp, 9 predicted proteins | sample YL17G12_20_MG_FD_203070 | JGI IMG/M metagenome (GOLD analysis project Ga0315291, IMG submission 203070) | Sediment microbial communities from Yellowstone Lake, YNP, Wyoming, USA - YL17G12_20 | ecosystem: Environmental > Aquatic > Freshwater > Lake > Sediment | place: USA: Wyoming | collected... | reverse complement strand
GTTTGCGTTCCAGGCCCGCCGGGACGCGCTCCAGGTTCTGGCTCCAGAGCAGGCGGTTCGCGTTGTCGTCGCCGCTGATGTTGTGGGTGGCCCCGATCGTCTGGCTCAGGCGGTTCAAGCGCTGGATGCCTGCACACAACCGGTCGTCAATCACCGTCTGCGGGCGCTGTACCAGATAGTCGGCCAGCAGTTCGCGCAGCGTCTGGCAATCCTCGACCCGGTACCCCATCTCTTCCGACATCTCCTTCAGCGCGATCATGACCTCGTTGATGTCAATGTCGTTGGGGCAGTGCGCGCCGCACATCTCGCACCCCAGGCACAGCCAAGGGTCTCGGCTGGCCAACAGCCGCTCCTTCTGCCCGAACTGGATCAGGCGCAGGATGCGGTCCGGGCCGTACTGCATGGCGAAAGCGGTAGGGCAGCCGGCAGTACATTTGTGGCAGTGGTAGCACAACTGCGTCGTCTGGCCGCTGAGGCCGTTTACCTGATCTATGAATGATCTTTCCATTGCCAATCCTTTCTCCTGAAGCACAGTGATCAGTGATCGGTGATGAGTGATCAGTGGTCACTGATCACTGCTCCCTGGTCCCTAGTCCCTAATCCGTCAATCCCGCGCATCCGTGTTCTCCCCGCCCCCCAATCCGTCAATCCGTGCCATCGTGTATTTCCCTATCCGTGGTGTTCTCCCTGCTCCCTGCTCCCTAAGCGATCACGTCCGCCATCGCCAGAACCTGCTCCAGCGTCCAGTTATGGATCTGGCTGGCCTTGTTGGGACAGGCCACCACGCAGGCCCCGCAGTTCTGGCACAGTGCCGCGTTGACGGTAGCAGTGGCAAACACCGGATGGAGCGCCCTGGCCGCGTAGGGACACGCCTCCACGCACACACCGCACCCAGAGCACAATTCCTCAATCACGTGGGCCACGGTCGGCTCCTGAGTCATCTCATCGTGGGAGAAGAGTTGCAGCACCTTGGCCGCAGCGCCCGAGGCCTGCGACACCGTCTCGGGAATGTCTCGCGGCCCCTGGGCCACTCCGGCCAGGAACACCCCCGCCGTCAGGCTTTCGACCGGGCGCAACTTGGGGTGTGCCTCGCTGAAAAACCCATTCTGGTCCACTCCGACCCGCAGCGTCTGCGCCAACTCCAGCGCCTGCCGGCTCGGCACCATCGGCGTCGCCAGCACCACCAGGTCAGCGGCTACCTCGACCGGCCGGCCGCTCAACGTGTCTACTCCCCACACCACCACCTTCTCCCCGTCGCGGAAGACCTTGGATACCTTGCCCCGCAGATACAGAATACCGTAATCCTCCATCGCCCGCTGTACGTACTCGTCGTATCCCTTGCCCGCCGAGCGGATGTCAATGTAGAATACGTACGACTGTCCTCCAGGCACGCGCTCCTTGAACATCATGGCCTGCTTGGCGACGACCATACAGCAGACCTTGGAGCAATAGGACACGCCCCGCTGTGGGTCGCGGGAACCGGCGCACTGGACAAACACGACCTCGCGCGGCTCCCGCCCGTCGGATGGCCGGCGCAGCTTGAACCTTCCCGAAAGCTCCCAGCTTTCGGGAAGGTGGCATTCCGCATTCCGCCCGACCTCACCCCGTAGCATACCCTCGAACGTCAGCCCATCCACCACGTCCGGGATCTCGCCACCGCCGTACTCGGGCAGCCGCTCCATGGGATAAGGATCCCACCCCGTCGCCACGACAATCGCCCCCACATCTTCCTCATCTACTCTTTCCCCATTTACTCTCCTGCTCACCTCTACCTTGAAATTCCCGACGTACCCCTCAACCTTCGTCACCTGCGCCCCGGTCACCACCTCGATGTGCGGGTGGTTGAGGACCTGCTCTACCTTGCGCTCCAGCAGCCCCGACGCAGCGCTCAAGTTCAGATAGGTGCCGCTGAGCCTGGCCATCTTGCCGCCCAGAGAGGAATCTCGCTCGACCAAGACCACCGGGAAACTGGCGTTGGCGATGTCCAGCGCGGCCTGCAGACCGGCGATCCCCCCGCCGATCACCAGCGCTCGCTTCGTCAATGGCAGGCAGAAGGGCTCCAGGCCCTCGTTCCGCGTGACCCGCTCCACCACCGTGCGCACGATCTCGATGGCCTTCTCCGTGGCCCGCGCCGGTTCGTGCTGGTGCACCCAGGAGCACTGCTCGCGGATGTTGGCCATCTCGCAGCGGTAAGGGTTCAGACCTGCCGCCGCCGCGGCCTGGCGAAACGTCTTCTCGTGCATGAGAGGCGAACAGGCGGCGACGATCACCGCATCCAGGTTGTGCTCTGCAATCGCGTTGCGGACCAACTGCTGGCCGGGATCGGAACACATGTAGCGGTACGTTGCGGCGTAGGCGACCTCAGGGTGTTGCCCGATCTCCGCGGCCAGGCGCTCCACGTCCACCGTGCTCGCGATGTTGATGCCACAATGGCACACGAAGACGCCGACCCGGCTCATTCGACCTCCGCCTGATTCCTCGCTGCGCTCGGAATGACAGGCGCTGCGCTCGGAATGACAACCATTCCCGTCATTCCGAACGCAGTGAGGAATCTCGGAATGACAGCCATTCGCTATTCGACCTCCGCCATTTCCTCCGCCCTCGCGGCAAGAAAAAGCGCCAGCACCTTGGCTGCCGCGCCGGAGGCCTGCGCCACCGTCTCTGGAATGTCCTGGGGCCCCAGCCCAGCGCCGGCCAGGAACACCCCAGGCACTTCCGCTTCCACCGGCGACATCTCTGTATTCGTGGACGTGTAGAAACCGAACTCATCCACGCTGATCCCCAGCATCTCGGCCATGCGGCGACTCCCCTCCGCGGGCACCATCGCCGCCGCCACCACCACCAGGTCCGCCGCGATCTCGACTTTGTTCCCGGTTAGTGTATCCACCCCCCACACCATGATCTTGCCGTCGCAGGGGTAGACCCTGGAGACCCGCCCGCGGATGTAGACGGTGTCATCTTCTTCCATCGCCCGCGTCACAAATTCCTCGTACCCCTTGCCGCCCGCCCGGATGTCCATGTAGAACACGTACACCTGCCCGTCGGGCACACGATGCTTGTAGAGGATCGCATGTTTGGCGGTGTACATACAGCAGATCTTGGAGCAATACGGCACACCGTGCTCCGGGTTACGGGAACCAACGCACTGAATGAAAACCACCTCTTTCGGAACCCTACGGTCCGATGGGCGGATCACCTGGCCGCCGGTCGGCCCAGAGGCAGACAGGAGCCGCTCAAATTCCAGCCCATCCATCACGTCCGGGTGCGACATGTAGGCGTAACCGGCAGATTCCTCGCTTCGCTCCGGGTGTCCCGATGTACCCATCGGCCCTCGCCCGCAATGGCCGTCGGCCTGGTAGAGTTCGTACCCCGTGGCAACGATGATCGCCCCTACATCTACCTCGATCGTCTCGGGCCCCATATCGTAGTCAATGGCGTGCGGCTGGCAGGCCTCCGCGCACTTGCCACACGCCAACGGAAAGAGACCCAGGCAGGTCGCGGTGTCGAGCCGATAGAGCGCCGGCACTGCCTGGGGATGCGGGATGTAAATCGCGCGGCGGGCAGCCAGCCCCCGGTCAAACTCGTTGGACACGACGACCGGGCAAACCTTGGCGCAATCACCACACGCCGTGCACTTATCCTCCAGCACGTAGCGCGGATGGCGCACAATGCGCACCCGAAACCCTCCCCCCACTGGCGGACGCCCCGCTTCAGCGGGGGTCTCAGGAGTGGAAAGGGGGCTAACGGAGACCACTTCGCTGAGCGTGAGCAACCGGATATTGGGATGCTGCCCCACCTCGACCGTGCGAGGCGTGAGGATGCACTGAGAGCAGTCCAGCGTCGGGAAAGTCTCGGACAGTTGTGCCATGTGCCCCCCGATGGAGGGCTCCTTCTCGACCAGGATGACCTCGAAGCCAGAGTTGGCGATGTCCAACGCGGCCTGCATCCCGCTGATCCCTGAACCGATCACCAAAGCCCGATAGTTCATCATAGCAATTAACAATGCACCAATGAACAATGAACAATCGTTAATTGGTTCATTGTCTCATTGTTCATTGAACAGGGGGCGGGGATCCACATAGTGCTCCTCCAGCCCCCAGTCCTCTTCCGGCAACCCCAGCGCGATCGCCATCAATTGGGTAAAGTAGAGTACCGGTATCTCGTTGCCCGTGCGGCCGGCTTCCGTCTCCCGTTGCGGATAGTCCAGGTTGAACTGGCACAAGGGGCAGGCGGTGACGATCACCTGGGCCCCGTGCTCCCGCGCCGAGGCCACAATGTCCCTGGAGAGCGTCTCCGGGATCTCCGGTTCCTTGATCGTCAGGTAGGAGCCGCAACACTCGATGTTGTACGGGAAACTCACCGCTTCCGCCCCCAGCGCCCGGACCAGATCGTGCAAGATCGTCGGGTCTTCCGGATCGTCCAGCCCGATCTCCTCGTAAGGGCGCAGGAGCAGGCAACCGTAATAGGGGGCCACCCGCAGCCTCCCCCCCTCTCCCAGACTTGGGAGAGGGGCCGGGGGTGAGGGCCGGAGCGGACGCACCACCCGCTCGGCCAGCGCCTCCCAGCCCACGTCGTCCCGTAGTATCTCCAGGAGGTGCATAACGTGCACCTCGCCCCGATATTCCTGCTCTGTGAACCAGTTGATACGCTCCAGCATCTGGGGGTCCCGCTTCAGCAGGGCCTGGGAGCGGCGCAGGACGTTGAAGCAGATCGCGCACAAGGTCGCCACCCTGGCATCGGCCCCAGCGTGCCCGCTCGCCTCACCCGTAGCCTGGGCTTGATACAGGATGCGCGTCGGGGCGATCAGCGCCATCGAGTCGTCCACCATCAGGGGGAACGTTGCCCCACAACACTGCCACTCCGGCAACTCGACCAGTTCTAACCCCAGTGCTGCAGCTACCGCCCGCCCGGAGCGATCATAGTTCCTGGCCTGCGTTGATAGTGTGCAGCCTGGAAAGTACGGTATACCCATTAGATTCCTCGCTTCGCTCGGAATGACAACCCATCGCTCGGAATGACAGCCCACCTACCTCATGTACTTCCTGAACCCGCCGACGATGGCCAGTTGCGGCACCGCCCTCAGCAAGTCCGGCGGGAGCGCGCTCAGGTCGAGTTTTGCCACCCCCTTGCGCAGTGCCACCTGGCGCAGCGCCTCCATCAGCCGCGGCAAGTCCACCCCCTTGGGACAGCGCGTCGCACAGGTGAGGCAGGAAGCGCAAATCCAGATCGTGTTCGACTCCAACACCTCCTCCATCCCCAGTTGTGCCAGGCGGATGACCTGGCTGGGCAGCAGGTCCATCGCCGCCACGATCGGGCAGCCGGCGCTGCATTTGCCGCACTGGTTGCAGGCCAACAACTTCTGCCCGCTCACCTCCTCCACCTGGCGCACGAACGGGCCGCGCACTTTATCAACCGAGATCTGGACTCGCATGGTTAGATTCCTCGCTTCGCTCGGAATGACAGCCTGAGAAACCAGGTTTTTCCCAAAAACCTGGTTTCTTACTCGCAGTTCATTCGATTAGCCCGGCGGCTCGCTTGGCTCCGGCCAGCGTGTTCCACATCAGCATGGCGATGGTCATCGGCCCCACGCCACCCGGCACCGGCGTCAGGTGACCGGCCACCTCTTTGACCTGCTCGAAATCCACGTCCCCCACCAGCCGGTAGCCGCGCTTCGACCCGGCATCCTCCACCCGGTTGATGCCCACGTCAATCACCGCTGCCCCTGGCTTGACCCAGTCCGCCTTGACCATCGCGGCCTGGCCCACGGCAGCCACCAGGATATCGGCCCGGCGGCAGATGCCCGGCAGGTCGCGGGAGCGAGAGTGGCAAATGGTCAGCGTGGCATTCCGATGCAGTAGCAACATCGAAACGGGCAACCCCACGATGTTGCTGCGCCCCAATACCACCGCCTCCGCCCCTTCGATCTGGATGCCCGAGCGCACCAGCAACTCGATGCACCCGGCGGGAGTGCAGGGCACGAACAGCGGCTTGCGGCCCTTCATGGCCAGCCGTCCGATGTTGAGCGGGTGGAAACCGTCCACGTCCTTCTCGATACTGACCGCGCTGAGGATCTTTTCCTCGTTCAGGTGGCGCGGCAGTGGGAGTTGGACCAGGATACCGTGGATGGTCGGGTCGGCATTCAGCCGCTTCACCAACCCCTCGACCTCATCCTGGGACGCATCTTCCGCCAGGTGCTCGCCGATCGAATAGAAACCCACCTCGGTACACGTTTTCTGCTTGGAACTCACGTAAGACTTGGAGGCAGGATTCTCACCCACCAACACGGTCGCCAAGCCAGGCGTGATGCCGTGCTTCGTCTTCAGTTCCGCCACCGCGGCCCGGATCTCCTCATAGATCTGCCCCGCGATCGCCTTGCCGTCAATCGGTTGTGCCGTCACGTCTTCCCTCCTTACATCAGTGGTCAGTGATCAGTGATCGGTGATCAGGAGCCAGGGGCCCGTCATTCCGAGCGAAGCGAGGAATCTCCTGCCCCCTGCTCCCTGATCCCTATAACCGCAGATACGAATCGGTGTAAATCACCTTGTTCAGCAACGCCTGCACCGTCTTCCAGATGTCCGCCTGTTCTGGGTCGGACATGTCCACGTCCTCGGGCTGCAGTTCCTCCATCGCTGCCACGCGGTCGTACAGCCTCAGGAGCAACCCGTTGAGCGTTGTACTTTCGTCCCGCTCCTCGACCACGCGGATCCACTCCATCAACTTGCGGTCAAACGGGTCGGCGATCACCATATCAATTCCCGCGCCCATGAGCATCACCATGTAGGTGCGGTTGAGCAGCGGGCGCATCTCGTTGGGGACCGCGTTAGAGACGTTCGAGAGGCCCCCGTTGGTCAGGGGGGGCGGATCCCAGGCAAACTTGAGCGTGCGCACGGCGCTGATGCACTCCGGGCAATACTGCTGGCAGCCGGAAACGGTCAGCACCAATGGGTCAATGATCAGGTCATTGATCGGGAAATCAAGCTCCAGCATGCGCGGGATCAACTTTTCCAGCGCGATACTCACGCGATCGTCGGCGGCGACCGGGATCATGCCCTCGGCCATCGTCAACGCCACCAGGCGCGTGTTGAACTTTTTGGCCACCAGCGGCACCGACTCCAACCGCTCCGCCCGCGCGTCGGTCGAGTTGATGATGGGCTGGGCCTTGCTCACCGTCTCACAGGCCGCTTCGATGGCCGCCAGGTTGGTAGTATCGAAGACCAGTGGCACATCCACCACCTTTTCGACCGTCTCCACCAGCCAGGGCAGAATCTCGTGGCCCTGTTTCTTCTGCGGGCCGATGTTCAGGTCAACGGCGCTGGCCCCGGCCTCCACCATACGCACCGCCGTGTCCTGAAAGAACCTGGCGTCCCGGGCCGCGATCGCCTCCTTGACCTTGGGCGAGATGATGTGAATGTTTTCACCAATGATGTACATCTAGTGCCTCCTTATGTTACTGGCCAATGTGTAGTAAATATGCTACATGTGTAGGTTATTTACTACATCAACCTTTGCCATAATCCGTCCCGCGATCTCCCGCACTGCCCGGTACACCGCCGTCTCCGCCGGCAACTCCACCAGCGGCCGGCCGGTGAACTCGAACTCGGCCATCGCCGCATCATCCGGCACCGTCCCAATCAACTCCAGGCCACTCTGTTTTACCGCCTCGGCCAGGGGAGCAGGCAACCCCTCTGCTCCTCCGCTCCCAAGGCCCTCACCCCCGGCCCCTCTCCCCCCCCCCCACTCCCCCCCGCCTGCGGGGGGGCAGGGGGGGGGGCGGTTTCTCGCTGTCTCCCGTACCCGGTTGACGACGAGAACCATACGCCCCACGCCGATGTCGAGGCCGGGCACCATGTCGCGCATCCGCCCGGCGGTCACCAGCCCTCGCTGCGTGGGATCGGTCACCAGCAGTAGCACGTCCACGTCGCGGGTAGTACGGCGACTGAGATGCTCCATCCCGGCCTCGTTGTCAATCACCACATAGTCGTACTGTTTGGCCAGCCGGTCCACGATCAGGCGCAGCATCTGGTTCGCCGCACAGTAACAACCAAGCCCCTCGGGCCGTCCCATCGCTATCAGGTCCACCCGCTCCCCTTCCACCAGCGCCATCTGCACCTGATAGTCCAGGTACTCCTGCTTGCTCATTCCGCCGGGCAGCGAGCCAGCCAGCGCGCCGCTGGACTGTACCATGTCGAGCATCTCCTCACGGATGCCGCCGATCGTCTCACGAACCTCCATCCCCAACACCATGTTGAGATTGCTGGCGGGATCGGCATCTATCGCCAGCACCGAACCCTGCCGCTCCTCGACCAGATAGCGGATGATCAACGCCGCGATGGTCGTCTTGCCAGTGCCACCCTTGCCAGCCAGTGCAATCGTCATCGTCATTAAAAGACTCTCCGGTATCCGGGATCAGGGATCGCTGGGCTTGACCTTCCCGAAAGTTCCCGGGTGTACTCACCCGCACTTTCAGGAAGGTAGGTGACCAGGGATCAGTGACCAGAGATCAGGGCCGCCACGGACGGGAAGCGGCTCAGGTCCGTGTGCGGCAGGAACAACGCCGCACTGAACTCGTCGAAGAACGTGTTGTCCCCGGACAACTCCAGATAAGTCATCATCTGCCCTACCGCGTTTACTCGCTGGCGCATCTCCTGCGACAGGAGCGCCATGTACGCCCCTCGCACCGAGGTATTGCCCAGAAAGCGAAAACTGTCGTACTCATCGGTGTACCCACCGACCTCATCGGTGTACCCACCGACCTCATCGGTGTACCCACCGACCTCATCGGTGTACCCACCGACGGGCATATCGGGCAACATGCCGATCTGGATCGCCTTCTCCACGTTGATGTACTGGCCAAAGGCTCCGCCGATGAGCACCTGTTTGACGTCGGCCAGGCTCAGGCCCACGCTGCGGGCCATACAAGAGAACCCGGCGTACATCGCCGCCTTGGCCCGCATCAGGTTGTCAATGTCCACCGCCGTGATGACGATGTCCTCGCCAATCGCCGTCTCCTCGGCCCAGGCCACCACGTACTCCGCTCCGTGCTTCCCCTCCCGCACCCGCCTGGAAACCAGGTTTTTTCCTGAAAACCTGGTTTCTTCTCTCTCTGCGAGGTCCAGGTTGATATTCCCACTCTTGTCTATTACCCCGGCCAGGAACATCTCCGCCATCAGCGAGATCAACCCGGAACCACAGATCCCGCGGGGCTTCGTCGCCGTCGTACCCGACGCATTCGACGCCGTCGTACTCGACGCATCGTCTGCAATCGTCCGGTACGTGGCCTCGTGGGTGTCGGGGTTCACCCACACTTCCTCGATCGCCCCGGCAGTAGCCCGCATTCCATGCACCACCCCCGCCCCCTCGAAGGCCGGGCCGGCCGAACAGGCGGCCGAGATCAACCAGGTACAGTCTCCCAACGCCATCTCCCCGTTGGTCCCCACATCCACGAACAGCGTCAGTTCCCCCACCTCGCACATGCCGGAACTAACTACGCCGGCGGTGATGTCGGACCCCACGTAGGAAGCGACGCCCGGCAGACAGTCCACCGTCGCCTCGGGGTTGACTTGCAGGCCGATCTCTCGGGCTGCGAAAGAGGGCACCTGGTTCGCCGCGGTGATGAAAGGCATCAAGCGGATGGACTCGGGAGGAATGCCGGCAAAGAGGTGAGTCATCGTGCTGTTGCCGGCCACCACCACCTTATAGATCTGATCCGTACGGATGCCGCGCTCGTGCGCCGCCTCCCTCAGCAGCCGATTGAGCGTCTCCATCACCAGCCCCTGGAGTTCCTGCAGACCATCGCCCTTGGAGGCGTAGACAATGCGGGAGATGACGTCCTCGCCCCTGGCGATCTGGCCGTTATAGTCGGCCCTTTGAGCCATCACCTCACCACTGATCAGGTCCACTAACCAGACGTGGTTGCTGGTCGTGCCGATGTCAATCGCCGCCGCCCACAGGCTTTCCAGGTGTTCTCCTGGCAAAACGTCTATCAGGCGTGGAGCCCCGCCGGGAGACCCATCTAGTTCGACCACCACCGTGACCGTCCACTCCCCTTCTCGCAGTGCCCGGCCCAGTTTACGTAGCACGGGCAGCGAGACCCGTATGGGTGCCTGCCCTCCGCTCGTAGCCCCCGTCTCTCCGCTCGTAGCCCCCGTCCCTCCGCTCGTAGCCCCCGTCCCTCCGCTCGTAGCCCTCGTCCCGGGGGCATCTCTCCCGGGGGCGTCTCTCCTCCCCCGCTCCATCCGCGTTTGTCCACGGATGTACCCATCCGCTTCATCCGCGTTCATCCGCGTTCCCGTCTTCTCTCCCCTCCTCCGCTCCACCCGCGTTCCCGTCTTCTGCGCTCCGCTCCCCTGCCCCAGATCATAATGGCGGACCAACTCCCTCTGCAAACGGGACCAATCGTCGGTCTGATCCTGCAAAGAGGGTGGCTCCAGCGTCACGGCGTACTTGCGCAAGGGTTGATCGTGCAGGTCGTAGGGGAACGGAAGGGCGACCTTGGCCGCTCGCTTACCCTCCTTCAGCCGCCGCTCAATCTTCTCCTGCGGCGGGATTACAATCACCACGTCTCCCTCGACGGTCGTCTGGCAGGCCAGTGCATAGCCCGCCGCCACGTCTTCGGGAGAGAGGCGCTGGGTAGAGCGGCGACAGACCGCCCCCTGCTCGACGATCACCGCGCACCGGCCACAGCGTCCCTGGCCGCCACACGGCATCAGAATGTCTATCCCAGCCTGCCGGGCCGCCTCACTCAGCAGCGTGCCGGCGGTCACTTCCACCTGCTGGGCTTCCGCCAAGCCAGCCAGGCCGGCAATGGCCGCGAGTGTACTCCCATTCGCATCAGCAGGTTTTAAGTGGACGGTGACAGGTTTGATCGCACCCCTCCTGCGGGCTTCTTCCAGATACCCTTTGTATCACAGAGCCTGCTTTTCCGCCAGTGACAAACCTCGCCGTAGCAAGGGGATGGAAATCACGTCCGTCCGCGATTCCTCGCTGCGCTCGGAATGACAACAATCGCTAGAGGGTGTTCCAGACTTTCAGGTAGCCGGGCAGATCCACCGCTTCCCGCGGCCCGACCATGATCCTCCAGCCCGGCAGTGCTTCTTCCAGTTCACCCAGCAACACCGACACGTGCCCCGGGATGATCAACTTGCGATGGTTGATCTTGTCCTCGATCCCGGTGGTCTTGACTGCCTTGGCGATGCGCTCCGCGTCAAACTTGCCCGCAGCCCAGGCCGTCAGCACACTCATGCCCTCGGCATCGGCCACCAGCAGCCAGCCGGGCGAGCCGCTGCCATCCACCTCGTTGGCCACGGCGAAGTAGGTGATCGAAAAGTTCGTCGTAACCATGAGCGGCGAATCAGCCTTGGGCGAGTTGATCTCATAGATACCCGGCTGCACCTGGATCGGCTTCTGGGGGTCGGTGAAGATGTTGGTCCGCAGCGCCAGCAGCGCATACGCCGACGCCGGTGTAAAGTGATCCAGTACCACGAACCCACCGTACTTGGCGATCTGCTGCCCCGCCAACTCGACCTCCTCCAGCGGGCCAGCAGCACCTTCACCGGGGAACGTGATGATCGGATAGCCCAACGCCCGAAAGTTCTTCCTGAGCGCCAGGCGGCGCAGCTGGGTCAGCGCGAGCAGCGTGCCGGACGGATCGCGCACGCCCGGGTCGAGCACCATATCCTGCACGCCAGCCGCCTGGATCTTGCCCGTCAGTTCGGCCAGGGCACTCAGATTCCTCGCTTCGCTCCGGGTGTACTCACCCGCAATGACAGCCTGGTCAGCCTTGCCGTCAGACGGGCGCACAGCCAGTGATGCTCTCGCCCCCTTGGCCAGCGCTGCCATCTGCTCCCAATTGCTGGCATTGGCCGCGTAGAGCAACGGGCGCGTGCCCTCCGCCGCCTTCACCCCGGCCTCCATCACCGCCGGATCGTCGGCCATCAAGATCAGCGCGCGGTCCGTGCTCTCACGCACGGCCTGCACCGCCGCCTGGAAGGTCTGTGCCGCGCCGGAGGCTGCCTCCACCGCTATGCCGTCCAGGAACAGGCTGATTCCAACGTACTCGACCGCAAAGCCCATCGCCGCCGACACCTGCGCCTTGATCTCCTCGACGGGAGTCGTATCCTTCACGCGCACAAAGATGCCGGGCCGGTGGAAGAAGGTCTTTTCGTGACGGAAGAGGACCGTCTCGTTGCCCACCTCGACTTTGTGGCCCGGCCCTTCCAGCGTGATCAGGCGAATGGGTGGCGCCGCGGCAGCCGCCAGTTGCGCCTTCGCCCCCTCCGAGACGTAGGGACAGGCGACCAGTTCAGCCTGCTTGGCTGCTAACTTCATGGCAAAGGCCAGACAGGTGGGAAAACCGCACTCTTTACAGTTCGTCTGCGGCAAAAGTTTGTAAATCTGAAGTCCTGTTAAAGCCATTATAGCCCTCCCTATTTCTCCATCAGCCTAGCGATGAATGCCTTGACCTGCTTCACCGTCTCTGGATGCCGCAGGGTCAGGACGTCGGCACCCGATTCGATCAGTGTGATCGCCGTCAGCGCCTCCCACAGGATCGCTCGCTCGCGCCAATCCCCCCACGTCGCCGGCACCCCCGCACCCACCTTCGCCTCTTTCTGCCGCCAGGCCTCGTACCCGGGGGTCACCAGCATGGGAGCCTGGGTCATCACGTCTCCCTGCAACGCCGCAATGCGCAGCCGCTCCATCACCGAGTAGCCGTACTCCAGCCCGTAGCCCAGGCCGGCGGTCGTCGGGTCCATCAGGATGCGCTCCAACGGCAGCCCCATGTCGGAGATCAGGATGGCCAACTGCTTGGAGAGGTTGACGTCCATCGGTGTGCGCGAATCCACCAACTGGCCGTGGGCCAGCGCCG
>Ga0315291_10008172_pt1 | contig 12866 bp, 16 predicted proteins | sample YL17G12_20_MG_FD_203070 | JGI IMG/M metagenome (GOLD analysis project Ga0315291, IMG submission 203070) | Sediment microbial communities from Yellowstone Lake, YNP, Wyoming, USA - YL17G12_20 | ecosystem: Environmental > Aquatic > Freshwater > Lake > Sediment | place: USA: Wyoming | collected... | reverse complement strand
TAGTAGTGAATACTTACAGATTTTTTGATTGATTCCAGTCATTTTAAACACTTATGGGAATCAATGCTTCTATGGACCACCATTCATGTCGCACACCCACTTGCTTCGGCTCCTAACTATGGTAAAATAAATTTGTTCTCCGAGCCTGCGATCCTAAAGGGCATCCCAGGGACGCGGGCCGATAGGGTCGGGCGGGAAACGGCCCGGCCTCCCGGACTTGGAAAGGAGACCGGAGATTTTTTCCCTCAAGAATTTTTATCTTCACTCGGTCGGCTGGGGCCTGATCAGTTTATTGACATCTTCAGCTTGGGCCAAGGAACCCGTGCGGCTAAAATTAGCCACCACCACCAGCACGGAAAACTCCGGCCTCCTCGCCTACCTGCTCCCGGATTTCGAGAAACGCTATAACCTCAAGGTGGACGTGATCGCCGTGGGGACCGGCAAGGCGCTCAAGCTGGCGGAGAACGGGGACGCCGACCTGGTCCTGGTCCACGCGCCCGAGCTGGAAGCGGCCTTGGTCCAGGCCGGTTTCGGAGTCAACCGCCGGGCGGTGATGAAGAACGAATTCGTGATCGTGGGCCCGCCGACCGACCCGGCCCGGGTCAAAGGCTGCTCCGACGCGGCCCAGGCCATGAGCAAGATCAAGCAGAGCGGCGCGGTCTTTGTCTCCCGGGGCGACGAGTCCGGCACGCACCAGAAAGAAAAGGCGCTCTGGGCCTTGGTCCAGGGCCAGCCGGAGAAGAATTACCTGGAGGCGGGGCAGGGCATGGAGGCGGTGCTCTTCCTGGCCAATGAAAAGCAGGCTTACACCCTGACCGACCGGGGCACCTACCTGGCGGTGATGGACAAGCTCAACCTCTTGATCCTCTTCGAGCACGACCCGATGCTCGATAACCCTTACAGCGTGATCGCGGTCAATCCCGGCCGCCACCCGCACGTGAATTACCTGGACGCCATGCTCTTCATTGCCTGGCTCACTTCGCCCGAGACCCAGGCCAGGATCGAGGCTTTTCAGAAGCACGGCCAGGCGCTGTTCTGGCCCACCGCCGCGCCCCAGCCGGCTCCGGAGTAAAGATCAGGATGGAACTGCTCGGCATCATCTGGGTCTCGCTCCGCGTCTCGCTCGCGGCCACCACCTTGGCCGCGTTGGCCTCGGTGCCGCTGGGCTTCTGGATCGCGGTCCGCGAGTTCCCGGGCAAGCGGCTGGTGGTCGTGATCCTCAACACCCTCTTCTCCCTGCCCACGGTGGTGGTCGGGCTTTTCGTCTATGGCTTGCTCTCGCATTCCGGCCCACTCGGCTCGCTTCGCCTCCTCTACACGCCCGCCGGGATGACCCTGGGCCAGTGGATCCTGGCCACCCCGGTCATCACCGCGCTCACGTATGCCGCGACCAAGGGGGTGGACGAGCGGGTCCGGCCCACGGCCCTCACCCTGGGGGCCGACGGCTGGCAGGCCGGCCTGATGGTGCTGCGGGAGGCGCGCTACGGGCTTTTGGCCGCGGTGGTGGCCGGCTTCGGCCGGGTCATCTCCGAGGTGGGCGCGGCCATCATGATCGGCGGCAACATCCGGGGCTACACCCGCACCATCACCACCGCCATCGCGCTCGAGACCTCCAAGGGCGAGTTCCAAATCGGCCTGATCCTGGGCGTCATCCTCCTCGCGGTCGCCCTCTCGGTCAACCTCTTTGTCCACGCTTTCTTGCGGGCCAGACCATGAACCCGAATCCCGCCTTCCGCCTGCTCAAGATCCGGCAAGAGATCCCCGGCCGCACCTTGCTCGAGGTGCCGGAGCTGGAATTTTCCACCGGCGAGGTGAGCGCGCTGGTCGGGCCCAACGGCGCGGGCAAGACCACCCTCTTCCGCATCCTGGCCCTGCTCGATCCGCCCTTCGCCGGCGCGCTCGAGTTCATGGGCGAGCCGGCCGCCTTCTCCGGTCCGCGCTGGCTCGAGCTCCGCCGCCGGATCACCCTGGTCCACCAGACGCCGTTCCTGTTCCGCGGCACCGTGTTTCAGAACGTGGCCTTCGGGCTTCGCGTGCGGGGCGAGCCTCAGGCCAACTGGCCGCCGCGGGTGGCCGAGGCGCTCGAGCTGGTGGACCTGGGCGGGTTCCAGGACCGCTTCGTAATCGCGCTTTCCGGCGGCGAAGCCCAGCGGGTGGCGATCGCCCGGGCCCTGGCCGTCCAACCCGAGGTGCTGCTCCTGGACGAGCCTTTCGCCAACGTGGACGCCAGCCGGATCAGCCGGCTGGAAGCGTTAATCAGCGAGGTCAACCACCGGCTCGGCACCACCGTGATCTTCTCCACCCATAACGTGGGCCAGGCCTTCCGCCTCACCTCCCGCGTGGTGACCCTGGTGGCAGGCAAAGTGGCCGAGTTCGGACACGAGAACATCTTTTCCGGCACGGTAGAGGGCGAGGGCGCGGATCCCTGGATCACGGTCCGGGGCGGGTGGCGGATCAGGATCGGTCCCGGGGTCTCCGGCCGGGTCACCTGCTCGGTGCCGCCGGAGGCCATCGCCTTGCGGCCGGCGGGCGAGCCCGGAGGAAGCGAGTGCAATTGTTTTGAAGGTGAAATCACCCGGATGGAATGCCATAATGGCCGGGTGCGGCTGCGGGTGGACGGCCCGGTCAGTTTTCGCGTCGTGCTGCCGGATCAAGAATTTCAGCGGCAGGGACTTCGACTCGGCGACCGGGTAGTCGTGAGCTTCACTCCCGCCGCAGTCAAGATCTTGGAGGCCGAACGATGATTCCATTTGATGAGGCATTGCAACTGGTCCTGGAGCAGGCGCGGCCGCTGCCGAGTGAGTCGGTGCCGGTGCTGGGCGCTCTGGGCCGGGTGTTGCGGGAGGACCTCGAGGCCCGGCATCCGATCCCGCCCTTTGACCGCTCGGCCATGGACGGCTACGCGGTGCGGGCGGAGGACGTGGCGACGGCGAGCGAGGAGCGGCCGGCGGTGCTGCAAGTGCTGGAAGATGTGCCGGCCGGCCGGCGCGCGAAAAAGCCGGTCGGCCCGGGCCAGGCGGTCCGCATCATGACCGGCGCGGCTCTTCCGAGAGGCGCGGACGCGGTGGTGATGGTCGAGTTTACCAAGGCCGAGGGCCAAGCGGTCAAGGTGCTGAAGCCGGTCCCGCCGGGCGAAAACCTGGTACTGGCCGGGGAGGACGTGGAGGCGGGCCAGGTGGTGGTCGCCGCCGGCGCGGTCATCGGTCCGGCCGAGATGGGCATGCTGGCCGCGGTGGGGAAGAACAAGGTCAAGGTCTCGCGCCGGCCCCGGGTGGCGGTGATCTCGACCGGCGACGAGATCGTGGAGCCGGGGAAGACCATGAAGCCGGGCCAGATCCGCGACGCCAACGGCTACTCCCTCTTCGGCATGGCCCGGGCCGCGGGCGCAGAAGCCCGGTTCCTCGGCATCGCCCGCGACACCAAAAGCCAGCTCCTCGCCCGGCTCCGGCGCGCGCAGGGCTTTGACCTCGTGGTGCTCTCGGGCGGCGTCTCGGTCGGCGATTACGACCTGGTCCAGGATATCCTCCTCGGCCGGGGCGTGAAGCAGATCTTCTGGAAAGTCGCGATCAAGCCGGGCATGCCCATCTTCGTGGGCAGGCGCGGCCGGCAGGTGGTGTTCGGCCTTCCCGGCAACCCGGTCTCGTGCATGGTGACGTTCGGCCTCTTCGTGCAACCGCTCCTGGATGCCATGCAGGGCAAGCGCCAGGTCGGCCTGCTCCGGGGCCGGGCCAGGCTCGCCGCGGACGTCAAAGTCAAGACCGGCCGGCGCCACTTCCTGCGGGGGGTCCTCGCTTTTCAGGACCTTGAGCCGCTGGTGACCGTGCTCCGCGACCAGCATTCGGGCGTGCTCCGGTCCATGGTGGAGGCCAACGTTTTAGTGGACGTGCCCGGTGATATCACCGGCCGGCCGGCCGGAACGGAGGTAGAGGTATGGCACCTCGCTTGAAGAAGCTCAGCCACCTGGACCGACGCGGCCAGGCGCGCATGAAGGACGTGGGCGGGAAGCCGGTCACCCGGCGGGAGGCGGTCGCCTCGGCGCGGGTCAAGATGCAGCCGGCCACGGTGCGCGCGCTGAAGACGAACGCGCTCGCCAAGGGCGACGCCCTGGCCGTGGCGCGAGTGGCCGGGATCCTGGCGGCGAAGCGGACCGCGGAGCTGATCCCGCTGTGTCATCCGCTGCCGCTCGACCAGGTGGCCGTGGATTTCGCCTTCGGCCGGAGCGAGGTGCGGATCACGGCGCGGGCATCGGTCTCGGCCCGGACCGGGGTGGAGATGGAAGCTTTAACCGCAGCCGCAGTAGCGGCGCTCGCGATTTACGACATGGCCAAGGCGATTGACCGGGGCATGGTGATTACAGATCTGCAACTGGAGCAAAAATCCGGCGGCCGGTCCGGCGCCTGGCGCCGTTCCCTCAAGTCGGGGCGAGCGGCCGGTCGCCCCTCCGAAGCCGTTTCTCCAGGATGAGGGCATGGGCAAGATCATTTCCGTCAACGTGAGCAAGAAGAAGGGCACGATCAAGCAGCCGGTGGCGGAGGCGGAGTTGATCGCGGGTTTGGGAATTGCCGGCGACGCCCATGCCGCGCCGGGGAATAGGCAGGTGAGCTTGCTCATGCAGGAGAGCATAGAAAAGCAGAAGCGCCGGATGGAGAAAAATCCGGGGAAAAAGGTGAAGCTTAAGCCGGGGGTGTTCGCCGAGAACCTGACCACCGCGGGCATTGACCTCCTGGCGCTCCGCCTCGGCGATGAGCTAAAGCTGGGGAACGGCTTGCGCCTGCGGGTGTCGAAAATCGGGAAGGAGTGCCACACCCGCTGCGCGATCTCTGACCGCGCCGGGGATTGCGTGATGCCGCGGGAAGGGATTTTCTGCGAGGTGGCAATCGGCGGAAGCGTGCGGGTGGGCGACCGCATCGAGCAGGCGGAGCGGCATGCCTAGTTTCCATTCGCTGCGCATCTCGGTGACCGACCGCTGCAACTTGCGCTGCCAATACTGCATGGGACCCGAGGGCGTGTCCTGGATGCGGCCGGAAGAGATCTTGACCTTTGAAGAAATCGCGCGGGTGGCGGCGGTCGCGGTCGGGCTGGGGGTGAAGAAGATCCGGATCACCGGGGGCGAGCCGCTGGTGCGCCAGGGGGTTGAAGACCTGGTGGCCATGCTCGCGGCCCTGTCCGGACTCGAGGACCTGGCGCTCACCACCAACGGCGTGATGTTGGCCGAGAAGGCGAAGGGCCTCAAGGCCGCGGGCCTGAAGCGGGTGACGGTGAGCCTGGACACGCTGCGGCCGGAGAGGTTCGAGCAGATTACCGGGCGGGACCGGCTGCCCCAGGTCTTGGCCGGGATGGAGGCGGCGCTGGCCGCGGGCCTGGTGCCCTTGAAGATCAACGTGGTCTTGCTCCGGGGACAGAACGACGACGAAGTCCTGGACTTTGTCCGCCTGGCCGCGGCGCGGCGGATCGAAGTCCGCTTTATCGAGCGCATGCCTTTCCCGGCCAAGGCCGCGGCGCATGAGGGCTGCGGGCTCCCGGTGAGAGAAAGCGAAGTGCAGGCGAAGATCGAGCAAGAATTCGGGCCGCTCCTGCCCATCCCCCGGGAGAACGCCTGGTCCGGCCCGGCCCGGGTCTATGCGGTCCCCGGGAACGGCGGCCGGGTGGGATTCATCAGCCCGCTCAGCGAGCCGTTCTGCGAGAGCTGCGGCCGGATGCGGCTCACGCCCGAAGGAAAGCTCCGCGCCTGCCTGGCCTCGGAGACGGAGATTGACTTGAAGGGGCCGCTCCGCGCCGGCGCCTCGCGGGAAGAGATCCAGGCGCTCCTTAACCAGGCGCTCGCGGCCAAGCCGCAGCAGCACGCGGCCCATTTCGCCTCGGTCGAGCGCGCCATGTCCCGGATCGGAGGTTGAGCGGGTGCAGCCGCAAGAATACCGCATCCGGTTCAAGGCCGGCTTAGCCCCGGACTTGGGCGCCGGACGGCTTCCGGTCGGCTGCTCGCTTCCGGCGCTCACGCAAAAAGGCTCCCGCGGATGAGTCGGGTTCCTCTTTACCTGGCCCTGGCCGCGGCGCCGCTCCAGCCGGCCCGGCCGCATTACCTGGTGCTCTTCGTCACCTCGCGCTGCAACGCGCGCTGCCGGATGTGCTTCAACTGGGAGACCCTGGAGCGAAACGGCGAAGGCGACCTGGCGCTCGCGGAGCTGCAAAAAATTGCCGAGCACTGGCCGGGTCTGATCCAGCTCACCCTTTCGGGAGGCGAGCCCTTCCTGCGCGAAGACCTGGTGGAGGTGGTGGAGGCGTTTGTCCGGCGGGCCGGGGCGCGGCAGGTGAGCATCCCCAGCAACGCGATCCTGACCGAGCGCGTGGTCTCCTTCACCTCGGAAATCCTGCGCCGTTTTCCCGGCCTGCCGCTGAACCTCAATCTCTCGGTGGACGCGATCGGGGACGAGCACGATCGCATCCGGCAAGTGCCGGGCGCGTTCGCGGCCGCGATGAAGACCGCCCAGGGGCTTAGGGCGCTGCGGCGGAAATATCCCAACCTGCGCCTGGGCGCGACCGCGGTGCTGATGAAGCAGAACCACGACCGCATCCTCGAAACCCTCGTCCATCTTGAGCAAGCCTTTCCCTGGGACCGCCTGCAAGTGGAACTCGCCCGCGGCCGGACGCGCGAGCCGGACGCGGCGCAGGCGCCGCTCGAATGCTACCAGGAGGCGGCGCGCTGGCTGCGGGAGCACGGCCCGGCTTCGGGATCGCTCCTGGGCTCCTTGCACCACCGCCTGGCCGGCCGGATGCGGGAGGTCTTGATCCAGACGAAGGGGGGAAACCGGATGGTGGTGCCCTGCCGGGCCGGGCAAGAGCTCCTGGTGGTGGAAGCGGACGGCACGGTGCGGCCGTGCGAGGTGCTGCACACGCTCGATCCGGAGGGGCTTCGCGAGCAAGGTCTTGCGGATCTGAGCCTGGGCAATCTCCGGGAGAACGACTATCGCATCGTGGAAATCCTCCGCTCGCCCCGCGCCCAAAAGATCCGCGCTGGGATCGTGCGCCGCCGCTGCCACTGCAGCTACGAGTGCGCGCTCTATGCGGGGCTGGTCTTCAATCCCCGGCAGTGGTCCTGGATGATCAAGGCCTGATTTCCGGTTGCGCCCCATCTGCCCAGGACACCCGGGCAGGGCGCGCCCGGCCTCGCCGCGGAAATTGCTTTGACCTCACTCAAGTTCGGCGCCAAAAAACCGATAAGAGAGTCAAAGGACCAAACATGACGGCGATGGTAAAAAACTTGATCGCCCTGGGCGACGGCCTGCGGGTGTGCGTGGAGGTGGAGTCCGCGTCCAGCCAGGGGCTGCGGATTCGCTCGCTGGATTTGCGGCGGACCCGGAATTCACCCCATTTCCCCGCCTCGACCTGGGTGCCCTGGCAAATGCGGATCCTGTCCCGCCGCTTGACCTTGAAGAGCGAGAAGTTGGAGGTGGTGGACTATGATCCGATCCGGGAGTTGGGTCTGCTCCGCTCGGCGCCGGTGCTGGAAGAGCCCTGGAAGGAGTATTTTGAGTTGAGCCTGGACCAGGGCTTTCGGATCGTGCTCCGTCGCTTTGCTTATGACCCGGCCCAGGGTCGGAAGCGGGAAATCGCCTTTGGGCTGAGCCAAGAAGACCTGCTGGAGTTGGTGGACGAGCTGGGTCAGGTGTTGAAAGAGTCGCCGGAGCGAGAGGAGCAGGAGCCGGCCTTCCAGCAGGCGGCTTAAAATGTGAAATGTGAAGACCCAGTTAGGTCAGGCCCAACAGATCCTGCATGGAATAGAGGCCCGGGGCCTGCTTCACCACCCAGCGGGCCGCGCGCGCGGCCCCGCGGGCAAAAGTGTCGCGGCTGGTGGCGCGATGAATGAGCTCCAGCCGCTCGCCGGTCCCGGCAAACAAGACCGTGTGCTCGCCCACGATGTCGCCGGCGCGGACCGTCTGCATCCCGATTTCCCGGTTGGGCCGCTCGCCGATCATCCCCTCTCGATGCGTGCGCTCCACTTCCTTGAATTTCCACCCGCGCGCTTCAGCCAGGATTTCGCCCAGCCGCACCGCGGTGCCCGAGGGCGCGTCCTTTTTCAGGCGATGGTGGGCCTCGATCACCTCGATATCAAAGCCCTCGCCCAAGACCTGGGCCGCGATCCGGCAGAGGTGGAACATGAGGTTGACGCCCACGCTCATGTTGGGCGCGAGCAGGACCGGGATGGGTCGCGCGATCTCGGCGAGCCGGGCGCGCTCTTCCGGTTGGAACCCGGTGGTGCCGATGACCATGGCGACCTTGGCCTTGGCGCAGGCCTCCACGTGCTGGAGCGTGGCCGCCGGCGCGGTGAAATCAATCACCACCTCGGGCTTAGTGGACTTCAGCAAGCCGGCAAGATCATCCTGGATCAGCACCTTAAGCTCGCCCACGCCAGCCACCAGTCCCGCATCCTTGCCCAGGGCCGGATGCCCGGCCCGCTCAGTAGCGCCGACCAGTTTCATCTCCTGGTCGCCGGCCACCGCGGCCACCAGCCGCTGTCCCATCCTGCCCGAAGCACCGGTGACAATTGCCTTAATCATCTGGATACACCCCCTGTCGTTCCAGCCCCGAACATGCAAATTTTTATCTTAATTTTAACTGTGATATCAAGGAGTTAATGGAACCGTCCAGTTTTGCTTTACAACTTTATTCAGAAAAAGCTTGACAAACTTTTCCGGATTAGCTAGGTTATAGTAGCTCATCTACCATGTGTAGAAGGAGTACCTGCGCCGTCAGCTTCAGGTTGGCGGCGCTTGCCTTTTTCTGGCTAATTGTCTTTCCTTCCTGAGTTTAATCCTGGTATGGTTTCGATCCGTGCAATAGGCCGTAATCAAGATCACGGCTCTTGGTTTGCGGGCCAGAACCACCAGATAATCCATCGCTTCAAACCAGATCAGAATTCTCGTTTCGGTTCTTTTGATGTCTTCCCAAACGGATAGATTGGGGTCTTGAGCATGGTCAATCATGGATCGAGGCCAGGGTATTCTTTCGCATCGGCGAAAGTCAAATAACCTTTCTCCTCTGTCTCTATCCTGATAAGAAACCAGGTGCCAGAATCCTTCCTCCTTTCCATCGGAAACTCGGGTATCGTAAACTACCGGCTTATGCTCATAGAAGGCCCTGGAATCCTTGAAATCTCTTACAAAAATAGCATAGACCTTGGCCAGAAAGCGCTCCCATTGCCCGTTATAATCGGAGTACCTTAGAGGTTCTGGCAACCATTCTGGAAGCCGGTTCATATTCCTTTGACTTTCGGCTTCCAGAAAAAAAGGTTCACCTTATCTTCCCTGAGCAAGGTGGTATTGGTTAAAGTATATCCGGAGCGTTTTCTCATCCTTTCGACCAAGGCCAATTTGCCGGGATTGGCCTTAGCTCTCTGATCTTCACGCCGGGCCACATACTGGACCACCCCGATTAAAACATCTACCAGTTGAATTTGCTCAACTTCCCTGGAAGCCACCACCTGGACTCGATCAATAATTCGCCGGTTAAAATCATAATGCGCATTGCAAAGAACCTCGTGAAGTTTCTTCACTTTGCTCGCGCTCCGCGTGTCTTTAATATCCAAATATATTCGATACTCCGCCTGGGGATCCAAGATCACCTTAAGCATGTCGAAATACATCTTGTAGTAGAAGGTGTCATGGTCTTGACCGAATTTATCGTGTTTGAGCTGGCTCTTGTCTGGGACAATCAAGGCCCGGAAATGAAGGTCTTCGTTATCAAAAAAATAATCCAGCACGTCGCTGTAAAAGGCGACCTTCGCCGGCGAGACTTTTGACCACTTGATTTCAAAGCTTTTAGCCAAGCCATGCTTTTGTTTGATTTCCCGGATCCGCCGGGCAACTTCCTTGCTCTTCTCCAATGGGCACCATACCGCGCCCAGGGCCATCACCGGAAGATGATCATTCTCCAGATGGCAACTTTCGTCGCAATAGATATTGTAAACTTGGCTCATCCGATCTTCTCAAGGATGGCGTTCCTTAAAAGTTCAACTCAACCGGGACCGTAAACGAAAGGGCCTGACCCATCATCGTGCTCTACCCACTCAGGCGTCCACCCAACCGAATTAAGTATGGTGTCCCCAGAATTAGAGATTTTCAGTCGCCTGCTACTCCATAAGCTTTTTTCATAAGGTCCCCAAGCACTTCTTTATGTTTAGTAATTTTACTTTTTGAAATCCGAATGCGATACCTTCCCCATCTTTTATCATATTCCATTACATCAAGCCCTGAATCATTTGATATTTTTTCGATTTCTTCAGAAGGCTTCAAGCGAACCTCAAGTACTAGATGTTGCTTCTTTGGCCTACATATTACGAAATTATTTGGTTGCCCATCTTTTGCCAACCCAATATAAAACTTGTTATATTTAAGTTCTAAACCGGGAGCAAATGAATGAATAAGAGTAATGAGGTGGTCGGCAAGTCCAACAGTTTCCTTGCTGCCGCGGATCGTTTCCCAATAATTCCGGTCAGTGGCTGATTCTTCGGCTTCTTCCTCCAGGCCGCGAGTCATTTCATCTACAACTGTGGTAAAAAACAAAGCCAATTGATCTCCAATCTTAAGAGCTTTCATTTGAATTGCAATTAAAGGAATGGAGCCGTTAAAAAGGCTAATCACATTAAGAAAACGACTTGTTATATCTTCAGCAATAATGACTGCGCAATGGTCATATTGAGGATAACGCTTACGTTCAATGTCCCAATATTCAATTGTCCTGATGATATGGCTTTCATCGGTTGAGCCAAGCTGAACTTCTACTTCATAACGTCGATTTATCTCCGCATCCTGAAGAAGGAGATCGAGACGACCTGCTTTGGGTTGAATCCTTTCCATGTCTTTTAAAACAAGATCACCCAGCCCAAGGATGGATGGATCTTCCTTAGATACGCTGGTGAACCCACTTTTCATCAAGTTCTGAGTGATTTTTAAGATCAATTAGTTCTGGTTTTACATATCTTTGCTCGGACATCATTTTTCCTCCTCAATTCGTCAATTCGGGGGACACCATACTTAATTCCTGGTAATCTCGACCCCTTCCCTCCGGGCGATCTCGATGACCGGGGAGGCGTCATCGGTCAAGTATTGCCGGGGGCCGACGCCGGCAAGGGCTTTTTCAAATCCTCGTAAATTTCCAGGGCGGCCTGCACCGCGTCCCGAACGTTGGTCAAGGCTTCTTCCAGCGAGTCTCCCTCGGTCAAAAGCTCCGGGAGCAGAGGACTGGTGACCGTGAACCCGCCTTCGGGCTGGGGGGTCAAAACCAGCGGAATTTTATAAACTTGGCTCATTTCGTTTCTCCTTTATTCGGGGGACATACCTAATCCCCCTGTTATTGCCTTGTCCATTCACTTCCCGGCCAGTCGCAAATCCGCGTCAATGGGCAGTTCCATGAGGTTGTGGCGGAGGAGCCGGGGAGAGAAGAACAGCACTTCCAGGTTTTCAATCGCGCCGGTCCTGGGGTTGAGGCGGGCCACCACTTCATCGCCCAATTCTAATTCGGGGGACACCATACATAATTCCCTTCGATCTGCCTTGGCCCCGCCGACCGCCTTTTTTTCCAGGTTCGTCCGCCCAATGGTTAAGTCTCAAATTCTTCCCGGGGAATCCTGGATTGGCGAATAATCCCGCTCAAAGTGCCCTTGAACAGTTCTTTGTGGTCGGGAACCGGAATCGTGATCGTGGTGTGGGGAAGTTGTTTTTGCATGATCCGGTGGCTCCCGTGGCGGCGAACTTCCTGAAAGCCGTGTCTGACGAGGATCGCGCAAACCTGGCGGCCGGAGAGCCGGCGCAGTTTAGCCAACGGCTACCTCAAAAGCGGTGATATACACTTCGGAATGAAGGCGTTCCCGGATTTCCGTGGGGCTGGCGCATTCCAGGAACAAGACCACGGCCTCCCGGAGATTGGCCCGAGCCTCTTCCACACTCCGGCCCTGGCTCACCACGTCCAGCTCCGGGCAAAGCGCCACAAAGCCTTTACCCTCTTTTTCCACCACCGCGGTGTAGGTCCGGTGAAAATAGCCCTTTTTAAGGTTCAAACGATTTCGCATCTGGTTCCTTCGCCTCCCTAAAATCATCATGGCGGAAATGGCTGAGCTTGTCAAGATTTTTCGGTCCAGGGAACCCCTGCCCTCATTCCGCGACCGAAGCGCGGTCGCGGCTGCGGTGTCCTCAAAAAGAAGTTTATTTTATTTTTACCAGCTCCACCCTCCGGTTCTGGGCTTTGCCCTCATCGGTGCCGTTGTCGGCGAGGGGCTTGGTGTCGCCGAAACCCTTGGTGACGAGACGATTCGCGTCAACCTTGGAATTGGAGACGATATCGCTCTTGACCGCGGCGGCGCGCTGTTCGGAGAGTTTCTGGTTCATGGCCTTGTCGCCCACGTTGTCGGTATGGCCCTCGATGCTCAACTTGAGGTCTTTGTTGTCGTTGAGGAGTTTCCCGATCTCGTCGAGCAGGGGCTTGGAATCCGGCTTGATGGTGGCCTTGCCGGTATCGAAGTTGATGCCGTGGAGCACGACTTTGCCGGCGCTGTCCAACTGTTTCTTCATGGCCGCCTCGTCAATTTCGATCACCTGCTCCATCTTGGCGATCTCGATAACGTTGACGTCGTAAATGATCACGCTCTTGCCTTCGCTGTCATCGAGTCCCTTTTGGGTCAGGATGGTCACCCAGATATCGGATTGGGAATCCACTTTTTCCGCAGTCACCGGCTGGTCCAGGTTCTGGGGATTGGCCGCGGCCTGAATTTTCCAGCCCTTGCTCTTCCAGGCGTTCTCATAATTGCGCAAGATCTGGAGCTGGCTCATGGACCCGTGCACCTCATACCGGATGAAGTAGTGCTTGCCCTCCAC
>Ga0315291_10008171_pt1 | contig 12869 bp, 9 predicted proteins | sample YL17G12_20_MG_FD_203070 | JGI IMG/M metagenome (GOLD analysis project Ga0315291, IMG submission 203070) | Sediment microbial communities from Yellowstone Lake, YNP, Wyoming, USA - YL17G12_20 | ecosystem: Environmental > Aquatic > Freshwater > Lake > Sediment | place: USA: Wyoming | collected... | reverse complement strand
CCTATACCACTTGGCGTTATACCATGAATTATAAAGGTGCCTACATGGGCTGGATACCGACACAAGAGGTTATCATGGGTAGTGCGGTGAGGACTTTGCCCGGCCTGGCGAACTTCTACATGGCTGGTCAATGGATAAGTGCTGGCGGTGTACCGCCGTCCCTCTACACAGGCCGCCAGGTGATACAGCTCCTCTGCCATGGGGACAAAAAGCCGTTTGTGACGACCACGAAATAGGGTAGCCCAAGGGGCGCAAGGCCTTGCGCCCTTGTATTCTCGCTGTGACCCTTCTATAGAAGGGTCACAGTCTGATTCCTGCGCAAGCAGGGATACAGGATTCCCCTTTTCTAAACTTGTCCCTGACTCGTTCAGGGAGGTGGCCAGGGGGATTAGGCGCTCAAATCCTCTCTCCCTTGGCGGGAGAGATAAGAGTGAGGGGGATCACAGACCGTCCTATATGGGATCCATCCCTCTGTCCTCCTTCTGTTGGGCAGGGTGGAGGTGGTGCAGGGGCGTCCGCCTCAGGCGGACGCCCCTGCCTTGTTTCAATTAAAAGCCCTGTTCCATTCCGTAGGGGCGAGGTGCCCTCGCCTTGGGCGCTCTTATCTCCCTTTTCTCGGCGAACTCAGCGCCCTCTGCTCTCCTGAGTCGCTATGTGTGTCAAATGTGGAATGCATGGTGGTAAAATAGAATCGAAGATTTGCGAAGCCAGGGGATGCAGCTTCAAACGTTTCGTAGGCAGAGCTGCCAACTCTTGATCAGGGCATCAGCAATTTTGCCCGGCTATTTGCTGGCTGTTTCTTGTCAGGAGTCAGTCTCTTGCTCGCCATAGCGCTTTCGACTCGCAACACAAGATCGGGTATATTGAGAGGCTTTGTTATATAATCATAGGCCCCGAGATGAATGCTTTCCTGTATCGCTTTGCTGTCAAGGGTTGACACAACCATAATAACCTGGGTGTCGTGACAACGCTCTTTAAGCCTGGGAAGCACGTCTATTCCTGACGTGCCCGGCATTGTCGCATCCAAAAGAACCACATCAAAATCGGACATTGCAGATTTATCCAGAGCATCTAGTGCACATGATGCAGTAACGCAGTAGTAGCACTCTCTTGAGAGTGCATGTAAAAGCGTTCTTCTTGTCGACTCTTCATCGTCAACTATCAAAACCGAACCCTTGAATATCCCCATTGTATTCTTCTCCAAAGGAGCTCCAAGGTACTTCTTCGAAAGACATGTACCTATCCTCCTCTGCTACTATTGTACTGTATCGGTCAACTATTTGGTACTTGATTCTTCTTGACTTTCCCTCCCTTCTTGCGGCCATTATACGCAAGATTGTTGAATAACACAAACAAGTGCTGACCTGTCTAAACACTTTAAGCCCCTACCCTTTTCATTTTCCACCCTGAAAATATTCCCCCTCCTGTTGCTTTTTTCTCTGCGAACTCAGCGCTCTCTGCGGTGAACCGTCTCCCTGAAACGGGGTCAGCTTGACAAACGTCTCGCTATCGCATATAAAAGCCTTAAATGAAGATATGCCTCCTGACCTACCGGGGAAACATGTATTGTGGCGGGCAGGGGGTCTATATATGCTACCTGGCCGGGGCGCTCCAGGAGCTGGGGCACGAAGTCCACGTAGTATCAGGACCTCCTTATCCCACACCCCCTGATGGTGTCAAGCTGCATAAGGTCTTAGGGCTCAACCTGTACGAGACCAGCAACCTGTCGTCGCTGTCAAATCCTCTTCGAGCCTTCACTCCACTCAATCTCTATGAGATTGCAGCGGTGCATATCGGGTTCTTCCCCGATATATTCACCTTCAGCATGAGGGCATACTTCAAACTGCGCGAGCTGATGTCCAGTGAAAGGTTCGACGTCATTCACGATAACCAGACTCTGGGCTACGGCCTGCTTCTGATGAAAAGCCTCGGCGTGCCCATCGTCGCCACCATACATCATCCCATCACCGTCGACCTGGCAGCCTCTTTAGCCCAATCCGATACATTCAGGCGCGGCATCAGATGGACGATGTTCTATTCCTTTCTCACCATGCAGGGCATTGTGAGCAGGAGAATGGAAAGGGTGATCACGGTTTCCCAGACCTCGGCAGAGGATACTGCCCGCGCCTTCAAATTGCGCAAGGATAGGGTGAGGGTGGTCTACAACGGCATTGACACCGGCATTTTCAGGCGGCTCGACCACGTCGATAAAGAGCCCAACAGCCTGGTCATAGTGGGCAAAGTCGAGGACAAGACAAAGGGCATCCCCTATCTGTTGGAGGCGGTGAAACTGCTCAAGGGCGACGTCGACGTTAAGGTGTATGTCGTAGGCAAACAGGAAGCCAGCGAGGGCTATGGCACGAACCTGGCACAGCAACTGGGCATCTCCGACAGGGTTACTTTCACCGGCTATGTAAGCACCGATGAGTTAGTCAGGCTCTACTCCTCCGCGGAGATAGGGGTCACGTCTTCCGTTTATGAGGGCTTCGGATTGCCTGCGGCAGAAGCAATGTCCTGCGGCACCCCTGTTATAGCCACCAGGGCAGGGGCGCTGCCCGAGATAGTGGGTGATGATGCAGCCGGGATTCTGGTACCGCCTGGGGACCCTCCAGCGCTGGCAGTCGCGATAAAACGCCTTCTTGCAGATAAGCCCCTGAGGCAAAGAATGGGGCAGGCAGCCCGAAAGAGGATCGAGGATTTCTTTAGCTGGCAAGCGGCAGCCAGGAAGAGCGTTGAGGTCTACCGTGAGCTCTTATAGCCCCGAGTCTGTCGAAGGGCTAATCTCAATGTCATTCCTGCGAAAGCAGGAATCCAGAACCCCCCTTTTCTAAACTTGTCCCTGACTTGTTCAGGGAGGGGGCAGGGGGATTACAAAGAGGTGCAGTCCGCCTCAGGCGGATGCCGGGGGTACGGGGGTGTCCCAGCAAAGTTTCAGTGTCATTGCGAGTCCGCCAGAGGCGGGCGAAGCAATCTCATCGCCTTCTTGATATTTACGACCACGAGGGGATTGCTTCGTCGTCCTTCCTCCAAGAAGGACTCCTCGCAATGACATTGAAATCCCCCAATCCTTCCAAGGAAGGAGGGGGATACAGGGGGTTGAAGATAGTTGTTAAACTCTATTAATTATCAATTGAGAGATTGAGATGGCAGACGAGCCACAGAACCAAGACTTTGCAGGTTTCAGTCAAACAGTCATCGACCATGCCCGGAACCCCAGGAACGTGGGGACTATCCCCAATCCCGATGGCTACGCCAGCGCCATCGGCTCCTGCGGGGACATCATGGAGATCTGGCTGAGGATAAAAGGTGACATAATTCAGAATGCTACCTTTCTCACCACAGGCTGCGGCCCCACCGTCGCCGCCCTGAGCCTGGTCACCGAGCTGGCTAAGGGTAAAACCATAGCCGAGGTCAGACAAATCACTCCGGAATATGTGCTGAATACCCTGGGAGGGCTGCCAGAGGAGAACATCGAATGCGCCGTCCTGTCCGCAACTATACTCAGGGAGGCTGTCAAGGATTATCTGGCCTTCAAGAACGAACCCTGGAAAAGGATGTATCGTCAACAGGGATGAGAATATGTAGGGGCGAGGTGCCCTCGCCTAATTCTCTCGCCCCTTGAGGGAGAGAGTTAGAGTGAGGGGTGAAAATTACCCCTTTCTTAAACTTGTCCCTGACTCGTTCAGGGAGGGGGCAAAAGGAGATTAGCCGATTGCTGATAGCGGTTCAAAACCACTTTCTTTTTTGAGATAGCGGAATGTATAATAGTGACACTTTATTTCGTCTGCGAGTAGCCTGCCCCAAAAGATGCCCTGGTGGATGAAATCAGCCGTCGGCTACAGGAACAGACGGAAGTGCAGACTCTCTTCTGCCTGCGCTGGGTGGTACATTAAGCATTAGTTCTAATTGAGGGTACGAAGATGACTGACCAACCTGAAAAGCTTGATTTAAGCTCCCATCATATTGCTGAAGATAAGCAGCAGGAACTCCTGCGCCTTTTCCCCGAAATCCGCACCGAGGGCGGCAAGCTCGACTTCGAACGGCTCAAGCTGGTGCTCGGTGAGTCGGTAGACGTGGGGAAGGAACGCTACGGCATGAACTGGCCCGGCAAGGCTGACTGCTTCAAGACCTTACAACAGCCTAGCTTGGGAACACTTCGCCCCTACCCAAAAGAAAGCATCAACTTCGACACTACTGAGGACCTCATTATAGAAGGCGACAATCTCGAAGTACTAAAGCTGTTACAAAAGTCATATCTGGGCAAAGTCAAGATGATTTACATTGACCCGCCCTACAACACAGGGAACGACTTTATCTACCCGGACAACTATACCGAGAGCTTGCAGACCTATTTGGAATATACCGGACAGGTTGATGCCGAAGGCAGGAAGTTCGGCACAAATACTGATACCGATGGGCGCTTCCATTCCAAATGGTTAAATATGATGTATCCGAGGCTGTATTTGGCTAGGAATTTACTGCGAGAGGATGGGGTAATATTTATATCGATAGATGATAATGAGGTGGATAATCTTAGGAAACTGTGTAACGAAGTATTTGGCAATGAGAACTTCATCGCGACAGTCATTTGGCAAAAAGTCTTTTCTCCGAAAAATACCGCAGCATATTTTTCTGAAGATCACGACTATATTCTAGTTTTTGCTCGTAATAAAGAGGCGTGGCAGCCGGAGATATTACCTCGTTCCGATGATGCTATAGCAAGATACACAAATCTAGATAATGATCCACGCGGACATTGGATGTCAGGAGCTATCCAGGCGCGAAACTATTATAGCAAAGGCGAATACGAAGTAGTTAGTCCGAGTGGGAAGAAATACTCAAACCCAAAGGGCACGTACTGGCGATTCTCGCGGGAGCGGTTCCTTCAGTTAGAACAAGACAAACGTATTTGGTGGGGTGAGACAGGTGATGGGGTTCCGAGGTTAAAAAGATTCTTATCAGAGGTCAAGGGAGGTGTCGTACCTCAAACACTTTGGAAATACGAGGATGTAGGTCATACCCAGGAAGCAAAGGAAGAGCTTTTGAAATACGTAGATTTTGAGTATAGCGAGAATGTTCTCAATTCTGTGAAGCCAACGCGATTATTGCGTCATGCAATCAAAATTGGAACTACACGGGATAGTGACGATATAGTGCTTGATTTCTTTGCAGGAAGCGGGACTAGTGGTCACGCAATATTAGAACAGAATGCACAAGATGGTGCGCAGAGACGGTTTATTCTAGTTCAGCTCCCTGAGCCGCTGCCTAGACCTGAGAAGTCAGTGAAGACGATTGCAGATTTAGCTAAATCGCGGATACGAAATGTTATTAAAAAACTCAGTGAAGCAGATACAGGCAAGCTCGACCTCGACGGCACGAAGAAGCAGGACCGCGGCTTCCGTGTCTTCAAGCTAGCCGAATCCAACTTCAAGCCCTGGAACGCACAAGGCGCGCAGGATGCGCAGGCGTTGGAAAAACAGCTTGAGATGCACATCGCTCATGTCCGCGAGGAGCGAACTCCTAACGATATCCTCTATGAGATCCTTTTAAAAAGTGGCTTTCCACTCACCACACCGGTGGAGAAGATAACCCTGACGGGGAAGACTGTGCACAGTGTTGCGGGCGGGCTTCTATTCATCTGCCTGGAGCAGAAATTAACGCTGGAACTCATCCGCACCATGGCTGCCCGGAAGCCAGAGCGGGTGGTCTGCCTGGACGAAGGCTTTGCCGGCAACGACCAGCTCAAAGCTAACGCCGTGCAGATATTCAAGACAAAGGGCGTCACCAGCTTCAAGACGATATAAAGGGGAAATTATGAGCAACGAAATAGTTCCCTATGAAAATGAAATAATCTTCTATACCACACCGGACGGTGGAGTACGCGTCGAGGTTATTTACAGTGATGAGTCATTCTGGCTAAACCAGAAGAAAATGGCGGATTTATTCGGAGTTGAGGTAAATACCATCAGTTATCATCTCAAGGAGATTTTCGCTTCAGGTGAACTCAAGGAAGAACCAACTATTCGAAAATTTCGAATAGTTCAACCGGAGGGCGGGCGGCAGATCAGCCGGGAGGTAGAGTTTTATCACCTCGATGCTATCATTGCAGTAGGCTACCGGGTTAACAGCCGCCAGGCCACACAGTTCCGTATCTGGGCAACTAACACCCTGCGTGAGTTTATTATCAAGGGTTTTGTGCTGAATGACGAACGCCTCAAACAGGGCAAACGTTTTGGTAAGGATTATTTCGATGAGTTGCTGGAGCGGATTCGTGAAATCCGTGCCAGCGAGCGCCGTTTTTATCTCAAGATAACCGATATCTATGAGCAATGCAGTATCGATTATAACGCCGATGCAGAGATAACCCAAAGCTTTTTCAAAACAGTGCAGAATAAACTGCATTGGGCTATTACCGGAAAAACGGCGGCAGAGCTAATTGCAGAACGGGCGCACGCCGATAAACCTAATATGGGCTTGCAAACATGGAAGCATGCACCTCACGGTAAGATATTGAAATCCGATGTACGGGTGGCAAAAAATTACCTGGCGGAAAAAGAGATAAAGGAACTGGAACGGATTGTCTCCATGTATCTGGATTATGCCGAGAACCAGGCTGCCAGACATATTCCCATGAAGATGACCGACTGGGTGCAAAAGCTCGACGCTTTCTTAAAATTCAATGAATATCAGATACTGAACAACTCGGGAATAGTCTCCCATGATGTGGCGGTTAAACTGGCCGAGGAAGAATTCGGCAAGTTTCGCGTGATTCAGGATAGAGATTACGAGAGTGATTTCGAGAGGGAAGTGAAGAAAATTACCGATTCTCATAAGCGGGGGAAGAAAAAGGCGTGAAACTGCAATTCGACGCCAATCAACAGTTCCAACTTGATTCGATAGCGTCTATAACCGACCTGTTCGAAGGCCAGCCCCAGGGCGCGCCGGAGTATGCCGTTGTAGATTTGGGTGAAATGGGAGGCCTATTTGCCGGTCAGGAGCAGACCGAACTTGGTGCGGGCAACCGTCTGTTGCTCGCTGACGATAAGTTGCTGGCTAACACCAGAGCTATACAGATACGCAACGACATCGAGGTGCCTGACGCCGCCGCTCCGCTGGAAGCTTGGGATCTGTTCGACACCCCGGCCAACCTTGCCCGCCACTGCCCACACTTCTCCGTAGAGATGGAGACCGGCACTGGCAAGACCTACGTCTATCTCCGCACTATCTTTGAACTCTCCCGTCGCTACGGCTTCCAGAAGTTCGTCATCGTGGTGCCGAGTGTTGCCATCCGCGAGGGGGTGCTGAAGAACATCGAGATTACTGCCGAGCATTTTCGGGCCTTATATAATAACCTGCCCTTCGAGCATTTCGTCTATGACGCCAAAAAAGTCAACCGGCTGCGGCAGTTCGCGGTGAGTAACACGCTGCAAATCCTGGTCATCAACATCGATGCCTTCCGCAAGAACTTTACCGGCACCGAGGAAGAGCAAAAGAGCAATGTCATCTACAAGGAGAGCGACAAACTCTCCGGGCGCCAGCCTATAGAGTTCGTGCAGGCGGCGCACCCCATCGTCATCATCGACGAACCGCAAAGCGTGGACAGCACCGAAAAGGCACAGGAGGCCATAAGAGCTTTAAATCCCCTCTGCACGTTGCGCTACTCCGCCACCCACCGCAACCCGTACAACCTGGTTTACCGGCTCGACCCGGTGCGTGCGTTCGAGCTGAAGCTGGTCAAGCAGATAGTTGTGGCCAGCGCCGCGGCCCAAGGCAGCGCCAACGACGCCTTCGTTCGTGTGGAGAATATCGACTACAAGAAGGGCATCAAGGCTAAACTGCGCATTCACGTACAGACCGGCGAGGGCCCGAAGGAGAAGTCTGTTACCGTCAAGAACGGCGCTGACCTTTTTACGCTTTCCAACGAGAGGGCTTGCTACCAGCAGGGCTTCTCTGTGGCGGAAATCAACGCCGAGCCGGGCAATGAGTTTGTCCGTTTCAACAATGGCCGTGTGCTTCGGATTGGCGAGGAAAGCGGCGGATTACGTGAGGATATCTGGCGGATGCAGATTAAGCACACCGTCAAGAAGCATCTTGATAAAGAGCTGCAAGTGCGCGCACGGGGCATTAAAGTGTTGAGCCTCTTCTTCATCGACCGTGTGGCTAATTACCGCGATTACGATGAAACCGGCCAGCCCTCGAAGGGCAAGTTTGCCCGTGCTTTTGAAGCGGAACTCACCACCCTGGCTAGAGAGGAACGCTACAAAGAGCTCGATTGGCTGAAACAGCCCATAGAGAAACTCCACGACGGTTACTTCGCTCAAGACAGGAAAGGTGTGCTCAAGGACACCCGCGGCGATACCCAGGCTGACGACGACGTCTACAACTTGATTATGAAGGATAAGGAGCGGCTGCTCTCACCGGAAGAACCGCTGCGCTTCATCTTCAGTCACTCCGCCCTGAGAGAGGGCTGGGACAGCCCCAATGTCTTCCAAATATGCACACTTAACGAGACCAGGAGTGCCATAAAAAAGCGTCAGGAGATAGGACGGGGTTTGCGCCTACCGGTAGACCAGAACGGGCTGCGCGTCTTTGACGAGTCAGTGAACAAGCTCTATGTCATGGCCAACGAGAGCTATGAGGACTTCGCCCGTGCCCTGCAGACTGAATACGAGGAAGATTGCGGTGTCACCTTCGGCAAGGTACCGCTTACTGCATTGGCCAAGCTGGTACGCGTCGTTGAAGGCATGGAGAAACCTATCGGGCTCGAGAACGCCGAGGCGATAAAGACTGCCCTTGTCAGTCAGAATATGCTCGATATTGAAGGCCGCATTCAGCCGGCGTTCGACCCAAAACGGACTGATTTCAAATTGGAATTACCGGAAGCACAGCGTGATCTAACATCAGCAGTAATTGACTTACTGGCAGCCTACCAAATCGAACGCCATATCCGGAAGGATAAGGATGAGGGTCCAAATCGCCTGCGCAAAGAAATGCATCTCAGCCCCGAGTTCAAGGCGCTGTGGGACCGCATCAAGCCCAGGACCACGTACCGGGTGGAGTTTGAAACAGACAAACTGGTGGATCGTAGCGTCGATGCGCTTAAACGCATGGACAAGATAGAGGTGCCCACAATCCACGTCATTACCGGGCAGATTGACGTGAAAAAGGCTGGCGTGACCGCCACCGCCGTGGGTGTCGCCGAAGAGCGGGTTTCATATTCTAGCATTCAGCTCCCTGACATCCTGGCCTATCTGCAGAACGAGACAGAACTGACGCGCTCGACACTGGTCCGTATTCTCAAGGGCTCGGGCCGCCTCGGCGAGTTCTTTAATAACCCGCAGCGTTTCATGGACGCGGTGGCCGCAATCCTCAAGTATGAATTACACCGCCTGCTTGTGGACGGAATCAAGTATGAACTGATTCCGGGTTCTGGACCTGACGCTGAATGGGAGCAACTGTTGTTTAAGAATGAAGAGCTAATTAACTACCTCGCCGCCTTGCAGGTGAATAAATCGGTTTACGAATATGTGGTGTACGAATCGGAGGTGGAGCGGGAATTCGCCCGCCGTCTGGACGAACGGCAAGACATCAAGCTCTTCGTTAAGCTGCCGGGCTGGTTCGAGATTGATACACCGGCAGGTAAGTACAACCCGGACTGGGCAATCTTGAAGCATGACGGTCAAGCGCTTTATCTTGTGCGCGAGACCAAGGGGACGAAGGACTTCCTGAAGCTGCGAAGCACCGAGGCGGACAAGGTGCGGTGTGGTCAGCGGCACTTCGAGCTAATCGGAGTACCCTTTGCAGTGGTGACCAGCGCAGATCAGGTCTAGCGATGGCACGTTCCAATCCCCCCCCCCAAAGTGAGGCGTTCAAAACCCAGTCCTATCGAAGCGTGGCTACTTTGCAATTTCGAACTTCCCTCCGCGCCCTCTGTGGTGAACAGCCCCCCGAAAGCTTCCCTGCGACATTTTCCTCTTGACAGTGCGAGAACTTATGTTCTATTATTGCCCCATAATATCGGGACTGCATGTACACAGCTCCCGACCAAATTCAAGAGCAGCAAACAGCATCTCCTGAGCCGCACAATTGTGGGCTGATAGCTTGAAGCTGATTGCTGATTACTCAAAGCTCTTGACGTCCCTGGGAATTGAATATGTGGGATTTCGTTTTGGGGATGTTGCCCCTGAACAAAGGGACGTTTTTTACCTGGATGGTCCCCACTGCGTTCGGCTGAAGCTGACCGCGGCCTTCGAAATCCCGGCGCTCAGGCGACCCGAAAATTGAAAATGTGTAGTCCTAAAAAACCGGGCCACGCTGTGCCCCAAAAGCCCTCTAATTAGAGCGACACAGTCCGAACTAATATATAATATAATCGTGAACATCGAGCTTACCCCAACCTTAGACCTCTGCATTGAGGGCACAGCCAGGCAGGAATACCTGAAAAGCACAGATGAATACATGCGGAGGGGCAATAAGGACAAGAAGCTCGAAGAGAAGATGGAGCTGCTCAGAATGTTTCTCGAGACTGTGGACTTTCGCAAACTGCGAGCGGACAGCGAGAAATACCTGGTGGAAGGAAAGACTGTCAAGTTTATTTTGACCTCGGCAAAAGGAAATCCCGAATACGAAATGAAGGTGGCTTAATAGTTCGAAATGAACTCTATTCTCTATGGCCCGGTTTCATCATGGCGTTTGGGCAGGTCGCTTGGCATTGACATTATCTCCGCCCGGGGCAAGACTTGCTCCTTAGACTGCACCTACTGCGAATGGGGAGCCACCGTTCACACGTTGACTGAACGAAGGGAATTCGTCACGCTCGCTGAGTTAAAGAAGGAGCTTGAGACGGCGAAAGGCGTGTCGGCTGACTATGCTACCTTCGCTGGTGGGGGCGAGCCGACCTTAGCCAGTAATCTAGGTCAGGCAATCGAGATAGTAAGATCTACTTTGAAGCTACCGATGGCAGTCATTACCAACTCATCTTTGATGCCCAGACAGGATGTTCGCCGCGAGCTTGCCCGGGCTGACCTGGTGATAGCGAAGGTTGATGCACCAAACGAGGAGGTATTCCACGCAGTAAACAGGCCCTGCAAGGGATATACTCTGGCTGAGATACTGCAAGGCATCAGGCGCTTCAGGTCGGAGTACAAGGGAAGGCTGGCGCTTCAGATGATGTTCGTCGAGTCGAACAAGGGTTGTGCAGAGGAGATGGCAAAGATAGCCAGAGAGCTATCGCCTGACGAGGTGCAGATAAATACGCCGCTGCGTCCCTGCGCCGTAAAGCCCCTATCTCCCAAAGAGATAGCCGCCATACGAGATAAATTCAGCGGATTTAAGGAAGTGGTGACGGTGTACGAGGTGGTGAGACCTATTTGATTACATCCACACCCACATAAGGGCGCAGTACCTCGGGAACCACCACGCTGCCATCGGGCTGCTGATAGTTCTCCAGGACAGAGATGAGCACACGGGGTAGAGCAAGGCCGGAGCCATTCAGGGTGTGTACAAACTCGGGCTTGGCGCCGGGTTGAGGGCGGTAGCGGATATTTGCCCTGCGCCCCTGAAAATCGCCGCAATTGCTGCAGGAGCTTACCTCAAGCCACTCAGCGCAGCCGGGCGCCCACATCTCGATATCGTAGGACTTGGTGGCAGCAAAACCCAGGTCGCCGCTGCAAAGCTGAATTATCCGGTAAGTGAGGCCCAGCTTTTCGCATACTTCCGAGGCATCCCTTACCATCCTCTCCAACTCTTCATTAGATTTCTCAGCCTCGACGAATTTGTACATCTCCACTTTATCGAATTGATGCCCCCTTTTGATACCGCGCGTGTCCTTGCCCGCCGACATCTTCTCGCGGCGGAAGCAGGCGGTATAGGCCACATAGTAGAACGGCAAAACGCCCGGCTCCAGGATTTCGTCGCGGTGCAGGTTGGTCAATGGCACCTCGGCAGTGGGCACAAACCACAAATCGTCTGCCTCGTCGTGGTAGAGGTTGTCGGCGAATTTAGGCAAATTACCCGATCCCAGCATGCACTCCCGCTTGACCATGTACGGGGGGTAAATTTCCTTATAGCCGTGCTCCCTTGTATGGAGGTCCAGAAAAAAGGAGATCAGCGCCCTCTGCAGCCGGGCCCCCAGCCCTTTGAGCACATAGAAGCGAGTCCCCGATATCTTCACCCCGCGTTCGAAATCGATGATGCCCAGCTTCGGGCCGATGTCCCAGTGAGCCAGAGGTGTGAAATCGAATTTTCGAGGCTTGCCCCACTCTCGCACCACCACGTTGTCGCTCGAGTCCTTGCCTACGGGGACGCTGGGGTGTACCAGGTTGGGTATTCGGAGCAATAGCTCGTTTAGCGCTCCCTCGATACGCTCGCCCTCAGCCTCGAGGGACTTGATTGAATCCCCGGTATCCCTCATCTCGGCCAGCAGTTCGGGCGGTTTCTCCTTCATCTTGCCGATCTCTTTGCTGACCTGCTTTTTTCTTGCCCTGAGGCTTTCTGCCTCCTGGATCAGGCGACGCCGTTCTTCATCAAGGCGCAGAACCTCATCTAGCCCTGAGACCTCGCCGCGTTTGGCTAGGGACTCCCGCACAAGGTCCGGGTTTTGGCGGATGAACTGGAGGCTAAGCATCTTCGTTATTCCTGTTTAGTTTTCAACTGAGGGAACAGGATAACCTCTCTTATCGACTGCTGGTTAGTTAATATCATAACAAGGCGGTCAATACCCACGCCCAGCCCCCCCGTGGGTGGCATGCCGTACTCCATGGCAAGGAGGAAGTCCTCATCAAGCCTCTCTACCTCCTCATCACCCATCAGGGCACGCATGCGCTCCTGCTCCTCGAAGCGCTTTCTCTGCTCTATAGGGTCGTTGAGCT
>Ga0315291_10008168_pt1 | contig 12872 bp, 17 predicted proteins | sample YL17G12_20_MG_FD_203070 | JGI IMG/M metagenome (GOLD analysis project Ga0315291, IMG submission 203070) | Sediment microbial communities from Yellowstone Lake, YNP, Wyoming, USA - YL17G12_20 | ecosystem: Environmental > Aquatic > Freshwater > Lake > Sediment | place: USA: Wyoming | collected... | reverse complement strand
CTAGGTAGCTCTTCAGGCACTAATATTGTTGCAATCGGTAACGGGTCTGGCGCAACAACTGTTAACATCGCTAATGTCACAACTGCTGGCGCAGTAAACGTCGGTACTGGAATGACTACAGGCCAAATCTTAATCGGCGGTACAGCGCAAACAGGTAATATTACTCTTGGTTCAAGTTCTGGAACTAATGCGGTCCTTATCGCAAACGGCGCAGGAGCTAGCACAGTTTCTATTGCTGCGGTTCAGGTTGCGGGTGCAGTCAATGTTGGAACTGGGATGACGACCGGAACAATAAGTATCGGGGGAACAGCCCAGACGGGTACGCTGACTCTCGGCTCTTCTAGCGGTACTAACATTGTTAATATCGCTGCGGGTGCGGGCGCGTCGACAGTTAACATTGCCAATGCTCAAGTAGCAGGCGCGGTTAACATCGGAGCGGGAATGACTTCTGGAACCATCACTATCGGTGGAACCGGATTGCAAACTGGAACTATTACGATCGGTGGCGGAACTGGAGCGCAAACTATTAACCTGGCGACTGGTGGAACAGGCATTAAAACTGTGAACCTTGGAACAGGTGCAGTTGCTAATGTAGTGACCATTGGTACGGTAACTGGCGCTGCATCACTTTCTCTCTTAGCTGGTACAGGAAACTTCTCACTTAATGGTGCGGCAACTTCTACTTATGCGATCGGAGCAAGTACAACTACAGGAACGATTACCATCGGCGGAACAGCTCAGACTGGAACGATGACCCTCGGAAGTTCTTCCGGTACAAACATCGTTGCAATCGGCGCTGGAACAGGAGCCACAACAGTGAATATCGCTGGTGGGGCGGGATCTGCAAAAGCAGTGAATATCGCCACTGGTGCTGTAGCCAACGTGGTCACTATGGGTACTGTCTCTGGTGCAGCTTCAATGTCGTTGTTAGTGGGCACTGGAAACTTCTCGCTAGACGGTGATGTAGCGAGCACATACACAATTGGTACAAGCACTACAACTGGTACAGTTGCAATTGGCGGAACAGCTCAGACAGGCACAATGACTCTCGGGTCGTCTTCTGGTACAAACATAGTGGCTATCGGTAACGGCGCTGGCGCAACTACAGTTAACATTGCCAACGTATGCACAGCAGGTGGTATTAACCTCGGTGCGGCCATGACCACAGGTAACATTGCCATCGGCGCTGCTCAAACTTCAGGTACATTGACTGTCGGAAGCACTGCAGCAGGAACTGGTGCAGTAAGGATTGCTGACGGAACTGGAGCTCAGACAGTAACAATTGCTACAGGCGCTGGTGCTAAAACTGTAACCTTAGGTTCTACTAACTCAACTTCTAGTCTGAATCTGCAATCTGGATCGGGTAATGTCTCTGTAACTGGAGGTCACCTTGCAATTGCAAGTGTTGCTAAAACACTTTTAGTGAACGGCGGTGCGGTAACTGATTTCATCGGTACCGGTGTACTGACAGCAGGAACACAGACCATTGCTAACACAAATATTGCAACTGGTGATGTGATTTTTATAACAAGATTGACCGTAGCGGCTTCAACAACTCTTGGACAGTTCACCTACACAATCAGCAACGCGACTAGCTTTACTGTAACTAGCGTGATTCTTGGGACACCCGGTTCGACTCAGACTGGAGATGTCTCAACCTATGCATATTTCATCGTGAGACCTACCTAATTTAGAGGTTGCGCGAAGTTCAAAAAATGTTTAAGGTAGAGATATGCGCCGCAATGAAGCGGCGCTATCTTAAACCATAGAAGGAATTTTGTCCAATGATCAAAAGTATCACAAGACTAGAATACAAAATAGGCGATCGAGTCTATCACTTCCTTTGTGACCAAGATTCTCCAATAGGAGAGGTCCACGACGCACTTTGCGCATTCAAAGCAAAGACTGTAGAAATTATCAATGCAGCTGTAAATGCTGAGACCAAAAAAGAAGAACCTAAAACGGAAGACCCACTATGACGAACAATACCCAGGTAGTACAAATAGACACTTTAAGATCAATCGCTTTCGGAAGTATTTCCGGTACATATGCGGCGATTGGTACAGCTTTCACAGAACCTGTTAGGTTGATCTGTTTTACAAATACTACTGATGGGGACATGTTTCTCAGCGACGATGGAGTGAACAATAAAATGTTTATTCCTAAGGGAGCCTTTAAACTTTTTGACTTAACCTCAAATAAGTTTTCAGCGACTAGTTTTTGGGTACTGCCTATAGGTACTCAGTTTTATGTAAAGCAAAGCACAGCTCCTACCCTAGGGGCTGTCTATATCGAATGTCTTTGGGGACAATAATGGATGATAAAATTGACCGTCTTATTCAAAAACATGATGCTCAGCTTAGTCAACACATGTTGGAAATCAATACGCTCAATCATAACGTCAATATTTTCAAAACGGTCATCCAAGAGATAAGAGAAAGATTAGTTGAAGTTGATGCATTGCAGCATTTGCACAAAGAATTTAATGACCTTACGATATATCTCAAGGGTGAATCACAGGCTATAATCGCATCGTTAGACTCTTTGAAAAAAGAAGTTTATCAGATGCAATTAAAGGCTTCTCAATCTAAAGAAATGCAAGTGGAATTGGCCGCAAAACTCGATGAAACTATCGCTATTCAAGACAGGCACTTCCAAGGTAACAATTTAAAGCTTAGAGATTCGGAAAAGGCGCATAGCGAGAAAATTGAAAACTATCACGTGGAATTCCAAAAATCTCTTGAAAAACTGAAAAATGAACTCTCAGTCTCTCCGATTGCTATATTCGAACAGAACAACTTGATGATGAATAAGGTCGAAAATGCCGCTCTCGACGGCTCAAATGCCATGCTTAAAGTGAATAACATGGACATGAAGATTACTATCGTCGAGAAAAAGATGGAAAATTTAGCGATACATATAAAGAAAATAGAGTTATCAAATCAGGTATGAAAAAAACGCTCCATTCGGAATTCGAAAAACATGTAGTAAGAAAAGATGGATGCTGGGACTGGTGCGGCCCTTCTTCAAAAAATCCTGGCTATGCAGAATTTTCTTATGGTTCAAATAAAATGCGCGGTCATAGAGCATCATGGATAATTCATTTTGGTGAAATCCCGAAAGGTTTATTTGTCTGTCACAATTGTGATAATAAAAAATGTACTAATCCCGATCATCTTTTTCTTGGAACATGCAAAGAAAATAATTGGGATGCGATTAAAAAGAATATTCATCCAACTCTGGGGAAGCCTAGACAGCAAAATCACAATACAAAAGTTTTTGAAAAAGACTTTTCAAGGATAAAAGATTTATATTTAAAAGGGATAAGTCAAAAAGACATAGGAGCTTTATTAGGGGTAGGTCAAACTGCCGTTTTTAAAGTTTTAAGACTTCTAAAAATCAAAAGAAACAAAAAGAAAATAGATGCGGAGCAAGCAAGGGAAATAAAGAATCTTTTGCAAGAAAAAAATACTCAAGAAGAATTGGCTAAAAAATACAATGTGAGCCAGTCAACAATACATCATATCGCTATTGGAAGAACGTGGAGGCACGCATGAGCCAAGCAGGAGAAATTGACGTAATCAATAGTAATCCGCAGATCCCGACTTCGTTTGTAACGGATTCTGGGACAGCAATCCCTCTTCTCAATGAGATTGAAATTTTAGCTACGACAGTCCCGGCAGGAACTACCCCAATTGAAACTACTGGCGCTGGGAATACCGTTACAATTCAAGTACAAATATCAAACGAAGTAGCTGCTGCTGATATAACCAAAGTTGGACTTTCAAATTTTGATTCTGCCGCCTTTGATGTAGACGCCAGCGGCTTTGTGACATTAACAGGCGGTGGCGTAGCTAACACTGAAATTAATGTGGATGCGAGTACAGCCCCAGGCACCGATCCCGTGGTTCCTCTTGCCGGGGTCATTACCATGACTGGAGCGCAAGTCGCATCAGGAATTGTGGGTACTAACGTTATTCGTACAGATTCCTTGGCGGCTAATACCCTTACTATAGAGATACAACGCGCAACAATAGGTGCTGCGCCTGATTTAACAAAAAATGGCGTTTCGCATTTCAATTCAGCAGAGTTTGCAGTGGACGCCAATGGGTTCGTTTCTCTTGCGGGTGGCGGTTTAGCCATAGATTCTTTTTCCCCTGATTCTGGAACTGATCCGATTGTGCCCACTGTGGCAGGTCTTGTTAACATGAAAGGTTCTGGTAGCATTACTACTGTGGGCAGCTTAAATACTCTAACCACTCAATTGACGGGATTAACTAATCACGCCGTTTTAGTTGGGGCAGGAACAACGACCATTACAAACGTGGGGCCTACTGCAACGGTTGGACAAATATTGCAATCCGCAGGAGCAGCCGCCGATCCTGCATTCAGTACCGCTACTTATCCTCTTACGACAACGGTTAGTCAGATTCTTTATTCTTCATCCACTAACGTCGTTTCTGGACTTGCTACGGCGAATAGAGCTGTTTTGACAACAGGAACTACGGGCATCCCAGTCTTGACAGCCCTAGCAACTGACGGACAGATGATTATTGGATCAACCGCTGGGGCTCCAGCAGCTGGGACTATAACTTCTACCGGAGGAACGATCGCTGTCACCACCGGTTCTAACACACTTAATCTAGAAGTTGTAGGCGGAGGAATTATCTGGGCGGTTATTACAGTCAACCAAACTATAGCTGTAAACAATGGATATATAACGAATAAAGCCGGAACTCTTGCTTTGCTGTTGCCTGCAACAGCGGCAATTGGCAATACGATACATATAACCGGAATACAGACAGCAACTGGCTGGCAGATCACCCAGAATGCGAATCAACAGATATTCTTGGGAACTGGATCAACGACAGTTGGGGTAGCGGGAACGGTAACATCAACGGCAGTACGAGATTCTATTGAACTGGTATGCGTCGTTGCGGGTGCATCGACTGTTTGGAACGCACTCAATTGGGTCGGAAATTTGACTATAGTTTAAAGGAAATACAATGGCTCAACAATTATCGTCTAACACATTTACGGTCGCCAAGTGGATAGTATCAGCCGACCCCACTCAAGGAACTCATACGACCATCCAGGGCGCGATAAATTCCGCCTCTAGTGGTGATACTATCTGGATACGATCAGGTACCTATACTGAAAATTTAACATTGAAAGCAGGGGTAGCTCTTTCTGCAAAACAAGGATCTGATAGAATCCCTACCGTAATCATTGTTGGTAACGCAACATTTACCGGAGCAGGATCAGTTTCTTTTGCAAGCATAAGGCTTCAGACGAATGGAAGCTTTTGTTTATCGGTAACAGGAGCAGCGGCTTCAGTCGTTACATTAATTTCTTGTTATCTCAACATAACAAACAACACTGGTATTTCATTTACCAGCTCAAACGCTGCTGCTGCGATAAACATAGTTCGAAGTGCGCTTGATATCGGCACAACGGGGATTGCAATATACAGTTCTACGTCTCCTGGAACAATCAGCTTCCGCTATACCAATACAACAAATAGTGGTGGCACTTCAACTGCATCAACGAATTCAGGCGGTCTAGCAGAGTTCTTATATTGTAATTTGCTCTCTCCCTTATCCTGTAGCGGAAGCGGTAACTTCAACATGTTTTACAGCTCCATCGACACTTCGGTGCAGAACGCTACATGTATTTCTGTTTTGGGTACTTCAACTTCCGTTACCAACTATAATACCTTTTCTTCTGGCACGGCGAGTGCGATTACCGTAGGTGGAAACGCGACATTTAATTTAATTCGGTCGACTGTTACCAGTTCAAATGCAAGTGCCGTTGTTCAATCGGCCTCGGGTGTTTTAAAAACTGGTTTTATTACCTTTTTAGGAACTTCAGCGGGTATCGGCGGAACGCTTACTACTCTTGCTGGACATTGGATGACGGGCAACTCTATTAACATGTCGAATGATGCGAATGCCAGCACGATCAACCTAGGAACGGGGGCCGCAGTAAAAACCTTGACCCTGGGTAGCACAAATACTACTTCTAAAACAACGATACAATCTGGGTCGCTCGGTACTGTATTAAGTGGATATACGGGGATCGTAACAGCGAATAACACCTCTCCTATCACCGTTAGTACGGTTACTCAGTATGGGACTGTGATTGCAGGCACGTCAAATTCTGTGTCCTCAGTAGCCCCTTCAGCGACTTCAGGAGTTCCTTTTATCTCTCAAGGAGCTGCTGCAAATCCCGTCTTCGGCACAGCAGTCGTAGCTGGTGGTGGTACTGGAGCTACAACTTTTACAGCATATGCAGTTTTAACAGGTGGAACTACAGCTACAGGTGCTCTTCAATCAATTGCAAGTGTAGGCACTGCAACCCAGGTCCTTACTTCTAATGGTGCAGCAGCATTACCTACATTCCAAGCAGCTGCATTTGTTGCCCCTACTATTGTTAAATCAGTTATAACTCAAGCTTCAGCTGTAAGTCTTACAACTGGAGTTTCAGCTAACATTACAAGTATTTCTTTGACTGCAGGAACTTGGTCCATATCCGCTATAGTAATGAATAACTCAACTTTAACAACTAACATGTCTGCAGCTATTAGTACTGTAAGCGCGACTAATCCTACAAATCTTGGAGATAATGTGGCATTTAATGGTGGGGCGAATGTTAACTCTGCAACAATCGTTCGTTATGCAGTCACACCTGGTAGTACTACTACTTATTATTTGGTTGGACTTGTAACTGGAACAGGAACTTTGACAGGCTGGGGACATATTACTGCATACAAATTTGCATAATGAATAATACATGACAGAATATCTATCAGTATAAAGGAACAATATGACAAGCAACACACCGATTAATCAAAATTTCGATGCTCAATCAGTTGGTCGCAGTACTTCGAATGCATTCATCACTACATTTAATACCGTAGATCCCACTACAAACGATGTGAATTTCCCAATTCAGAAGCGCTGGTTCAATACAGCTCTTAGCAAGGAATGGATTCTTATAAGTTACGATAAAATAGCTGGCGTTCTCACAGCTAATTGGCAACTCATAAGTACAGGAGCTGCAACAGCAGACACGCTTACCGGTAATAGCGGAGGCGCTGTCGGCGTTGATGGCTCGAATAATATTAATCTTTTGGGCGATGTCACCACAATTAATGTTGTAGGTAGCCCAGGAACTAATACGTTAACCATATCAGCTGCTGCAGCACTCGCTAGTAGTTATCCAACAAATTCTGGCACAGCCATTCCAGTTGCCAATGTTCTTCAAGTTTTAGGAGGTACAGGTGTAACGACATCTGGAGCTGGCAATATTATTACCATCACAGCTGGCTCAACGGTCCCTACAACTTTCAATGCTGATTCAGGAGCTGCAACGCCCGCAGGAAATATTCTTAATGTGTTCGGAGCTGGTGGAGTAACTACTTCTGGAGCTGGGAGCACTTTAACGATTACTGCTGGGGTCACCATCCCAACAACTTTTACAGGCAATTCAGGCACAGCTAATCCTGCATTAAATAATATTAATATATTGGGAACTGGAATTATTTCTACAAGTGCGGCGGGAAGCACAGTAACTATAGCGAGCACGGGAATCGGTCAAGTAGTTGCACAATACTTCACAGCTACGGGGACCTACACGCCGACAAGTGGCATGAAGTATTGCATAGTGGAAGTTATAGGTGGCGGAGGTGGAGGAGGTGGATGCCTTACAGGAGCCGCTGATGAAGGAAGTGGTGGCGGTGGCGGCGGTGCCGGGGGTTATTCGCGATCGGTAATTTCAGCAGCTACAATCGGAGCAAGCAAGGCTGTAACAATAGGTGCTGGAGGTGCTGGGGGTGCTGCTGGAAATAACCAGGGAGCAACTGGAGGAACTACCTCTTTGGGTGTTTTACTCCAGGCTACAGGAGGTGTTGGGGGATTAGGTGGGACTACTTTTGAAGCTGTAGCTAGGGTGGGGGGTATCGGAGGAGTTGGATCAGTAGGAGGTATGAATTCTAATGGAGCACCAGGTGGAGCAAGTGTGGTCATTGGGAATGCAGTTGGGAATTGCGGATTTTCAGGAGCTGGTGGAAGTAGTATTTATGGTGGAGGAGGAAAATCGCAAACAACTATAGGAACAACTTCTTCAGTGGGATTTGCAGGAACTCTTTATGGATCTGGAGGCGGAGGGGCTATTTGCGGACAAGGGGGCGCTTCGGCAGCAGGAGGCGCTGGTAGCGCGGGGATAGTAATTGTTACCGAATATCTCTAATCTGGTAATGGCTCGTCGTGAATAATTGCTTCCAGCAGGTCCATATAAAAATCGGCATGGTCAATTTTACCTGCTTTATGGCAGATGTAGATTTTAGCTAGGCACATCAAGACTTGGTCATCTTTGCTTCCGTACCACAACTTGGAAGCTTCTTCATCCAAAGAATCAGGGATGTATCCTGAATGGGCAAAAGCAGTGCATGTCAAACATAGAGCGATCAGTAGTTTTTTCATTTATCCTCAAGGGTTTCTTTCACCAAAGATTCGGGCAATATTCCTTTAAGAATGAGTACCGTCTTGATCACAGCTAAATCTTTATCAATAGCATTAAACTTTCCATTGAACCAAAGAAATCCCGAACCTAAGACTCCTAAAACTATTAAGGTGTCTATGTGTTTTGTTAGCCAATTTTTGTTGTCTTGATTCATATTAATCCTGAGTAAGAACATAAAAGAATAGCAACCAAAATCAATAGAGCAAGCTTGAGCTCGTACTGGAGCTCTTCATTCTTTTTTCCACGCGCCCCATGGTTGGGGCGTCTAGTATGAATAATCACGCTTCATCCATGTCTGGTTTCTTAAGGGACGCCACGAGCTCGTCTTCCTTCATGTCGGCCCATTTTCTGTAAGCTTCCGCGAAACGGTCACTATTTTTCAAGGCCTGTTTTGCCACCTCTTCAATAGCTTTTTTCTGGTTCTTAGCGCAGTATTCTAAGAAATCCTCGATAGGGAAATCAGGATGCTCTTTTGGGGAGAATTGCGCAATACACTTCTCCATTAGCTCTTCTTCTGAAGGCGTCTCCACTTGGACTGTCGCTGTGGCTTCAATGCTGGGTTCTTGGACTTTCGGAGCAGCCTTAACCGTCTTAGTTTTTTTATCGTCGTCGTCTTCAATTTCACCTTCTACATAGGCATTTCCTATCACATCGGGAAATAATCTTCGGGCTAAGCGTGACAAGGCTCTTGCAAAGCACATATCAGAAGGATATTTTGCCCATCCGCCGCCATCTTTGTAAATGCCTGCTTTGCGAGCTTCTTCGACACTAAACGATACCGTACATGATTCGCCAGTATCCTTTCTAAACCCCTTGATAATGCAGCGTTGTTCATTGCTGTCGATCTCCATTTTATGACCCGCTTTTCGGATCATAGAATTCATGAGCTGGGGCGCAATAGTGATTTTTCCTTGTATCGAATGCATGCCAGACATTAACGCTTGCATAGGAGGGACGCCGATCTCTCTAGCATAAAGCATAATAGAAAATATTCCTGGTAAACCACCAAGTGTGTTGAAAAATTTCGATTCCGTGGCGTATTTTGCCATGACCTCTAAAACTTGCATCTCTTCTTTTACTGGGATCAGATCGTTACTCATATTTATAGTGCCTCTTGTTATGACAAATCACACACAACCATTCAACTTGATAGGCAAAGCGATAGTCTTCGTGATGGGCTTCGATATCATTCATCGATCCGCATTCCTGACATTTGGAAGGTCTTTCAAATTGACCTCTCGCGATCGCTCTATTCAATTTCTTTCTAGCAGCTATATGCAATTTATGTTTTTCTTTCTCTCTTTTTCTGATTTCGGGATATTTATATTTCCGATTTCTTTCCCGTAATTTATCAGCATTTTTTCTGTAATATTCTCTTACTTTTTTTCTAAATTCAGGCGTGTTGACCTTCGCTTGAATATTTTCTTTATTCTTTAGGTAGTATTCTCGAAAGTATTGGTTATTATGTGGCTTAATCTCTGTTGCATAAACAATTTTTCTGCATTCGTTACACTCTCCGCGAAGTCCGCATTTTATGATTTTACTTTTGCCAAAACACGAGACTTCTTTTTCCTGTTTACATCTAGAGCAAAGTTTCAGGCCGTTTACAACCTTAACTTCGCGCATTATTTCCTCCTGATGATCATAGTTTTTTCGGTCATAATTTTTACTCCAAGGATATCTTTCTTACCCATCGCAATGTGGGATTGGATCAACTTCTCATCGATCACCCAATATTCATCCGGCACTAGCTCCGGATCCAGAATTTCAAACGTAAGCTTTTCACGGGTACTTGTCGACGCTTTTTCGCTAGATAGGGTTTTAGAGGCGCTAGGCGCGATGATTTCGATATCCAACCCTAAAGACTCTGAAAGGGCTTTGACTTGTTTTTGAGCCTCTTCCGCTTTAGTTTGCTGGGTTAGCTGGTATGCAGCGAACTTCACCTTGAGAAGGTTTTCTGCCATCTCTAGAGTCGATTGATACTTCTTTGCCACATCGTTGACCATGTTCACAATCTTGCGACTTGGCTCAATCGCTTTCTTGCGGTCTTCCTCGATGGCTTTGTAGAGAGTCTTAATGTCCCCGGCAAGATTTAGGGCGTCTCTGCATGACTCATCGTCCTCGATTATGGCAACATCGGCCATCGCTCCAAGCTTTTTTATTGCAAAGAAATGTTTGTCAATTGTCTTGACCGCTTCGATGCGAACATCTTGCAGAACTTCGAGATCTCCTTTCATAAAATCCAATAAATCGTTAGTATCTAAAGTGTCCATCATAGGTAACTCCTCCTAAAGGTTGAACTGTGGTTGATGTTTTCATAAAGAACCCTTTTGACCCGGTGTTACAGCACCGGGTTTTTTTATTTCTTTAAAAGATCAATAAACATCTCATAAAGCCGATCTGATCTAGCGGATTGCGCAGATAGTTGTGCATCCATTTTAGCCTCCAAAACTCTCATCTCTTGCTTGAGGTCTCTGGTAAAGTACCAGAAGATTGCAGCCATTGAGAGGACGGTTGGAAGGTTGAATGTAGTTAGAATTTCGATGAATTTGTCCATAATCTTCTCCTTTATAAAATCTCAGTAGCTTATCTGCTATAGTAAAACTACCGCTTATTTTTGGTCAAGTAAATGTACATGTTATAAAGGGAAATCGCCGTTTGTGTCAGTTGGTCGGTAATGATATATTCATGAACCGTGGGTTCGGAGCCATCCGGATGCAACTGGACGAAGTAGGCTTCCTTGTCGGTCTTGGTTCCATTGACCCCCATCAAGAACCGATAGAACGCCGCCTGGATAGGCCATTTGACGTGATCCGGCTGAACGGTGCACTTGAAATCGACGAGGTGGTAGCGGTCTTCTTTTGTCCTCATCACGAGATCGGCGCAACCCGTCAGGTTCATGGGTTCGTAAAAAAATCTTTTTTCTACATGGAGAACTTCAAACTGTACGATATCATACCATATCATATAACTATTGAAATATCCCTCTACTTTTCCCTCTAAAACAACGAATTCTTTGCGCAGATCGGCCGCGATCATTTCGTGGACCTTTGAGCCCAGGTTCGCTTTTCTTTGCAGCATGTCAGGATCTATCCTTTGCATCGGATAGCCCCACTTCCCATCCTCTAACGTAGGCATCAAGCTCAAAATCGAACTTACCCGAATCCACTTCGGATCTAACTCTTCCATACCCCTCCAATATTTTTTCTTGAACTATAAGGGAATAAGCTGTATTTTTACAGCTAAAAATGAGCGGGTAAATAAATGAAGTTTAGAGAATGGCTTGACACCACTAATTTATCAGTAGCGGCTTTCGCACGCCTAATGGAAATCGACCGTAATACCGTTTTCAGGATGTTGAAAGACCTCGCCCCCAGTAAAAAGGTGCATATCAAGCTCTCAGCGCGGACCAAAAATATGAAGGTTCCTCTTACCTATAAGCTCATGGGGGAGATGTTTAAGATTTCGGAGAAACCCAAAAAATCTAATATATATACTTGCCATTGTGAAGATTGCCTCAACGGGATATCTCCTGTCCCACTTGAGACAAAAAATAGATTCTGTAAACGATGCCAGCGCATGGAATTCTATTTAGAAGGAACAGGTTGGATGCGCTGTCCTTTTGAAGGTGGGCCGACTTCGAGGTGTCCATTTGCTCTTATTTAATATACCTGGATGTCCAGTTCCTTGGGCTGCGACTCGAGTAGGTAAGAGATCCCGGGTTGACCCTCGTCATGATGAAAAGATTCACATCACATGGCACATCAAGCTACAGTTTCAGAACATGAAGATCAAAGGCCCCTTAAAAGGCCCTGTTAGGCTTAAAATCGTGTTCTACATGCAAATGCCACACACCAGGCGGCTGAAGAAGAAAAACCCTTTAAATCCTGAATTAGACTACCCCTTGGGAAAACCGGATCAAACGAATTGCCTCAAGCTGTATGAAGATATGTTGCAAAGAGCGGGGATTCTCCAAAACGATTCTCAAGTTGTTCACGCAGAAATCTGGAAATTCTATGGTGAAAAACCCAAAACTGTTATATGCGTAGAAAATGTCCTTGGATATCCTAAACCCCCGGAGTGGTCATGCCCCTAATCAAGTCAGCGAAGAAAGCGGACATTGGAAAAAATATCAAGAAGGAAGAAAAAAGCGGTAAATCGAAGGAGCAGTCGATAGCGATTGCACTCGACGTTGCGCGCAGATCTGGCGCTAAGATTCCGAAGCAGAAACGCTAGCCCATATTTTTCCATTCATGCTCACCGGACTTCCGCTTGTCACTTTCTGAAGCGTTCTCAGGATCTTTCTGCACCTTTTCGTAGGCTTGTCGCTTATCCTCTTCCTCAATCCT
>Ga0315291_10008163_pt1 | contig 12875 bp, 1 predicted proteins | sample YL17G12_20_MG_FD_203070 | JGI IMG/M metagenome (GOLD analysis project Ga0315291, IMG submission 203070) | Sediment microbial communities from Yellowstone Lake, YNP, Wyoming, USA - YL17G12_20 | ecosystem: Environmental > Aquatic > Freshwater > Lake > Sediment | place: USA: Wyoming | collected... | reverse complement strand
GTCAAGGTTTTAGAGACATTAGTATGACTTTTCAGAATAATCCTCTGAATAGTGATCTAATTGCTCTTAAAAATGAAACTGCAATTGCACGTTCGATAAGAAACATTGTATTTACTCTTCCTGGCGAAAAATTCTTCAATCCTAATTTTGGATCTAGAGTGAGTAGATCATTATTTGAAAATATTGATGAGATTTCAGCATCAAATATTAGGGATGAAATTGCAACATCGATTGTAAATTTTGAACCAAGAGTAGAATTAAAAAATGTTGAAGTAATTCCCAACTATGATAATAATTCATTTGACGTAATAATTACATATAGTATAGTTGGAATTAACGTTCCTTCACAACAATTACAATTCATTTTGCAACCGACTAGGTAAAATGTCACTAGTAAATTTTTCAAATCTAGATTTTGATCAAATAAAGGTCACTCTCAAAGATTATTTAAGATCTAATTCAAACTTTACAGATTATGATTTTGAAGGATCAAATCTGTCAACTATTATTGATGTATTAGCATATAACACATATATTACTTCATATAATGCCAATATGGTGGCAAATGAAGTCTTTATCGATAGTGCCACTCTGAGAGAAAATGTAGTAGCACTTGCTAGACATATTGGTTACATTCCTAGATCAAGAAAAGCAGCAAGAGCAACAATAAGTTTCTTTATAGATGCTTCGAATATAACTCCCACACCATCCTCTCTAACCCTCCGTAAAGGACCTGTAGCAAGCACCTCAGGTAGTTTTGGTAATCAGTCCTTTGTGTTCTGTATTTTAGAAGATATTACAGTTCCGGTCTTCAATGGTATAGCAACATTTGAAGATCTTGAAGTTTATCAAGGAACTCGTTTAACAAGCAATTTTACTTTTAGTTCTAATAATCCAAATCAAAGATTTATTTTACCGAATAGTGGTATTGATACTGATTTAATTTCAGTAATTGTAAGAAATAATGAACAGTCTACACGCTCAGTAAAATATAGTCGACAAGATAGTCTTTTTGATATTGATAAGGAATCTAAAATTTTCTTCTTGCAGGAGATTGAAGATGAAAGATATGAACTTATTTTTGGAGATGGAATCTTTGGCAAAAAACTTGGGGAAGGAAAGTTTATAGAAATTGGATATATTACTTCAAATGGTGATAGTGCAAATGGTATAAGTCAATTTACATTTGCCGGAAGAATTACATATAATAGAAACTCTATCGAATATCCAGTTACTTCCGGGATTTCATTACTTACAACGGGATTAATTGCATCAGGTGGAGAAAACATTGAATCTGTAGAATCAATTAAAAAATATGCACCAAGAATCTATGCATCACAAAATAGAGCTCTTACTGCAAATGATTACGAAACTTTAATTCCTGCAAAAATTTACCCAGAAACCGAATCTATTTCCGTATTTGGTGGTGAAGAATTAATTCCGCCACAGTATGGAAAGGTCTTTATAAGTATTAAACCGAGGTCCGGAGACTTTTTACCAAATTTAATTAAAGAAAATATTAAACTTAAACTTAAAAAGTATGCTGTTGCAGGGATTGTTCCTGAGATTTTAGATTTAAAATATCTTTATATTGAAATAAACTCAAAAATTTATTATAATACCAATCTTGCACCAAGTTCTGATTTTGTATCTAGTATAATACAAAATAATACAACAAAATATGCAGAATCAACTGAGTTGAATAAGTATGGAGCAAGATTTAAATATAGTAAATTTTTAAAAGTTATTGATGACAGTCATGAGTCGGTTACATCTAATATAACAACTATTCAGATGAGAAGGGATTTGAGAGTTGTGTTAAATACTTTTGCAGAGTATCAGATAGGATTTGGAAATGAATTTCATATTAAAAGTATGAATGGGTTTAATATTAAAACCACACCTTTTAGAGTTTCTGATGTACAACAGGAAGTATACTTATCAGATGTTCCAAATACCAACAGAGAAACTGGATCTTTATTTTTATTTGTTCTCCCTGCAACAAATTCTTTAACACCAACAATTGTTAAAAGAAATGTTGGAAATATCATATACAAAACTGGAATTATTACATTAAATCCAATCAATATATTTTCTACCGGAAAAATAAAAGATGGACAATCAATTATTCAAATTTCAGTTATTCCGAAATCCAATGATGTTATTGGATTGCAGGATTTATATTTACAACTAGATATTAGTAATAGTTTATTTGAGATGGTGACGGATGAAATATCTTCGGGTCTAGATCCTTCAGCATCAAACTATATTGTAACTTCAAGCTACGCAAACGGGAACTTAGTAAGATCATAAAAAAATGTTAGAGAAAAGAATTCAGTTCAGCAACATCGTTAACAATCAACTTCCATCTTATGTAAGGGAGGAGTTTCCGTTAGTATCAGAATTTTTATCCCAATACTATCGTTCTCAAGAATTTCAAGGAGCTCCTATTGATTTAATTCAAAATATTGATAGATATATCAAAGTTGATGAAATAACCAATCAAGCAGAGTCTGCTATTTTACTTGAAAATATTTCTTCGTTTGATAATACTGTTCTTGTAGATACATCTTTAACACCAACAGGGACAAATGAGTTTCCTGAAAAATATGGATTGCTAAAAATTAATGACGAAGTAATCACTTATACTGGAAAAACTTTTAATTCTTTTACTGGGTGTATAAGAGGATTTAGTGGGATAAGTTCTTATAAGTCCCAAAATCAACCAGACCAATTAGTATTTTCTAAATCAGAATCTGCAGATCATTCTGCTGGATCTACTATTACCAATTTGAGTTCTTTATTTCTGAAAGAATTTTTACTCAAAATTAAGTACCAATTAACTCCTGGATTTGAAAATAGAACTTTAACTAAGGATTTAAATAATTCTTTATTCATTAAGCAGTCAAAGGATTTCTATAGAAGTAAGGGTACTGATGAATCGTTTGAAATTTTATTTAAAGTTCTTTATGGTGAAGATGCAAGCATTATTAGACCTAAAGAATATCTCTTTAGACCTTCAGACGCACAATTCCAAGTTACAACTGATTTGGTTGTAGAAAGTATTGAGGGAAATCCAGAAAATTTAATAAATTCTACTTTAATTCAAGAAGAATATCTAGATTTTTCGAAAGCATATGCACCAATTACAAAAGTAGAAAAAATAATTTCTAAAGATGCAAAAGAATATTATAGACTTAGTTTTGATTCTGGATATAATAAAGATATTGTATTTGATGGTGCATTATATGGACAATTTAAAGTTCATCCCCAAACTAAAGTAATTGGTCAATATAATGCAGATTCTATTAATGAACTTAAGACTCTTGATGTTGATTCAACTGTAGGATTTCCAAGTAGAGGTGAACTGTACGTTACATATAATGATACAACGAGAGGTATTATAAAATATGAGTCAAAAAATATAAATCAATTCTTTGAATGTTCAAATATCACAGGAATTATTGAAGATTCCACAAATATTGGTATTAGTACTTATGCGCAAAATTTTGATAATACCGTTAAAGTAAGAATTACTTCAGTTATAAAAGATTTTAATTTAATCGATGATACATACTACCTTAAAAAGGGTTATACCTCACAGATTAAAACTTTAGGGGTTAACTCAGAAGATGTAGTTTCAAATAACTGGTTTTTTAATATTTCAACTTCTTATGATGTTGAATCAATTTCTTTGATTGATAGTACCGACTATACTTATAGGGTCAATACAAAGTTAAATCACATTTTTAGAATAGGTGACAGTTTAAAAATAATTGATAGTAGTGGAATAGAAAAAAACTCTACCATAATTGATGTTGTTTCAGAAAAATCATTTAACATAAAGGGTCAGGGTGAATTATTAATTACCAATTTGTATACAGTAAAAAGAAATATTTTAAAACCAAACTCTTCAACATTTCCAAAAATTTCTGTTAATAATGCAAACGTTCAAAATATTTACAAAGATAAAGATAAAACTATAGTTGCGTCAACATCTCTTCCCTACTATAATAATATATCATTAAATACACCTTCAAGAGAAATAATTTTTTCTGGAACATTTGATTCTGACATTTTTAAAATTACTTCAACTACAGATCATGGATTTTATACTGGAGATTTAGTTTACTATACTCCAGAAAAAATAGTATCAGAATCATTTGATGGAGACGGTAATATTATTGAAACTGCACAAATTCTGAGTAAGTTGTTTGATGAGGGTACATATTTTATTAAAAGAATAGATTCAAGTAATATTAAACTTGCTAAGAGCAAATCAGATATTTACTATTCAAAATTTGTTTCTGTTGATAGTCCAGTAACAATAAATTCAAATAAACTTGAATATTATAAGTTTAAATCAAAAACACTACAATCACAAAATATTTTTAGGGAAATTTCTTCTCCTGTTAATGATGGAGCAGAATATCCAACAGAACCTGGATTTACTGGAATATTAATTAATGGTGTTGAAGTATTAAATTACAAATCAAGAGATGTTGTATATTATGGATCATTAAATGAAATAGAAGTTACCGCTCCTGGAATTGATTATGATGTAATTAATCCTCCTATTTTAACAATTAATGACATAGTAGGTTCTGGCGCCACGGCATATTGTGCAGTAAGAGGTTCTCTTAGTCAAATAAGAATAGTTGATTCTGGATTTGATTATGCAGAAATACCATCAATTAGAATAACCGGTGGAAATGGTATAGGTGCTAAAGCTTATGCTGGTATGAAATTAGTTGACCATCAATCAATTTTTAATTCTGAAATTAATTCTGAACAAGTATCCTTAGCAAATGATACTATTGGATTTAGTACATATCATAAATTTAGAAATGCTGAAAAAGTAATATACATCACTAACGGACAACAAGCAATAGGTATTGGTACTACACCTGGAACACTGACAAATAATTCATCATATTTTGTTTCTGTACAATCATCAACTACAGTTAAGTTGCACAATACTTTAGGTGATGCAATATCTGGAATTAATACGGTCAACTTAACCTCACATGGAATTGGAGATCATGAGTTTAGATCTTTTAATAAAAAATCCATTTTAGGGTCAGTTAATATAGAAAATTCCGGTTCTGGATATCAAAATAAGAAAAAAACAGTTTTAAGTTCAGTAACGGGTATTAATACTTCAATAAATCAAATTAATATTTCAAATCATGAATTTGAATCTGGGGAAATTGTAAAATACTCTACAAATGGATCAATAATTGGAGGACTAACCAATAATACAGAATACTATCTAACAAAAGTTGATAATAATAGTTTTAATTTATCGGCAATTGGAACTGGGTCAGTAGAAAATAATTTTTATTATACTACAAAACAATTTATTAATTTAACTTCAATTGGTTCTGGGATTCAATCATTTAATTATCCAGAAATTTCTGTTGAAATTATTGGTAACGTTGGTATTTCTTCAATTGCGACTACTACTTTTAAAGCAGTTGTTCAACCAATTTTTAGAGGAGAAATCACTTCAGTTCATTTAGAAAGTAATGGATCTAATTATGGATCATCAGAAATTTTAAACTATAACAGACAACCATTAATTACTTTAAATAGTGGTTCTGGTGCAAAAGTTATTCCTATTATTTCAGATGGAAGAATTATAGAAGTTTTAGTAAATTCTTCTGGAAGTGGATATAACTCTCCCCCAAATTTAATAATTGATGGTGAAGGTTTTGGTGCAGTACTTACTCCGATTATTGAAAATGGACAATTAATTAAAGTTAACGTAATTGAATCTGGCATCGGATATTTGCCAAGTACTACTGCAATAAATGTCATTGCTACAGGACTTTTGGCAGAATTTAATACAAAAATACAATCTTGGAATGTTAATATTTTTCAAAAAAATTCAACAATTGTTTCTGATGACGATGGAGTTTTATCTGAAGGAATTAATCAAAATTTTGAATTAGAATATTCTCATCTGTATGCACCAAGGAAACTTAGAGAAATTGTATATGCTTCAGATCAAGCAGGAAATATTTTATATGGAAGAAAAGACTTAATAAAATCTAGCAATAAAGAAGTATCATCAAATGATCACTCCCCGATTATTGGATGGGCATATGACGGAAATCCAATTTATGGTCCATATGGATATTCCACTAAACAAGGTGGTATAATATCTCAAATGAGGTCTGGATATAAACTTGATTTAAAATCAAATAGACCTTCAGTTTCTGCTTTTCCTGCAGGATTTTTTATTCAAGATTATAGTCATTTTGAAGTTTCTGATGAAACTGTATTGGATAAAAACAACGGAAGATTTTGTGTTACGCCAGAATATCCAAATGGTGCATATGTATATTTTGCAACGATTAGTAATTCTGCTGCGGATTCTTCAGGACCTTTTGCTGGATATAAGTCGCCAGTATTTCCATATTTGATTGGAGATAATTTTAATTCAAAACCAAATGAATTTAATTTTAAAGCAGCATCAAATCAAAATGATCTTGACTTAAATCAAACAAATTTTTCGAGAAATACTAATCCATATAATTTAATTGAAAATGGTGCTTCTTATGCATACTTGGATATACCAAATCTTTTAAATCAAACTGTTGATATTAAATATGCTACTCCTGGATCTGTAGAAAAAATAAATATATCTTCTGGTGGTTCTGGATATAAAATTGGAGACAAGTTAGTATTTGATAACGAGGGTACTGATGGTTCTAATGTCTCTGCTGAAGTTGAAAGAATTTTTGGACGATCTGTAAATTCCATTAGTGTTGCAACTACATCAATATCAAATGTTGAATTTTATCCAATTACATCTCAGGGAAATTTCTTAGTATTTTCAGAAAATCCTCATAATTTTACAAATTCTGATTTAATTGTTGTCTCGGGATTAAATACAACTTCATCTTTAATTGAGGGATCTTATAGAATTGGAGTAACAACAAATACAATTGCTCTTACTGCTGGTATTGGTAGCACTGCAACAACTGGAATAGTTACTTATTTTTCTGTTGCAGGAAACTTAAATTATCCTAATATTCGTGAAAATGATATTTTAGGTATTGGTACAGAACAGATTAAAGTATTAAATGTTGATGCAAGGTCATCAAGAATTAGAGCTCTTCGTGCAATAAATGGGACAGTAGGATCCTCTCATAGTGTTACTGATGTTCTGTATGAAAATTCAAGAAAACTTATAATAAATGCTGGGTTTAGATCTCAGTATGATTATCAAATTAATCGTGAAATTTATTTTAATCCAATTGATGCAGTTGGTTTAGGTACAACCTCTGGAATTGGAATTGGTGTTACTTTAATTTTTTCAAATCCAGGAGTTGGTATCACTCAGATTTTCATTCCTACAAGATCCATTTATATACCAAATCATCAATTAAATACTGGTGATGAATTAATATACTCTACAAATAATGGATCTGTAATTGGAGTTTCTACAAATGGAATATCCACTTCAGTATCACTTTCAAATCAGTCGATAGTATATGTTGCAAGAATATCAGATGATTTAATTGGTATTTCTACATTCAAAGTTGGTCTTGGAACAGGAGGAACTTTTGTTGGAATTACAAGTCAGACAAGTGGAACGGGAATCTTACATTTCACTAGCGTAGGTACAGGAGAAAACCATAGTTTTAAAACAACTTATAATGGATTAATTGGAGATATTTCAAAAAATACAGTCACAGTATCCACTGCACAAACTCATGGACTTTTAAATAACGATACAGTTTTTATTGATGTAAACCCATCAATATCAACCACATTTACTTTTAAATATAATGACTACAACAGAAAATTATTAGTAAATCCAAAAGACTTTATTTCTGCAGGAATTAATACAGTTACAAATACAATTACTATCATTGATCACAAATTTGAAAGTGGACAAAAAGTAATTCACACTGCATCAATCCCTGCGATTGGTCTTGAAAATAATAAAGAATATTTTATTTTTGTAGTTGATACAAATAATATTAGACTTACTAATACTTATTATGATTCTATTAATGTAAAACCAAACATTGTTGGAATCACTAGTGCTTCTAACGGAACATTATCCAATATTAACCCACCAATACAAGTATACAAAAATTCTTCAGTTATTTTTGATCTATCAGATTCGTCACTTTCATATACTCAACAATCAACTCTGTATCCTGCATTTGATTTAAAATTTTTCAATGATTCTAATCTTACAAAAAATTATAATAGTAATTCTGATGATCAAGTTTTCGAAGTCCAAAAGATAGGAACAGTTGGAGTTACTAGCGATGCAAAAGTTATTTTATCGGTTAATGAAAGCACACCAGAAAATCTTTATTATAATTTAATTCCAATTTATGATGGAAATCTTCCAGAAAATAAAAAATTAATTACTGAGGATCGTGAAGTTTTATCAAATAATGAAATTCAAATTCTGAACAGTCAATATAATGGAATATACAATGTTATAGTAGGATCTAGCACATCATTTACTTATGATGTTGCAAAAGTTCCAGAAGAAGATTTATATATTTCAGGTATATCTAGTATAAAATACGAAACCAATTCTTCAAATACTAATGGTCCTATTTCTAAAGTAAAAATATTAAATAAAGGGCAAAATTATTATTCCCTTCCACAAATTTTGAGTGTTACATCTGGAATCGGAACCGGAGAAATATTAGAACCCTCAAGTACTTCTATTGGTAAAATTAAATCAGTAAAAATTAATGATATTGGTTTCGATTTTCCTTCAGATTTGACTATGAGACCAAGTGTATCAATTCCACAAGTTGTAAAAGTTGATCCTTTTTCATCTTTTGAATCTATTGGAATATCTTCATTTGGAAGAGGATATACTTCTGCGCCAAAACTCATAGTTTTGGACGGAAAGACTGACAACATTGTTCCTGAAATTGATTTAAAATTTACTTTAGGTAACAATAAAATAGAAATTTTAAAAAACACTTTTGGTCTAAACAATATAACTCCAACAATTTTACCAATTCAGAATTCAAATGGAGTTGGAATTTCATCTATTCAGTATGATTCTATAACAAAAAATGTAACAGTAGTTTTATCGGTAGGATTTAGTACTGCAAACTCATTTCCATTTGCAGTAAATGATAAAGTTTTAATTGAAAATATTAGCGTGGGGGTTACGTCTACAGGTAAAGGATTTAACTCTGAAAATTATAACTATCAGTTGTTTACTCTCACTTCAGTTACTGAAAATCTTGGTGGACTTGGTGGATCGGTAACTTACAATCTTAATGAATTTATTACTGGTTCAGAATCTCCAGGCACGTTTAATCCCAATAATTCTTCTGGTAGAATTATTGCACAAAAACAATTCCCAATTTTTGATATAGTTTTAAGAAAAAATGATTATTTAATTGGAGAAACTGTAACATCAGAGACATTTACTGGAACAGTGGAAGACTGGGATTCAAAATTAGATTTTATAAAAATACTATCCAAAGATAATTTTAAAGTAGGAGAAATTATAAAAGGATCTTCTTCAAAAACCCAAGGAGTAGCATCTTCAATTGATAGATTTGATGCATTTTTTAATCTGGCAGCAACATCAAAATTTGTAAGTGGATGGCAATCTGATGCTGGAGTATTGAATAATAATATACAAAGAATACAAGATAGTTTATACTATCAAAACTTTTCATATTCGATTAAATCTAGAGTTGTATTTGATACTTGGAATGATGCAGTAAGTACTCTAAATCATACAACTGGATTTGTAAAATTCTCAGACTATCAGTTAGAATCAAACTTAAGCGTAGAAGACTCAAATTCACTTACAATTAACTTACCATCAGATTTAACATCGGTTGAAGTTATAAGTGACATCATTAGTGTTGTAAATTTAAATTGTGTTTATGATTTTGATTTAGTAAGAGAAAATTCACTTCAGATTGGATCTCAAATTTTTTCAGATGAAATAATATTCTCAAATAGAATTTTAACTGATTATGCAGAGTCTATTGGCAATAGAGTTTTGTCAATAGATGATATTAGCTCACAATTCAATAGTAATCCAAGACCAACTCGTTTTTCTGAAGTTCACAGATTTAATCTTGCAGATGTAAGATCACAAAAATATATTACGTATATTAGAGATAAGAGATTTGTTGGAGAAAGACAACTATTACTTGTTACAACTCTTAGAGATGATGTCGGAAATGGATATTTAAATCAATATGCAAGAGTTGAAAGCACTTATGATATGGGATCTTTTGACTTTGCAATCGATGGATCTGAAGGTGTTCTTTTGTTCTATCCAACAAAATTTAGTATTAATGATTTTGATGTAACAACACTCTCATATAATATCAACGATAATTTATCTGGAATTGGAAGTACTAATTTTGGAGGAATAGTTGATATTAAATCAAATAGTGTTTTAGTTTCTTCCGGACCAACAACTATTGTTAGTATTGCTAATACTTATAGGTCTACAAAAATTTTAGTTTCAATTCTGTCAGATAATCAACAATATGAATTTGATGAGTTAACAATAATTCATGATGGGACTAATGTCGAATTCTTAGAATATGGACAATTAACCACACATTCATTTGATTCATATTCAAGCAGTGGACTTGGTACATATTATTCATATCTATCTGGTTCAGAACTAAAAGTTGATTTTACTCCAAATGTTGGTATTGCAGTAACTATTAATACAATTCAGGTTGCATTTGGAAGTACAACCTCGGTGGGTATTGGTACTTATGATATGAAACACGCTAGATTGGAAGGAAGATCTACATCTATTGCTTCAACATCAACTCCATCACCGATCATTATCAGTGAGTATCCCGATATTTACGATGGTGCATATTTCATCATACAAGTTTCAGATAACACAAATAATGTACACCAAATATCTGAAGTAGCACTAATTGATGATGGAACAGATGTTTATATTACTGAATATGCAAATGTTGATACTCTTTCTGGTCTTGGAACAATTGGTGCTCAAAAAATTTCATCAGTGGTGGATTTAACTTTTACACCATTACCAAATATTGATGTTGATGTTAAAGTTTATTTAAATGCTTTAAGATATGAAGATGATGAAAAAGATATTATAGATTTTGTCAATTCAGAAATCCAAACTGATTATGGAACTTATGAAGGAACTGACGTTGATATTAAACGAGCATTTAATTTAACTCATAAAAATGATCCAATTTTTGAAAGATATTTTGCGGGAGATTCTTCTGTTGTTGTCAATGTTACTTCTAATACAATTTCTATACCAAATCACTTCTTTGTAACAGGGGAGGAAGTTAAATATATTAACGCAGGTGCAGGAACAACACAAGCAATTGGAATAGCAGCAACTACTTTTGCTGGTGTTGGATTAACTGATAAGTTACCTGATAGTGTCTATATTGTTAAAGTCGACATAAACAATATTAAATTGTCAAGAAGTGCAGAGGATGCTCTTAATATTGTACCAAAAACTTTAGACATTACTAATGTTGGAATTGGAACATTACAAAGATTTATATCAACAAATCAAAATGCAAAGGTGATTGTTGCACTCGATAATCTTATCCAATCACCAATAGTTTCTACTGCAACTACTACAACATTAGCAACTAATGCGTTTACAACAAGTGATATAATCTTTTTCAATCAGATTACTTCATTCTTTGGTGGAGATTTAATTAGAATTGGTGATGAAATAATGAGAATTGATGGTGTTGGTATTGGAAGTACTAATGCTATTCAAGTTCGTAGACCTCGATTAGGAACATCAATTGCAGGGTATTCAACTGGTGCTTTAGTTACTAAAGTGTCTGGTAATTATAATATAGTTGATAATGTTTTAAATTTTGCAGAAGCTCCTTTTGGAAACATTCCATTAAGTTCTCCCACAAATCGTCCAGATGAAAGGGATTGGGTTGGAATATCAACGGGATCATCATTCCAAGGAAGGTCATTTATTAGATCTGGAATTGTAAATTCATTGGATGAAACTTATCATAAGAATTATATTTTTAATGATATATCCTCAGGGTTTAATGGTATTACCAAAAAATTTACACTAAAATCTAACGGAACTGATGTTGATGGTATTGCAAATGAAAATGCTGTCATTTTGATTAATGATATATTCCAAGGTCCTGGAATAACATATGATTATAATCTAACAGAATCTGTGGGAGTTACTACAATTACCTTTACTGGAGCAGCTACATCAGTTGCTTACGATGTTAATAATGCAAGTATCCCTCGTGGCGGAGTTATAGTTTCTGTTGGATCTACAGAAGGATTTGGATATCAACCATTAGTGTCTGCTGGTGGAACTGCAAATGTTTCTATTGCTGGTACTATTTCCACAATTAGCATTGGTAATAGTGGATCTGGATATCGTTCAGGTGTTCAAATTGTTAAAGTCGGTGTTGCACTTTCTTCGACTGGTACACCATCTATTGAATTTATTGGAACTGCCACAGTAAGTAATGGTAGTATTGTAAGTATTGCTATTACTAACCCAGGTTCAGGATACACATTTACAAATCCACCATATGTAATATTTGATGATCCATTATCATACTCAAATCTACCTTTAATTTATAGTTCTGAGTCCTCTGGAGTAGGAACACAAGCAACAGTAAATGTTGTTGTTGGACAAGGATCAAGTGTAATAGATTTTGAAATAATCAATACTGGATATGGTTATATTGAGGATCAAATTTTAACTGTTCCTATCGGCGGTCCAACTGGGATACCAACAACAGGATCATCATTTAAAGAATTTAAAATATCCATACAAAAAACCTTTGCAGATAAATTTACCGGATGGTCAATTGGAGAACTTCAAGTATTAGATAGTTTAGATG
>Ga0315291_10008161_pt1 | contig 12879 bp, 12 predicted proteins | sample YL17G12_20_MG_FD_203070 | JGI IMG/M metagenome (GOLD analysis project Ga0315291, IMG submission 203070) | Sediment microbial communities from Yellowstone Lake, YNP, Wyoming, USA - YL17G12_20 | ecosystem: Environmental > Aquatic > Freshwater > Lake > Sediment | place: USA: Wyoming | collected... | reverse complement strand
CGTTCTACTTCCAGGGCCTGACCGGCACGGACCAGGAAGCCGTTCTTACGAGGCGCCCGCTGGCATACGCCTGGCTGATCTCGCAAGCCGTGTTCTGCGCTCCGCGCTGCACGGTCAGCGCGATCGGTGCGGTCCGTGCCCTGGTCTTCTTCAGCAAGGAGGATCTCGCGGAGGCGGAGGCGCTGTTCCTGAATCTGGCCGGGAGCAAGGGATGGGTGCCGATGGCCCGCTATCAGGACCGGGGGGCCGTCCTTGTCAGGCTGGACAAGCTTGGCCTCGTCTGGAAGCGCTTCCAGAACGGCGTCGGGGAGATCAAGGTCCCTCCCGCAGCGCTCAGACAGTGCGTGACGGGTCGGCAGGGATTCTGAGCGGGCGGCGCGCAAGCGCCCCGCATGGTCACTTCTCCGCGTGGGCCGCGAGCCACCGCGAAAGCTCGTCGCGGAACTCCTTCCTGGCGATGCAGTCCAGGTGGCCGGCGCCCTTGATCTCGACGACCGGCCAGTCCTTCCGCACTCCCGTCAGGGGCGCCACGTAGAGCCGCTTAGTCGGGTCGCGGTCCCCGATCACGATCTCGACGGGGACGCGGATCGCCTTGACCTGATCTGCCGTCAGAGCCAGCCTGGCGATGCTGTGAACGGCGACGGCCGGAGTGCGGCGGGCGCCGGGCACGCGCATCCGCTCCCACGACCTCTGGAGCGGGCTTCCCTCCCGCAGCCAGCCCATCCCGCCGAGCACGCCGGAGAGCACGCGGTCCGGATGCTCCACAATGAGCTTCAGGGCCACGATGCCGCCCATGGAATAGCCGACGACGTGGGCCTTCTTGACCTTCAGATGGTCGAGCAGGAGGACCACGTCCTCAACCATCTGGAGGCCGTAGGCTGCCTTCGTGTCCGGCTTGTCGGACTGGCCGTAGCCCGGCAGGTCGAGCGCGATGACTTGGTGGTCCTTCGCGAGCGCACTGATGACGCCCGGCACGTTCCAGTTGAGTTCGGCGCTGGAGTAGAGGCCGTGGATCAGGACGACCGGTTCGCCCTGCCCCTGGACGAGGTAGTGGATCTTGACGCCCTGGGCGTCGAAGGTCTGGGAAGCGGGCCCGTCGGGGGCCCGAGCGCCGCCGAGTGCCGCGGCGAGCCCCGCCGCCGCCAGCATCACCAGCACGCTGCGCAACCGTACCATCGGGCACCTCCTCGCTCGCCCAAGGCGAGGCGAACGGCGCGCGCCCCGCACCTCGGCTCAACCTGGGCGGGGGTAGTCCCTGGCGACTGGCCCCGAATCGTGTGCCGATTATACGACCTCAGCGCGGAAGACGCCAGCATTGCGGGCACAGTCGTCCTCTGGCGCCCGGTGGGCCGTGCCATGGAGAACTGCCGCGGGCGCACTGGCGGCTTGCGTCTGGCCTGCGGGTCAAGTACAATCTGCGTTGCAGGTCCTATGGATGTGCGGCTGCCGCGCGACCGGGGCCGCGCATGGCGCCGTCCCCCGTCAGCTAACGCCGGGAGCGAGACGACATGCCCACCGTGAAGTGCCCGCACTGCCAGGGCGAGTTCGAGTGGACGGAGAAGATGGGGCTGGGCCGCATTCAGTGCCCTCGGTGCGACAAGACGATCGAGGTCACGCGGCGCAAGGGCCAGAAGAAGGCCGATGAGCCGACGGCCAAGACGACCACCACGTGGGGCACGGAGGGCTTCCGCAGCGACACCCGGCGCGCCGAGTACGGCGAGATCAAGAAAGGGGACACGTTCGGCGGGTTCCGGATCGTGGAGATGGTGGGGGCCGGCGCGATGGCCGTCGTCTACAGGGCGACGCAGCTTTCGCTCGACCGTATCGTGGCGCTCAAGATACTGCCCAAGGAGTTCGCGCAGAAGGAGTCGTTCGTCAAGCAGTTCGACAGCGAGACGGACCTGCTCGCCTCCCTGAACCATCCGAACATTGTGACGATCATAGACCGGGGACGGCAGGGGGACACGTACTACTTCGCCATGGAGTTCATCGAGGGGCCGACGCTGGGGGACCTGCTGGCGGGGGGACGGATGGAGGAGGAGTTCTTTCTCCAGGTGATGGAGCAGTGTTGCGAGGCGCTGGCCTACGCGCATTCGAAGGGGATCATCCACCGCGACATCAAGCCGGCGAACATCATGCTGAACGATCAGGGCATGGTGAAGGTGGCGGACTTCGGCGTGGCCGGCCTGCTGGCGGAGGGGCGGGCCGACACGAGCGGCAAGAAGAAGGTCATGGGCACGCGCGGCTATATGCCCCCGGAGCAAGAGATCCACGTCAACCGCACGGACGAGCGCAGCGACATCTTTTCGCTCGGTGCGGTGATGTATCGTGCCCTGACGGACATCATCCCGGACCACCTGCCGCCCGACCCGCCGAGCAAGTTCAACGCGGAGATGGACCCGCGCCTGGACAGGATTGTGCTCACGTGCCTGGAGGCGACGCCCGCGAAGCGCTACCAGAGCGCGAAGGAGTTGCTGGAGGCCGTCCGAGCGTTCCACCGCGAGATCACGCGCGCCCATGAGGTCTGCCCGAAGTGCAAGAAGGAGAACCCCGCCACGCAGAAGACGTGCCTGCACTGCGGCGCGGACTTGTCCGAGCTTTTCGACGCCTGCCCGCAGTGCGGGGCGGAGAACCGCACGGACGTGGACGTCTGCATGTCCTGCGGCGTGAGCCTCAACCGCCTGCGGCAGAGGGAGTCCGTGAAGATCGGCAAGGCGGAGGAGCGCGCCCGTCAGTTCCTCGCACGGCACCGCCATGACGAAGCCATCGCCGAGCTGCAGCCGATCCTCGGGGTGAAGGGCAAGGTCTTCCAACGGGCGCGCGAGAAGGCTCAGCGCCTGATCGCGACCTATAAGGAAAGGCGCGTCACTTACTGGCGGGACCGCCTGACTGAGGCCCGCGGCCTTGCCGACCAGGGGAAGCTGAACGAGGCGCTCGAGGTCTTGCAGTCCGTGCCGCCGGAGATGGGGGAGCCGCACCGCACGACTGTGGTGATCCTGGACGTGAAATCGCGGATGGAGGAGGCCGGCAAGAAGCTGGCCGGCGTGGCGCCCCTGATGCAGCAGCGCAAGTTCGCCGACGCGGAGAAGCTGCTGGACGACGTGGCGCGCGTATGGGCGAACTGCCCCGGCCTGGAAGAGGCGCGCACGCACCTGAAAGGTGCCCGCGACACGGAAGGCATGGTGGAATACGAACTGGCCGAGGTCCGCAAGCACCTGGAGAGCGGCCAGCTCGGCCACGCCCGCCAGGCGCTGGAGTTCGCCAAGAGCACCATGCCGGACAACCCGCACGTGCGTGAACTCGCCGTCGACATCGAACGCAGGGAGAAAGCGGCGCTGCTGAAGAACGCCATCGCCGGCGGCAACAAGGCCTTCGAAGCGACCCGCATCGGGGACGCCATCCGGTTCTGGGCCGAGGCTGCGCAGATGCTGCCGGAGACCGACGAGCGGCGTGGCAAGCTGCTGGAGAACATCGAGACCGCCAAGCGGAAGGCCGTCCAGAGCGGCGTAGTCCGGCTGGAAGAAGCGCGCGTCGTGCCGTTGCAGGAACTCGGGGCCAGCGTCCCCGCACAGGCGAAGGCGCTGGTCTATGTCCTCTTCGGCATCGGCGCCCTCATCACGATCGTGGGCGTGGTCGTCCTGGGCCTCGTGCTGAACATTCAGGGGCCGTAACGCCGGGGGCGGCGGAGTGGGCGGACGGCCGATGTTTGCAGGGGACGGGGGCGGCAGTCCTCGGGAGGGGCGCTCATGCGGGACCGCTATGAAGTCGTCGAGGAAGTGGAAGGACTGTACAGGGTCGTCCCTCTGAAGGTGCTCCGCCGCACGCCCGGCGTTCTCTTTGACCTGGTGCCGGTCGGCGCGATCGCACGCATTGACGCCATAGACCGGCTGATCCACGAGAAGGGCGCGCTTTCGCCGGGCTCCGTCGGCAACGTCAAGCAGCCCTGGTACATGCACACGCACCAGGAGGACAACCTGATCGTCGTGCACGGCGCGCTTCATAGACATCTACACGCGCAACCACGGCAAGATGGAGCATTTCGTCGTCACGCCCAGCGTCATCGAGCACGGGGACAAGGTCGTGCTTGACGGCCCGGGGATGATCACCTGGCCGGTCGGCGTGTTCCACCGCATCAGAAGCGCCGAGGACGTCGGCTCCGTCTCGCTGAACTTCGCCGCGCACTTCGAGGGCTTCGACATACGCACTAACTTCAACATTTACGATCTTGACGTCAAGACGGGCGACTACAGGTTGATTCGGCCGGGCTACCTGGACCAACCCGACGCGAAGCGGGGGGACTCCCCGCCGGGCGGCGGAAAGCCACGGGCTTGACAGTTCGCGGCATGCTTCTTACGATGGACGGTGTAGATGGGTGGGGTCACGCGTGAGCTTCTTCGAAAGGTGGGTTGAGGATGGCGAAGCCCTATCTGGGGATCTGGGTGGACCACCGTGAGGCTTACCTCATCTGGGCGGACGAGAACGGAGAAGTGGAAGTTCAGCACGCGGAAGCGGAGTATCCGGAGGCGGGGCAGAAGGGGGATCGGGCGGTAGCGGGAAGGGGAGGGGCCTTCGGCGCGCTGGCGCCCCACGCACATCTGGAGGAGAAGCAGCACCGTGAGGCGAGGCGCTTCTACGACAGGATCTACAGGGCCACGCGGAAGGCTCAGTATGTCTACATCTTCGGTCCTGGGAAGGCCAGGAACGAGCTGCGCAAGCGGCTCCAGGAGCACAAGGATTTCGCGGGCGAAGTGAAGGGCGTGGAGGGCGCCGAGAAGACAAGCCAGGCCCAGATGGCCGCGCGGGTGCGCAGCTTCTTTGGCTTGCCGCGGTCGCCGGCCTGAGGGCCGTCTTGACAGTCGGCGATGCGCGCGGTTAGGATGTGTTCAGTGGTGGCCGAGTAGCTCAGGGGTAGAGCAGGGGATTCATAAGCCTCGGGTCGGGGGTTCAAATCCCTCCTCGGCTACCAGCCTTTGCCAAGGCTTCGGCTGGCAGGCCAGTCGTTCCCGCGAGGCCGAAGGCCAGGCCGACATGAAGTCGAATGCCCGTGGGCCGAGCGAAGCCTTGGCGAAGGCTGGGCGCCGCCGTTGGGCTGCAGGTCCGCTGCCGCGCCTCCCGCCCATAGAACCGCGCGCCGCCCGGTCGCCTGAGCATCCCGCCGCGTTGCCGACTCTCTCCGGCCGTGCTATGATGGAACCTTGCCCTCGGGATGCGTGACCTTTGCATATAGGGACAGATGGCGAAGAGATCGTTCCTTCTGCGATGTCTGGGGCCGGCCTGCGTCCTGCTCCTGGCCGTGGCGCCTTTAGGGGCACGGGGCGCCGACCAGCACGACTGGTGGAATCCCCACTGGCAGTACTGCCTGACGGTTGAGGTGCCGGCGGCGGATCGGCGCGGCGGGATCAACACTGCTCTGCTCAACCTGGCCGAGCAGAGTCAGCTCTGCCTGCCTGACGGCCGGGACGTGCGCGTGCTGAGGCCCGACGGCCAGCCCGTGGCGCACCGGGTGAGTGTGCGGGACAACAAGACTCTCGACGTCCTCTTCGAGGCGGCGGGGGATGCCACGCGCTTCCGCATCTACTACGGGAACGCCGAGGCTGAGAAGGCTGAGGCGACCTGGCAGGAGAGCCTGGGAGGGCTATTCCTGGAGACGCGGCCGATAGACCAGCCCATCTGGCGGCCTCAGGATGTGTTCTCTGCGGCACGCCGTTACACGGCGAAGTTCGGCTCCAAGCCCTGGAGCCAGATTGCGGACTTCGGCAACCCCTTCGGCCGCGACGACCTCTACTTGGGTATCTACACCGGGACCATCTACTGCCCGGAAGACGGCGCCTACGTGTTCGCAGTGAACGCGGACGACATGGCCGTCTTCTCCATCGAGGAAGTCTCCTCGCCCCTCTGCTGGCGCGGCCCTGGCGGCCCCAGCACGACCTGGAACGACCCGGCCAACCCGACCGCCCTCCGCAAGGTGAGGGTGCGGAAGGGCGTTTACCACCTCGTGTACTACCACGTGGAGAACTACGGCGCGCAACTTGCCAAGCTCGGCTGGCAGACGCCTTCCTCCGACAGCATCTTCACCGTCCCGCCCGAAGCGTTCGTGCAGTACCTCCCGACTGACGTTGTTTCGCGGGAGGTCCGCGGGCAGGCCCTTTGCCCGTTCTTCGTGACGAAGCACCTGTACAACGTGCAGGTGAACGGACTCGCTCCGGGGTTCCCCGTCTACCACTTCGAGAGCCGGATGGGCGACTCTCACGCAGCGGAGGGCGCCGATTACCGCTGGGACTTCGGCGACGGCGCCACGGCCTCCGGGCCGGTGGCTGACCACGAGTTTGGGCGCGCGGAGAGCCACGAGGTGACCCTGACGCTGAAGGCCGCCGACGGAACCGAGGCAGCCGTCAAGCGGCTCGTCGCTGCCCCGGCCCAGCCGGTCAAGGACATGACCCTCCAGTTGCAGGCGCAGAGCGATAGCCCCCTGATCGGCATGGGCGCGCCGCTCCAGCTACGCATCACGGCGGTGGCCGGGGGGACCGTCGAGCACGATCTGGAACTCGTCACGACGGCCGCGGAGACGAACGGAGCTGAGAAGGCCGAGCAGACGACGTCCCGTGCGCTGACTCTCGGACCGCGACCCGGCGCCGCAGTGCCGGCGAGGGACCGCGCCGTCCCCCAGGAAGGCGGCGAGGAGGCGTGGGCGGAGACGCAGGAGACGTACCCCGCCGTATCCGGAGACGTGCAGATCGCCATCCGCGCCATGTTCCACGGCATGGACGTGGCAACCGAGCATGTCGCCGTGCTCAGGACGGACGGGCCGCTGGCCGGCTTGCACTTGGACAACGCGCAGAACCTGCGGGACCAGAGCGGCTGTCTCGTCGTGCTCCGCCTGGCCGAGACCGTGGAGCGCAAGGCCCCGCCGCGGCGTCTATGTGAGACCAACACGGGCACGGTCAGCATACTCGCCTTCGACGAGATGCTCGGCGGGCCGCCCGGGCAGTTCGGCCATGGCGAATACGGGAGCGTGTTGGCCGCCCTCCTCTCGGCGCGGTATCCCGAGCTGAGCTTTACGTGGCAGCGCGCGACGGGCGAGGGCGAGGCCGAGCCGCTGCCGATGCAGGCCTTCCTGCACGTCTACCAGACGATGGGACGCGCCAGGGCGAACCTTGTGCTGCTGGTCTGCCAGCCTCAGTCGGTCATCAATGGCGTTCCGCTGGACGAGTTCGAGAAGTGCCTGTCGGCCTCCCTGGACCAGGTGCTGGCACGGAGCCGGGCCGAGGTCGTTGTGGTGACGCCTCCACCCGTGCCTGGCAATCCTGAGTCGGCGAGGCCCTACGCCTACGCAGCCAAGCGGGTGGGGCTGCGCAAGGGCGTCGCTGTTGTGGACCTCTACTCGCGGTTCGTGCTCACGGACGGGTGGGAGAACCTGTTCCGTCCGCTCCCCGGGCGGGAGCCCTCGTTCTTGCTCTATCCGAACGAGCAAGGCCAGGGGGAGGTTGCCCAGGAGATCTGCGCGACGCTGGTGGAGGAGTTCCACGACGACCTTTCGGCTGCGGCCCGGAAGGTCTCGCTGCTGCGTGCGTCCGGCGGCCCATAGTGGCAGGCGCTGCCAATTTGGCAGGTGGCGGCTGAGTGCTGGTCGTGGACACGTAGGATTGACAAAGGGACACGTCGGATTGACAGTCTACCCGAAAAAGGGCAGCGAGTCAAAGGCATACGCCCCACCAGGCGCTCGCTGCCACTTTGGCAGGCCGGGATGCCAACCCGGATCACCACTCCCACTTCAGGCCCGCTGCATCGGCCGTGCAGCGCGACGCCAGGCAGTGATCGCCCCGTCGGGCGTGTTGGGCCTTCCGACCGTGCTTACCTCATACCCGAGCCGCTGGAAGAACTCAGGCGTCAGGTGGCTCAGGTGCTTCTGCCACACATTCCCGTCCACGGCGCCTTGTTCATAGCGGCCCCAAGGGCAGCCCAAGAGGATTGCGCCCGTGTACCACTTGTGGATTGAGCCTTGCGGCCCCAGCAGCCCCTCCAGGGCGCCGAAGGCATTGCCTCCGAACATCTTCGCGAACCCGCCGAAGGCGCCGCCTCCGAAGCCCTTCGACAGCGCTCCGTTGAGTCCCTGGACCTGCGCGCGCAAGCCCTTGATACCGCTGCCGGCCTGGTCGCGCAGGTAGATCAAGATACCATATTTCATTTCTTTAGGCACAAGGGTACTCCCTTCCGCTTTTTACGCGGGTAGCCGGGGGCGCGCGCCTCTCTCATCATGCGCGCGCGCCGCTGCCGGTCCGCCGAGTCCTTTATGTTCCGGTACCAGCGCCCGATCGTGTCGTTACTGAAGTCTTTCCCCATCGGCTTCGTCACCTTTCTTGGCGTCCATCTCCAAAATATAGAAGGCCAGCTCGATCTCCTGCTGTAAGACACCAATGAACCGAAGTATGGCCGCTTCCGGCCCGCTGAGGTCGCGCAGGTGATCGTTCGTTTCCGTCTTGAGGTATTCCCAGACGTCGTCCCCCGCCTCGTCCAGCGCACGGACCACGTCGCGCAGGTCCGCTGCCATGCAGCTCTGGAGCGCGTCCCTTTCGCGCTCCAGGTTGCGCGCCTGCGTCGCCGCGTCCGGCACCGTGACCTTTTCCACAGTTCCCATTACCGCCTCCCACTTGTCAGAAGGAAAAGCGGAGGGCGCGCCGATGACCGCGCCCTCCGCAAACGGACAGCCTCGGGAACGATGGCCGTCCGCGAGATTGCGCCGGGGCGTTGCTGGGCGCCCCGGCGGGAGTGGCACGCCACGGCTGTCCGGCGTGGAAGTTGGCCCGCCGGGCCGCTCGCCTTGACGGTGATCGCGCGCCTGAACACGATGGAGACTCCTTAGGCGGCGTCGCCGCCGTCGAATGGGATTTCCTTCATGCCGGCCTCGGGCGCCGGAACCGAGGGCGGCGTTGCTTCCGTCTCACCGCCCGCGGGCATGTCCGGCGCCGGCGAAGCCGGCTCTGTCGCTGCCGCCTTCAGCCCTTCGGCCATCGTGCGCAGATCCGCGGCCAGGTCGGCGTGGCCCGCCCCGATCCGCGCGGCCAGGGCTTCCAGATCGCGCACGGCCGCCCGGTCCTGAGCGCGTCCGTACTCGAGCATGGCCGCTTCGTCTCCCCGGAGGGTTCTCACGAACAGGACGGTCGGACCGGAGTAATCCAGCCCGACCTCGAACGGCAGAGCATCCTCCAACGTGCGGGCGCCTTTCGCCCACGCGAACGCGCGGTAACCCCAGCCGCCCAGGGTCTCCTCGTCCAGGACGGTTCCGCCGCCGCCGGCGCACGCCAGTCGGGCCTCGTCGAACAGCTCGCTCAGGGACACACCCCTCATGAGGAGGCCGTTCCCTATGCCGAGGCGAGGCACGCAAAGCACCCCCCGCAGCTCCGCGTCTATCTCATCGAGACGGAAGACGCGTACGCCCTCAAACCTGCCCGCCAGATTGATCTCGTTCGACGCATCGGCCCAGGCTTCAAAGTCCTGCCACGAGCAGGCCGGAACGCCGTTCATCAGGTGTGTCATGGCCGGGCCGCCCCTGTCGCCCTCGGCAGTCCGGTGGACGATACCGGGGCATAGCTTTCGGACCTGTCCCTTGGACAGGAACACCCCGTCCGAGCGCAGGAAGATCATGGGGCTTTCCTGTCGCGTCTTCTCCATTTCGGCCGCAGCCTGCATCCCCATCGCGTGCTCCACCTGGCGCTTCTGTTCAACCTTCCGATCTCTCGCTGCCTGCCGTATCGCTGCCTTCCCCATCGCCGTCACCCTCCTGAGAGTTCAAACTGCCCCTGTTCGGCCCCGAGAGGCCGGGTTCTACGTCTTAATAGCACCTGTTCGGACCGCCGTTTCAGCGCCGGAGCCTCCAGGTCCTCAACGGCCTGGCCGAAGAGATAGCCCATGCCGGCCTCGGCGAAGCCGGCCCACGTCCAACGCAGCACGCGCTTGGACGGGATGCCCAGAAGGTCCGCAAGGAGCGCACTCGCTGTGAGGAATGAACAGCCCCTCGCGGAAGAGACAGCCAGGACGCCATCCTTGACGAGCCACGGGCACGGGTCCACGCCCTCGGGGCGCCAGAACTCAGACAGGATTTCGGCCTCGCTGTCCCACACCCGCTCGCTGCCCGGGCTTCGCCCCCTTTGTCCAACCGCCTCGCTCATTCGCCGCCTCCAATGTGTATCTCCAACACGATGCGCAGCACGCGGTCCTGCGTGCCCTCGGCAACCGCGTTGCGGGCCGGGTGCACGGGCCGTGCCGAGGGGCCGCCACGTTCGGCCAACAGCCTCTCCACGCTGGCCAGGACTATCCCCTTCTCCCGGTGGCCCGTTACATGGCGCCGCCCCGTGTAGACCTTCACGAGGCGACCATCCTCCGTGTAGTGCCTGATAGACCGAGATGAGCGCCCCAGGCGCACACACGCCTCGGGGTATGTCAAGACCCGCTCGCCCCTCCGCACGTTCCGTGCCTTCTTCATGCGCTCGCCCCCAATCCAACAAGCCCGGCCGCAGTCAGGAGCTGCCGATCCTTGCGCTTCAGGCCGGCCACGAGCGGCGCCACGGCCAGGGCAGGGCGCAAGCCCTCAGCGAGCGACTGCACGGACTTCAGCGTCAGGCCGGGCTGCCCGCTCTGACAGAGACGCATCGCGCTCCGAACCTGCTGAAGGGCCGCCTCGAAAGCGGCGCGTTCCTCGGCGGTCGGCTCGCGGGGCGCGGGCGGATCCTCCGCGGCGAGCGGCACAAGCTCGATATCGGCCTCAGGCTCAGCAGCGTCCAGGCAAGGGGCCTGCAACGCCATTGCCGCCGCGGTGTCCGCGCGTACCTCACGCTCGAACTCCTCGGTCGCCTGTTCGTAGACGTTCGGCGCGCGCTGCCGGCCGCCTTGCGGCACCAGGCCGGCGCTCTCCAGGAGGCACCAGGCGGGACCGTCGGAAACAAGTGCCCGCCGCATTTCAGCACTCTCCAGCCATCTGCGCAGCGGCGCCAGGCCGCGGACCCGCCCCAAGTCCGTCAACTCGCCATCGGTCGCATCCTGAAGGACGAGGGCCAGGTCCACTATCAGGGAGCGCAACGGCGCATACTGAATCTCCTTGAGCTCGCCATAGGCCCCGCCGATGACGCTCCGCTGCCATTCGCGGAGTTCGGCGACGCTGAGCCGTGGCGCCGAAGGCGGGTCAGCATCCTCCGCATGGCGCGCGGCGAGGGCTTCGGCCAATTGGCAATCCGCCTTCGTCTGCCGGGCGCGTTCGGCCTCGGCACGTTCGAGACTCGCGGCCCGCTCGGCAATGGCGCGGTGACAGCCAAGTGGATCCTTCGCCTCCGCCGGGCACGCGCCCTTGACCTGGACGGCCCAGGAGAGGATCGCGCGCTTCTGCGCACGCGCGGCGCGCTGCGCGGTGAGGTTCGGTTCCCCCCACGAGCCATACTTGGCCAGCGGCAACTGCGGCACGGTCAAGCAGTGGCCATCCGGCGCGTAGATATAAAGCGTATCCAGGCGGCCGGGGTCGTACCGCGCGGTAAGCTTCAAGCCCGAGAGAAGGGCCAGTTCGTCAGATAGATAGTCCCGCCCGCCCAGGGTGACCTTGCCCTGTCGGACAAAGACCTGCGTTTCCGCCTGGAGCAGGAAGCTCAGGCTTTCGGGGCTGACCCGCCGGTCCGGCGTGAGCGGCGGGAACATCTCTATGGGCGGTTTCGGCCGCTTGCCGATGGGCCTGACCGTGTTCCACTCCCCGACGGCCTTGCCCAGCGCGTCCAGATACTCCGAGGCCGTGCAGATCGTGCCCGCCTTGAGCTGAAGGTCCGTGAGTTCCGGCTTGTCCGCCGGGCTGCTGCCCGTGCGCGCCGGCATCAGCGGATCGAAGCGCCGCGCGAACGCTGAGAAGAAGCTCTCGATGGGCTTGCTCTCAGGATGGAACTCGATGGCGTTCACGACGCGGACCCCGAGCTGGGCCAGGCCCGTCTCCCCGGTGATCGCCGCCACATTCCAGTCAGCCCCATTGTCGAAGTAGAGAAACTCCGGCAAGCCGAAGTTCAAGAGAGCATCTCGCACGCAGCCGCAGGTGAAAGCGCCGCCGGACTGAAGGGAGACACGGAGCGACTCAAGGAGCGCACTCCCCGCGTCCGTCAGGACCGTCAGGTAAGGACGCTTCACGGAGCAGCAGGCCCGGCGCTCGCGGCCGGAGCCACAAGGGCACGGCAGCCGGCCGTAGCGCGGCCAGCCCTGCCCCTCGTTGTCCGCAACAAGGATGTAGCGATCATCCCGCCGGCCGTCGCCGACAGCCCACAGCCCCGGCTCGGGCAGCTCACGCCGGACGTGGGGAACGTGCTTCTGACGGAACGCCTTCGGCCCGCCGCGCGCGAACGTGCTCACGATAGGCGGCACGTTCCGTGGATCTGCCAGGTGAGCGCGCAACGTGTCTTCTGAGGGCGGCCTCTGCTTCCGAACGTCGAAGTACGGCTTGACCACGCGCTCGTAGACGACGGCGACGGATGGGCCATTCCCGTGCACGTGCATGTCGAGGCACTGACGCAGAAGCTCCCGCGGAATGCTCCGGGACCGGCCGCGCTGGCAAAAGCTCTTAAGGTACAACAGGATGCTCCAGTTCCCGGTCTCCTTCGCCTTCACCCACGCAGCCCGCCACCTGCGCATGGTCCTCGGGGAGACCCCCTCTCGGGCTGCCGCGGCGGCGATGATCGGCCCGATCTCCCCGTTTCGTTTCCCGTCCAAACGGCTGACCAGGGCGGACAGTTGGATGAAGCGGCGCTCGAAACGGTCAGCCATCTTGCCCATGCCGGCCGCGCGAAGCGCGGCTACGTCAATGCACCCATCCGGCGTGACGAAGGGCAGCGGGACGTTAGCATCGGGCGGGGACAGGAG
>Ga0315291_10008160_pt1 | contig 12880 bp, 17 predicted proteins | sample YL17G12_20_MG_FD_203070 | JGI IMG/M metagenome (GOLD analysis project Ga0315291, IMG submission 203070) | Sediment microbial communities from Yellowstone Lake, YNP, Wyoming, USA - YL17G12_20 | ecosystem: Environmental > Aquatic > Freshwater > Lake > Sediment | place: USA: Wyoming | collected... | reverse complement strand
GACTATCCCGCGCCCCCCCGCGCGTGGGTGTAACAAAGAATGGTCGGATGGGCACGACCATTCTTTTCCCGCGCCCCCCCGCGCGTGGGTGTAACTCGGTTCCGGAGCACTTGGTGAAAGCGTATCGCCCCGCGCCCCCCCGCGCGTGGGTGTAACCCTGCGTAATGCCGGCTGCACCCTGGCGACGGGTAGGCAAGGCATCCTGCAAGCCACACCCCCGCCAGGCGGCAGGATGGCCCCCGCACCGGGCAGCCGCGCCCAATTCTCCCAAGTCCGCCGCGCTCGCCTCAGCCCAGGGGCTTACAGCGCCGTTTTGTCGGCTCGCCGGCATTCGGGCGATGGTCTTCCAGCGGCTGGACTGCATCCGGCCTATGCCCAGGTCGGCAAGGGTAGGCTGGCGCTACCTCGGTAACATCGTGTGACCGAGCTCGCATGGCATCCCCGCCATTTTGCATCTCCATCTCCGCCAGCAACTCGCCAGCCCGCAACGACGCTAAGCCAACCCCCTGGCCCGCAGGCCCTCGAGGACGCCGATCTTGGCCTGCTCGCGCGCCTGTTGGGGCTGGGTGACTGGCCCCTGGATGTAGACGTTGATGATCGGTTGCCCACCCCCGCCCCCCCCAGTCAGGGGGGTGACCGTGACCCGCTCCGGGTACTTGCCCTCGCCCACGCGGATCAACTGCGGGATCCTGGCGATGAAGTCGGCCCCGCGGGCCGCCCCCGGAACATACCCCGGCGCGGTTTCTTGTGGGCCGGCGATCTCCTTGCCGATGATCTTCCCCAACTCGCCGGCGAGCCTCTTGGCCTCACTCACCATGAACACCATCTGTCCCAACAACGTCATATAGGGCGCAACGGCGACCAGGAACGTGGCGATGCTCCGACCGATATCTTTGGCGGTATCTGGATCCTCGAACTTCGCGGCGATGCCGGAGACGATGCCCCCGGCCAAAGCCGACCCGAAGGCTGCCGCTGCGGTTTGCACGTTGGCGATCCCCTTGCCCAGGCCCGTCCCCACAGCCGTCCCCAAGCTGTCGCCCGTTGCCTGAGACGACAAGGCCTCAACGATGGTCGCGGAAACCTTGTCGGCCAGCCAGCCGCCGATGGTCTCGCCGGCGGTGAACACCGAACGCTGCGTTTCCTCCGATTCGGCCCAAGTCTTGATCTTGGCGGTCACGTCCACCCACGAAGCCACCGCGTCCCTTATCCCCGTCTCAATGGCCTCCCACAGTTGCGCGCCTAGTTTTTTTGCTTCCTCTTTCGCTCCGGGGGTAACGATCATCCCGAACTCGCCGGGGATCTCCGTGCCCTCCCACCAGGTGGCGATCTGCCCCCAAAGATGTTGGCCCATCTCGCCCAGGTTGCCCAGCGAGGCGGTTACCTGCGGCCACAGCTCGGCGACCTTGTCCCGGATCTTGCCCACGATCTCGGCCCCCAGGGAGGACGCTTCCGTGCCAATGACCTGCAGCACCCCGCTGATCCCGCCCTCCTTGTAGGCTGCCTTCACCCGCTCCCATAGGTTGCCGATCCCGGCCACGGCCGTATCCCACGCCGTGCGCATCGTCGTCAGCGCCTGCGGTATGGCGACTTCCGCCCAGGTCTTCACCTTCTCGAATATCGGCTTGCCGGTCTTTTCCCAAAAGCCCGTGACCGCCGTGCGGATCCCACCCCAGTCGCGGATCCAGGCCGCCACCAGCAGCCCGGATACGGTGATCAACAGACCGATAGGCGTGAGCAGGGCAGCGAGCGTGGAGATGATCGCTCCCACGATCCCGATGATCTTCAGCCCGGCGAACACTACCCCGAAGCCGATGACCACCGCCTTGATATCCTGCAGGTGCGTCTTGACCCACTTTATCCCGGTGACGATCTTGCCGCCTGTTTCGTCGCCAAAGATCGCCTTGGCGAGCACGCCCACCATCCCCCCACCGCCGGAGAGCGCCGCCATCTCCCCGCCCAACTGGTGCTGCAGGTCGGGGAGCAGATTGGGGATCTTGAGTTGCGACTGAATGTCACGGAAGCGCGTCACGCTCTTCAGCACCGTATCAATCGGCTTCATCCATCGCGTTACCGTCTGTCCGAGTTGCGATCCCACGTCCTCCAGCACGCCGCTCTCTCGCACGTCCATAAAGATGTTGAGCATCGAAGTGAGCCGCGCGTTGACTTCCTCCAGCGCGGGCCGGACGACCTTGGGCATGGTCAGGGCGAAGACGTCGTGGAAGGTGGACTGCAGGCCCATCACTGTGGTGGACATGATCTCCGACGCCTTGCCGAAGTTGACATCAGCGTACTCAGCGAACGCCTCGGTAAATTGTTGCCAGGTGATCTTCCCGGAGGCAATAGCCTTGTTGAAGTCGGCGTGATCCTCGATCAAGATGCCGAACTTCTCGCCGGTGAACTGCAGCACGGCGCTGAGATCGAAACCGGCCATCGCCAACTGGCGCAGGTCCATCTTAGTCACTTGGCCAACCATGCGGATCTGCGCGAAGTTGTAGGCCATGCGGTGCAGCATCTCGTTGGTTGCGCCCGTCCCGGCAGCCACGTTCAGCAGGGCTTTGGTATACGACATGGCCTCTTTGGACGTATAGCCGAAGGCCATCGCGGTCTTGAAGGTGGAGTTGACCATCTCGAGTTGGTAAGGGGAGACGATGGCCAGCTTGGCCAGCTCGTCCATCAACCCCTTGGCCCGCGCCTGGGCCTCCGGGTAAGCCTCGCTGATGCTCGTTTGATTGACGTACATCTCGCGCGTGGCCGTGGAGACGGCCATCGTCGCTGCCGCCTGATCAGTCAGTTTGGCGTTAACCCCACCCAGTTCTGCCTGCGCGCCCTGGAGCTTCTGGGTATACGTCTCGACGACATGCTGCGCCGACATCCACTGGCTCTCGGAAACCTTCTTCTTCGCACCAAGCTCGACGAGCTTCTGCTGCGCGATCGCCAGATGGGAGGTGTAGTCGGCGACCTTGCTGGTGAGGCTGGTCTGCGAGTCCATGAGCTTCTTGTTGGCCCCTGCCTGGCCCCCTGCAGCCCGCGTCATCACCTGGTAGGTCTCGGTGACCAACTCGCCCTTGGAGATCTCGCGGGCCAGCAGGCCGGTGATCCCGACCTCCATGTATTGCAGCTCGGCGGTGGCCGAGATGGCGCTCTTGATAAACCCCGTGACCTGGCTGGTCAGTTGACCGAAGAGGTTGGCAGCGATCACGCCGCCGGCCGTCGAGGCGACGCGGTCGAAGAACGACTGCACGCCAGAACCGGCCGACTCAGTCTCGCGCCGGAAGGTGTCAATCCCCCGGCTGGCCTGGTTCAGTTTCGAGTGTAGTTCGTTGGTATCCGCGCCGACTGTAGCATGTAGCCGGGCGATCTCTTGACTCATTTTTTACACGTTAGCCTTCCTCTCTCCTCCTATAAGTGGCCTATGATCTACTGCCCCGCAGGCTCGCCGCCCTCGTCGCCGCCCTCCGCAGCATTGCCGCCAAACACCTGCGGCGCCTCGTAACGCCGCGCCTCGTCAACCGCCCAGTTGCCCTCCTCGTCGAGCCGGTGGATGTGCGCCGAGATCCCGGCAAACGTCTCCTCGCCGCCGGCATCGAACACCGCCAGCGTGGAACCATCGCCATACTCCACCGCGCATCCATCGAGCGCCCGGCAGCACTCGCAACCCGCCGCGTCCACCGCGTCCCGCTCCGCGATGGCCGAGCGCCGATCAGGCGTGTCGAGCCTCTCCTCGAGGAAGCGCCGGGCCTGAGCCACCAGGCGGCCCGCGTCCGTCCCGAACTTGGCGCGAATCATCTCCTCACCGTGGAGGGCCACCGAGAGCTTCTCGGCAGTGCTGGCGCCCCCCCACCAGCGGTCGAATTCTGAGGCATCAAAGCAGCCCTTGACGGTTGCCGGCAAGCGCGCACTGGCGATGGCGAGCATCGCCGAATCGCCGTACGCCACGATCTCCGCCTTGTCCCGCTCCGCGCGAATGCGCTCCTTCGCCGCCTGTAACTCCTTCCAGAGCGACCCCTTCCTGCCCAGCGTCTCCAGCGCCACCGCATGGGCCAGTTTGTAGCCCACCTCGCGGGTGATTTTGAGCACCTCGCGCTTGTAATCGTCGCTGTACCGCTCGTCGGCCATGATCCGGCGCTTCTCTTCCTTGAACCAGGCCGCACCCTGGCGCAGCTCGCTAGCCCGTTCCCGAATCGTTTTGCTTGACATCCTTTGCCTCGTCTTTCGTTTTCTGTTGCCCCTCCGGCAGGGGCAAGGTATAGTCGCCCGTGGTCAAATGCGCCCAGGAGCCTATGACCTGCACAGTCGCCGGGTCAATGCCCCGCCGCGCGCACCACCGGCGGAACGCCGCGTTGCTCCAGGCTATCAGGCTTTTGGGATCCGTCATCTCTTACGCGCGCCCTGGCGCTTCTTGAGCGCGCGCTTCCTCCGCTGCGGAATTTCGGCAGGCGGCGTCAGACTCGCGGCCCTGTCCAGAAAATCCGCGGCCAGCTCGGCTTTCGACTTCTTCCTGCGCGGCCTTTTCGTTTTCGTTGTCATTTGCCGACCTCCTCCACTTTGCTATAGTCGTGCGGCCCAAACGGCGCCTGCCGATCCAAGTCCTCCGCCCAGGCCAGCGCGACACTGACCGAACCGTCCTCGTGCCGGGTGATCCCCTTCGGCTCGGTCGCGTACTGTTCCCGGCTCGCCCAGCGCAGCACCGATGGTAGCCGGGGCATAAGCCGGTCCTTCAGCGCCGCGAGCAGCCGCTCAATCCGTGTCCAGCGACCCGTCCCTTTCATGCTTCACCCCCCCACTCGATATCCAGACCAGCTCCTCGAGCTGGCGCTCGATCTCACAAAGCCGCTCTTCGTTCTCCACCTGCTCCCGAACCTTCAACACCACGTCGAACACGGTCCTCACCGCGGCGAGGCGAGTTGACGGATAGACGGCGGGATCTTGCAGGATCTTGATGGCTGTCGCCATCGAGCTGGCCAGGAACTGGGTGCCAATGCGCGCCGCCCCCTCGATGGCCGCGCCCTCGATGCCGTGCAGGTAGGCCCGAATTGAAGCCTTACGTAACCAGCGACGCGCCGTGCGGTCGGCGATCCCCACCGTGCGCGCCGCCTGGGCCGCCGTCTGCGTCATCATGGCCTCGCAAAACTGCCGCTGCTGTCCTGTAATTATGACATTTTCGGACATTCTCGGACACCCCCATCCCCTGCTGCGCCGGCAGCAGGCGCTCGGCCTCCGTCTTGCCCCGGCTGCGGGTGCTGCCAGCAGGTGGTGGCATCTCCCCCCGCCGGGCGCTTGCACCTGGCCCCACTGGCCAAGAGGCGGGCGCATCGCTGGCCCACAACATAGCCCGCAACGACGCTATGGGCAAAACAGTAGATGTAACGGTCCGCCACCACGCGCCGGCACACCCGGCCGTTGGCCAGGCCGTAGCCGCATCGGTGCGCCCAAACCGGGCAGTCAAAATCGCAATCGGAAATGATCACCTCGCCTCCGTCCTTCGCATAGCCTCGGCCCCTGGCGGGCCACCTCAGCCCCTACTTGGCCCGTTAGGCCGCTACAGACTATGCGCAATCCCTACCCCCGCCCCCGGTGCGTCCAGCGCACGGCCAGGAGCGTGGCGAACCATACAAGGCCCAGGATCGCGCCGATCAGATCGAACATCTCCCCCCCTCGGCCACGGCCCGCGCCAGCGGTTCGCCAACCCGCCGGCGCGGGCCGGGCCACCAAGCCACCAAGGCGACCTTATCATCAATGTTCACCGGCGAGGGCCGATAGGCCCTTGGCCGCCCCGATCCGCGCCGCGTCAGTGGTTTTGTGCATTGTTGCCCCCGGCGGCCTCGCCCTTCGCAGGCTCAACCACGACCACGTGGCCTTTGTTGACCAGTTTTACGCCGTCAGAGCAGCGCAACGTCAGCGTGTACTCAGTGTAGCCGACCAACTGCCCCAGTATGCTCGTGCCATCCGCCAGGCGAACCAGCACCATCTTGCTCTGCAACTTCTCCAGCACCCGGTCGCCGTCAAGCCCCCAGCGCTTCGGCGGCGGCTTCGGCTTCTCTTCGGCCTTCACTTCCACCTTCTTGTCAGTCATGCGTCCTCCTTCTATCCGCCAGCTTCCGGCGGCACCGTCCACGTCTCGATGTGCGGCGACGTCGCCGGGTGGCACAGGTTGCACTTCCATTCGCGCTCGCCCTTGCGCCGCCACCACGTCCGGTGGTTGGCCCCTACCCGGCACGGGTGATCCGGCTTGTCGCTGTTGTCAGATTCGTCAAGGTCCCTGGCCCCGCCACCGCGAGCGGCAGCCTCGCCTTCCGGTTCGCCAGTTTGTGACGGTTGTGACGGTAATGCCGGTTGTGACGGTATAGGTATGAGTATATTGTAAGAAAAAAGCAGTTTTCCAAGGTGTTTTCCGTCTATCAACCAACCCCTCTTTTTACCGGTCCGCTTCGCCTCGAATCGAAGCTGGCCTAGGATGCGCCCTATGCGCAACGTTCGTTTCGCCGGTTCGCCCATCCACGAAATATCAACGTCATCCTCTTCGGCGATCCCGTCAACACGCACCCGAATTTCGTCTGAAAAAAGATTCTTTTTATAACTTCGGTCTATATCTTTACCGTCACTACCGTCACTACCGTCACTACCGTCACAAATTGCCTGCAGCGCCTTCAGCACTAACACCGTGAGATCGGACAGCTCGAGTTCTGGCCGCTCAGTCTGATAAGCCACGGACAAGGCGTCGAGGCGGTCGAACAAGCCCTGGTTCACGTCCTTGTCGTTCTTCCACTTCAATACGCCGGTCGTATCCTTGCTATCCAGCCACAGACCAATGGCCAGCAGCGCGCGCCAGGGCTGCAGCGCCCGCCCGACCACGGCCGCCCGATCAGCGATCTTAGCATCGTACTCCTTCATTTCGCCCAGGTGGGCCAGCGCCAGCGCCCACAGGTCATCCACCAACTTCCGCCGATCGTGGGGCCACAAAACATAGTCCTTCGGATCCGCGTTGGCTTTAGCGCGGTTGTTTGTGCGAACCAGCGGCACGACGATGCTGCGGCTGCCCAGAACGTTGTCGGGCATGCGAATTGCGCTGAAGCACCGCGGACAAAAAGCGTCAACGTACCTGGTTCGCCAACCGCGCGCGCCTACCGGCTCCTTCAGCGGCACGGTCGCGCCTCGACGGTTGCCGGCGAGTAACAGCGCCCTTTTATCGGGATCGAAGCGCTTAGGATCGTTCACGTTCTCCGCGTCGTCGAAGGCAAGAAGGGCACCATAGTCCGCGAGATCTCGCAGGGTGGCCATCGTGCCGGCGCTGAGGATGAATTCGCCCAGGTACGCCATCTCAGCGATCAGGATGATCAGGTTGGTTTTTCCGGCGCCCTTGTCGCCGTTTGACCATATGAAACCCATCGCGTTAAAGGCGTCCAGGAACCAAGTTGCCAGAATATAGCACGCAACCATCGCGCACATCGTGGCCTGGTCGGCCAGGCTACTGTTAAAATCCATAAAGCGCTCCAGCACGTCGCATACTCGCCCGAAGACTTCCAGTGGATTGGGCCGCGCCCCGGCGCGGTAAGCCTTCACCGCCTTCGTTGTTAGCGTTTTATCTGCCCTGGGTACTTCCGACAGCAGCACCTCGAAGCCCAGTTCCGCCGGGGCCTGATCAGCCCCTTCGCCGAAAACAAGACCGTCATCGCGGACAACGAACAAGCGAATCTCGTTCACCACCTCCGGCGGGATCAGCGTCATCACCACGCCAGAAGCCGATAGCTTCTCGGTTCGCGTCACCCTGCAGGGCAACCATGCGGCCGCGTAGGCGTGCCCGTCGAGCAGTCGCAGGGGCCGACGCATGGCATCCGGCAGGCTATCCAGAAGCTCAACCTGGCTTGCCGCGGCCCGCGGGGCCGGGTGAGGGGCCTCGACAAGGGCCTCGAGCTCCAACAACGTGTGGCCCTGGGCCAGGTAGTTGTCCACGCCGAGCTTGCCGCCGTCCGGCGCGTTCGGCAGGTAGACGGCTACGACATGCGCTCCGCGGCGCTGTAAGTGCATCATCAACCTATCGAGCGCCAGGCGAACGCCAGCTTTCACCATGACGTCACTGTCGAAAACCAGGCGCACTTCCCGGCCATTATTGAGGGCCACATTGTCCCAATCGGCAAGGAATGTTATCCCGCCTGCGGCGTTCTTGCCGCGCCAATTCCAAACCCCCAATAGCGCCAGAGCGCACAGCCCCAGGCTGGCGAGGGCGTCTGCTTTCTTCTGGCCCTCGGTGACCCACAACGGGATCGCCGGATCGCCCAGGGCCGCCAGGCAAGTGGGCGGGCAGTCCAACCGCGTACCCGAATCCTTCGGCGCCTCATATTTAAGCCGCCGCGTCTTGCCATCCTTGTCCTGGACGATGCGCGGGTCGTCTGGCCGCAGCATGCAGGGGCCGATGCCACCGTCGGTGGTGTGTAGGGGCAGCAGTAGCGCTGGCACGCGCCGTTGTCGAGGCGCGAAGCCTAAGTCCGCCAGCTCCTTCGGATCCGTCACCGTGCGATACCCGCGCGCCTGGATCACCGCATCGCTGATCGCGGATCCGTCGCGCAACATGGTCAGGTGGCCTTCAGACAAGTTCATTAACTCATCCATCTAAACCTCCCCCAGAAACAAGAGTCGCCGGGCCGGGCAGCTGGGGGACTGCCCGTCTCCGGCGTCGTTAACGTAGAAAGCCCCCAGGTGGCCAAGCGTGGCCAGTCCAGGGGCTCTCCGTCCCGAAACCTTGACAATACCGGCGTCTTATGCTATAGTATTCTCGGTTAAGAGATTTCGCGACAGAGCAGCGACCTGGCGGGCAAACGCTGGGTCGTTGCGTTTTAAACTGTTAAGGCGGATCAGCCCGCCCATCGCGGGCCACCGCCAAGGCTTGGTCGAGCGCCTGCGCGCTCACGTGGCCGGCAGCGACTGCGTCCAGCAACTTGGTGACATTCCCCGTCCCCTTCCGAGGGCTGCGATCAATCCTGAAGCCCAACTCGTAGGCTGCCCGCCGCCACGCGCGAGAGGTGGCGCTCGCCACACTTACGTGCAAATCTGATCTATCCATTTCGTTGCCTCCGCGTGGTCCTTATGCCCATATCTACTCACTAGAATAGCACACTAAGGCATATCGTGTCAAGTTCCCCTGGGGGCTATCGGCCCAGCCCCAGCCAAGCCCTCAACGCCTGCTCGACGATGCTGGATCGCGAGACCTTGCGCCGATCACCCGTTGCCGTGGCCCGCGCCTCCGAGTAGGCGCGCTCCAGCGCCGCCGCCACCTCCGGGCTTAAGTCGAAGGCCATGCGACGATAGGTCGAGTTCTCGACAGGTCGCGCGGTCGCGGTCTCGATCTCTGGATGTGTCGAATCCTCGACTTGTCGAGTTGTCGAGTCCTCGATGGGTCGAGGCTCCGTCTTGGCGAACAGGTCGGGGTTTATCGCCGCGCGCTTGCGAGCCATGCGTCCACCTCCTGGGTCAATTCGCCGTAGGCCAGCGCCTGCGGGTTCCGGGGCGCGTAGCCGAACACGCTCCGTCCCGAGGCCGCCGCCTCAGCCACCTTCACCGAGCGCCCGATGCGCGCCGCCAGCAGCGGCAGCCCGGCGCCTTCCAAGATCATCAGGGCCTCCTTGTGGTGCGCCAGCCGCGAGTCGTAAAACGTAACCAGGATCCCCAGCAACTCCAGATCCGGGTTGAGCGCCTCCCGCACCTGCTGGATCGTGGCCAGGAACAGCCTCAGCCCGCGCAGGTCTTGGGCCTGCGGCTGCGTGGGCACCAACACCGCATCCGCCGCGCACAGGGCGTTCAGGGTCAATAGCCCCAGGCTCGGCGGGCAATCGAGGATCGCCAGGTCATACCTGCCCCCGACCGCCCCCAGCGCGCGCCTGAGCGTGTTCTCGCGCCCCAACCGGGAGACCAGGCCCAGCTCGCCATTGGCCAGGCCGATGTCCGATGGGGCCAGGTCCAGCCCCTCGGACAGGGGCCGGATCACCTGGGCCAGCCCCAGCACGCCGGGCGTGGATCCGCCCAGCACCTCTGCCATCGAGCGCCCCGCCGTGTCGTTCACCCCGCAGGCCCCGCTCAGGCTGGATTGCGGATCCATGTCCACCAATAGCACCCGCCGCCCGGCCCCGGCCAGCCCCTCCCCCAGGGCGTGCGCCGTGGCGGTCTTGCCCACGCCGCCCTTCTGGTTGGCAATCGCCAGTGTTTTCACGCGCCCCCCTTCCGCAGATACGGCACATGCATCGCCCGCAGCGCCGCGCGCCTCGTCTCCTCCGGCCGCCGATCATAGTTCGCCGTGGTCACCGGCGAGCTGTGGCCCAGGATCCGCTGCACCGTGCTCAAGTCCGCGCCCCCGTCGAGCAACTCCCCGGCCAGCGTGCGCCGCGCGTCGTGCCAAGTGACATGGCTCACCCCGGCCTGCCCGGCCCGGCGCAGCAGCCGCTCGTGCAGCGATTGTACCCCCAGGCCGTGCGGCAGGATAGCGCCGCCCCTGCAGGCCAGGAACAACGCTCCGGGCCGATGGCCCCGCAGGGCCAACCAGTCGCGCAGGTAACTCGCCGCCCCGTTATAGCACGTCACCGATCGCGTCTTGTTGCCCTTGGCATGGCGGATGGTTAGCTCGTACCCGCCCTCGATCTCGCCCACGTCCTCGAGCTCGAGGCCGCAAAGCTCCGCCCGGCGCATCCCGGTGGCGAAGGCCAGGGAAATCAGCGCCGCATCCCGGCTGCCGGCCGGCCCCGCGTCGGCCACGCAGGCCCCCAGCAGCGCCCGGATCTCGCCATCCGCGACGTGCCGCCCGGCCTGCGGGCTGTTGCCTGCCACCTTCCGCGCCGTGGCCGCCCGCTCCGCCTGGTAGACGATCTCCGCGCGCCGCGCTGGATCCAGCCCCGGCTCCTCTGCAGCCAGGTCGGCGACCCGCCGCGCCCACCAGGCCAGGGCCGACTGGTGATGGCGCACCGTGGCCGGGGTCTGCCCCTGGGCCAGCAGGTAGGCCGCGTACTCCTCGACGAGCAACTTGGTCATGGCCCGGCCCTCGCGCCATGCCTCAAAGTCCTGCAGCGCCCCGTAGTACGTCCGCCGCGCAGACCGAGAGAGGGGGGAGCGCTCAAGCTCCCCCCGGATCGCCGATAGCGCGTCGCCCGTAAGGATCAGATCACGGTTGATCATCAGCCCCCCTGTCGGTCACGGTTCGCGCGACCACGCCGAGTAGACGGCCTCCTTCTCTGCCGCCAGAAACACCGCCTTGTCTTCACCCTCCCGCAACTTGCTCAAGTCGCGGGCCAACCTGAAGAAGCCTGCCCCCACGCCCCCGCTGGTGCTACACACCAGGGCGCTGAGCATCGGCCTTCCCTGCTCGTGCTCCGTTTGGGAGATCTCCCCCAGAAGCTGGCCCACTTCCCGGCTCATGTGGTGACCGCTCGGTGGCAACCCCATCGTCCTGGCAACCTCCGAGTAGGTTAGAAGGCCCCGTTCCCTGGCCGCCTTCTTCAGCGCCTCGTAGATCAGCAGGTATTCCGGCGTGCCGCGATACTTCACACTGTACATCTGAAACCTCCTTTGATCCTCGTAGGGGGCGGGACGCATTGCCCCGCCCCCCGCCCTCACCCGTCCCCCTCCTTCGCCGGCTTTTGGGCCGTCGCGACCCCGACCACGAGCTTGTCGTAACGCTTCCGCAACTCCGGCGTCAGCGCCTCCACCGGTATCTTCAAATAGTGCGTGCCGCCCTTCCTCATCTCGGCATCCTCGAGCGCTGACTTCTCGCCGTGGGTCAAGCGCCGCGCCGCGACCTGTCGCTTTCTCATGTACCCGCCTCCGCCGCCAAGATCGCAATCGTGCCCTTGTGATTCGGCGCAACCGCCGGAGCCAGTGTGATGCTGGCCCCCACCCACTCGCCGAACACCTCGCTGCCGGTGATCGCCATCATCGCCCTGGCCTGCGTCTTGTTCAGGATCAGCCGCCGCTTGGCCTTCTCAAAGGCGATCACCAGCGCCAGGTGGTCCGTTCCGTCCGGCAGGTGAAACTCCTGCAGCTCCACCGAGGCGATCCGCACCGTCACCGGCTTGGCCAAGTCCCCGGCGTGCAACCAGGGGCTTGGGTACAGGTCGCTCACCGTCCGAATGTCGCCGTTGTTGTTCATGGCTGGCCCTCCTCATCTGGGCGCCGCATGATCGCGTCAATCTCTCGCTGGCAGCGCTCGATGCTCAACTCGCCGGCAATGCCGGCGCGCTTGTCCAGGGCATCCATGCGCTGCTCGAGGCGCAGAAGCCGCTCCAGCAGGTCCTGCGCCAACCGGGTGATCCGCCGCGATAAACGCTCCAGGTCAGCAAAACTTACCGTCGCGTTCATCATGCTGCCACCGCCTGGCGCTCTTGCCGCCGAATGAAACACGACTCGCACAGCGCCCGCAGGCCGTTCCCACCGATCGTCACCGGCCCCCTGGTCACCAGAGCCACCTCGTGCCGCTCGCCGCACGCATCGCACTTGCCCAGGTCATGCACGTGTTGTCGCCACAGGTAGCTCCGCAAGTCCGCCGCTTCGAGGCGCTCCACCGTGGCCCGCAGGCCCTTGATCTCCCGGCGCACCGCCGAGAGCTCGCCCCAAATCTCACCGTTGTTCTCCGACATGGTAAAACCTCCAAGTTCCCGACTTGTGCGGGGTTGGAGGCTGTGGTATTCTTATATCACAGCGCCGGTTGGCTCTCCCCCAACCTCCGCTCAGGCCCGGCCAGGCGTTTATAGCACCTTGCTGGGCCGACCTTTACCTACGACTTGGCCGCGCACTCCACGGCATCCAGGAAACCGGAAGCCGGGAACCGCAGCCCGTTGCAAAAACTGTTCCCCGCCGGCTCAACCCCCCGGATCACCCACTCGCCCGTCAGCGGATCCTCGCA
>Ga0315291_10008158_pt1 | contig 12882 bp, 12 predicted proteins | sample YL17G12_20_MG_FD_203070 | JGI IMG/M metagenome (GOLD analysis project Ga0315291, IMG submission 203070) | Sediment microbial communities from Yellowstone Lake, YNP, Wyoming, USA - YL17G12_20 | ecosystem: Environmental > Aquatic > Freshwater > Lake > Sediment | place: USA: Wyoming | collected... | reverse complement strand
GCTCAGGATAGAGTGGGCGGAGCAATGGATGCCCGTTCTCAGACTAATTAGGAAGCGCTTCGACCAGGAGAAGCCCCTTGCCGGGATTACTCTGGTAGCATGTCTGCACGTCACCACCGAGACGGCGAATCTCATGCGCACGCTCAAGGCCGGCGGAGCTCGGGTGGCCGTCTGCGCCTCGAATCCACTCTCCACACAGGATGACGTTGCCGCGTCGCTGGTCGTGGACTTCGATGTGCCCACTTTCGCAGTCAAGGGCGAAGACCGGGATACCTACTACAAGCATATCCAATCCGCGCTGGACTTCAAGCCGAACATCACGATGGACGACGGCGCGGATACGGTCTCCGTGATTCACTCGGAGCGAACCGATCTGGCGAAGAACATCATCGGCGGTACGGAGGAGACGACCACCGGGGTCATTCGGCTTCGCGCCATGGAGCGGGCCGGCGTGCTCCTATACCCGATTATCGCGGTCAACGACGCGGATACCAAGCACCTCTTCGACAACCGATACGGGACCGGCCAGAGCACTATTGATGGGATAATCCGGGCGACCAACCTGCTGATGGCGGGTGCGGTCTTCGTGGTTGCCGGATATGGCTGGTGCGGCCGTGGAGTTGCGATGCGCGCAAAGGGAATGGGCGCGCGCGTGATCGTTACCGAAGTGGACCCGTTTAAGGCCCTGGAAGCCATCATGGATGGGTTCCAGGTTATGCCGATAGCTGAAGCTGCGAAGATCGGCAACGTCTTCTGCACGCTCACCGGGGATATTAATGTGATCCGGCCTGAGCACTTCAAAGTCATGAAGGACCGGGCGATCATATCCAATTCAGGACACTTCAACGTGGAACTAGACCTTGAGGGGCTTGCCAAGATGTCTAAGAGCCGCTGTAAGGCCCGCGACTTCGTGGAGGAATATACCCTCGAAGACGGCAAGCGAATCTACGTGCTCGGTGAGGGAAGGCTCGTGAACCTGGCGGCTGCGGAAGGCCATCCTGCGGTCGTAATGGATATGAGCTTCGCAGATCAGGCGCTCTCGGCTGAGTACATAGCGAAGCACGCAAAAGAACTGGAGCGAAAGGTGTACAGCGTCCCGAAGGAGATTGACAAGCAGGTCGCATGCCTCAAACTGAAAGCGCTCGGAATAGAGATTGATACGCTGACGGAAGAGCAGGAGAAGTATCTCAAGTCGTGGGAGATGGGAACCTGACCCATTTCGGATTGTCCCGCCTTTGGCGGGATGCCGTCCGAAGGCGGCACGGATTTAGGACTTGCCCTCCGAAGCCTTGGCGAAGGAGGATTGCGGATTTCCCGCCGTTGGCGGGATGAACTTCGGATGGCATCCCGCAGTATGCGTGGAGATCCCGCTATGGGTGGGACGGACCTCAGATTCATGCAGAGCAGATCCATACTGGGTATCGAGATTTCCGCAGTTGATACGGCGACTGCACTAGCAACCATCGAGGAATTCATCCGCAGCGGCCGGCCTCACATGGTAGTAACCGCTGATTCCTCGGCCGTAGTGCTCGCCCAGAAGGACCCTGAGCTGCGGGAGATTATCAACTCGGCGGACCTCGTGACGCCGGACAGCGTAGGAATCCTGTGGGCTGCACGGCGATTCGGGACGCCGCTCCCGGAGCGCGTTTCGGGTGTGGATGTAGTCGAGTCTCTATGCGACAGAGCCGTGCGATCGGGCTACAGGGTTTTCCTGCTTGGCGCGGTGCCCGGAGTAGCCGAGGCTGCCGCCGAGAAGCTCCGGCAGCGCCATCCAGGGCTGGTAGTCGCAGGCACGCATCATGGGTACTTCGGGCCGGAGGACTCACCCTCCGTGATCCGGACGATTCGGGAGGCGAGGCCCGATATCCTCTTCGTTGGGATGGGCATCCCGCTCCAGGAGAAATGGATTTACCGGCATCTGGACGAATTGCAGGTTCCGGTTTCGATGGGCGTCGGCGGAACGTTCGATGTCGTCTCCGGAAGGGTGAAGCGGGCTCCGAAATGGATACAGCGGCACGGCCTCGAATGGTTCTTCAGGCTCGCGAACAACCCTCGGAAGATTCGGAAGTGCCTGACCCTGCCGGTGTTCGTGCTCATGGTGCTCCGGGCAAGGAATCGGTAACCGCCAAGGCGCTAAGAAATACGGTGATACGCACCGCTGGGACCGATGCGGAGTTTCAGGTCACCAGCGTCGCAACCTGGAACTTGGAACCTGGAACTTGGAACCAGAAACCGGCAGTTTAACAGGGGATGATAAGGAATGACTAAAAAATCCACCGGCCAGGCTGTCCTTATCGTCGGCAGCGTGGCCCTGGACAACGTCAGGACGCCCTTCGGCGAGGTCAGGGAGGCGCTCGGCGGCGCAGCGGTATACTCGTCCATCGCGGCCAGCTACTTCGCGCCGGTGAGGCTCGTGGGTGTCGTAGGAACCGATTTCCCGCGAGAGCATATGCAATTCCTGACCTCCCGCAACATTGATCTTGCGGGCATGCAGATTGTGTCGGGCCTCACCTTCCGCTGGTCCGGCTCCTATGAATTCGATTTGAACCAGGCGCATACCCTGGAGACGCAGTTGAACGTCTTTCAGCATTTCTGCCCTGACATCCCCGAAAGCTACCGCGATTCGAATTACGTCTTTCTCGCAAATATCGATCCCGAACTCCAGCTCAGGGTGCTCGATCAGGTGCAATCCCCGAAGCTGACCGTCTGCGACACGATGAACTTCTGGATAGAGAACAAGCGGGACTGCCTGCTTGAGGTGCTCAAGAGGGTTGACGTGGCGTTTATGAACGACGCGGAGGCCCGGCAGCTCTGCGGCACCTTCTCGCTGGTCAAGGCCGCCCGGCAGATAAGGGAGCTGGGTCCCGCTGTCGTCATCGTCAAGAAGGGCGAACACGGCGCGGTCATGGTGACTGACAGCGCGTACTTCGCGGCTCCATCCTACCCGCTGGAGGAAGTGATAGACCCTACCGGGGCCGGTGACTCATTTGCCGGAGGTTTCATCGGCTATATCGCAGCCACCGACGACATCAGCGAGGCGAATCTCAGAAAAGCAACCATCTATGGGAGCACGCTCGCCTCGTTCAACGTGCAGGACTTCAGCCTGCGCCGCCTGGCCTCCTTAACCGCGGGAGATATCGCCGACCGCTATTGCGAATTTAAGCAGATCGCCCATTTCGAAGCCCTGGAATGACAGCCCAACCGATCGTAGAAGGCTTGCTCGATCTGGTCTATCCTCCGAAATGCCTGTTCTGCCAGGCATTCAATCCCCTCTACATCTGCCAATCGTGCCTGTCGGAGGTCGAGCGTGTATCGCGGCCGTACTGCGCCAGGTGCGGCCACCCGATGCCGCGCGAGCGCTGCTGGAACTGCTGGGGAAGGGTGCGCTCCTTCGCGATAGCAAGGGCGGCGGGCGTATACAGCGGAGTCCTGCGAGAGGCGATCCACGAGTTCAAATACGGCGGATGCAGGGTTCTGGCTGAGCCGCTGGCGCAACTGCTTTACAGGTATCTCACAGCGAATGCGGATTTCCCCTGGCGGAGAGCGGACTGCATCATCCCGGTCCCGATACACCCCGCGCGCCAGAGACTTCGAGGGTATAATCAGAGTGAGCTTCTGGCGGAGCGCCTGTCCGGGACGACCGGGCTGCCGCTCCTCCGCGGCGCCGTGATCCGCAAGCACCACACTCGCCCGCAGGTGGAGCTGTCCGGCGACGAAAGACGAACGAACGTCAGGGGCGCATTCCGGGCGGCGAAGCCATCTGAGCTAAGGGGCAAGATTATCCTGCTTGTGGATGACGTAGCCACCACCGGCAGCACGATTCACGAATGCAGCCTCGCGCTCCTCGCAGCCGGTGCGTTCAAGGTATACGTCGTCTGCCTCGCCCTCGGAGCTTGACGCCTCACCTTGCCCGGAATGACTGGCGCGGCGACACGTTTTGAGCGAATGGTTTGTTCTAAGCCGAGTTGGAAGAGGAAACTACGGAGCTATACCAATCAGAACAAGAGGAACTGCAGGAACGCCTCGGCCCTGGCGTATCAGGTTGTAGAGCTCGCCTTCATAGTAAGCTACCCCGGATGACATCTCGGCCTGAAGCTCCTTCATCGGGAGAATCTCCACACCAACATCAATAACGTCACCTACGTAGAAAGCCATGTGCTTCACAAAGAGATCGTAGGCGACAAAAGAGTACTTTCCGAACTGCACCTCGATCGCAATCCTGTCCTTCACAAAATCCGTTTGGTTATACGAGAAGATCGGCGTCTCTCCGGCACTGCTGATTGCTTGGCGCTGCTCTTCGGGGCTCAACCCTATTGTCTTGCGAATGAGCCTGTGGTCGGACGTCACCCAATATGAGGTCCGCGACTCTTTCCAACCTCGATCGGTCAGTGCTTCTCCAAAGTGCTGATTCATCTGAACAGGGCTGTACAGGAGCTTGCCGCGCATCGTCTTCTCCTTCGATACCTTTGTACGGCAGCTCTCGGCGTTTACCGCAGTAATAACTTCCACAATCTGCGCCCATATCTGGGGTTGATGCACCAGAATGTGCTCGTACCCGTTGAGATGAGAGTAATATTTGGCTATTCTCACCTGTGCCCTCCGTTCGGCAAGCTGGGATCGTACACTGGCTTCCACATCGGCCTGGTCCTCAGCCGGCCTGTGCGCAAGTCCTGAATACGCTGCCGAGCAATATCTACATACTCCTGCACAATATCACAGCCATAGCCGATACGTCCGTGCAACAAAGCCGCGATGACTGCCGATCCTACCCCCATGTAGGGATCGAGGACGCTGTCTCCTTCGTCGGTTATGGACAGTACCAGGCGCTCTATCAACTCGACCGGGAATTGACAAGGATGTATAGTCTTTTCCACATGGTTGCACTTCACGTTCGGGATAATCCAAACATCGCCGGGATTCTTGCCGAGAGGGTTGCAAGACAACTCTCCCGCCTTCGGACCCTTAAAGTGTTTCTTGTTCGGGTACTTGGGGGAAACTCGGATGGGATCGAGATTGAACGTATAGTCATTGCCCTTCGTGAACCACAGGATGGTCTCATATCGGCCTGATAGTCTCCTAGTGCAGTGAAGACCATGCTCGAAGTGCCAGATTATGCGATTTCGAAGGATCAGCCTGTGGCTCTTGAAAGTCGGATAGAGCGCAATGTCCAGAGGTACGACCTCGCCGTCAAGTGCGACATGGTTTCCAATCTGCCAGCAGATAGAACCCTTCGGATGGAGGAGCCTGACGCACTCGGAAACGACTTGAGCCTGGGATGACAGGTAGACATCGAGTGATTTGCGCCGCTCGTAAGCTTTGCCAATGTTATACGGAGGCGAGGTCACTATCAACTTCATGCTTTCATTCGGCAATCCGCGCATGAAGTCGAGGTTGTTCGCGCATTCGATGAAAACATCGGGAATTGTGAAAGGCTCGACAGCTAGCTGTTCCATGTGTTCCGTTGCTCACCTCTTGTGCTTTTAAGCGAAGCTAAATTGGGTCGCCTAACGCAGCCCGGCATTCGGTGCGAGTTTCATTAGGTATCTCCTCAAGCCGTGCGTGTACAAGAATACCACCTGCCACTCCAACTTGGTCAGGGTGTTCAGCCTCGTCCCAATCGACGATGACCACACGGGCGTCCGTGACATCGGTGTACACTTCAATTACTACACCGCCTCTGACCTCAACGACGATATCGCTCATTTCCGCCACTCCCTGTTGCGCAGAGGTTTGGCAGTCTGTATTGCTCCTACCAATGTTACCCCTGAGACCTGACTGCGCATTATGGGTAGGTTGCCGCCCTATCCCTAGTATGGGCTGACTTTCACAATTACATGTATTCTAGGGAAAACAGGTTTTTCCTGCCTAGAATATCCACAGGCCAGCAGTTAGCCAAAGAGGAAACTCGATGCTCATTTGTGACCTGCTTGACGCCTCACAAGCCTGTCTCCTATACTTAGTCCGAGGATTTTCATGCGCGAACTGTGGTTTGCCGACTTGGGACTGATAGGCTATCCGGAATGCTTCGAGCTTCAGCAGAGGCTCGTGAAGCTCCGGCTGGCGGGCGGGATCGAGGATACGCTGCTACTCCTCGAGCACGCGCCGGTCATCACCCTGGGCGCTGCGGGCGGCGAAGGGAGTCTGCGCGTCGAGCCGGAGGCGCTGGAGCGGCGCGGCGTAATGCTGGTCCACACCGATCGAGGCGGCGATGCCACTTATCACGGACCCGGCCAGCTCGTCGGCTACCCCATATTCGACTTGCGCTCGTATGGCAGGGACGTTCACCTGTTTATTAGAAATCTCGAGCGCGTTGTTGTGGACTGCCTCGCCGATTTCGGAGTTGCGGGCGAAGTCGTGCCTGGGTATACAGGAGTCTGGGTTTCCGGCGAGAAGATTTGCTCCATCGGGATAGCAGTCCGGCGCTGGATCACCTACCACGGATTTGCCCTCAACGTCAGCCCGAACTTCGAGCACTGGTCGCTGCTTCATCCCTGCGGGCTGACGGATCGGCGGGTCACCTCCCTGGAGCGGCTGACCGGACAGCGTCCCGACATGGACGAGGTGAAGGACTCCGTGGTGGCCAGGTTCGCGCGGGTGTTTGATTTGGAGCCCGTGCGCATGGACGTCGCGGACATACTCGCCTCCGCCCGGACAGGCCCCTAAGGAAGCCGACCATGGGTGTGTGGGTGGATGGATAATCCAGGTTCCAAGTTCGGGGTTTCCGCGGCGAATTGGATATCCAATCCTCTGCTTGCTTTCCCCCAATCCGCTTGATATAATTTCCGACAAGCGATAGCCTTCGCAAACCAGCTTGCTTCAGGGGTGAGGCCGAATGTTCAACTTCACGCGGCATCAACTGATCGCGGCCCGTGTCATCATCGCAGTTGCGCTTATCGGGACGTTCGTGCTCGTGGCGAAGTCGGGAGTTTTCAGCCCGGCCGGCGGTCAGATCAAGTTCATGGAAGCCGGGGCACAAGCAGTCGAGTCGCCTGCCGGGTCGGAGCAGCCCCAGACGATCCGCGTTCACGTTGCCGGCAAGGTGAATAAGCCCGGCGTGTACGGCCTTGAACCCGGCAGTCGCGTGACGGATGCGATCGAGGCGGCGGGAGGTGCCCTCCCGAACACGGATTTGGAGAGCATCAACCTGGCGGAGAAGCTGACCGACGGCCGGCAGGTCTACATCGCGCCGAAAGGACAAATCCCACCGCCCAAGGTGTCCGTTGTTCGAGGAGGAACGTCCCCGGCGCGCTCGGCAGTATCCGGTGAGGCGATTAGCAGGAGCTCCGGCCCGAAGAAGCTGACCAGGCCCGGCGAGGGGACGGTGAATATCAATACCGCCGGGTTTGAGGAGCTCCAGCGGCTTCCCGGCATCGGCCCGGCGATGGCCCAGCGCATAATTGATTACCGCACGGAGCACGGGCGCTTCCAGTCCGTCGAGGAGTTGGACGAGGTCAGGGGCATCGGCCCGGCAAAGCTGGCGAAGATGCGCCCGTTTGTGACATTGTGAAACCAAATAACCCCTGCGAATGAATTCGCGGGCAATGAAAAGCACAAAGTCCCCCTTCGGGGACTAGCTGAGCTCGCCAGTCCGCGCAGGCGGACTTCGTGTAGTCGGTTGCCGTGGTTTTAACCGCATGGGTTGCTCGGCATCAAGCATCCGGTATCCAGCATCCAGCATCACTTATCACTCATCACGCATCGCGCCCGAGGCTGGCCCATGAACCTGCATCATCGGCCTCTGTTCCCGTTCGCGATCGCCTATATCGCCGGGATAGTGTGTGCGAGCGAGTGGAGAATACATCCGTTCGCCGGAGTCGGGATCGCCGCCGGCGTGTTCCTGGCCGGGTGCGCTCTCTCCGCGAAGGTCGGCAGTCGTCCCGTCCTCGGCGTGCTCGGCGCCGTCTTCGTCCTTGGCTTTATACGCACCGCCGTCTATTGGCAAATCCCACCGGGTGATATTTCGCGCTATGCCGAGGGCAAGCTGGTATATCTGACCGGCGACGTGGTTTCCGATCCCGAGCCGCTGGGCGACGCCGTCCGCTTTGTAGTCCGGTCCCATAGGCTGAGAACCTATACGGGCGAATATCCTGCATCCGGCCGGGTGATGGTGACTCTGTACGCACCGAGGCACGAGAGCAAGGCCGTCCGCCGCGGCGGACCCTTCTACGGCGAAACTGTTCGGATCCACGGGCGTCTGTGCAAGCCACCGCCGCCGACTAATCCCGGACGCCCTGATTACGCTGAATACCTCGCGCACAAGCGCGTCTACTGCACGCTCTCCGCCGGTATGGAGCAGGCCAAGGTTCTTCGGCCCGCGCAGTGCAGCCTCAAATGGGCGGCGTCCAGGTTCAAGGCGCATTTGACCGCGAAAGCCCTGGAGCTCTTCCGGCCGCCGGTGTACGCCAGGCTGCTCCTGGGCATCCTTCTGGGCAACTATGCCAGCCTGCCGCTCGATGTGCAGGCCGCGTTCATGAGGTCGGGCACCATGCACCTGCTCGCCGCATCCGGTTACAACTGCGGGGTCATAATCGGCATTTTCGGCTACCTCATGCGCCGGCTGACGACGCCCCGGGCGGCGATGCACTGGCTGCTGATCGCGCTGCTCTGGGGATTCACGCTGATTGCCGGCCCGGGACCCTCCATCGTCAGGGCGGCGGTCATGGTGAGCGCCTTTCTCGCAGCGTATCTCCTCTGGCGGGCGCCTGATATGGTGAACATCGTGCTCTTCGCCGGCCTGCTGATCCTCGGCGCGAACCCGCTCAGCCTTTATGATGCGGGCTTTCAACTCTCGTTCGCGGCGGTGCTTGGAATAGTGCTGATCCTGCCGCTAATCAAGCCGAAAGCGAGGGAGTGGCTGGCTCCAACCTGGAAGCGCGGCGAAAAACCTCCGGGCCGGATAGCCCGTTGGACGCTCTGGGCCGCTCGAAACATCGTCGCGGCGGTTCTGCTCTCCATCGTCGCGGCTGTGGCGACCTGGCCGATCGCAGCGTACTACTTCAACTACGTTTCTTCCGTCAACATTATCGCGAATGCTTTCACCGCGGTTCTGGTGCTCTTTCTCACGGCGGCGGGCATCGCGGCCCTGTTCCTCGGCTCGATCTGGTCGGCGCTGGGTCACATTGCGGCCTTACCGGGAACGGCCCTCGCCGGGACGATGCTCGGCGTAGTCACGGAGCTGGGCAGCCATCCCTGGTCGTCGTTCTCTGTCCGGTCGCCGTCTCCGATCTTCATCGCTTTGTACTATCTGGTTCTGCTGGGAGTGCTGGAATATGCTTATCGGCAAGCTGCGTGCGCACAAAGAATGGCTGGCGATAGTTAGCCTGGCCGTCGTCGCCTTAGGAACCTGGTGGCAGGCGCTCGGCTCCGGCGAGCGAACGCTTTCCGTCTGGTTCCTCGACGTCGGCCAGGGCGACTGCATATTCCTCCGAACCCCCTCCGGACGAACCATCCTCGTTGACGGCGGCGGCAGATTGAACGCGCCCTACAGCGACCTGATGGGCATGAAGGTCGTAACGCCGATCCTCCGGCGCGAGGCGGTGAACCGGATAGACGTCATGGTGCTGACGCACCCGCATGACGATCACGTTCAGGGCCTGGTCCCGGTGCTGAGGGATTTCTACGTCGGGATGGTGCTCGACCCGGGCATCCCGCACGGCTCGCAATCTTACCGGCGATTCCTCTCCCTGGTCAAAGCGAGGCGGGTACCCTACAGGCGCGCGATGCGAGGGCAAACCATTGATTTCGGGGATGGCGTCCGCGCGGAGGTGCTGCACCCTTCGCTGGTTCGCCTGTCGGGGACCAGCAGCGACGCGAACAACAGTTCAATCGTCCTGAGGCTCACCTATGGAAACTCCTCTTTGCTGCTTGCGGGTGATGCAGACGCGGAGGCCGAGGGCGACATCCTGGCGTCCGGCGTCCGTGTCCGAAGCGATGTATTGAAAGTCGCACACCACGGCAGTAACTCCGCCACGAGCGATGAATGGCTGGACGCAGTGGGAGCCCGGCTGGCGGTCATCAGCGTCGGCAGGAGCAATCCGTTCGGCCATCCGTCCCGTAGGGTGTTGGACAGGCTCTCGGCGCGGGGTATATCCATTCGTCGCACCGACAGGGATGGAGCCGTCATCGTGCGGTTCTCGCCCAATGCCTTCTCAGCCCAAACCTCTGTTCCGTCTGCGAGGGAGTAGCCGCCTCTGGGTAAGGTCTAATGCCCTCGGAAGCGCCGCTTTTATACAGTGTACGCTAGTAACTTGCCAGGAATTCGTCCCAGCTTGTGTCCTGCGCGAAGGCGAGGCTGCGATAGCTGCTCAGCATCTTTCCGGACTCAGAGAGATAGATCGAGATGCCGTGCGCATTTGCCACGCTGCCGCCGGAGTTCCGCTGGTACAGCACCACATCGTTTACTGCGGCCATCACCGCCTGGCAGGATGATCGAATCTCCGCGGCGGCCGCCAGATTATCAACCCGATTGGCGAAATCATAGAGGTCTCTGTAGTAGACATAAATTCCCTTATCGAAGTCGAAGTGCTGCGTCTGCTCCCGTGCGGTTCTGATGCTCGGCCAGGCATCCGGGTTTTTGAGAATCGCCTCCGCCAGCTCATCGGCCGCCGATACCGCCTTGTCCAGAGAGGTCAGGCTGATCGCTGCGTATGTGAACGTGTTGCTGTATCTCGGAGCGTAGTAGCCGATGTACTCATCAATCACCGTCCGGCTGAGCTCGTATGGCGTCATGCCGGGGTGTGAAACTACTTGTGACAGAGTTAGCTGGTATGGTTGGCCGGGAATCGGTATGTTCTCCTGAGACGCGAGCATGATATCGGCGCAGTTTCGAACGGAGTACGCCACTTCCAGCATGTCCATCAGGCAGGCATCGAAAAGTACAACGTCAATGTGGGGGACCTGTTCGAGGGCCTGAGTCAGATCCGCCAGGCTCATTTCGCTGCTGTTGGTGTCATCAATGTTGATAGCCCTGATCTCCCTCTCAAGGGCCATGGTTCTCGCGGTGGGAGTCTGCCATCCTCTGCCGTGGTTCCAAAGCACGAGCAGGTAATTCTCCGCCGGATAGGCCTGCATTGCCCACTGGACGAAATCCGTGAGGGTCTCGGGTGCGCCCATGTCGAGCTCGCCGAGGTCGGCGATCAACTGCGAGTTTATCATGGGGGTGTTCGAGTCGTGGGTGATGTAGTATCTGCGAGTGGTGCCCCAGTCGCCGTTGCTGGTATCGTAGCTGGGTGTCTTGATCCTGTCTATCTGCACTACGACCGACACCTGGGTAGTTGAGCCGATGAGTTCGAGTTCGTTGATATCCTGGATTGCGTACTGTTCGAGGTTGTTGTCGGCGGCCATGTAGAGCATGATCGTCCAGTGGCGGGTTTGGTCTCCGTTGTCCTGCGGCCCTGTCCCACCATGCCCGCCGCATCCAGCCAGTGCTGACGCGAGGAATGCGAAAAGGAGCAAGGCTTCGAGATTGCGAGTTTTTAGGATCATTTGCTAACCCATTTTAGGCCCGGCAAGAGGAGTATAGCATCCGAGGCAAGCGCTCGTCAACGCGGTTGCACACACCGGTCTTTTTTCCGGTTTATCCGGCGATCTACTAGAGCGCTGGGGGCTTACCGTCCATAATTACATTGGGAGCTATTTTGCAGAAGCCGACGGTCACGCAGGGGGGAAGCGTATGCAATATATAAATCTGGACGATATCCTGCCGAATCCCTTTCAGCCCCGCCAGACGTTCTACGATGCCAGCTTAGACGAACTCGCCAAGTCCATAAAGGAGCGCGGAGTGCTGGAGCCCATCATCGTGCGGCCCAAAGACGGGAAGTACGAGATAGTCATGGGCGAGAGGAGGTATCGCGCCAGCAAGCTGGCCGGGCTGAATGAAATCCCCGCCATAGTTCGGGAGATGACGGATGAGGATGCCGCCGCCAACGCCCTGCTCGAGAATCTCCAGCGCGAGGATCTCAACCCGATTGACCGCGCCAGGGCGATCGAGACGCTCCTGTCATTCATGACCTGGGCCAAATGCGCCAAGACCCTCGGCATAAGCGAGACAACCCTCCGGCGACATCTCGATCTGCTCGAGCTTCCGAACGCAGTCCAGCAGGCGCTGATAAAATCCTGGGACAAGGCATCTCCGAGCAACTTCACCGAAGCGCACGCGCGACTGCTGAAGGTCCTGAACAGCGATCCGGGGACGCAGATCAGGATGATCGAGAAGATCGAGTCCGAAAACCTGTCCGTCTCCGATGCACAGAAGATCCTGGACGCGGTCCGGGACGTCCCCGAGAAGAAGGAGGCGTTCCTCCGGGTGCCCGTGCGGGTGACCGAGGAGATCCTGAAGCAAATCGGGAAGGCGGGCAAGAAAGCCCGCCCGTTCAAGCCTCAGACCGCGGAGCAGCATCTGTTAGCCCTCGAGAAAGCGGCAAGCCAGCTTTCCGATACAGTTGATATACGCCTGATCGAATATCTGAAGAACACCCAGATGAACCAGCTCCTGAGCACGTGCGCGGCGCTGCACGAAGACCTCGACGAGTTTTGCCGCGAGATGAGACTCGCGCTCCGAAGGGGCGACGATGGTTTCAGGGAGGTATACATCCACTGCCCGCTCTGCGGAAGGATAGAGCTGATCGGCAGCCTGAAATGCGGCGTATGCTGGTCCGTCCTCCGCCGATGCCTCGACTGCGGGCACTACGACAGGCTGTACCAGCGGTGCTCCGTGAACCAGGAGTACGTGTACATGTCCGAGGCCGAGTCGCCCAGGGAAACTTCGAGGTCGTACCAGTGTCCCGGCTACACACCGAAATTCGAGCCCCGCAAGGCCGCGTAGCGCTGGACCCATCCATTTGGGGATCGGGTTACCGGCCTGATGTAGGGGCGGGGTTACCC
>Ga0315291_10008157_pt1 | contig 12882 bp, 14 predicted proteins | sample YL17G12_20_MG_FD_203070 | JGI IMG/M metagenome (GOLD analysis project Ga0315291, IMG submission 203070) | Sediment microbial communities from Yellowstone Lake, YNP, Wyoming, USA - YL17G12_20 | ecosystem: Environmental > Aquatic > Freshwater > Lake > Sediment | place: USA: Wyoming | collected... | reverse complement strand
CGGACATATTTATGGCTATCGAACGCCTGGCGCCCGGGGTCGTGGAACGGCTGCCCGTCCGGGAGCCCCTGCAGACGGGCATCAAGGCTATCGACGCCATGATCCCCATCGGCCGCGGCCAGCGCGAACTCATCATCGGCGACCGCCAGACGGGGAAGACGATCATCGCCACCGACACCATCCTCAACCAGAAGGACTCCGGGGTCATTTGTATCTATGTCGCCATCGGCCAGAAGAACTCCACGGTCGCCCAGATCATCAAGACCCTGGAGGACCGTGGCGCCATGGAATATTCCATCGTGGTTTCGTCCACGGCCAGCGACCCGTCGCCGCTCCAGTATCTCGCGCCTTACGCCGGCTGCGCCATGGGCGAGTTCTTCCGGGACAATGGGCGGCATGCCCTGGTCATTTATGACGACCTCTCCAAGCACGCCGCGGCGTACCGCGAGATCTCGCTCCTCCTGCGCCGCCCGCCGGGCCGCGAGGCCTATCCCGGGGACGTCTTTTTCCTCCACTCCCGGCTCCTGGAGCGCGCGGCCAAGCTCAATGACGAGCTCGGCGGAGGCACCCTCACCGCCCTGCCCATCATTGAGACCCAGGCCGGCGATGTCTCGGGCTACATCCCGACGAACGTCATCTCGATCACGGACGGCCAGATCTACCTGGAACCGGAGCTCTTCAACGTCGGCGTCCGGCCGGCCATCAACGTCGGCATCTCCGTCTCCCGCGTCGGCGGCAACGCCCAGATCAAGGCCATGAGGCAGGTGGCCGGCAAGCTCAAGCTGGACCTGACCCAGTACCGGGAGCTCCAGACGTTCGCCCAGTTCGGGACCGAGCTCGACAAGACGAGCCAGGCCCAGCTCGACAGGGGGGAGCGCCTGACCGAGCTCCTCAAGCAGGACCAGTATTCGCCGTTCCCGGTGGAGAAGCAGGTCCTCATCATCTATGCCGGGAACAGGGGGTTTCTGGACGAGTTCCGCCTTGACCGGGTCAAGGCCTACGAGAAGAAGCTCTTCGCGTTCGTCGAGACGAACCATCCGGACATCCTGGTCAGGATCGCCGAGAAGAAGCAGATCGATTCGTCCCTGGACGAGGACATCGGTGCGGCCCTCGCCGAGTTCAACGCGGAGTTCAAGAAGGAAGCTGACTGACAATGCCGACGCTCATCGACCTCCGGAGGCGCATCCGCAGCGTCCGGAACAGCCGGCAGATCACCCAGGCGATGAAGACCGTATCCATGGCCAAATACAAGAAGGCCCAACGCCTGGTCCTCGAAGCGAGGCCATACTGGCATATCTTTCCCGAGATCGCGGCCCGCGTCGCTTCCTGGGCCGGCGAGGACGCCCATCCTCTGCTCATCAAACGGCGGGAAAAGAAGATCGAGGCCGTGATCATCACTTCCGACAAAGGGCTGGCCGGGGCCTTCAACGCGAACCTCCTCGTTCGGGCGCAGGCCTTCATCCGGGAGAGGTCGGGGGCCTCCAACGTCGGGCTCGTCCTCATGGGCAAGAAGGCCGTGAACTTCTTCAAGAGGTCCGGTCTGAGGGTGGACAGGTCCTTCACGAAAAAGGTCGACAAGCTCAGCCGGGAGGAGGTCAAGGACCTGTCGGAGTTCCTGATGAGGCTTTACGTCCTCAACAGGACGGATGGCGTTTACGTCATCTACAACGAGTTCAGGTCCATCCTATCGCCGCGCATCACGGTCGCCCGGCTCCTGCCCGTGGGATTCGAAAAGGCCGCCCCGGGCGCTCCGGACATCCTTCCCGACTGGGAGCCGGAGGTCCGTGTTCTTATCGATTCGGTCCTGCCCCTTTACGTGGAGAGCCAAATCCATCACGCCCTCTTCGAATCGCAGGCGGCCGAACAGGCCGCCCGGATGATGGCCATGGACAACGCGACCAGGAACGCGGAGCAGCTCATCTCGGACCTCGTCCTGGTTCTCAACAAGATCCGGCAGGCCTCCATCACCAAGGAGCTCCTGGAGATCATGACGGCCGTCGACGCCCTGGCCAAGTAAGCAAGTCAGGATGATGACTGGAGAGTGACATGGAGAACACAAACGCGAAGATCGGAAAGGTCGTCCAGGTCATCGGACCGGTCGTGGACGTCCTGTTCAAGGAGTGCGAGCTGCCGCAGATCTACACGGCCATCCGGATCACCAGCGAAGGCTTCGACCAGCCCACCCCCATCAACATCGTGGTCGAGGTCGAACAGCACCTCGGGGAGAACAAGGTCCGGTGCGTGGCCATGCATCCGACCGACGGCCTGGCCAGGGGGATGAAAGCGGTGAGCCTGGGGACCCCGATCGAGGTGCCGGTGGGCGAGGGGACGCTCGGTCGCATCGTCAACGTCATCGGCGAGCCGGTGGACCACATGGGGCCGGTCGTGACCGAGAAGAAATACCCCATCCATCGCGTTCCGCCGTCGCTCGAAGACCAGAGCACGAAGCTCGAGATGTTCGAGACCGGGATCAAGGTCATCGACCTCATCCAGCCGTTCCTCAAGGGCGGCAAGATCGGGCTCTTCGGCGGAGCGGGCGTCGGCAAGACGGTCATCATCCAGGAGCTCATCCATAACGTGGCCTTGAAACACGGCGGCGTCTCGGTCTTTGCCGGCGTCGGCGAGCGGACGCGCGAAGGCAACGACCTCTGGCTCGAAATGAAAGGCTCAGGGGTCCTCGACAAGACCGCCCTGGTCTTCGGCCAGATGACCGAACCGCCGGGCGCGAGGCTCAGGGTCGGGCTGACCGCCCTGTCCATGGCCGAATTCTTCCGCGACGAAAGGGGACAAGACATCCTGCTCTTTATTGACAACATCTTCCGCTTCGTCCAGGCCGGCTCCGAGGTCTCAGCCCTTCTGGGCCGCATGCCCTCGGCCGTCGGCTATCAGCCGAACCTGGCCACCGAGCTGGGCGAGCTCGAGGAGCGCATCACCTCGACCAAGAAGGGGTCGATCACCTCGGTCCAGGCCATTTACGTCCCGGCCGACGACTTCACCGACCCCGCCGCGGCGACGACCTTCTCCCACCTGGACGCCACGACCAACCTGGACCGCGGCCTGACCGCCATGGGCATCTACCCGGCCGTCGACCCCCTAAACTCGTTCTCGCGCATCCTCGATCCCCGGATCGTCGGCGAAGAGCATAACCGGGTTGCCCGGCGGGTCAAGGAGGTCCTCCAGCGATACAAGGACCTCCGGGACATCATCGCCATCATGGGCATCGAGGAGCTGAGCGAGGAGGACAAGCTCGTCGTGGCCCGGGCCCGGAAGATCCAGAGGTTCCTGTCCCAGCCCTTCCACGTGGCCGAGGTCTTCACCGGCCGGCCGGGGGTCTACGTCCCGATCGCGGAGACGATCCGCAGCTTCAAGGAGATCTGCGAAGGGCTCCACGACGACAAGCCCGAACAGGCCTTTTACATGGCCGGGGCGATCGACGATGTCATCAGGCAGGCCGAGGAGCTCCAGTCCCAATGAGCGATCCGATGCCCTCCACCTTCCGCCTCAAGGTCGTCACGCCGCGAAGGCTCCTCTGCGAGGTCGATGCCGAGTCGGCCTCCATCCCGACGCTGGAGGGCTATATCGGCGTCCTGCCGGGACACCGGCCCCTCTTCGCGGCGGTGGGCAAGGGCGTGCTGACCTACCGTGCCGAAGGTTCGGAGGACGGCCACCGGATCGAGGGCGGCTTCGTCCAGGTCCGGCCCGATGAGGTCGTCGTGATGACCGAGGTGAGCGAGGATGAATCCGAGGGGCCTATTGAAGGGCGGGGATGAGACCCTGAACCCCTTCTATCACGGGAGGGTCCGGGTCCTCCAGAAGAGGAAGGGGTATAGGTTCTCGGTGGACGCCCCCCTCCTGGCGGACTTCATAAGGACCGAGGCCTCCGACGAGATCCTCGAACTGGGGGCGGGGAGCGGGGTCATCTCCCTCCTTTTGAGCATCAAGCCTTTCCGGCACATCACGGCCGTGGAGGTCCAGGCGGACCTCGCCGACCTAGCCCGGAGGAACGTCGCCTTGAACGGGCTCGAGGACAGGATCCGGATCGTCGAGGCCGACCTCCGGACCTTCGATCCCGGCCGGACGTTCGATGTCGTTTTTTCCAACCCGCCCTACATCCGGGGGCGCGGGGGGCAGATCAGCCGGTCGGAGGAGAAGAGCGTCGCGAAACATGAGATAAAATGCGACATCCATGATATAATGCGCAAGACTCGGACGTTCCTCAAAGAAGACGGACGGGCCTATTTCATCTACCCGGAAAAACGAAGAAAGGACCTCATCGACGCCGTGAACATGCATGACCTGAAACTCAAGACCGTCCGGCCCGTTCGTCCGCGCGAAGACGAGGCGGCCAATCTCTTCCTGGCGGAGTGCGACCGCGTTTCTCCCAGGACGCGGGTCCTTCCGCCTTTCATCCTCTACGGCGGGGACGGGAAGTACACCGCCGAGGCCGAAAAGGTCTTCTCCGGGAGGACGGCGCCATGAACCTGATCCGGAACCTCAAGGGCGTGTGGAAATACCGGTTCCTCATCCAGAACCTGGTCATCCGAGAACTCAAGGCCCGTTATCGGGGCACCGTCCTCGGTTTTCTCTGGTCCTTCTTCAACCCCCTCCTGCTGATGACGGTCTATACGGTCGTTTTCGGCTTCATCATCCAACCCCGAGACCCGGCCTTCCAGGGCTCGCCTTGGATCTATGCCCTGTTCCTGTTCTGCGGCATCCTGCCCTGGACCTGGTTCTCCTCCACGTCCCTGGAGTCTGCCAACGTCCTGATGATCAACGGCAACCTGATCAAGAAGATCCTCTTCCCGGCTGAGATCCTGCCTGTGGTCACGGTGACGAGCAACCTCATCAACTTCCTCTTCGCGCTGCCCATCCTCCTCATCTTCATCCCGATTATGGGAAAGCCGTTCACGCTCTGGATGCTCTTCCTGCCCGTCGTCATCCTGGTCCAGTACGTCTTCAGCCTGGGGTTCGGCCTGCTCATCTCGGCGCTCACCGTCCACTTCCGCGACATCAAGGACATCCTGGCCAACTTTCTGACCTTCTGGTTCTTCGCGACTCCCATCATCTATCCCCTTTCCTTCGGCAGTATCGAGAGATCGCACTTCCTTAGGATCCTTCTCAACCTCAATCCCATGACCCACATCATCCGCGGCTACCAGAGCTGCCTGTTCTACGGGGAGCTCATCCACTGGAAGAAGCTCGGCATCACCCTCCTCGCCGGGCTGCTGTTCTTCGTGATCGGCTACTACGTCTTCGACAGGCTGCGCGACTCGTTCCCGGAGGAGGTCTAAGTGTACGCCATCGAGGTCGACAACGTCTCCCGCATCTACCAGAAATATTCCGCCCGGCACCGCTTCCAGACATTCAAGAGCGCCCTGGTCAAGGGCGACCTGATCAGGTCCATCAAGGCGGACGAGCTGGTGACCGCCCTCGACGGCGTCAGTTTCAACGTCGAAAAGGGCCGGACCCTCGGGATCATCGGAGAGAACGGCTCGGGCAAGAGCACGATGCTCAAGATCGTGGCCGGGATCACCAAGCCGACCTCCGGCCGGATCACGACGTCGGGCAAGATCTCGGCCCTCATCGAGCTGGGCGCCGGGTTCCACCCCGAGATCACCGGCCGGGAGAACGTCTTCATCAACGGCATCATGCTCGGCCTGACCAAGAGGGAGATCAGCGAGAAGTTCGACGAGATCGTCAGTTTCGCCGAGCTCGAGGACTTCATCGACGCTCCCGTCAAGACCTACAGCTCGGGGATGTACATGCGGCTCGGCTTCTCCGTGGCCATCAACGTCAACCCGGACATCCTCCTCATCGACGAGGTCCTGGCCGTGGGCGATGCCTCGTTCATCCCCAAGTGCCTGGACCGGATCGACGATTTCCGGCGCCGGAAGAAGACCATCCTCTTCGTCAGCCACGGCCTGGCCACGGTGGAGAAGATCTGCGACAAGGTCGTGTTCCTCAAGAACGGGCGGATCGCGGCGATCGGTGAGCCGAAGCGGGTCGTCAACGCCTATCTTCAGGACATCGCCGAGAAGCAGGAGAAGGCCTTCGTGAAAAAGAAGGGCGAGAGGACGCCTGCCCGGGACATGGGGGACGAGCGGCGGGAGGACCGTTGGGGGAAGCGCGAGATCGAGATCAGGAAGGTGACCCTCCGGAACCTCCAGGGCTTGGAAAAACACGTCTTCTCGCCGGAAGAGGGCCTGGCCGTCGAGATGGACGTCGTTTCGTCCGCGGCGATCAAGGATTTCGTCTTCGGGATAGGCGTCTACGACTCCAGGGGCGTTTCCTGTTACGGGACGAACACCAACATCGAGGAGTTCAAGCCGCTCGTGATCCAGGGCGAGGGCAAGGTTGTCTGCCGGATCGAAAAGCTCAACCTGATCAACGGGACCTACTACCTCGACGTCGCCGTCCACAAAATAGACGGGTATCCCTACGACTACCATCGGAGCCTGTATTCGTTCCTCGTCTCTTCGACCCTGAATGACGTGGGCATTGCCCGCCTGCCGCATGCCTGGAGCTTCTCGCCGGCGATCGAGATCAAGAAATGAAACATGAACAAGATCAGGAGCCTCGGAGAGCTGGCCCTCGTTCGCAGGAAGCTCCGGCGCGAAGGGAAAACGGTTGTTTTCACCAACGGCTGTTTCGACCTTCTTCACGGGGGCCACATCAGGTTATTCCGGGAAGCTAAAAGACGGGGGGATGTCCTCGTCGTCGCTTTGAACACGGACGCTTCCGTCCGGAGGCTCAAGGGACCGTCGCGTCCCATATTTCCTTTGAAGGAGCGGCTCGAGGTCCTGTCGGCCGTAGCCGACATCGATTATCTCACCTGGTTCGCCGAGAATACGCCGCGGAAAATTATCGCCGCGCTCCTCCCCGACGTCCTGATCAAGGGGGGAGATTGGACGCCGGACGAGGTCGTCGGAAAGGCCGAGATCGAGGCCGCAGGCGGCCGGGTCGTCATCGTGCCCTATTTCAAGGGCCACTCCAGCACATCCATCATCGACAGGATCATTCAAGATAGTAGCCGATCGAGCAGAAGCTGACCCAGTGCCGCAGGGAGAACGGCGCGGTCGTCCCCATCCCGAGTTTCGTCAATGGCAGGGCGCCTTCGCTGTAGGTATCGGAGTAACGGAAGAGCGTTCCGTTGAGCTTCCTGCCTGTGCTTGCGGCGATGATCTTCCGGGTCGCGAGGAGCCCGAAGGGGACCGAATACTTGCCGCACCAGTAAGTGTTCCGATAGTCGAGATAGGTCTTGCCCCACAGCTCCTTCGTCAGGCCTTCGATCTTGGCGTCGTCCATCGTTCCCGTGAGATGGTCCGCGATGAGGCGCCTGTCGAGGTCGAGGGCCGTCTGCCAGGCCTTTTGCCCTTCGCCGAACGGGGAATTGTTAAAGTCCTGGCCGTAGTGATTGCCGTCGGATGAGATCAGAAAAGCGATGTCCTTCCCGGCGGCGAGCCTGTTCTCTTTCATATAGGCGGCGATGACGGCGGCCACGTTCGTCGAGACCTCCTCCATGCGCGCAAAGGGCATCGGGGCGACCATGATCGGCGTGATCCTCACGTCGGGGTTGAAGTATTGCAGGAAGGGGAGGAGGGCCTCGATCGAATGCTCGAGCTCGTGGGCCTTGTTGCTGACCATGAACTGACCCCTGTCGAGACGAGCCTTGAGGTATTCCCTGAGCCCGGAAATCCCGATGGGCCCGGCCGGTCCCGGCCAGAGCTTGAATGCGTCGAGGATCAGGATGCCCTGCGGATCGCCGATCTCTTTGCGGACGGCGCCGTGGGTGACGCCGAAGATGACCACCTCTTTCGCCCTCAAGATCTTGAAGAGGGGATAGGTGATCCGGCCCGCATAAAGATAATCATCGTGGGGGGAGACCGCCGCGACCAGTCCGTCGGTCCGGAAAGTCTCTTTTTCCCGGGCTTCAAGATAGTCCACGAGCGTCTTCATGCTCGCCGCGTTCCAGCAGAAGCCGACGTCGTCCTTGACGGGACGGACTTCCTGGGCGGCCAGGGGCATCAACGTAATCGTGATGATCAGGGAAATAAACAATGTCCTCATGGCATATCCTCCGGCGGGGGCGTCGGCCCTAGGCGCGCGTCCCCAAACTATAAGAACAAGACGCAGGCCAGGCCTAGGGCAACCAGATAGTACCCGAAATAATGGAGCCTGCCCTGCTCAATGATCCGCAAGAGCAGTTTCAGAGCCATGATGCCGACGGCTGTGCTCAACCCGAACGCGACAGCGAGAAGCCCCGGGGATATGGATGCGCCGGAGACGTCCTTGAGCTCCAGCAGAGCGGCCCCGACGATGATCGGGAGCCCCAGAAGGAAGGAGAACCGTCCCGCTTCCTTCCTGTCCATTCCGAGCAGAAGGGCCGTGCTGATCGTCGTCCCCGAGCGTGAGACCCCCGGCAGGATGGCCAGGGCTTGGGCAAGGCCGATCACGAGGGCTTTCGGCCGGTTGAGAGCAACGGGAGGCTTTTTCCGAAGTCCTGAAGCGAAGAGGAAGGCCGCGGTGACGAAGAACAGGGCGCCGGCCGCCCGGGCATTCAGGAACATCCTCTCGAAGAACGCCTTGAAGACGACCCCCGCGATCCCCGCGGGGACGGAGGCGATGAGGATGAAGCCGATGTATCGGAGAGAAGGCTTCCTTCGCGCCCGGTCCTTGGAAAGGACGCCCTCGATGAGTTCCCGGATGTCTTTTCTGTAGATGACGCAAATCGCCGCGGCCGTCCCGAGGTGGAGGACGGCGTCGAGGAGAACGTTGTCAATATCCCAGTGCAGCCATCGCTGAGCGAGGACCAGGTGGCCTGACGAAGACACCGGCAGGAACTCCGTCGTCCCCTGGATCAGGGCCAGAATGGAGATGATGAGATAATCCATGGCCTGCCTGAGTCCCGATGATAGACCTTGCAGCCTGGAGAATCAAGGACGGAAGGAGTATTCGTTCATATAAAGCTAAGCCGAGTTCAGGGAGGGGCCGAATGTCTCTCTTCGAGTCTCGCAAGATCCTCACTTTGGGAACGGATCTGCTGATGTTGGCCGGCCTGGGCGCATTCGCCCAGACCGATCAGGCTGAGGCCAGGGCCAAGGTCAAGGAAAAAACGGAAAAGCTGGGCCTCCTCGAGGCCCAGATCGGGGAGCTGCGTCGTGTCGAACGAGAGCTCCAGAGCGGGGAAACCCTGGCCATCGTGACCGGTCAAGGCGTCACTTACCAGTCAAGAGACAAGCTGATGGATGATCTCAGGTCTTTTGTCATCATGCTCACCGCCGCCGAATGGAAGGTCAAGGGAGATTAACGGGTTCTCGCGAAGCTGGCGGATGCCGACTTCATCAAGCGCATGGCGGCGGCCATGATGGCCAAGTTCGAGGCCGAATCGGACGTGTGGCTCCGGAATATCTCCGCATCGCGCGCTGCGGTCGAGAAGGAGATACGGCTCCTCCGTGACGAGCTGGAGGAGTTGGGCGCTCCCGTCGGCACGGCGCCGGCCGACATCGTAACCGTGGCGGACAAGAAGGCCCTCAAAGACAGGGCGGGGGAGTACGCCGGGGATTCGAAGTGGCACCCGGATGATTTTGTCCGCGTGGCCGCGGCCATCGACTCCGCCAAGACACACCGCGACCTCGAGCTCGCGGAGAAATACATGAACGACTACGAGAGCTGCCACCAGGCGTATTGGTCCAAGGTGGACCAGCTCAACGCGGACCGGGCCGCCGGCAAATTCCCCTTGCCGGGAAATTATATCTATGCAAGAGACCAGGTGACCAAGGTCTTGCGGCAATGCCTGGCCGCCGCGGACCAAAGCTTCAAAGAAGGCCGTCTGAATCAATAGGGCGAGACCGAGGGGAGGGTTTCTGCCCGGCGGGGTGAAAAACCTTGCCAATCGCCCGGCTTCCTGATATTATTAATAATTATATCAGGAGGGATGATGGAAGAAGAAATCGGGCACATCACCCATTATTTCCCCAGGATCAGCGTCGCTGTGATCGAGGTCACGGCCGGAAGCCTGAAGGTCGGGGAGACCATCCGCATCAAAGGGCACACCAGCGATTTTACGCAACCGGTCGAGTCCCTGCAGCAGGAGCATCTGTCGATCCCCGAAGTGAAGAAGGGCGGTTCGGCCGGGATGAAGGTGAAGGAACACGTCCGGGAAGGGGACCGGGTCTACAAAGTCAAAGAAGGCGCTTGAGCCCGCGCCCATTTCCTCGCGGCGCTCCGGTACCGACGGCGTGCGGGCGATCGGCTGGTTCGGCAACGACTGGAGTTTCGACAACGGGGATATCGTTTGGAACGACGGCCGGCGGGGACCTCCGCTTATAAGCCGGCCGTCTTGAACCCGGCCTTTTCCTTCAGCTTGGTTATGTACGTCGAGAAGGTATCGACCTGCCTGCTCTTTTTGAGGCTGGCCTCGATCTCGGCCCTGACTTCATTGAGGGGCCGGGTTTCTTTCTTCCGATCGACGACCTGGAGGATATGGTAGCCGTAGGTCGTCTCGACGATGCCGCTGATCTGGCCCACGGGGACCGAAAAGGCCGCGTCCTCGAACGGCTTGACCATGGCCCCGCGGGCAAAGTCTTGGTAGAGCCCTCCGTTGTCCTTGGAACCCGGGTCTTCGGAGAACTGCTTGGCCAGGGCGGCAAAGTCCTCGCCGGCCTTGGCTTTGGCCAGGATGTCTTCGATCTTCTTTCGGGTCTCCGTTTTTTCCTGTTCGTTCTTGCCCTGGGTAAAGAGCAGGATATGCCTGACGGAAGCGGTCTTGTCCTCTCCGTAGGCCTTCTCGACGTCCTCCGGCTTGATCTGGGTCTCCTTCGCAAGGGTTGCTTCGAGGAAGCTGTTGATGAGCCATTGCTCTTCAAGGCTCTTTTTCACGTGGTCGATGGAGATGCCGTTCGTCTTCAGGGCATTGAGGAACCCCTGTTCGCCGCCGGCCCGGTCGTATTCGGCCTTGAGGGCCTTGTCGAGATCCCCGGGGGGGACGACAGCCTTGGCCTTGAGGGCCTCGCCCAGGAGGAGCCTCTTCTCCCCGAGCTGGACCGCGCTCCGTTCGACGATGCTCTTCAGCTGCCCCGCATCCATGTCCTTAAGCTGGGCCGTGCGGCTCCCGACGTTGTCCTGGATCGTTTGAATGACCTCGGCGGTCGTGATCTCGAAGTTTTTGGCCCGGACGAGGACATTGTTGGCGGCTGGGTCCAAAGACGGGACCTTAACGCTCAAGTCCTTGGCCAGCTGGTAGGCCGGCGTGCCCTCCTTGAGGGTAACGTTCTCGGCCTTCCGGGTGCACCCGACGGCCAGGACCGCCAGGACCGACGATAGGACCATTAATTTCTTCATTATTTTCTCCAAAAGACTAGAAACGACAATGGGATAGTATATCACATCCTACTTTCCGGTCTTGATGGTTTCTCGATAGACGATGCCGCGCTCCTTCAGGCCGGCCAGCATGAACCGGACGCATTCAGGGACCTGGCCGATGAACTCCGGCACGGAGATCCCTTTGCGCGCGTAAAGGCCCCGGGCGATCATCCGGGCGGCCACCGTGGCCGTGTATCCCGTGGTCCGCGCCATGGAATGGATGCCGGTCGCTTCGTCGTAGCGGTCGAAGAGGTCGTAGGTGTAGGTCACGGCCTTGCCCCTCTTCTTGCCTTCGACGATGATCTTCATGACGGTGATGTCGATCTCTCCCTCGTGGAGCTTCCATTTCGGGAAGAGGAGCTTGGCCGTGAAGTCGACGGGCTTGATCCGGACGCCCTTGATCTCGATCTCCTGGCCGTCGAAGAAGCCCGTCTCCCGGAGGACGGCCATTTTCTCGATATGGCCGGGATAGCGGAGAGTTTTTTCCTTCATGTTGGGGACGTCGAGGGTCCTGGCCAGGGTGCGGAGGCCGTCGGTGTTGAAGGCCTCGAGGGTCCCGACGACGGGGAAATTCATGCGCTCCGGGTCGGAGAGGGCGGGGCGAATGACCAATCGCCCGTTCTCGATGTAGCGGGCCGGCCGGACGTATTCTTCGATGACGTCCGCCGGGGAAAAGACGGCCTTGTATTCATAGGGCCACTCGCGGTATTCGGGCAGGCCGCCGACGTAGATGACGATGTTCGTGGCCTCGTCCAGCTTCTGCCGGGCATGGGCGGCGAGGAGGTTGCTCATGCCGGGAGCGACGCCGCAGTCCACGACGGCGGTGACGCCGCTCTTCCGGGCCAGCTTGTCCAGCTCGAACGCGTCCTCGGGGAAAAAGGCGATGTCGACGACGGTCTTGCCGGCTTCGAGGACGGCTTGGAGCGTTTTGAACCCCATGAAGCCGGGGACGGCGCTGAGGACCATGTCCTGCCTCTGGACGATCCTCTTCACGGTCTTCGTGTCCGACAGGTCCTCCTGGATGGCCGTGACCCCTTTGACCTTTTTCAGCCTGGCCAGCGCCTGGACGTTGACGTCGACAACGGTGACCTTGAAATCCTTGTCCTTGGCCAGGTCGAGGGCCATCGGCCCGCCCACAAGGCCTGAGCCTAATATGACGATCTTTTTCATGATGCCTCCTTGGGAATGGGTTTCTTGGGGAAAGAACTCGACGAAGAGTTGCGGCGGCGGGATCAGAGCCCGCTGAAAAGGTTGACGTAGCCGATGAGATGAGGACGGATGCCCATCGAGCCGGGCGGACAGAAGAACCTTGCTCTTAACACGGGAACATTGTATGGGAGGCGGCGCGCGCTGTCAAATATAAGAGAAAAGAGCTAGAAAAGACGCGACCTGAAGGCTGCGTCTACTTGTGGAACGCTTCTTTGATCTCTTGGATCCCCACTCCCAGCGCCTGCCTGGCGATCGTGTCGAGCGACTTTTCATCTCCCTGGAAATGCATCGTCGTGTGGACGTGGCGTATCG
>Ga0315291_10008154_pt1 | contig 12887 bp, 12 predicted proteins | sample YL17G12_20_MG_FD_203070 | JGI IMG/M metagenome (GOLD analysis project Ga0315291, IMG submission 203070) | Sediment microbial communities from Yellowstone Lake, YNP, Wyoming, USA - YL17G12_20 | ecosystem: Environmental > Aquatic > Freshwater > Lake > Sediment | place: USA: Wyoming | collected... | reverse complement strand
CTATGAACATTGCAGACAGGATTGCCCTAATGCGAAAAGGACGTATCCTTCAAATTGCTACGCCTATGCAACTCTATTACGCACCGAATTCAATTTTCACGTGCAATTTTCTTTCCAATTCAAATTTTTTGGAAGGAATTGTAGAAAAAAAGGAAGAAAAACGATCAACCGTTCGTTTGAGGGGGTTCGGTCCCAAAATAGTCATACCAACGGATAAATGGGAGAGACGAAAACGGCTGGTGCTTACAATTCGGCGGAATGAAATCTCTTTTAGTTATGCTAAATCATCGGAAATAAATATCTTAAATGCAGAAATTATTGATGAACATTTTCTCGGGGCTAGAACAATTTTTCAGTTGCGATTAGAAAATGGGGATCGAATGGAAGCTGAAATTTTAACGAAGGATATTCCAATGCATCTCGGTCATGTAATAACCATCTCTTTTAATATTAAGGATATTATGAGTTTTGAATATCCGGAGGATTTGGATTATGAACTAGCTTTGGAGTAAAGGAGAATGGATTCAAATAAAAAGATCTTGGTTGAATTGAGGAATATTTCAAAAAAGTTCGAGACTGCTCCATTATTACAAAATATTTCACTAGAAATTCCCCATAATTCATATTTTTGCATCTGTGGTCCCACAGGCTCTGGAAAAAGCACGCTCCTAAGGATTATTGCAGGGCTGGAAAAGCCGGATCAAGGAGAGATTTACATCGGGGGTAAGCTTATGAATAATATCTTGCCTGAGGATCGGGGTATTGGAATGTTATTTGAGCATATGACATATGCGCTCTTTCCGCATCTCTCAATCTATGAAAATTTGATTTATGGGCAAAGAGTGCGTGGGGTTGCTTCCGAAGAAAGTGAAAAAACTGCTGATGAAATGCTTCGGCTACTTATGCTTGCAGATAGGGCAAAGGATTTTCCTCGGGTTATGAGCGGGGGAATGAAGCAACGCGTCGCACTTGGACGTGCGTTAATGACGGGAGCAGAATTGATCCTATTAGATGAACCTTTGGGTGCATTGGATGCAAAAATACGACTTAATCTCAGAAAGGAGCTGGTTTCGATGGTTAAAGCCTTGGGATATTTAACAGTGATCCATGTGACCCAAGATATTGAAGAAGCATTAATGGTTTCCGATTACATTGTTGCTATATTCTCCGGAAAGATTCTTCAAATTGGGACCCCTGAAGAAATATATAATCATCCCAATTCTATTGAAGTTTGTAGCTTTTTCTCAACCTCCAATTTTTTTGAGGGAAGTATAAGTGGTATTGAAGAACCAAATGCACTCATTGATTTGCATGGAATCACGATCCAGATCAAGAATCGCGCATTTTCCAAAGGTGATCAGGTTGTTGTTGCAATTCGAGCCACAGATCTTTCAATTCAAAAAGAAAAGACGTCGGATTTAAATCAATTACAAGGAAAGGTGCTTCGGTACCAATTTAATCAAGGAGTTATGCGATATGAGATAGAACTCGAAAATAAGAACGTTATAGTGGTCAATCAACGCTATGATGAAAATATTTCATTTAAAGAGAATGAAAAAGTCACAATAACCCTCTATCCAACAAATATTATCGTATTCCCGCATCCAGGGGAATCTCTTGAAGAAAAGATAATTAAATAGTTCTCAGTTTAATCTGATTTAGAAGAATTGGGGTCTCCTTTTGAGATTTCAGCCACAATGTCACATCCTTTTTCGTTAAAGATAGCTGAGACATTTATATTCCCAATTCGGCCATAGGTTTGAAAGGTAGGTATACAATTGAACTCGCAAAAGGCAGTGACGGAAATTTGATCCTGCACCTTGAATTTCTTTATTCCTTGCTTGAAAAGACGTTTGCTCGAACATTTATCGATATGGATGATAGTTTTTTTTGGTTCATAGTCTATTCCTGTGATGCATTTTATTGGAATCATATATTGACCCTGTTTTATCAATTGATTAATAAACATATCAAAAAATTTCTTGGAACTCAGCGTCTGAATAAGTTTTGAGGCCATTTTTATTCCTGTACCTATTTTATTTTGAAAATTCATTTCATTTTTGGTGGCATAATACTTCTCAATTGCATCCTTTCCGTAGTTATCTTCCAGAAATTTCATGAGAATCACCTGATTTTCAATCAAATTCTCCAAAGTAACTTGATATTTTTGGGCATCACCCCATTCTTCTTTTTCCATGCTTTTTAGGCCTCGATTTTTCATGTTTCTTAATCTACTTTAAGAAAAGAAAATGGATATAAATCTTATATATCGACATAGATTGAATTTTAAATTTTACTTTCAATTTTCTCGATTGCCCCGTCTTTAAGATAGATAATTTTGTTGGTCATGTTAGCAATTAACGGATTATGAGTTACAATTATAAAAGTTTTTGATTTTTGTTCTTGATTTAATTTCTTGAGGAATTGAATAATTTCTATACCTGTTTCTGTATCTAAATCACCCGTTGGTTCATCACCCAGAATGATACTTGGATTATTTGCTAAGGATCGAGCAATTGCAACCCGTTGGCGTTCGCCACCCGATAATTCTTCAGGACGATGATGTAATCTTTTCTCTAGTCCTAAAATTCTAAGAAGATATTTTGCATGGCGTTCACGATTTTTTCGGGGGATTTTTGCAGCTATCATAGGCAATTCCACGTTTTCTAAGGCATTGAGAACGGGAATGAGGTTATAGAATTGAAAAATAAACCCTATCTTATGGCGCCGAATGTTGGTCAATTGGGCATCATTCATCTTCGATATATCATTTCCTCCAATGAGAACAGATCCCTCGGAAGGCGTATCGAGTGCGCCTATAAGGTTTAAAAGCGTAGTTTTTCCTGATCCAGATGGTCCCATAATAGATAAAAATTCTCCTGCTTCAATTTGTAAGGTAATATTTTTGATGGCGGTAACCGTCAATTTCCCTAATTGATAAGTACGCGTGACATGCATTAATTCTACAGCGTAATTATGTGCTTTCATGTTTTATCTACCTCTTAACCGAATCATATCAATAATATTCATTTTATTTGCGTTATAAGCAGGAATTCCGGAAGATAGTAAGGCGACTACCAATAGAATGGTCCAGTAGATACCCAAAGTTGTCCAAGGGATGGTAAAAATGACCGCCATCCATTCAATGAACGGAAAATTATAAATTAATAAATAACCAATTACTATTCCAGTAATGGATCCAAAGAAAATTCCTGTAATACTAATAGTTATAGTTTCCCCGAAAAACATTTGGAGAATTTGTCTTTTACTGATACCAATGGCACGAAGGATTCCTATTTCAGACCTTCGCTGGCGAATACTAATATTCATAGTGATTGCCAACCCCAGTAGAGAAACTATTAAGGCGATGAAAAGGATTTGGGTTAAAATAACATAGATGGTATTAATAATTCCGCTATATTGTTCCACTGGCTTTCGAATTGATTCAATATCCCATTCATAAACTGTTCGATATTGCCCCAAAATTACAGTAAATTGGCTTCGGACCAGCCCATCATTTGCGAGGCTATCTAATCCCACTACCCACCCAACTAGGTTTGGATAAGAGGTCATATTATAACCAGTGAGTTTAAAGAAGGTCGACCATGAGAGAATGGCAATATAATGCGGAGGGGAGTATTCATAGTATGTATAATAAACGCCTGGCATTCTACCACATAATCCTACTATCTGCAATTTTGTGGTTTTAAATTCAGCAGAAGAAGCATTGATAGAATCACCTACCGTTTTATTGAGAGCATCTGCTAATTTATAAAACAGTATTGTACTATTCTCTTGATCGAGCTTATGAATAAAGTCATCTACGGATAAGCCGGTGGGATTTAAGGCTTGTAGCAATGTGGGTTCTTTGTGCAATTTTGCATAATCCGTCGTATTGATAATTATAAAATCAACGTAATAATCGGATGAATACTCGTCAATAATACAATTTGAAGATACGAAGCGGAGGGGAACTAATAATTCCACATGGTTTACCCCTTTTAAATTAGCTGTATATCTTAATGGTGCATAATCTGATCCCCATCCTATCCGCATGTCGCCTCCTACAGAAAGCTTCGCTCCAGGCAAAATCCCTGCACTTATCGATGACAGGAAGGTCGATATCATAATTAAAAAAGCTAATCCGAGAGCTACCATCGCAAAAGTATTTTGAGTTCGCCTGGGATACCGAAGGATATTTCGAGTCATAGTAGCTCGTAAAAAGCCTAGGAGTGGCTTAAATAAATACGAAAGTCCAGTTATGATATAGGGTAAAATCTGGCACCCTAAACATACCATTCCTATCGTAAAAAACAAACCACCTATGAGAACTTCTCCGATTTGCATGAACTCAGAAAAATTCATTGTTACAAAAAATAAAGCCTGAAATCCAATGAATAGTTCTAAAATACCAAAAGCTGTTAATATGACTCCAAAATATAGAAATTGAATTTTATGGAGAGAGGGTATTAATAAAAAGAGACCTACCGCAATAATAAATGCGCCTAAGGTAAAAAATAGAAAACTGCCAGTGAAAAAAGAAATATAACTCTTAAAATAGTTTGTACATAGAAATATACCACTAATATTACATAAAATGCCGATTAAAAATATAATAATTCTTCGCGCCGTCAAAATTCAAGTTTCCTCCATCTGTTGCGGATTCAGGGCTTTTATTACTTTTACATTTGCGGCGGACATTGCTGGGATCATCCCAAAAAGCATACTCACACCTATTCCAATACCCATTGAGAGAATTAAGGAAAATGAAGTGATATTGATATAAATTTCAAAGTCTGATTTAAAAAAAGAGAATAGATCCATATTCATTGTTAAGGAGATCATTTTAAGGGGTCCCAAAAATAGTAGAGATATTAAAAGGCCCAATAATAATCCTAAAAGTGCACCTATAATAGATAGAATAGAGATTTGAGTCAAATAAATCCGGAATATCCCTGTTTTTGAAACTCCAATGGCTCTCATTATTCCAATCTCTTCCATCTGTTCTTCTTTTGCCACCTCAATCAAATTTTTTATTAGAATTCCGCATACTAATAAAGAAATGGCAGAAAAAAGTGCGAGGATTGCCGAAAATAGGGTAAACATACCACTTATTTGATCTTGAAAGAAATATTTGATATTGAATCCATAAAATTTTGCTGAATTAATTTCAGGATCTAAACTAGAATTAAACGCGGCAAGAATTGTTTGAATCTTAGAATCTATAGACTGAATATTTTTGGCATGTATAAGAAGAAGATTAACATAATTGGGGTAGAGATTAAAAATATATTTTTGTGCTACGCTAATATCTATGTAAACTGCATATTCTGGAGGGCGCAACTGCCACATTTCAGTAATTGGCGGGTAAAAAAATGCAAATGATTTCCCCTTATCATTGATAATGCCCGTAATAGTTAAATTAACCCAAGTCGAAGAATCGGTTCCATCTATTCCTGGCCAGGTTTTAGCAGGAAAGATATACAGACTCTGTCCTATAGTTAGATTATAAGATTCTGCTAAAAATCGAGTGATAACGCAAGAATTACTTATAGAAGGTATAGTTAGCAAGGCCTCAAGCGTTTTAAGATTTTGATTGATTGATTGGTTAATTTCAACGGTACCAAATTTTAATTCAAGAGGATTTGATGCGTTTATCCCCACAAATGGCCACCAAAAAGAACGGGCAGTTGGAGTATTTTTGAAAGGAGTTACTATACTATATTGCCGCATTTGATATGTCCATTGATCTTTCATCCCTGTAATATTTTTCATTTCTTGTTTTATATTCTCCAATGGAATGCAGTTAGTATAAGGGTTGTATTTATTCACTATTAAGATGTCTGTGTATCCAAATTGCTTAGTTACTTGATAATTCAATGAGTATTGCACTGATTCTGCTGCAATGGAAGTCCCAAAAAAGATACTAACGCCTAAGAGAATAGCTAACATAGTGAAAATTGTCCGCACTTTCCGTCTTGCTAAATAGCGAAACCCAATCTTGAAATAAGACACTGATTAACCTCATTAAACCGATAACTGTAATTCTATCTCCGGTAGCTACGGAGGAATATAATTATATTGGAAGTGGCACCATATTACTTCGAATAATACAAGCGCTCTGGTAAGAATGCAAAGAAGAAGTCAGAAACCTGATTGTAGCAGATAAAATTTCGAAAGTTAAAATAATTATTCATAGAATATAAAAAGGAAATAATGAGTGAGTTTAAAATTAATGGGTGGGTTTTTGAAACGTTCCCCAGAGCGAGGTGGAGCGATTCCTTTTTTGCTGGGAATAAATCCAATTTCGTATTTTCGATGAATTGTTGTAGTATTGAATCTTTCTTTTAAAAGATAGCGTCATTTATCTGTTTAAGTGATAGAACAATTCATAAGCCAAATAAACTGTTTTTGAAATATTAGATGAGATAAATCTGAACCTCGAGAGATGAAAGCCCGTTTCAAATATCTCATTAAATTGAATATTCAAAAATTCCAATTTTAACCAAAAAGTTCTTGGATCAATTCTTCTTTATCCATTTCAAGATAGCTGGCTATATCAGATAAGATATTATTAAGCATTCCTATTTTCAAAATTTTATGCTTTGGGATAGTAATATGGTATTGTCCTCTTAATGTTGTAGTTAATCGAATATGGCTTCCGGTTTGTCTTGTTACTTCAAAACCATATTTTTTAAGTAATTTTAATAAAATTTCCCCGCTAACATCACGCGGGATTTTCATATAGTTATAACCTCTTCCTTTACAAAATGTAATCTTATAAGTCGTGGCATTTCTTTCTCATTAAAATGACATTTTACTGCATCTCTAATGGCTTCCTTTAACTCAGTTAAATTTTCAGCCTCAGTAAAAATTGATGTTTCTAGAGCTCTCGCTTCATATCCGCCTTCCAACGATTCTTCAACAAGAAATATTAATTCTTTCATTTTACTCATCATGATCTAATGTCTTTCTTTAATAAAAATATTCCTTAATTTTGTTCTGGCGTGGTAGAAAAAATTATTTCTGCGAATAAAAAAAATTGATTAACCTCATTAAACTGATAAATGTAATTCTATCTCCGGTAGCTACGGAGGAATATAATCATATTGGAAGAGGCACCATATTACTTTGAATAATACAAGCGCTCTGGTAAGAATGCAAAGAAGAAGTCGGAAAATAGTGTATAAAAAGGAAATAATGAGTGAGTTTAAAATTAATGGGTGGGTTTTTTGATGCTTTCGCCGGAGCGAGGCGGGGCCACTTCTTTTTTCCCGGGAACAAACCCGAATTTTTCTTGAATATATTTCAAGAAGACTAAATGGAGAAATGCCAAGGGGATTTTCGCAGGGCAATTCTGTGAGCATTTTCCACAACTGATACAGGAATCGCCCATATGACCAAGTCGGGTGAGGCAATAGAGTCCTGGGTCGAGATCATCTTTTTTCTGGATTACAATGCAATCTTTACAGAAGCAGACTGGACAAGACCTGATACACACTCCACACCGTCTGCATTTTTCATACATTTCTACCACCTTTTTGTAGCGTTCCTCGGGGGATAACTCCTTAAAAGCAGTAAGGGCCGCATCGCGTTGCGCCTTCGCATTTGCGATGAATTCTTGCATGAGTGTATCTTTCTTTTCAATAATAGCAGCATCTGCCTTTTCAACCGAAATAGCTTGGGCATCGAGTGTCTTCTTTAAAATATCTTTGCCCTTTTGGCTTTGAGCGGTCAGTATGAAGGTCCCATCCACATTTGCTAATGCCAAATCTGCTCGTTCAGGCATTTTATCAGGGCACATTTGACACGTTTCCCAGCGGTTAAATTTCTTGTTAAGTTCTATAGATGTGGTACTTCCACCGTCTAACCAGAGAGTTACAGACTCTGAGGAGAGTGCTTCCTTCGTCACTTGCTCGGGATCTATTTCCTGCCCTTGATATGTCTTAGGGGCTTCCTGGAAAGGTAGTGTGCCATAACATTCGGTTCCGATGATAAACAGGTTATCGAGATTCACTTGCATGCGTTTTGAGATTTCTTCTAGAGCCCGAATGTCGCAAGGTCTTGCGATTAATGCCACCTTCTTATCTTTTGCGCCATTCATGTTCTTATGCAGGAATTTCGCCGCGGAATTCATCCTAGCGAAATTATAAACCATGTATGCGCTTAGTGGCATGTCTGTCAATTGCTCAGGATCATCAATGGCAACAGGATCTAATTGATAACGAGATTTTTTAGCCTGAAATCCGATGATAGAATCTACAATTTTTTCTTGTAGCATCCATTTGAAGAGATCTCGGATTACATCTCCTGAATCAAATTGATAACTCTCACTCAATATTTTTCCTTCCTATAAAGTTAATTAAACTGCCGAAACCCTTTGCAAGGGTCGTCCCTTCATAGCCAGGTTTCCTATGAAGTTCCTTCTGCTTCGGCAGGAGCTTTTGCTTTCAAGGGATTTGGTCCCAGTTCAGTGATTCTTTTGGTCATTTCTTTGACGATTTCTGCGAATTTCGCACCTTCAGCTGCCGAGCAGAAGAACATTTCCACCCGGTCTCCGCCAACGCCCATCATATCGAGCATTTGTTTGACGTATTTTACGTTTGTTTTTGCCAAGATGTTTCCAGTTTCATATTCGCATTCGCCCTCATATCAGCCGACCACTGCAACTGCATCTGCACCCTTCCGGAGCGCTCTCAAAATGAGATCAGTACTCACACGTCCCGTACAGGGGACTCGAATTGTGCGGAAGCTTGCAGGATATTGGGACCTGATGGTTCCGGCCATATCTGCCGCGCCATACCCTCATTTCCAACATAAGAATGCTGCGATTTTCGGCATAAATGACATATCTCTTATTCCTCCAATGGAGCTAATAGTGCATCGATATACGATTCAAAGGCATTATCACGGAAATATCGAACCGTTATTGACTTGGATTTACAAGTAGCGGCACATGCGCCACATCCACGGCAGGCAATTTCATCGACAATCAATTGACCATTGTCAATTCGTATTGCGTTAAATGGACATGCAGCAATACATTCCCCACAGAGAGAACACCGTTCATTATCGGGGACAGCCCGAATCAGCTCAATCTCAAACTTGCCCGCATGCATCGGGATAGAGGCACTCGAGGCAGCACCACGTCCTTGAGAGACGGATGCATCAATCGCTTTTGGCCCTTGAGCCATCCCAGCTATGTAGATTCCAAAGGTTTTTGTATCAATGGGGTTCAAGCGCGCATGATATTCTTTTAAGTAGCCATCGGCACTTTTTTCAAGCCTCATAACTTGAGCGATTTCATTTGTTCCTTTTGACGCGACAGGCGCTGTTGATAATATAATCAGATCAACTTCGATTTCTTTGATTTCACCAGTCTGACTATTTTCCAAAGTAACAATGAGATTTTTGGTCAGTGGATCTTCCTCGACATTTCCAACCATGCCTTTAATAAAGGAGATTCCGAATTCTCGTGCGCGTCGATAATATTCCTCATAGTCTTTGCCAGGCGCGCGGATATCTATAGCGCTAATGATTGCTTCTGTATCAGGATATTCCGAAATAATTAACTTCGCATTCTTGATCGAAACCAGACAGCAGACTCCAGGACAGAACGCGTTTGCACAGACATCACGGCTCCCAGCGCAATTGATCATTAAGACGCGTTTAGGACGTATTCCATCAGAGGGACGCACGAGGTGTCCTTGAGTGGGACCATTTGGCGCAAGAATCCGCTCTAATTGCAGCTGGTTGAGCACGTTTTCGTAGATGCCATATCCGAACAGGTTCTTCGGTTCATAAATATCCCATCCCGTGGCAATAATAATCGTTCCGACCTTTACTGTATATTCCTTGGGTTGTTGGCTGAAATCAATGCAATGGGGATTACAAACCGAAACACAATAATAGCATTTCACACAGGTATTCATGTCAATGGCATATACGGTGGGAACTGCCTGCGGGAACGGAATATCGATTGCCTTGCGAGGGGAGAATCCCATATCAAACAGATTGGGATAGGAAACAGGACATTTATCTCGGCACATTCCACAATTCGTGCATAAGTCTTCGTCGACATAACGCGGTTTCTGTTTTATTTTTACGACGAAATTTCCAATGTACCCGGTTACTTCCGTGATATCGCAGTAACTCATGATTTGAATGTTTGGATGGCGGCCCGCCTCCAACATCTTCGGTCCCAAGATTCAGATAGCACAGTCATCAGTGGGATAGGTGCGATCCATTTGGGACATCCTTCCACCGATTGACAGTTCTTTCTCCACAAGATATACTTTGAAGCCCTGATTCGCCAGATCCAACGCTGATGATAAGCCTGCAATGCCTCCACCTACTACCAACGCTTCCGGATTGACCGGAACGACTTTAGTTGGGACAGGTTCGAGATACAAGGCACGTTGGACCGCTGCACGAAGCAGATTCTTTGCTTGATGAAGGGCAGCGGCGTGGTCATTCATATGCACAAAAGAGCAGTGTTCTCGAATATTAACGAACTCCAGCATTCGTGGGGGCAACCCAGCTTCTTTTAATACCGCATGAAAAACAGGTTCATGGGTTTTAGGGGTACAAGCAGCAACAATTATTCGGTTCAATTTGAATTTCTGAATTTTTTCTGTAATGAATGCAGCACCAGGTTCCGTGCACATGGATAAGTATTCTTCAGATACGACAACGTGTTCTAATTTCTTACCGTATTCCACCAGTTTCGGGACATCAACAATCCCAGCAATATTTGGACAATTTCAGCAGGCGCGCTGAAATTTTTATCCCTCATCGACATACAAAGATGCCGATTCTGGGTGTTTCGATAGCATCAGCATTTTCCTTTGCCATACATTACACCATTTTTAATCCTTTTTACAACACCTCTTATTTATTTATCGCCCATCAAGATTTCTCTTATTTCTATTCTTCTGATGGGGTCTAAATAATAATTCCAATAAAAACTTATTCTTATAATTTCACATAAACAATCGAAATTCTAATTAAAAATTTTGTTAATCATAATATTCTTTTTCACTTTATCAAAAATGTAAAATTAAAAGAAAAAAAGTATGAACTATTGAGTAAAAAAAAGGAATAATGGTGAATCGATTATCTAGTATTGGTAAAAAAAAGAAAGGTTGGTAGGTTTTGTCTTTAATTATACGCATCGATAGTGCTATCGGCTGATTTATAATACCACGAATAATCAGAATAGTATAGATGATTGACATGGGAATACTGAATTATGGTAGCATAACTATGACCATAGAGATGTATTATATTACAAGTGGAGTTAAATATTGTTATATTACCAGTATTATCAGAACCTTGGGCAGATATAAAACCAATATTCGAATGGTAGAGAGTTATATTTGCATCGTTGGCAGCATAAAGATAGGCGAATCCCGAATTACACGATATTAAAGTAACATTCGCAGAATTTACTGCGCTTAGATCAACTATGTGGCTCGTATTAATCAATAAAAACTGAACATTATTAAATATCGTGTAGCTATATCGGTACTCCTCAATGATGACATCCGGACCTTGGGTGATCTTGGGACCCGACCACGATGTAGCTCCGAAAAAGGTGTCATTATAGCCGTAAATATTGCCTCCCGAAAAACTCAATCTCTGGAAAATCGTTTCAATGTTTGCCTCTTCAAGGTAGATGGTGCCGTTAGTTGAGAGCTGTAAATATGAAAGATTTGAGTTTATAATCGTCGCATTACTTTGATCATACATGGTCATATCGTTTAAAGTAGTATTAGAAAGAGTTACATTTGAATTTTCACGGGTATATATAGCGGAATAGATCGAGTTATTAAGTAAAACCTTGGTTGTTCCAAGGATAGTGAGGAACATCATGTGATAAGCAATATTCGAATCAATAGCAGTTAATTTTGGTTCTTCATAAGTCCCGCTACCTGATGCTATATTATGATTGACAATCCAATCTCCCGAGATGAATCTTGGATTCTCATAAATCGAAGAAATCGTCGTATTAATAAGAGTTAACGAAGCATTATTTGAGAGTTCACAATTTACACCGGTATAATTCTGCAGCCTTATAACAGAATAACCATATATGGTTAGCACAACGCCAGTGCTATAGGACACATTTACTTTTGCGAATTCGTTTGAATTAATAGTTACACCAGACGCATGATTAACCACCAGTTTTGCAGAATTATAGGTATATAACGTACCCCCGAAGATGGCATCTGTTATTGTAACATTAGAATTGCCAGTCATTTCAATACTGCTCCCAGTTGTTATATTGGCCAGCGAGGCGTCCAAATTCCCCTGAATAATCAATACTCCATTAAAGGTGATATTGGTGCCGACACATTCCGAATTGCCGTAGATGTAGAGGTTAGATGTCCAGGTAACATTGTACATCAAAAACGTCCCCCAAACGGTTAAAGTGCCTGAGGTAAAGGAGAAATCGCCATTTTGGAAGGTAACTTTTTGGTATTTTTCCACCGTGAAGTCAGCCGAAAAGACATGATTCCCTGAATAGATTATTTCATGATACATAGTTAAGGTTACACTTTCCATAGGTGAAACCACTCCAAACGAATCATTCATCCACGCATACACGGTAAAAATGCCTCCGCTGCCGAGTGTCCTTTGACAAGGAGCTGTCCAGGTGATATTCATGGAATCGAGCCAGTGGCTGCCGGTCTCGTTATAAATCCGATACCAGAAGGTATCACAATTTAAGTCAGGGCTAGAGAGATCAATGGTAATTTGAGTAGTTTGAGAGAGATAGGTTGTATTCGTAGGAGATACGATGAGTAATATCGGGGGCACCACATCAACGGTAAAACTGACGGTTACAGCAGCTGCGGTATTTCCCGCCGTATCGTTCGCCCAAG
>Ga0315291_10008152_pt1 | contig 12888 bp, 5 predicted proteins | sample YL17G12_20_MG_FD_203070 | JGI IMG/M metagenome (GOLD analysis project Ga0315291, IMG submission 203070) | Sediment microbial communities from Yellowstone Lake, YNP, Wyoming, USA - YL17G12_20 | ecosystem: Environmental > Aquatic > Freshwater > Lake > Sediment | place: USA: Wyoming | collected... | reverse complement strand
ACGGTCGTCAGGATGCGCCGGTGCAAGCAGAGAAAGCGCTCGGTCGCCGCCAAGACCTCGGCTGTGGTACCCATAATATTGTCGATATTACGGATAAACAAAGCATCGGTACCAGGAAACAACGTCAAGGCCGCAGGAAAAAGCTGGGCCAGAGCGCCGTGTCCGGCAGGCACCGGCGACACTTCGCCAGTCGGCTCCCTAAATGGGCGACCGCTGCGCTCGAAGCGTATGGTCGATAGCGCTGGCCCTTGCTCAAGGTAGGCGGTAGGCAACGGCGCAGCTAGGAGGTGGCTGCGGCCGAGCTCTTCTTCAAGGTGGCGAGTGAATGCCTTTTGCATGCCAGGCGGCGTGATGAAAACTTGGCCGGTTAGTCCAGGCAATTTCGCGTTTTCGAGGTGCTTCATCGCCAGAAAGCTGACGCCGTCGCGGACACAGGGCATGAGGGCTTTGGGCAATTGCAAATGTTCGCCGAGGCCCATGAGGTCAACGCCACCCAGCTCTTCTAGTCGAGCTGGCTGTTCAACTAGTTTGGTGAACTGGGCGGGCAGGGGCCAGCTGGAGGCGCCCTCCTTGGCCAGCGCGGCTAAGGCCGCTACCGCGCCGGAGCGGTCGGCTTGCGCCAATGCTTCGCTGAGCGCAAACAATGGCTGTGAGTAGCGGCTGGCGGCACCAGCGGCAAGAGTAAACGCAGCGTATCCCTTTGCCCATGGCTCACCTGGTGCGGTTGCGGGTAGGAACTCGGGTAGGATGCCGCCGTTACCCAGCCGGCAGGTGTCGAGCACCGGAAATGTCGGCCCTTTTTGTTGCCGCAATGCTATGTCCAGCAGATCCGCCTGATAGGCCAAGGTTTCCTGGTTTAGACCTAGGCCTTCGATACTAGTTTTATATGGGTCGAGGCGATTCATCATGGCCTAATCTTGCCACCGGCCCTAGCTCTGGGGCAATACCCAAAGTAATGGCTAGGTCATTAGCGACCCGGCGCAGCCAAATCGAGGGCTCGTTAGCCATTAGACTTTCCAATACACAGGGTAGGTGTTCCTTAGGGTCGAGCTGCGCGAGCCGCATCAGCGCGGCCTTGAGGCCTAGCGGTGTCAGCGGCCTAAGTGTGTGGATGATTTGTATAGTGTCATGCGCGGAGAGATCCATGGCACGAATCATAGTTGCCTGGAATGATGCATTTAGATCGGTGAGTTCGCTCAGCACTGGGGCTTTGTCGCTTAAGGTCTGCATGGCATAAGCATCCGCCGTGAGTTCTTCTGCGAGCGGCAGCGTCCGCCAAATGCTGTGGCCGCGCTCTAGGCTGAGCAAGTGGTGGCGACTAAGCTCCTGGCATAAAATCGCCACGCTACTTTCCTGCAAAAAGCCCCGTTCATCAGGAAAAGAAGCGCGCAGGAGCAAGGCGATTTGGCGGGTATTCATGGTTTTGCGGCTGGCAATTGCGAGCAAGAGCTCGAACAGCCAAGCCACGCCCTGGTCGCGCAAAACGCTCAGCCAGGGGTCCGCAATAGTCGCCAAGAGATAGCGCAGTCGTTCTTGCTGTAGCACCCAAGGGCAGCTGCGTAGCTCTAGGCTTAGAGCGCACACCACCTCGGTGATCTGGGCATCTAGCTCCCCAATAAACTGGCGCTTTGGGGCGCCCTCATTTAAGTCATCGTCCGATTGCCCTGCTCCAGTTGTGAGAAGCAGGAGAGCAGCCTTGATTCTGGTCAGCAAGCCCTGGCCGAGGCCTAGGTCGAGCAGCAGCGCCGCCTCGTCTAGTGCTGAGGCAGAGGCGACGCAGATATAGCGCAGGAAGCCTTGGTCGCTCACATCAGATATTAAGCTTTGTGCAGTAGTATGCTGACGTACCGTCGGCAACAGAGCGCAAGTCAAGCTCTGTGCCACTGGCCTGGGTAATTGGAAAGAGGTCGCTAGATGGTCAATTAAAACTGTGGCAAACAAGGGCGTCTGCGCCCACAGTCGATGCCGCATCAAAGCGTAGATTAGGTCTAACTCTACGCCGCCCAGAATGCCTGCGCCGAGCATACCTGGAGCCCTAAACGGCGCGGCAGCGTGTGCGAAGGCGATGCCTAGGCAGGCACTGGCCGTGGCGACCTCTGGGCGACTTAGATAGGCATGCCTGTGGGCTAATTTGTGCAATGCGGTCATATGCGCCCTCCTTCGCACCATTATAGCTGACCTAAGCGCAACTCATGAAAGTTAAGCTTTTGTCCGGTTCGACCGACACCCCTATCAGGCCGTTTTAATGCTGCATTGCAGGCCATTTTTGTTGCACTGGGTTGGATTTAATTGGGCAGAACTAGGTGGTGTTTTGATCAATTTTAGGAATGAATAAATTGAGCCAAGCTAAGGACAAAAAAATGCACGCCACGCTGGGGGTCCTCGGGTTTTTGCCGGAGAATCGCCAGACCTGGACGTTGTGGCGATTGCCGCCTACCGCATTGGTGCGTCCACCGCTTAAACCCCAAGGTGTTGCTAGCAAACGCCATCCGAGCCAGCTGCCGAGTCCTTGGCGCGTCAGCCAATGCGAGTTGGCCGAGCGCAAAAACGGTCTGACCCTGCACAGCCTGCGCATCGAATTGGATCAAGGCGCATTGCTCGCAAATCTTGATGCATTAACCAAGAAATATTTCGGGTCGCGCACGGTTGCCAACTTTGTTTATAGCCCAGACGGCGCGATCTGGTGCCTGTTTGAGTTCACCAACCCAAACTATAAGGAAAGAGATGGTGAAGCGCTGCGTCCAGGCGAGGCTCCCGCACCACTCGCTGCTGTGACGGCACAAGGTCGTGGCTTCGCAGGATTTAAGTGTAGAGTAGTCGCGGCTGCCGCCCAAACGCAGGTAGTCGTGTCTGAGCTTTTTGGCTGTGGCTTTGTGCCGCACGCCTTCGCGTCGATGCCGCTAAGGTTTTGGGCCGATGCGATTGGACTGCGGACTCTGAGTCAACTCACTCACCTGGAATTTGCACCGGCGTCGCTTTATGAACTAAGTTTTCCCTTAATCGCACCGGTGCTCATTCATCTTGGTGAATGCAAGGTAAGCTCTGCGGCTTTGGTCGACTTACAAGATTCTCTGGCAAGAAGCCGCGCCGGCTATAGTCCGGCCGTATTTGCCGGAGAATCCGGCTTTGTCATCAATCTGACACTAGGCAGCGAGGGTGATGACACTGCATTGACAGAGGTCGTGTTTACACCATTAGAAGTTCTGGAAGCGCGAGAGAAATCAGATGTTTGTGGTCCAATCGATGCGTTGATCAGTGCAGGAAAAATGAACGAAGCTTTGGACATTTCCAGTCGTCAATTCATTACAAATAATAACCAATTGTTTATTATGAGGCGCCTTGCTCTGCTGGCAATAATCGGCGTAACCGGTCATTATCCGGATTTTATCGGTGAGGCTTTGGGTCGCGAGGGCGAGCACAAGTTGTTTTTGGCCGCCGCTGCCGCTCTTGCTGTTAAGTCCGGAGACCGTCCGCTGATTTTAGAACGGCTGTCGGTTCTTGGCGGTTTACTGATGGATGACGTGCGCAGTGCCGAACACTTATTTACCTTTGAACTCGTCCTGCCCGAACTGCTCGGTGATGCCTGGAGCCTGGAGAGCCCAGATAAGGCCTCGGAATGCTACCATCGGATCATGGAGAAACGCGGCGATATGCCGCGGATCCTGCGCAAACTGATCTATTTGGCTAGGGTTTCAGCGAAAGCTGCTGCCGAGTCAGCCTATTTGCTCCGCCTGGCTGCCGTCGAGCGGCGCCGCAACGAATTGGCACGCCTCAATTTTCGTCTAGCCCAGCTGCGCAGTGCCATGCCAGGTGGTGCCGAAGAGGCGATATCCTTGGCTCAGAAGGCTTTGAAACTTGACCTCAATATGCACGAAGCAGCCGTGCTCGCTGCGGGGCTGCAGGTTGAAAAAGGTCGCTTCGAGGAGGCGATAAGGGGTCTTGATGGCCTGCTCAAGGATAAAAACCTCAATCTTTCGCTCAAGGGGCGCCATGCTTTGGAGGCGATGGTCGGCGGCATTTGGAACCACAACCTTAATCGTCCCGACCTCGCTGAGAAACGCTACGAGGCGGCAATCGGATATGACGCCTACGATCTGAACTCGCTGCGCGAGCTCGAACGCATATACCGTCACTTCGCCCGTGTGGCAGATTTGGCGCGGATCCTCGAGATGGAGTTCAGTTATTACGAAAAGCACGGCCAGACCCAACATTTAAAGTCTCTTTTCGATGAATTAGTAGGGATGTTTCGTGGCCCCTTAGGCCAGCCTAGGCGCGGACTGGAACTGTACTTGCGGCTGCTTGCGGCGAGCACCATTGAGGCCCAAGACCTGGATTTGCTCCTTGGCTGGACTGACATATCGATAGATTGGGCGGCGATCTATACCAAATTGCTCGCCAAACTGCCGCTCGTCCCAGCCGGCAAGCGGCGAGCGGAGGTGCTCTGTCGGCTCGCGGAGATCTGCCGTGATAAATTGGGCGACGATGCGGCGGCCGTCCGGCACCTGCATGCCGCCAATCGTGAGGGCTGGATCGATGGCAGCGGCTTTGCATTCTTAATCGAACAAATGGCCAAGGAGCAGGACTACAAATCTCTCGTTTCGATCTATCAGGGTCGGATTAAGCAGGTCCCCGCCGCGGAGCAACAGCAGCTGCTGCTCGAACTACTTTCCCTGCCAGGAGAACTCACCGATATTCAGCGCGACGCTCTGGCGGTCGAGGTGCTTAGTATCGACCAAGAAGCCGACACTCCGGTTAAACAGCGCTTTCAGCTATATCAGAGCGTGGCTGACGTCGTCGGCATTAGTCGACTCCTGGCAACGCTGCTGGAACAACGTAAATTGACCACTTTTGAGCAACTCAAATGGATTGAATACGCGCTGCAAAGCCTGTCTGGTTGTGATACCCATGCACGCTTCGTCCACATGGACACCATGTTTCGTCGCCAGCTCAACATCAGCGAAGACCGTGTCGGCCTGCTGCAGAAGGCCCTGGCGGCGTTACAGGAGAGTGGCAATCGGCAAATGCTGCTTTTCTACGTCCAGGCGCTGCTGAAAAGCGGCTTGCTACCGGCCCTGTCTGAACGAGTGGTGGAAGGTCTGCTCGACAAGCAGGATCAAGACCTAGCGCTTTATCATGAATTGATGTCGATGAAGGCGCAGGTTCCGACCATCGCCGCTACCCATGCCCGTATAGCCGCGGCCCTATACGCCAAACGGCCGTATCAGGAGGCCAATACGGAGTTGATGCTAGCGCGCCTTTGCGTTCTTGTTGCCTGTGCCGAAGATGACTTGACTGAGCTTCGTGCCTTAGTTAGCCGGAGCGGTCACTGGGGCTTGCTGGCCAAGGCTCTGCACAAACAGGCCGACCTAGAGGACGAACGGCGGCGAAAGTTTTTGCTGCTGGATCAACTGGGCTTGGTCTATTCGAGTGAGCTCAAAGACATCGTCAGAGCGCGGCAGACGTACGCTGCCGCCATAGAGTATAGCTCGGAGCCCCACAAGTTAAGGCTGGTGCTGGCAACCTTGGCTGCGGCAATGGACGATCGCGTTGATGAGGTTAAGCAACACTATGCATTTCTCCTCGATGCTGCTGCGACCCTGGACGTGCCGGCAATGACGCGCAGCGTTGGGCGCTTGCTCAAGCTGCGCGAGGACGCCTCGGCCATTCAGCGATTGATTCAGCCGCATGTCGAGCAGGCCTACAACCGCGGCCTTTGGGAAATGGCCGGCCGCCTTGCCGGCGCCTTACTCGACAACAGCTTGGTATCTAGTGAGTTGCACAAGGTTGCAATGAAGGCCGCGACAGTATCGGGCAAACAGGACCAAGTCATTAACCATTGGTGGCGTGGCCTAGCATGCGTCGCGAATAAGTCCAAGCTGCGTACCTACCTGGCAGAGACCAGCGCTATTATTGAAAAGGCGGAGCTTAAGCACTTGATGGTTGGATGCTACCAAGCCGCCTTTGAACATCAGATTGGCGATCGCATCGGACCTAAGATCAAGCATGAACTGACCCTTCAGTATGCGTCCTTGCTTTTCGACCAGGAATCGACCCGAGCAACGGCAATGACGGTCTATGCTGAGGCCTGTGCTGCCGAGCCAGATGACTATCGGACCTGGATGCCGCTGTATTTTCTGCTGATTGAATTTGGCACCCCGTCCGAGCGACTAGAGCACTTGCGCGCCATCTTACCAAAGCTAAAAGCTGATCCGCGGCCACTGAAGTCCTTCCCGTTGACCATCGAATCGTTACAGGTGGAGGTCAATGATCTTGAAAATGAGCTTAAACAGGAGCTACTTTCAGGGCGCGCTAGGAGCTCCCGCGACGCTGCGACGGTTCAGCCGCCCATTAGCAACAGCGGTCATGCGCCGCTGTCTGCAGCAAACTCGGGAGTGCGGATCTTCCTGCAGCCGCAGCAGGCCGCGCGCGGCTCGCATCAGCCAATCAGTGTGCCGCCAGTCCTAGTGCCTGCGGCAGTAGCCTCAGAGCAACAGTCATCACAGCAATGGAGTCCGCCTGCGCTCACTGATGACATGGGGGACGGTGCAGGGAACGTCTTATCACCTATGGCGGGTGCGCAAGATAGGACTTTTGACCTGGCGATGCCGGGTGAATCCTCGTGGCGACCGGATGCGGAGGCGGTGCAAGGCGAGTTAAACATCGAGCGAGGCGCTATGGCGGGCCAGCAGGAATATGCTGCAGAGGTCTCTCCACAAGTGGCTACCACGTCTCAGGCAGGGTCCGGGCTTGAATTACAGCATGAGGCTTCGGTACTTTCAATTAATCGCGCTGCCTCCGTGACCGAGGGGCGCTTGGACGGGGAAGAAGGTAGCCTCAGCCCGGTGATGTCGCAAGACCCAGCTTATTTAGTTCAACATGTCGGTGGCGAAGGTTTAGGATTTGGCGTGTCGCAGCCGGCCTCAGCACTGAGGCTACCGGCTTTTACTGTAAAAGCTCCGGTAGCACCTGGATTGCCTGTCGACCTAGAGATGTTCGGCCAACCGAAGGTGGCTCTAGCAGCGGACCCGCAGGCACCCACTGATACTATTGATTATGGTGTACAACCACTTGCCACCCCACTCTTCGCCCACGTATTCGCGGGCGCAGGACCTGCACCGCAACCGGCAGCGACCAGTTTGAAGGTCGAGCTGCCTATTCCTCAGCTTAAATTTCCGCCTAAAGCCGCGGAGGCTGTGCCTGCGGGTCAGCAGGTGCTTGGGTCGGAGGCTAAACTCGGTGGTTTCGTGCTCAGCCTTGAAGAAGCTATAGCCGATGTTCAGTACGAAGCCCCGGCGCCTTTGCCATCAGCCGTAGTCGAAGCCGCATCTGAGTCCCGGGAATCATCTGTCCCTCCTGAGGACGTGCAGCTATCCGATGATGAACTATCCCTTTACGAAGAGGGGCAGAGTCCGCCGCCAAGGAACAAGGTCAAGGAGCAGGTCCCTCCCCTTTTCAACCTCAATACAATGGCTGATCAAGGCGACGGAGATGTTGCCGGCGAGGGCGGTCTTTTACAAGGTGGCGATATTGGGCCTGGCGATGAAATGACGGTCGCTGTCGGGTCGGTACCTCCAGGTATGGGCGAGAGCGAGCCCTCGGCGCACCCCGACTCAGACCGTTCTGGTGACTCGATGTCGAATGCTGAACGCAACCCGATCTTTGCTGTAAACGTGGGCACCGAAGGGGGCGAAAGCGATTGGCGTCTGGCGGTAATCAAGGGTGATTTTAACGCCGATCTTATCGGCCGGCTGCTGCAGCAGGCCTTTGCTAGCGAAATCGAGAAGCATTTAGCGATCCAGTGCGTCGCCCTGGTCGGTGGCACCTGCGATCGCTTGAGTAATTGGCACTGGCGAGTGTGGCGCAAGCCCGACGAGTTTGGTTATCCGCTCATCGGTAAAGATCGCTTTCCGGCCCAGGTCAGCCCACCGATCCTGCATTCAACGCTACACAAATTCATTATTATGGCGACTCCGATCCTGGTTAAAGTCTTTCGCGACCGCTTTTCACTCACGTATCTACAAAAGAAGCTCAGCCTAAGCGCAGCACAGCTGAATAAGCTCCGCAAGCCTTTGGTGTGGGACAAGAGCCTGCTTAAGGATGTGGGCCTGCACCTTTTCGCCGAGCGCCTGGCAGGGCAGAAGTTCCAGCTTTTTAGTCTGAATGGTTTGGGTGGCGACTTGTTCTATGACGGTCTAAGGCGCTCGATTTACCTGGACGAGGTGTATTTCCGTAAAGTCCCGCCGAGCCACTTGTTTCATCGTTTACTTGGGATGGTCTGGTCGATTCGCGTGCACTATTTCGTACCCCTCGCACTCGACCCGCAAAAGGAGATTATTCCCTTTCTCGGACGACTGCATGGGCACATGAATATGCAAGGGTTCTCTAAGCTAAAAAGTCAGCTTTCCGGGGGGAGCACTCTCGACAAAGAGCTGCAAGGCACCGATTTGCGCCCTTTACGTGATGTCCACGAAAAACTCGGCATGCCCACCGATGAGCAGGTACTCCAGCTATGGGAGGCGATGCAAACCCACCTTTACCGTATGCTCATGGCTGAAACATTAGACGCAATTGGACTCTTCGAGTCATTAGTCAACGACGATCTGTTGCGGCCCAATGCCTTAAAGCATAGCGAAATCTATCAGCGGTCCACCTATAGTAAGGGGTTGATCGAATTTATTACCAAGATTAAAGTCTAGGGCCTGCAATTAGTCGTGCCCTAACACCACTGCCCTGTGGTCTAGGGACGCTTCGCTAGGAACGAGACTCATTAGGTGTTCAGCTAGCTCAGTGTACTCAGCCGCTAATTTGTGCTTGGGCTTAAAGTATACTAGCGGCATGTGTGCGGCGTGGCTTTCGCGCATGGCGATTGACGACGATAAATAGGGCTTGAGGACTGGAAACCCGCGCTTTTGCAGCTTGGTTATGGCCTCATCTGGGAGTCGGGCCTGGGCCTGATATTGGTTGATGATGACTCCCTCCGCCCGTAATTTTGGTTGGTGATCAGAGGCTACTTCACCAATGACCTCCATCACTCGCAGCAGGGCTTCGGCGCTGAAGGCGTCGCAATCGAACGGGATTAAGACGCTGTCGGAGGCTAGGAGGGCGCTCATGCTGTAGAAATTAAGCGCTGGCGGTGTGTCAAAGAGGACGTCGTCGAATGCCATGGTCGCCATTAAGCCATCGATGGCATCGCGCAATTTAAAAATCTTATAGCGACCTTCTAATTTTGGTTGCAGCTCAGAAAGCCCGTGCTCAGCGGGAATGACCCAGAGGTTGTCAAAAGCTGTCTTGTAAACAGCACCCTGCATTGAGTCGCCAAATAGCTTAAATGATAAGGTCGATTCAAAAAAGTCGGCAATAGTATGCGTGATTTGGTCAAGCTCAGCACCCAGCAAATACTGGCTGGTATTGGCTTGTGAATCGAGATCGACCACAAGCACCTTTCGGCCAGCTTTAGCAAACGCAGCGGCTAGGTTGCAGGTAATCGAGGTTTTGCCGACGCCACCCTTTTGGTTGAATATCGAGCGCTTCATTGGAACCCTCCTTGCGTGGTAGCGGTTAGGTCCAGCAATTATGCCACAAAAGCAAGGTCGGCGTCTGGTTGTTATTCGTGATTTTAGACTTCGTCCAAATCCTCGCTTTCGAGGGTTCCAGCGACGTGCTTTAAGACCCGCGCTAGATCAAGGATTCCGCAGATCTTGGGGCCTTGTTTACTCATGCTGCTGATAAACTCGGCTCCGGAGCCCTTACCCGGCATCATCTGGTGCTCTATTTCGGTGGGCAGTAAAGCGACGACGTAAGTGATGCCATCGACGATCATACCGAATGTGATTCCCTCGTGGCGACCGATAACAATACGAGAATTTACGGTCTTCTCACCGCGAGGAATATCCAATACTTTTCGCATGTTCACCGCGGGAAGGATGGTGCCTCGTAAGTTGATCACACCGTCGACGAACTCTGAGCTGTTTGGAACATAGGTGATGGGAGGCAGCATAATGATTTCACGGACAGAGGCGATTGGCAGAAGGAACTCCTCCTTGCCAACGAAAAGTCCTATAAACTGTTCGCGTTCCTGAAACTCGCCGACCTTTTCGCCATCAAGTTCGCCATGGATGGCAAACATACTACTGTTGGTACCTGTGAACACTCCAGCTGAAGAACCGTCATTCCAGCTCATGCGACCTTTCTCCTAGTGCGCGACCGAAACCGGTCTTCGAGTTCTTGGATGTCGAGGACCAGTACCACTTCGCCGTTGCCCAGCACGGCTCCGCCGGCGACACTCGGGATTTTTTTCATCACTGGGCCAAGGGACTTAATCACCATCTCCTGCTGGCTGAGGAGCTGGTCGACGACGATGCCAAAGCGTCGATCCCCGGAACCGACGATGACAACGTAGAGTCGGTCTTTACGTCTAGCTAGGTGCAGCGCTGCTAGGCGCTTTGACTCCTCGGTTTGCGGCTTTGCTGAGTACCAAGAGGATTGATTTTTAAGGGCTAACTCCAGGGTGTCGTGAAGGTGCATGAGCGGCAGTACCTTGTCGTGGCGTTTGATGACTTCGGAGTCGCCGACGTATTGCACTTCGTCAGGTTTGATACGAACCGATTCGATGACGGCGCTAAGGGGAATAGCGAAGATTTCCCCCTGCGACTCGACCAATAGGCTCTGCATAATGGCTAGGGTCAATGGTAGGCGAATGGTTGTTGTCGTCCCTCTTCCTTGCTCCGATTCGAGGTCGATGATGCCCTTAAGCTTCGAAATTTGTTTGCGCACGACGTCCATGCCGACGCCTCGACCGGATACATTGGTAATCTTTTCAGCAGTGGAAAAGCCAGGCTCAAAAATCAGGTTGAAGGTGTCTCGTTTACTAAGCACCATGTCCTCAGTAATTAGACCTTTTTCGATGGCCTTTTTCCGGATGACATCGACAGGTAGTCCTTTGCCGTCATCTTGGATGGTGATAACGATGGTATTGCCTTCTTGGCGTGCTGATAGGGAGATTTTACCGCCGCGCTTTTTGCCCGCGGCCTGACGCACCTCGGGTAGTTCAATACCGTGGTCGCAGGAGTTGCGGATCAGGTGGATGAGCGGGTCGCTGATTTGCTCAACTAGCGTTTTGTCTAGTTCTGTGGTTTCACCATCGATATAGAGTTCCATCTCCTTGTTGAGCTGTCGGCCTAGGTCGCGGACGATGCGAGTGAATTTATTGAAGGCATTGCCGATTGGAACCATCCGAATTTTCATGATAATTTCATGTATTTCGTTCATGTGCCGGCCGAATAGTTGCACGGTTTCAGTCATGTTGCCGGCGACTTTCAATTGCGGCGAGGTCGTGCGAATGTCTTCTTCTATGGTCGCAAACCTAGTCCGATCGATCACCAATTCGCCAACGAGGTTGACCAGTGCGTCAAGGCGTTCGAGGTCGACACGAATGGTCGTCTGTTCGGTGCCTTGCTTTTTGCTAGATTTTTCTTCGCCACCGTTGTCGTGCCCACCGGCCTCGCCGCTAGCCGCTAGCGGCGCGCTCGGTTTAGCCACCGTAGCTGCGCTCACAGAGGCGGTCGGTGCCGTGGCCTTTGCCGTAGCGGTGGCGCTGGCTCCTTTGACGTAGCGTCCCTGAATAGCCAGCTCTAACGACTTGCAAATCGGCACTGTCAGGATGCCTGAGGGTTTGCTCTTTTTAACCGCTTCGAGTAGGCCGCGCAGGACGTCTAGCCCTTGAAATAAGACATCGATTAGGTTTGAGTCCGGCACCAGGGTGCCTTTACGCACAAGATCAAACAAATTTTCCATGCGGTGCATGACTCGCTCGATGGCTTTGAAACCAAACATGCCGCCTGCGCCCTTCAGGGTGTGCGCAGCGCGAAAGATGCTTTCGATCGTTTCTTTGTCGCGTGGATTTTGCTCAAGCTGAAGTACCTTTTCGTCCAGGGTCTCCATGATTTCGGCAGCATTGGTGACGAAATCGACGAGCATGTCGGGATCGGAGGCAAAGTCATTCTTAGCGAATTCATCGATTTCTTCAAGGTGCTCGCCTCCCCCCGCCTCTTCGGAATGCGCCGGCTCAGCGGGCTCTGCCGCAGCAGATGCTGGCTCAGGACCTTCATTAGTATCAGATCCACCTAGACTCGCGAGTAAAGCCAGTGCTTCATCATCGGCACTCATGGTTGTTGGCTTGGGTTGAGCGACGGTCTTGCTTGGGGCCGCGACGGGCGCATCCATGGCTTCAAGCATCGCCCTGGCCTCAGCGTCGCTCATGTCGCCGCCAGCAGATTTTGGCGCTAAGGGCGCATCCATGGCTTCAAGCATAGCTCTGGCCTCAGCGTCGCTCATGTCGCCGCCAGCAGATTTTGGCGCTAAGGGCGCATCCATGGCTTCAAGCATAGCTCTGGCCTCCGCATCGCTCATATCGCCACCGGTAGGTTGTGGGGCCAGCGGCGCATCCATGGCGGCCAGCATCGCCATGGCTTCGGCGTCGTCCATATCTTCGTTTGCCGGTTTTGGAGCTACAGGCGAGGCCATGTCTGCGAGCATCGCCATGGCCTCAGCGTCATTCATATCTAAATCTTCGACAGGTGGCGGTTCGCCGGCAATCCCGGCGCTAGTTGGCTTTGCTGTTACGGGGTTCGCCCAGGCTTCTAGGATGACTATATGTTCACGTGCGGCTGCGAGTAGTTGGATTAATGCAGCATCTGCTGCGCGGTTGGGTGCAGGCTGCTTTGCGAGTTGCGCCAATTTCGCGTGTAGCTCCGGCAACGATTTTTTTGCCAGAGCGGCGAAGGCGTTAGAGATGTGAGCGTCCATGCCCATGGTTTGTTACCTTAACGGTTGGAATGAAACACCCTGGATCCTTCCGAGGTGTCTAAGAAGCGCGTGGCAGTTCGGCTC
>Ga0315291_10008149_pt1 | contig 12893 bp, 8 predicted proteins | sample YL17G12_20_MG_FD_203070 | JGI IMG/M metagenome (GOLD analysis project Ga0315291, IMG submission 203070) | Sediment microbial communities from Yellowstone Lake, YNP, Wyoming, USA - YL17G12_20 | ecosystem: Environmental > Aquatic > Freshwater > Lake > Sediment | place: USA: Wyoming | collected... | reverse complement strand
CCGTCTTCCAGAAGGCCGGGATCGCCTATGACGTCGCCTCGGTGAAGGCGGGCACCTGCACCGGTATGCTCGGTGGAAAGTGCGATGCCACCCTGGACCTTACCCGGGTACAGGCAGGGAGATACGAGGGGATCGTGGTTATCGGCGGGGCAGGGTCGCCGGAGTTTCTCTGGGGGAACAGCCGGCTCCATACCCTGGTAGCCGAGTTCGCGAACTCGGGGAAGCTCGTGAGCGCCATCTGCCTCTCCCCCGTGGTCCTTGCCCGGGCCGGCGTTCTTACGGGAAAAAGGGCCACCGTGTTCCGGAGCGCGGACTCGGTCGCCGAGATGCGAAAAGGGGGTGCAGATCTCCGGGATGAAGCGCTGGTCATCGACGGCAAATTCATCACGGCGAACGGGCCGGCAGCGGCACGGCGGTTTGGAGAGGAGATCGTATCCGCCCTCACCGGTAAGAAGAGATAATCCCTGCAGTCGCCGTCATTGATAGAACGGGGAAAGGAGAACCGGCCCCGGGCCGGACCCATCCGGCCGGGTCTTCACTCTTTACGTCGCGTACTTCGCGGAATCGGTGTCAAACTTCTTCTTGCAGCCGGGTGCGCAGAAGTAATAGGTTTTCCCCTTGTACTCGCTCTTCCACTTTGCTGTCTTCTCGTCCACGGTCATCTTGCAGATGGGATCAACTGCCAGGATCGCCACCTCCGGGTGGTACTCTCCTCGCTGGCGGTATATATCCCTTGAGGAGGAGGGAGAGGGAGACCACGGTCACCGAGGACATGGCCATGGCAAGTCCCGCGTACTCGGGCCGGAAGGTGATCCCGAAGAAGGGGTAGAGGAGCCCGGCAGCCACCGGTATGAGGGCCGTGTTGTAGGCAAAGGCCCAGAAGAGGTTCTCCTTGATCCGGGACATGACCTTCCGGGAGAGCTCGATCGCTGCAACCACATCGATGAGGTTGTCCCTGACAAGGACGATATCCCCGCTCTCGATGGCTACGTCCGTTCCGCTCCCGATGGCGACCCCCAGATCGGCCTGGGCAAGGGCAGGGGCATCGTTGATCCCGTCGCCGACAAAGGCGATCACCTCCCCTTCTGCCTGGAGCTTCTTCACCTCGCTCACCTTCTCGGCGGGAAGGACCTCCGCGACCACCCTTTCGATGCCGATCTGCCTGGCGATGGATCCGGCCGTCCGCGCATTGTCACCGGTGATCATGAGGACCTTGAGGTTCATGGCCCTGAGCCGGCGGACCGTCTCTCCTGCCGAACCCTTCAGGGTATCGGCGACCGCGATGAGCCCGGCCAGCTGGCCCCCGGCCGAGACGATCATCACCGTCTTCCCCTCCCCCTCAAGGATGGCCACTTTCTCCTCGATCTCCATGGGGAGGGGGACCCCTCTCTCCTTCATGAGGGCGCGGTTCCCGATGAGGACCTCTTCGCCGAGCACCTTCGCCACGACCCCCTTCCCCCCGATCGTGTCAAATGAGACGGCCTCCTGGAGTGAAAGGGCGCGTCTCTCCGCCTCCCTCACGATGGCATTTGCGAGGGGGTGCTGGGAGTTCTTCTCAACGCTCGCCGCGAGCGTGAGGAGGGTCGCCTCCGGGACCCCTGCGGGTACGAGGTCGGTCACCGACGGCTTCCCCACGGTGAGCGTCCCTGTCTTGTCAAAGACCACGGCGGTGATCCGCTCGGGTATCTCCAGGGCCTCCCCGCGCTTGATGAGCACCCCGAGCTCCGCGCCCCGCCCGATCCCCACGGTGACGGCCGTGGGGGTTGCAAGGCCCAGCGCGCAGGGGCAGGCGATGACGAGGACCGAGATGAGGGTCGTGAGGGCAAAGAGGAGGGGCTGCCCTGCAAAGAAGTACCAGAACGCGAACGAGAGGCCGGCGATGGAGAGCACGGCGGGGATGAAGTAGGTGACCGCACGGTCCGCGATCCGCTGGACCGGCGGCTTGGAGCCCTGGGCATCCTCCACGAGCCGGATGATCTGGGCGAGCACGGTCTCCTTCCCGACCCGGGTTGCCCTGAAGCGGATGACGCTGTTCGTGTTGAGCGTCCCCCCCACGACGGGAACCCCTGCCTTCTTCAGGACCGGGATTGGTTCACCCGTGATCATGGACTCGTCCACGTAGCTCTCCCCCTCCGCAACCTCACCGTCCACCGGGATCCGTTCCCCGGGCTTTACCACGACGAGGTCGCCGGGCATGACGTCCGCTGCCCTGATCTCGACTTCGGCCCCCGAACGGATCACGGTTGCCATCCTCGGGGCGAGGTTCACGAGCTTCCGTATGGCGTCGCCCGTCCTCCCCTTTGCCCGCGCCTCCAGGTACCGGCCGAGCATGAGGAAGCCGGCGAGCATGAGGGCTGTCTCGTAGAACATGAACTCGGATGTGAGGACGATCCCGAATGTCCCGAGCACGCTCGCGCCGTAGGCCACGCCGATCCCCATGGAGTACATCACGTCCATGTTCAGGACCCGGTTTTTGAGGGCGCGGTAGGCAGCGAGGAAGATGGGGTACGCGAGATACGCAAAGGCTGGCGTCGCGACGAGGAACATGAAGATCCCCATCGGGAGGGGCAGGGGGATCTCGAAGAACATGATCGCCATCAGGGCCAGCCCGAGGGCGAGCCCGGTGACCGCCCTGTTCCACTTCGCCCTGAGATCCCTTGCTCTCGCCATGCGTTCCAGGTCCCCGGTCTCCTCCCCTTCCACCCCGAGGTACTGGTAGCCGACCTCCTCGATGGCGCGCCGCATGTCGGCAACGGTCACGAGGGACGGGATGTAAGTCACATAGGCCTTCTCAGCCCCCAGGTTCACTGTGGCCCCGATGACCCCGGGAAGCGCCCGCAGGGCAGCCTCGTTCGTCTCAACGCATGTGGCGCAGGTCATCCCCCCGATGCGGATGATCACCCGCTCGGGAACGACCTCGTATCCCGCGTCCGTGACCGCCTTCTGGAGATCGGCAATCTTTGCCTTCTTCGGGTCGTACTCCACCACCACCCGCTCGAGGCCGAGGTTCACGTCCGCCTTCCGGACCCCCTCTACTCCCTGGAGCGACTTCTCGATGGTCACCGCGCAGGTGGCGCACGTCATCCCTGATATCTTCAGCTCGGTCTTCTCCTTTGCTCCGGTCTCTCCCTTCTCCTCGGCCATGGACCAATCCTCCGCGTGTGAACAGCCCATCCCGGGAGGGAGGGGCGGGCTCATCCCTGAACATCTCCATCTCATGTGATAAATCCATTGCCGTGAAGGCATCCGGCCGGCCACGACGCCCGGAAGCAGAATGAAATCTTCTTCATCCCATGGCAGCATGGTACTGATATCATCCCCTAAGGATCCCCTCCCCCGGGACGGGTGGGGGTTCGCCCTGCGCTGTCATGACCCAGAAGGATCCCGAACTTCACACAGGTGAGGAAAATATCCCCGGCCTGTCCAGCGCCCCTCGGAAGTCCCCTCAGTACCTGGGAGACGGGATCGGCCAGGGGCCTGGCCCTGCTACTGGACATGATCCTCCGGAGGCAGCCCCGGACCCTGCAGCCGCGATTTCCCGGGACTCAACCACCAGGGAGGCCATCTACGAGAGGGTATCGCTCCTTCTTGAGAATGGGAGGTATCATGATGCAGAGAACATCCTCGCCCAAGGCCTGGAAATCTACCCCGAGAGCGTGGACCTCCTGAAGGAGCTGGGGGTCCTCTACCACCTTCAGGGACGGTACGGGAAAGCGGCCAGGACCTTCACCCGGGTCATGAACATCACAGGCGAGGGGAAGCAGTCCCTCTCCTGGAAGATCGCCTCACTCTACCACAAGGCCCTGGAGGAATACGGGGGGGCCGACCCTGAACAGTCCCTCGCGACCTTCGACCAGGTCCTCGCCCTCGACCCGTCGGACAGGGAGGCCCTGGCAGGGAAGATCGCAGCCTTCAGGGTCCTGGGGCGCCTGGACGAGGCGCAGCGCCTTCTCGAGGCGGGGCTCTCCCTGGTGCCGCCCGGCCCCTCGATCCTGTACCAGGAGGGATGGCTCCGCATGGACCAGGATCGACCGGATCTCGCGAAGGAAGCCTTTGGGCGGGCCGCTCTCGCGGATCCGGCCTGGCCTGACCCTGTCCTCTCGAAGGCTTTTGCCCTGGAGAGGCTCGGGAGAGGGGGGGAGGGGGAGATGCTCCTCCAGGAGCTTGCGGCATCCAGGCGGGGGGTTCCAGGGCTCAGGGCCGAGCTGGGATGGTTCTCCCTGATGCTGCACCACCTGGGGAAGGCAAAGGGCATCTTCCTCCAGCTCGCGAGGGCTGATGGTGATCCCGGGGGTTTCCATGGACTTGCGGCCCTCCTCCTTGCCATAGGACGTACCCGGGAGGCGGCGGTCATCATGAAGAGGCTCTCCGGGGCGATGCCCCGCGATCCCCTCCTCCAGGTCAACCACGGCATGGTCCTTGCGAGGGCGGGCGGGCCCCGGGATCTCGCCGATGCCGCGGTCTCTGCAAAGAGAGCCCTCTCCCTCGATCGAAGGTTCGCCCCGGCCCATACCTGCCTCGGGGTCATCGCCTTCAAACAGGGGAGGCTGGATGCGGCAGAGGCCCATTTCATCGATGCGACCCGGCTCTCGGATCCGCGAGGGCACCGGAACCTGGGCCTCCTCGCCTGCTCCCGGGGCCGCTGGAAGGAGGCGGAACCCCACCTCATGCGCGCCGTCCGCCTTGACCCCCTTGATGCCCGGGCATGGGCCGGCCTCGGGGCGATTGCTCTCTGGAGCGGGAAGGCAGAGGAGGCCGTCCTCCATTTCAGGCGGGCCGGCACTCTCGATCCCTGGGACACCGGCGCAGCCCGGGGGCTTGCCATCGCCCTTGCCGGGTGTGGTGACACAGGGGAAGCCGAAGAGGTGATCCGGAGATCTCTCGGGCTCACGCCGGGGGCGGGGAGGTGGGTGCTCCTCCTCGACCTGGCCGCGCTCCTCATCTCCATGGGGGGACCTGCGGGCAACCCGGTCCTCGATGAGGAGGCGCAGCAGGTGCTCGGGAAGGCCGAAGCCCTCCGCCCTGACGAACCGGCTGTCCTCTTTTACGAGGGGGTGGTCGAAAGCCGGCTCGGGAACCAGAAGAAGGCCATGGAGCGGTTCGCCTCCTCCATGGTGCGCGAAGAATACCGTACCCCTGCCAATGAGAACATCCGGCACCTGAAGAAGCACATCAGGTCGCGGAAGGGCATCCTGGCTGGGATCTCCTCGGCAAGATACGCCCTTGCCGCATTCTCCCTGCTCCAGCTCGCCGCCCTCTGGTTGTTCTTCGTGGCGAGGCTGGTCTCCGAGACCACTTTCGTCCTGCTCATCTCGATCTTCTCGCTGCTCTTCGCCCTCGCCACCTTTATTCCTGCCCGGAATGGAGAGCCCGGGAAGGAGAGCCCCCCTGACCTCACCATCCCCGAGAGGACCTTCGTGTCGTTACCTGAGGGGGAAATGGTCTCACCCGCAGTCCGGCTCAGGACTGCCCTTCGGCCCTGATCCGGTACCGCCTCCGTCGGCCCTGATCCGGTATCGCCCCCGTCGGCCCTGATCCTGTACAAACCTCAGGGGCTGATGGAAAATGAGATATGGCTCAGCCGGACCTCCCGGGAGATCCGATGTGCTTCACGGACAGGCGCGGGAATCCTCGAGGTGCTGGTCGTGGCAAGGACTGCCTCGACCGCTGTCTCCAGGTCCATGGCATGGCCGGCCGAGACATAGACGGGCCGCGACCCCGCCTTCGTCCTCACCGCCATGCCAACTATCTCGCCCCGGTCCCAGATGGGCGACGTGGTGCCGCGGGCCGGCCCGAACTCCACCGCGTCCCCGGCAAGGATCTGTTTCGCGACCCCGACCGTCGGGATCTTCAGGAGAAAACCCACGTGGCTTGCGATCCCTGCCCGCCTCGGGTGGGCCCGCCCATGCCCGTCCACGAGGAGGAGATCCGGCTGCCGGGAGAGGGCTCCGACGGCCGAGATGATGGCCGGCCCCTCCCGGAAGGCAAAGAACCCCGGCACATAAGGAAAGGGAACTTCCCTGGACACCCAGCACCGTTCCACCACGTTGAGGTCCGGGAGGCCGAGGACCGCAACGGCCGCATGGACGGTCCTCCCGTCAGGGGAATACGAGGCATCGGCTCCCGCGATGCACCTCATCCCGTCCATGGATACCGGTGGTGTGGCCTCCACCTCCCGGGCGACAGCCTCCTGGATGGCCCTCGCCTCGTCGAGGCTTGATGGGATCTTCAGCAGGGTGCGGGAGGAATCGGCCATCTCACCGGCTCTTCTCCCGCCGGACCCGGACCGAGGCCGCGTGGGCGGAGAGCCCCTCTGCCCGGGCGATGGTCTCGACCATGTCGCCGATGGCTTCCAGCCCATTTCTGTCGATAATCTCCACTGACGAGGTCTTGCAGAAGTGCCGGACGTCCAGCCCCGAGTACAGCTTCGCGTACCCTGCCGTCGGGAGGACGTGGTTCGTCCCCACCGCGTAATCCCCGCAGGCTACCGCCGAGTACTTCCCGACAAAGATGGCGCCGGCGTGCCGCACGCGGGAGAGGACAGGGAGGGGATCGGCCACCTGGATGGAGAGGTGCTCTGGGGCGATCTCATCGGAGGCGGCTACGGCCTCGTCCATGTCCTTCACGAGGACATACCCGCAGTTCTCCAGCGCCTCCTTGAGGATCTCGCGGCGCGGCTCCTTCTCCGCAAGCTTCGCCACCTGCTTCCCGACCCTCTCGGCAAGGGTAGCATCAGGCGTGATGAGTACACAGGCGGCACGGGGGTCGTGCTCGGCCTGGGCGAGGATGTCATAGGCAAGGATCCGGGGATCGGCGGTCCCGTCAGCGATGATCGCGATCTCGCTCGGGCCCGCGGGGAAGTCGATCTCCACCTCCTCGCGGAGGAGCACCTTGGCCATGGTGACAAAGACGTTCCCGGGGCCGACGATCTTCTGCACCCGCGGGATCGTCTCCGTCCCGAGGGCCATGGCCGCGATGGCCTGGGCGCCGCCCGACCGGTAGATCTCCGTGACCCCCGCGATGTCGAGGGCCACGAGGGTCAGGGGGCTGATGGGGGGCGGGGAGCAGGCGCAGATCTCCCGGACTCCGGCGACGAGGGCCGGGACCGCGCACATCAGGGCTGAGGAGGGATATGCCGCCCTTCCGCCTGGCACGTAGATCCCCACCCGGTCGAGGGCCGTGGTCTTCATCCCCAGGATGATCCCCTCCTCCACCTCCTGGAGCCAGAGATCCCTCGGGCGCTGGAGCTCGTGGAACCGGGTGATCCGCGCCTCTGCCTCGATGAGGCTCTCCACCACCTCTACGTCGACCTCCCCGTAGGCGGCCTCCCGCTCCTCGTCAGATACCGCGATCTCTTCCAGCTTGTAGTGCCGGGAGAGGGCACGGAGGGCCGTATCACCCTCTGCCCGTACCCTCCCGATGATCTCCTGGACCTGCCCCCGCACATCCTCCATGCCCTGCTGCCGGGATGCGACCCACTCCCCGATCTCCAGCGCCTTCCACATATGAAATCAGAGTCAATTGGAGTGGCATTGAAGGTTTCGACCACCTGACACACAAGCCCGGGTAATGGATGGGGCAAGGAGGCCATTCGTACGGTTCAAACTCCAAATCATACTTGATAATGTCTTTTGGTTAACTAATGGGAAGAGATAAAATAATTTATATGAATGCAGCCAGAGATAATATCCCATGAAATCCTCGAACCTTCTCCTCATTTTCGCTACTACCGGTATGCTCATCCTTGGATTAACGATTTCAGGATGCACCAGCGCCCCTCCATCGGGTGTTCAGCAGACCCCGGTTGCCACCAACCCCAGCACCACTGCCCCCACCCCGGTCCCGACCCAGGCAGGGCCCCGGGGGACACTCATTATGGCAACGACCACGAGCCTCTACGACACCGGGCTCCTGGACTACCTGCGTGCCACCTTCGAGCCGCAGGACAACGTGAATCTCCGTATCTCCTCCCAGGGGACCGGAAAGGCCATCCAGCTCGCCCAGCGGGGCGATGTGGACATCCTCATGGTCCATGACCCGGCCCAGGAGGCGGCATTCATGGAGAGCGGCTATGGCATCAACCGCAGGTGCGTGGCCTACAACTACTTCATGATCGTCGGGCCATCCAATGACCCCGCAGGGATCAAAGGGTTGAAGCCCGAGGATGCCTTCAAAAAGATCCTCATCGAGGGGAAGAAAGGAAGCAGGGCCGTGATGTTCGTCTCCCGGGGTGATGGGTCAGGAACCCATTCCGCCGAGCAGAGAATATGGAAGGCCGCAGGCTATACCTATGCCAGTGATGTCCAGAAGTCGGGTAACTGGTACATTGAATCAGGGAAGGGGATGGGCGAGACCCTGACCCTTGCGAGCGAGAAAGGGGCTTACACCCTGACCGATGAGGGGACCTCCCTCGCCTTCAAGGGGAAACTCCAGCTCGTGCCTCTCATCACCCAGGGGGGCATCCTCCTCAACATCTACAGCACCATGTCCATCAACCCCGTCCGGTTCCCCAACCAGAACGTGACCTATGCGAACGACTGGACCAACTTCCTCATGTCCGAGAAAGGGCAGGCGATGGTCGGGAGCTTCGGGGTGGACAAGTACGGAAAGGCTCTCTTCAACCCGCTCCACGGGGATGCCTGCAAGCCCTACTCGTGCGACTGCAATACGCCGGCCACGGCCACGACCCCCCTCCATGTCTTCCATGCGGGGAGCCTCGCAGGGCCCTTTGCCAAGCTCAAGGCAGCCTTCGAGAAGTCCAAGCCTGATGTCGAGGTCCAGCTCTTCTCTTCAGGGAGCGTGGACGCGGTGAACAAGATCACCACCCAGAATAAGAAGGGGGAGATCCTGGCGAGCGCCGACTACTTCCTCATCCCCCAGCTCATGATCCCGTCCAATGCCAGCTGGTACATCAACTTCGCGCGGAACGAGATGGTCCTTACCTACACCGATCAGAGCAGGTATGCAGGCCAGATCAACCCAGACAACTGGTACCTCATCATCAACCGGCCAGATGTAACATGGGCCATCAGCGACCCGAACTCTGATCCTGCCGGCTACCGCTCCCTCATGGCTATTCAGCTCCAGGAGCTCGCAAGTGGGAAATCGGTCCTCTTCGAGCAGCTCGTGGGCGCTTACAGCAACATCACCACGACCGAATCAAGCGGTATCACGATGATCCATACCGGGATCCCCAAGCCTGACAACAAGAAGTTTATCATCAAACCGACAGCCAATGACGTGGTAAGCTCCCTCAAGGCAGGAACCATCGACTACGGCTGGGAGTACCGGAGTGTTGCCATCCAGAACGGGCTCAAATTCGTGGACCTCCCGGAGGCCGTCGACCTCTCCTCCCTGGACCATGCAAAGGACTATGCACACGTCCAGGTGGAGACCATGAAGGGTTCCCAGAAGATCCTGTACCCGGGAACCCCCATCGTCTACGCCGTGACAGTGCCAACGTCGGCTGAGAAGCCCGACCTCGGGGTTGCCTTCGTGAAGCTCCTGATCGGCCCTGACGGCCAGAAGATCCTCTCCGACGACGGACAGGTGCCCATCACGCCTCCCATGGCCTATGGCACGGTGCTTGATGATCTGAAGCCCCTGGTCACCATGGGTTAGGAGAGCCTTCTCTTCTCAGAGGCGGGAGGAAGGGGGGGCCACCCCCCATATCTGCCTCATTCATCCTGCAGGTTCGAAATCTACAACTCCTTGAGAGTTCAGTTCTCTCATAGGATTTGCGGAGGGAGATCTATGAACGAGATCATCGACGGCATCACCCAGGCGGTCCAGCTCATCGTGACCCTTGATCCCGAGGTGGTGGGGATCACGGTGCTCACCCTTGAGATCTCCCTTGCATCTACCCTCATCTCGGCTGCCATGGCCATTCCCCTGGGAGGTTTCATTCATTTCCGGGAGTTCCCGGGAAAAAGGGCGCTCGTGAACATCATCCAGACCCTCTATGCCCTCCCCACCGTCATCGCCGGCCTCCTCGTCTTCCTCCTGATCTCGAGGGCCGGGCCCTTCGGCTTCCTCAGGCTCCTCTTCACCCCCGCAGGGATGGTCATCGCCCAGGTGGTCCTCGTCCTCCCCATCATGCTCGGCCTCACCATCTCGGCCCTCTCGGGCGTCGCGAAGGAGAAAAAGGATACCATCCTCGCCCTCGGGGCCACCGAGCTCCAGACCATCCTCACCCTGATCTGTGAGGCGCGCTTCGCCATCCTCGCCGGAGTCGCCCTGGGGTTCGGGCGCGCCATCTCCGAGGTGGGCGCGGCCATGATGATCGGCGGGAACATCCGGGACTACACCCGGATCCTCACCACGGCGATCGCGCTCCAGACCTCCATGGGGGACATCGCCTTCTCCATCGCCCTCGGGATCATCCTCCTCTCCATCGCCCTTCTCGTGAACCTCGCGGTGAACCTCGTCCAGGGGGAGGGGCCCCGTGATTGAGCTCTCCCATGTATCCCGGTCCTTCACGGGCCGGAACGTCCTCGACGATATCAGCCTCCGGATCCGGGACGGGGAGATCTTCGCCCTGATCGGGCCTTCGGGGAGCGGGAAGACCACACTCCTCAGGATCATCGACCTCCTTGAGGAACCCTCGCAGGGGCAGATCCTCTTCAACGGATCTGCCATCGGGCCGGGTGCTGAGGACCGGCTCCTGGCACGGAGGGGAATCGGGATGGTCTTCCAGAAACCGGTACCCCTCAGCACGACGGTCTTCGGGAACGTGGCAGCAGGCCTCCGTTTCCGGGGGATGAAGGGGGATGCCCTGGCAGGGAAGGTGAGAGAGGCCCTCGAGGTTGTCGGGATCTCTCAGCTCGCCGACAGGAGAGCCCGCACCCTCTCGGGAGGGGAGATGCAGCGGCTCGCCCTCGCGAGGGCGATCGCCACCGGGCCCGGGCTCCTCCTCATGGACGAACCCACAGCGAACCTGGATCCCGCGAACTCCGCCCTCATCGAGGAACTCATCCTCTCCATCAACCGGAGGTTCCGCACCACCGTCGTTATCGCCACCCATGATCTCCCCCAGGGGCAGAGACTCGCCCACCGGCTCGGGGTCCTCGACCGTGGCCATCTCCTCCAGACAGGTGAGCCCGCAGAGGTCTTCTACCACCCGGGGAAGCCCGAGGTCGCCCGGTTCGTAGGGGTGGAGAATATCCTCCCCGGGACGGTCACGGGCTCGTCAGACGGCCTCACCACGGTCTCCCTGGGGGGCGCAATTGCCATCTCGAGGACAGAGCTCCCCGCCGGAACGAAGGTCCTTGCCTGTATCCGGGCCGAGGATATCACCCTCCATACTTCAAAGGAGATACGGTCCAGCGCGAGGAACCTCCTCATGGGCAGGATCATAAGGGTCGCATCCCAGGGCCCCTTTGCCCGGGTAACCGTGGATGCCGGGATATCCCTCACCGCGCTCGTCACCACGAGGTCGGTGCAGGATCTCGGGCTCTCACCCGAAAAGGTGGTATCACTCACCTTCAAAGCCGGTGCGGTTCACCTGATCCCGACCCCCTGACGGGACCCCGGAAGATCCCGGCGGGATACTCGCATATATTTCCATTGGGGTACAACACTTCTCATCGGACTCTTTGCCGGCTGTCGACCGGTTAAGTTACGGGTTCGCATGGAAGCTCGGGAGCCACGAATCTGGAGGAGTTCCGTGGCTACTATAGGGAATTACTACCTCACAGGAGCCTGGATGGAGATCACGGTCCTCGCAAGCGGGTCGAAAGGCAACTGTACTCTCGTCAGGGGAGAGGACGGTGCCCTCCTCGTCGACTGCGGCCTCTCGGCGCGGGAAGTCCTCTCGCGGATCTCCACCGCCAGGTGCCATGATGTGTCCATCCAGGGGATCCTGGTCACCCATGAGCACGTGGACCATATTCGGGGAGTATGGGCGCTCGCCCGGAAACTCAGGGTCCCGATTTACGGGACAGGAGGGACCCTCCAGGGGCTCCCCGACGGTGTTCACAAAGGTGATGTCCCCTCTCTCCATCCCGTGCATCCCACCACCCGGTTCAATCTCGGGGAGTTCGTCGTCGAACCCTTCCCCCTCTCCCATGATGCCCGGGAACCCTGCGGCTTCGTCATCGAGGATGGCGGTTCCCGGTTCGCGTTCTGCACGGATACCGGGTTCCTCCCGCCGCCCCTGGTCGGGGAGCTCTCGCGCTGCGACGGCATCCTCCTCGAGAGCAACCACTGCCCGGAGATGCTTGCCACGGGCCCCTATCCGGAGTCCCTGAAAAGGAGGATCCGATCCCGCAGGGGTCACCTCTCCAACACGGCAGCGGCAACCTGCCTCAGAGAGATCGGAGGTCATCTCGGTGCGGTGATCCTCGCACATCTCTCCGAGGTGAACAACACACCGGAGAAGGCGCTTGCCTCGGCAAAGGAGGGGCTCGGGTTCTACATCGGGGACGTGGAGGTCCTCGTGGCCCACCAGCACAGGGTCTCGCCCTCTCTATCGCTCTAACCGACCAGGAAGCCCCCCTCTCACCCGCCCCGGGGAGAAAGGAAAGTGTCTTTTCATCCGGAATGCAGATAGAGGTGATACTGAAGTCCCAGGGGTATACGCCCTGAGGCGGGTCGGAATGGTCCATGCTCTTCCGTGAGTTCTCGGAGATCTGTGAACGGCTGGAGGCGATCCCGGGGAGGCTCGAGATGATCGACGTCCTCGCCAGGGAACTGCCAGGGCTCGATGACCGGGAGCTCCCCATCTTCGTCCGGTTCATCATGGGAAGGATCTTCCCCGACTGGTCCCCCCTCAAGCTCGGGATCGGCCCGAACCTCCTCTACGAGGCGATCGCCTATGTTGCCGGCAGGAAGAAGGAGGCCATCGTCTCCGCCGTCTCGGCTGAGGGTGATGCAGGGAAGGCGGTGGAGAAGAT
>Ga0315291_10008148_pt1 | contig 12894 bp, 9 predicted proteins | sample YL17G12_20_MG_FD_203070 | JGI IMG/M metagenome (GOLD analysis project Ga0315291, IMG submission 203070) | Sediment microbial communities from Yellowstone Lake, YNP, Wyoming, USA - YL17G12_20 | ecosystem: Environmental > Aquatic > Freshwater > Lake > Sediment | place: USA: Wyoming | collected... | reverse complement strand
GTCATGATCGGTGACTTCAGGCAAACGAAGAAACTTGTTGTCCTGCGCTAAGTCTGCTGCACAAGGGCGCGAGCGCAGTCGCAGCCAGAGATGGTCCGGTTACGAAGGGGGGCAACCTCGCCCAGGGTTGCCCCCTTGTTCGTCCAGGAACATCACACGGTAACTATGAAGAGTTCGATACGCTGCAACTGCGCGCCAGAGACTCTACCCGAACGCCATAGCGGTTCAGGTGGTTTGTGGCAGCCAGCCTGCGTGTGGCGAGACGGACGGTTACCACGGCCACCGATTCGTGCGACAACGGACCTCACTCTCCTGCCGTCTTCACTTCGCTACCTTGGCTTCCTTCTGTTCTTTGATTCGCCGCATGCTGTTGCTCTTGCACTTCGGGCAAGCGCGCTCCTGTAGCCCGGCATCGGGAGAGTAGGGTAGCCTAGAAATGGTGCCGCATCTTAAGCACTTGAAATCAGCTTCCTGGGCCATTCAAAATCCTCCCTGGCACGCAGGCTTTAACCCCTGGTCCTTCAGCCCACCTTGGCCGCTTCCTTCTTTTCCTTCGCTTCTTCCTTCTTCTTGGGTGCGAGCGCTTGTTTTGCGAATTCTATTTCTTCGGCCGTGACCTTTTTCCTCATCTCTTCAACTTCACGCATCACGAGCGCGAACTTCTGCCCTTCGGCAGCGCTTATCCATTCAAGCTGTAATCTCTCGGGCCTGATGGCCTTCTTTTCCAGCTGATCCCACAGTCTTTCGACTCTCAGAACGGTCTGCCTGTTCGCGTTGATGTAGTGGCAATCGGCGAAATGGCACCCGGACACCAGCACTATAGGCGCACCTTTTCGGAACGCATAGAGAACGAAATCCTCGTTGACTCTTCCGCTACACATTGTCCTTATTAGCCGGTTGCTCGCGGGATACTGGAGTCTCGACACACCCGCGAAGTCTGCTCCGGCGTATGAGCACCAGTTGCACGCGAAGACCACCACTTTGTCCTGAGGATTCTCCTCGAGAATGGCGTCAATCTGGGCGTAGATCTGGTTGTCCTTGAAGTGACGCATGGTAATCGCGCCGAAAGCACATTCCGCGCCGCACGTCCCGCACCCCGCGCACGCAGCCTCTATGACTTTGGCCGGGGTCTTGGTCTTGCGGTCGGTCTGAGTAATGGCCTTGTACGGACATACTTTCACGCACAGACCGCAGTACTTGCAGAGGTCGGGGTCAATGTACGCGGTTATGGCCTCAACCTTTATCTTGCCCGCCGCAAGGACGATGTTAGCCCTCGAGGCGGCAGCAGAGGCCTGGGTGACGCTGTCCTTCACGTCTTTCGGAAACTCGGCACAGCCCGCCAGGAACACGCCTCTCGTCGGGGCATCGACCGGCTTTAGCTTCGGATGAGATTCCATGAGAAATCCGTCGGAGGTCTTCGAAAGCGTGAGTAGCTGTCTGACCACTTCGCTGTCCTTGCGAGGCAAAAGCCCCACGGAAAGAACCAGCATCTCGACCTCGTGCTTCTCGATCTTCCCGGTGGTCGTGTTCTCAACGGTAACGATGAGGTTACCCGTCTTCGGGTCTTCCACCACCTCTCCCGGCAACCCTCTTATGTACTGAACGCCTTCTTCCTTGCTTCTCATGTAAAGATCTTCAAAACCCTTCCCGAAGGCACGGATGTCCATGTAAAAGACTTTAAGGTCAATGCCGGGATAGTGATCTTTTAGAAGCACCGTGTCCTTTATTGTGTTCATGCAGCAAATGTTGCTGCAATAAGGATTTCCTCTCTTCCGCGAACGGGAGCCCACGCACTGAACAAAGCCGATAGATTTTGGAGTCTTTCTGTCGCTCGGCCTCACGAAATGCCCCTCCGTAGGGCCGCTGGCGCAGATAAGCCTCTCGAACTCCATGCTCGTAATGACGTTCTCGTAGCTCCGGTATCCGTACTCGTCGAGCTCCGTGGGATCGTAGACGTCGTTGCCGACTGCGACGATTATGGCACCGACATCCACTGTCACGAACTCGTCCCTCATGTCAAAGTCGATGCACTTCTTCTCGCAGACCTCGAGACACTTGGCGCACGCTATCGGGTTATTCCCGAGGCACGTCTTCATGTCAATGAGATAGCTCGAAGGGACGGCCTGAGGGAGCTGGATGTAAATCCCCTTCCTCGAAGAGAAACCCATCTGGTACTCATCAGGTACCGCGACGGGGCACACCTTGGCACATTCGCCGCAGGCGTTGCACTGTTTCTCGTCTACGTAGCGGGCCTTTTTCCTGATTGTGACCTTGAAGTTTCCGATGTAACCGGAAACGTTCTCGACTTCGCTGTAAGCCATTAACTCGACCCTGGGATGTCGACCGACATCCATCATCTTAGGACCGAGTATTCATATGGAACAGTCCATCGTGGGATAGGTCTTGTCAAGCTGGGCCATTATCCCCCCGATGGACGGCTCTTTTTCGATCAGATATACGTGATACCCGGCATCTGCCAGGTCTAGGGCAGATTGGATACCCGCTATTCCGCCACCGATCACGAGCGCCCTTCTGGTAACTGGAATTTCTTTTTCATCCTGGGGCTGGAGCAAGCGGGCGCGTGCTACGGCTATCTTGACGAGATCCTTGGCTTTCTCTGTCGCGGCCTTCCTGTCCGCGATGTGAACCCAGCTGCAATGCTCGCGCAGGTTGGCCATCTCGAGAAGGTAAGGGTTGACACCCGCTTCCTCAACACAGGCTCTGAACGTCGGTTCGTGCATCCTGGGAGAGCAAGAAGCGACCACGACTCTGTTGAGTTTGCTCTCGATTATGTGTCGCTTGATCTCCTGCTGACCGGGGTCAGCGCAAGTGTACTTGTTCTTCACTGCGACCACTACATCCGGGAGGGTCTCGGCGAATTTGCGGACTTCGTCGCAGTCCACGGACGCCGCAATGTTTAGACCGCACTCGCAAACGAAGACGCCGACCCTCAGGTCTTCAGCGGTCTCTGGCTTTACCATTCCTCGCACCTCCTTAACTGTTCGGTCACTGCTCAAGCGCAGATGCGACCAGAACAGCCAAATCCTCTACCTGGATCTTTGCTTCTTCGGGGAAGCCAACGTCCTTCATAGCGCACATAAAGTGAATCTTGCACTTGGCGCACGCCGTGGCAAGGAGAGTCGAACCGCTCTCCCGGGCCTCTTTCAGTCTGTCCGTCTGAATTGACTTGGAGGCAATGCCACAGTGAATCCAACCGCTAGTACCGCAGCATATAGACGCATTTCTTGAGCGGCGCATGTCTTTGAAGCCGTCGCCAAATAGTGCTTCCAGGAGATTCCTCGGTTGGTCATAGACACCGAGGAACCGGCCCAACCTGCAAGGGTCCTGGAACGTGACCTGCTTGTCGTTTTTCCTCAACTTGAGCTGTCCGGAGGCGAGACTCTTGCCCAAAAGCTCGCTCAAATGGTAGACCTCAAACGGCACATCGCCGGCAAACTCGGCGTAGTAGAGTTTGAGCGTTGCAGCGCATTCAGGACACGAGGTGACGATCTTCTTGGCGCCGGTGGCCTTGAGTCTCTCGAGATTGTGCTTGGCCAGCATCTCAAAGTTCTTCGCATCTCCTGCCCAAAGCAAGTCGTGACCGCAACAGCGCTCGTCCGGCAGCACTATCGGTTCAATCCCCATGGCATTGAGAATCTTCACGGTTGACCGAGCTATTTGAACGGGATTGGCTTTCAAATCCTCGAAGAATGCGTCGAAAAAGGGGAGACATCCTACAAAATAAAGATAATCTGACTTGTCCGAGACTTTGAGGTCCTTGGTCAGCCAGTCGAGTCTTTTCTGCTTCAGTTCGGGAGTTGTCATGATTCTCATGAGAAGCTGGAACGCACTTCCGTGAGCGCAGACCGCCTGCTCTCCGCCTCGATATGCGTCTATCCGCACAATCTTGGTGAGGTCGACATAGTCGACGTCAGAAGGGCACCTCTCGCTGCAAAGCTTACACGTCAGGCAATGCCACAGGCCTTCATTCTTGAGCGCCTCTTCATCACCGGAAACGGCGCTCGCCACTATGCGTCTCGGGGAAAACCCACCATCAACACGAGAGACAGGACACACGGCCGTACACTTGCCGCAGTCCAGACAGAGTCGCGCACTGGTAGCTTTTATGGCTTCAACAGTGTCTTTCACTCTATTCCTCCTGATTTTCCAAGAGGGCTTGGCCCCACGTGTGTTACTTGCTTCACAAACTCAGTCATCACCTTGCGCAAGCCTTCTCCTCCATCAGGCGACAGCCAATCTAACCTGAGCCTTTCAGGTTCTAAACCTATAAGGTTGGCAAGCTTCTTTGAGGTCTCGAACATTTCGGCCTGTCGCTCGTTGCCAAAAGAATAATGGCAAGCACCCTTCTCGCAGCCGCAGACCATGACGCCGTCCGCACCAAGCTCGAACGCCTTGAGCACAAGCCCGGGAGTCACCCTGCCAGAGCACATCACGTTCACTATCCTTACGTTAGGAGAGTTGCGTTTCAGAGCCTTGGCAGTGCCTTCTTGCAGGTTTTCCCCTGTACCGGAGCACCAATTGCACACAAAGGCGATGATTTTCGGTTTGAATTCTTGTGAACTGCCGTCTCTTGAGCTATCTGCTTTCCTGTTCATACCTACTTACCTGAATCAGAATGATCGGTCCAATCAAAGGGCCCTCTCGGTCCCGGACGCCGCGCGTTTTCGAGCGCCGGCTCGCCACGCATGAGCTACGTTGGTTTTACTTGAAGGCCGTGATCATAACCCTGCTTCATGGCCGTCAAGTTTAGTTCGATTGTTCCCTGCGGCACCGTCGTCGAAATCGCCTGCTTCATGGCCTCCAGAGTTACAATCTTCGTGACTGAGGTGAAGAAGCCCAGCATTACGATGTTTGCCACGATCTTCCTTCCGAGCGTTTCTGCCATTCGAGTGGCCTGTATGCCGTAGATCTTCACGGTCTTGTTCAGGCGTTGCGGCTTCACAAGATCCTCGTCGATCAGCATCACTGCTCCGTCAGGAAGCTGCGGCTCAAACTTCGTGCACGCTTCCTGTGACATCACGACCAGAATGGAAGGCTTAACGGGGTGAGGGTAGTGTACGGTTGTTTCGGACACAACAACGCCCGCGCTGCACGCGCCGCCTCTGGACTCCGGCCCGTAGCTCTGGGTCAGCGTCGCCTGCTTCTTGTCATAGATCGAAGCCGCTTTCCCGACAATGTATCCCGCGAGGATTATTCCTTGTCCGCCGAAGCCTGCAAACCTGAGTTCTGTTCTTGCCATAGCGTCTCCCTTACTCATCCGCACTGGGAACCGTCACTTCCTTGCGCTCAAGCTTCTCCCAAGGAATCTCGAACTTGTCTCCCAGTCTTTCTTTGACCATATCCAGAAAAGTGGGACGCTCTATGTCCACAAACTTGCCAACTATGATCTTTCCGTCCCTCTCGATGGCTACCTTGGCGGGGTCGGCCCCGTGCTGGATGACCGCGTTCTGCTGATAGCTCTTCAAGACATCCAGTCCGGTACCCTGCTTGTTGAACCGGTTGAACAGGGTGGGGCAGGGCGATATTATCTCGACCACGCTGAAGCCTCTCTTGTGAAGGGCCTCTCCGAGCGACTTGGACAGCCTTCTCGTGTCGAGAGCGGTCCAACGGGCAACGTAAGGTGCACCGCTTGCCGCCGCCAGATAGGGGATGCTGAAAGGAAACTCGAAATTGCCGTAAGGAGTAGTGGTTGTTTTCGATCCGAGCGGAGTCGTCGGCCCACCCTGGCCGCCTGTCATCCCGTAGTTGAAGTTGTTAACGCATACAACAGTCATGTCAAGGTTGCGCCTGGCAGAATGGATGAAATGGTTGCCTCCAATCGCAATCAAGTCGCCGTCCCCGGAGATGACTATGACTTTGAGAGAAGGGTTTGCCAGGTGAAGCCCCGCTGCAAACGGAATCGCCCTGCCGTGAGTCGTGTGAAAAGAATCTAAATTGAGATACCCCGCCACGCGGCCGGTGCAACCGATTCCGGACACAACGCACATTTGTTCGAGCGGAATGCCGGACTCCTGAATCGCAGTGATGAAGGCAGTAAGGCAGGTTCCGAGGCCGCAACCTGAACACCAAATGTGAGGGATTCTGTCCTCCCTCAAGAGCTTATCCATCGGATGCCGTTCATTCATGCAGCAGCCCTCCTGATGGCCTCCAGAACCTTTTCCGGATCGTGAATCCCGCCGCCGGCGTGCGGTACCAGGATGACTCTTGCCTTTCCGTGAGCACAACGTTCGACTTCGAGAGAGATCTGGCCGAAGTTTATCTCGGGCACTACAAAACCCTTGACGTGTCCTGCTAATTCGTCAATCAGTTCGTCCGGGAACGGCCACACCACGATGAGTTTGAGAAATCCCACCTTGATTCCCTCCTCGCGTGCCCTTTCAATCGGTAGGAGGGAAGTCCTGGCCGATATGCCGTACGAACAGACTATGACGTCTGCGTCCTCACACATCTCCTCCTGGTACTCGACTATCTCATGTTTGTTTTTTCTAATCTTCTCGACCAGGCGTTCGACGAGCTCTGCCTGAGCCTCCTCGTTTATGACAGGATATCCCTTTCTGTCGTGCGTGAGACCGGTTATGTGCATTCTGTAGCCATGCCCGGCAATAGCCATCTGCGGCACAAGATCCGCGTCCGGCTCGTAGGGCAGGTATTTCTCAGGCGGAACTCTGGGGGTTCTTCTGGCAGTGAGCCGGATCGTGCCCGGTTCAGGTATTGTGACCTTTTCAGTCATGTGGCCAACGACCTCGTCTGCCATCACGAGCACCGGCACTCTCCATTGCTCGGAGAGATTGAAGGCCTTGATGGTCAAGTCGAAAAACTCCTGGGGCGAGCTGGGACTCACGGCTATGATTTCGTAAGGTCCGTGCGAACCCCATCTGGCCTGCATCATGTCGCCCTGACCCACGAGCGTGGGGAGTCCGGTGGATGGCCCTCCCCTCTGTACATTGACGAGGACGCATGGAGTTTCCGTCATTATCCCGAGCCCCAGGTTCTCCATCATGAGACTGAATCCGGGGCCGCTTGTGGCAGTCATCGTCTTCATTCCTCCCCAGGCCGCTCCGAGGATAGCGTTCATGGAAGCGATTTCATCTTCCATTTGTATGAACATGCCGCCGACTTCTGGCAGCCTTTCGGACAAGTGCTCCGCCACCTCGGTGGAAGGAGTAATGGGATAGCCAGCAAAAAAGCGGCATCCCGCTGCTATTGCGCCCTCGGCGCAAGCTTCGTTGCCGCTAAGAAAGTGTTCTCCCCTGAGAACGCCGCTCTCACTTTCCAACTTTTTCCACCTCCGTTTCTATTTCTTCGCTGAAAATAGCAAACTCGGGACAGAGCATGTCGCAAAGCTTGCAGTTCACACAACATTCCTCGTGCGTTGCCACGGGGAAGTGATAGCCTTTTGAGTTGAATTCTGTAGAAAGCTCCAGCACATCCCTCGGGCAATACTCAACGCAGAAACCGCAACTCTTGCACCTCTCCTTGATTATGTGGATTTTGCCGTGGGGTATCTTGAGTTTGTCCACGTCGAGAGGGGTTCTCCAGTACTTTGGTTTTTCAGCAGTTGAAGCCTCTTTCATGCTTCTCTAGCCTCCATGGTCAGGCCTCGGAATCAATGGCGAAACCGATCAAGTTCGGTGTATCAAAACATAAGGAAATAAGTGTATTCCACCCGGGCTGGACTGTCAAACGATTATTGCGGCGCTTCAGAGTGCCACGTTGTAAATATCTTCTTGAAGTGCTACGATTTGCGCGGCATTGCTCCTTCTGTGTGGATAATGGTGGCGGCTTTTGATGGTTAGATTTCCTACAATTGCTTTGATACTTACGGCCCTTCTGCTGGTTACGGGCCCGTCGATCACGGGGCTCTCGCAGGCGAACCCAGGCGTTTGGGAGTGGTCCCCCTCGGGTCTCAAGCTCTCGCCCCCGCCCTTACTACTTTTTCCGAGCGCTTTTCTCACACCGCCGGGGCAACGTCTTGTCTTGAAGCCTGGACTGGCCCTCAAGAATTCGGAGATTCTTGTGGATCTGGAATCAGACTCGGTCCGGCAGACCACATCTGCAATGGGGGTGGACATCGAACCACCCGTTTCGTCCTCGATTCGCCAGTATTCTTATCTTGTGAGTAGAGAGATGCTTGCTACGCTCTGGAGAAGTGAGGCCAAGAAAGGGATCAGGGACGTGTCCGACGCCGGGCGTTCGGGAGGTCTTTTCAGTATCGATCTCCCGATTCAATTTCCAAAGGCAGTGCAAGCCGTCGTAGGAAAAGGCAAGCCTAATCTGAGGGTCACAGGTAGCGAAACGATCTCGTTCAACGGCTACAGTAGCTGGACCGTCGGACAAAAGTACAGCGAGTACGGCAGGCAGAGCAAGTTTCCCAGGATTGACATGAAACAAGATCTTGTCGTGAAGATGGGCGGCACGATCGGAGACAAGATAGACGTCGATTGGGACCAGAGCAGCGCTGCAGTCACGGAACTGCAAAACAGGATACGCATTAGATACCACGGCTACGACGACGAGGTCATCCAGAGTGTGGATCTAGGCAACACAAACCTCTCGATACCGAACACCCAGTACGTAAGTTACTCGGGCACACACGAAGGACTCTTCGGTATCAAGACAGTGGCAAAGCTAGGGAGCGTGGATCTCACGGTCATCGCCAGTAAGCAGGAAGGCAAGCAAGACAAGCAGAGAATAGTAGGAGGAGCCAGGACGGTTCAGAAGCAGATAAACGACCTCGACTACAAGAAGCGAACCTACTTCTTCCTCGATGCTCCCGACTTTGACAAGACCCTGTACCCGATTGTCCTTGAGAACGTTCAGATCTATATCGACGACCGGAACGGTTACAACGACACGTCGGCAGTCCCAGGGAGGGCTTACAGTTATAGGAATGACGGTACCCCTGAGACTTCAGCGCGGTTCGATGGTCACTTTGACCTCAAGATTCCAGAACGGGATTATGGGTTCGAGAATCGGTTCTCCTTCAACGGCACCGTGATCCCTGTTCTAGTAATAAAAGGAGGCCTGCCTCCCAACCACGTCCTGGCAGTCGCCTATCAGCAAAAGGTGGGTCCGGGCCAAAGCGACTATAGATGGATAGGTGATCTTGGCAGGGACACCTTGGAACTCAAGATGATTGCTCCGGGCCTTGACATGCTCCAACCCAACATAATCACAGATCCTACCTGGGGAAATCTCAGTCGCTACGAACTCAAGAACTTCTATTACCTTGGTTCAGAGGCCATCATAAAGGAGAGCTTCAAACTCACCGTAAAGAGGCGCGTTGGAGGAACGGGTGTCGACGAAGACGCATCGATGACGAAGAAGGTTCCGTACATTCAGGTCATGGGTCTTGACATGGCCGACCTCGCAGGAACAATCAACAAACCAGACGGCCTGGTTGATGGCAATTTCGTTTACTTCGAAGAGGGGCTCCTTTGGTTTCCCGACCTTCACCCCTTTGCTCCCGATTCCTTCGATACGCACGGTTGGTCCGTGAGCGGCTGGAATCGACCAGACACTTTGACGGCCGATGAGATAAATCAGGCCATATATAGCAAAAAATACACTGAATATGTGTACGCTAACGATACTCGCTACTATTTGGAAGTCGAGTACAAGAGCCCGCAGACTACTTTCTTCCTCGGTTGGAACATTCTCGAGAATTCAGAGGTTGTTACCCTCAACGGGGCGAGACTACAGAAGGGCAGTGGGTATACTATCGACTACGACACGGGTGAGCTTGTTCTTCTCACTCCCGACGCATTGGAACCCGGTGCGGACGTGTCTGTAGATTTCTCGCGCGCCTCGCTCTTCGGCCTCTCAAAGAGCCTTCTCGGCATTTCGAGCCAGTACAAACCCACGGACGAGATCTCGCTCTCGACGACGTGGCTCTATGAGAGCAAGGGAACACTTGAAGAGAGGCCAAGGCTCGACCAGGAACCGTCTAGAACGGTCGTGGGCGGACTCAGTGGAACGGTGAAACTTTCTCCTGCTTTTATGACGGGCCTGGTGGACGCATTGCCTTTGGTGCAAACGAGGGAGAAGTCGAGCCTTGCTGTTTCGGGTGAGTTTGGAGTCAGTGTTCCGAATCCTAACACGAGCAACGAAGTCTACATAGATGACATGGAAGGCAACAAGGAGACGAGACCCCTTAGTCTGCTTCGTACGCAGTGGCGAGTCAGCAGCATGCCGGAAGACCCGACGCTAGATGTGTGGCCGACCGGCAGACGGGCGCTGCGGTGGTACAACATTCTCCCGACGAATAACACGGGAAGAGAGGTTCGCGCGCGAGACCTTTTCCCTGAACTGACGACGGCCGAGGAAAGAGATAAGGTACTGACTACCCTCGAGTTCTACTTCAACCAGGTACAAGGTTGGCACGGTCTTACGCAAGTACTCTCGTGGCTTGGAGAAGACCTGACCGAGATGCAGTATGTTGAGATTTGGATAAACGATTTCAACCAGCAACGAGATCCGGTAAAGGAGATCAAGCTAGACCTTGGTACGGTAAGCGAAGACGCAATGTGGGATCCTTTTAGCCTGCCGAACGGGAAGCTTGATACGGAAGACAGGAACAGAAACGGGATTCTTGATCTTGGCGAAGATACGGGCTTGGACGGAAGGTGCGATCCGAATCCCAAAGCTGAATGTCCTTGCTCTGCGCCTCCTGACAGTCTGCCAGAAGAATACATGCCGGTAGTGAGCTTTACTGAGCAGGATCCCAATGGAGACGATTATCTTTATGGTGAGGATAGGCCAAATGATTTCTCCCAAATCAACGGAACGGAGTGCAACGGCGCGACGTCTCCACATCCTACGCCAGATTCGGAGGATCTCAACGGAGACGGAACGCTCAATAACAGACAAGACTATTTTGAACTCACCTTGAGTCTCGCTCAGGACAGCAAGTTCCAGGTCAGAGACAACGGGAATGGCTGGCGGCTCTTCAGGATTCCTCTTTCAGACAGCTCCGTCGTCGCGGTTGGGGAGCCTCGCTGGGACAATGTCAGGCATGCCAGGTTGTGGTTCAAAGGATTTCCGGATTCGGCGGTCGCGCTTCAGACTGCCGGCATTGAGATAGTGGGCAACAGATGGATAATCACGCCTATTAAGAACAAGGTTTCGCTGGAGGAGGGAGAACGCTTCTACGTGGGCGTTATCAACAACAAAGACAACGCAAACATCTACCAGCCGCCCCCCATTCAGATAGGGGAGGAGAATAGAGTCCCGAAGAAAGAGCAGTCGCTCGTACTCTCCACGAAGAACCTGTTTCCGGCCGACACGGTGTCCACCTTCAAATCCTTTGCTGGCGGGAACGATTATACGCAGTACGAGTCGCTCAAGTTCTGGGTCAGGGGAAGTTCCGATTCGCTCGCGTTTTTCATACGATTCGGAACAGACAGCTTGAATTTCTATGAATACGGCGCACCCGTCCCAACTGTCTGGGAATCGAAGGAATTCAAGCTGGAGGATTTGAGCATTCTCAAGGTGGGGCTCGTCAGCTCTCTAACGGACACAACGCTGCGTAGGCAGGACGGCGGCTGGCTGAGGATCAGGGGAAGACCTTCCTTCACCAGGGTACAGAGAATAACCTTGGGGCTTGTAAACGTTCCTGAGGGAACTGGGTCAACCATGGTGGCTTCAGACAGCGTTTGGGTGGACGAACTCAGACTCACGAATGTGAAAAAGGAGATAGGTACTGCCAGAAGACTGTTCGTCGAGGCCAAATTCGCTGACTTTCTTTCGCTTTCCTCTCACATGGAAGTGCGAGGCGAGGATTTCCTTGCGATCGGTAGCACGAGAGGGAGCGGGCGTCGCACAAGCTCTTACTTGGTTTCCGGAGTTATGGCCGTTCACAAGTTCCTACCCAACGGGATGTTCAATATCCCCGTGAATTTCTCCTTCTCTGAGTCGAAGGAGATTCCCAGGTTCAGGACGGGTGACGATATTGTTCTCACACGAGAGTATGAGGAAGCTCAAACGACAAAAAACGGGACGCGATCCATAGCCGTGAGCTTCAGGAAGGCGCCCACGCCAAACAAGTGGTTGAGGTATTCGATCGAGGCCATCGGTTTGAGTTTCGCGCTCACCGACGCACATTCTGCAAATGTGAGTCGCGTGGACTCGACGCGTTCGCTTTCGGGCAGTTTCAGCTATCAATTCTCGCCCGGAGGCAAGACTGCTGTTGACATTCCCATCGGGCGCGGTAGAAAACTCTCGTTCTCGTACTTGCCTTCCTCGTTTAGCCTTACTGGGCGTGGTGTGAGAACCCAGTCAAGGGCGTATGAGAGAGCCCGCGATGACCCGATGAGGCTTATCCCTCGAAGCGACATATTGCGCAAGACCGGAGACTTTGGCTTTCAGACTTCGTACTCGCCGTTCTCAAACTTGAGATGCAGTTACGACATCAATACTTCGAGGGACTGGCTCCTTTACAATCCCAGTAAGGCCCTCGGCAACGTCAACATTGGGACGGAAGTCTCACGCAATCAGAATTTCCGGTCAGAGTTCACTCCCAGATTTGGCAATTGGTTTACTCCCAACGTGAGCTTTGCTGGCACCTACAGGGAAGATCATCGTCCGGAACTGAAGAGAATCGACGACGTGGCTGACGTGCGCAACGTCAGCAACTCCGGTTCGATCAGTCTGGGTCTGGGTATACCGATTTCGAGACTGGCCCAGCTCCTTGGCTCGAAAACGGTTCCCAAAGACACGTCTCAGGTAAGAGCAAAGGCGGGCGGGGAGACGTTGACGCTTGCCGGATTGCTCGGGAAAATCGGAGACATTAGGGCGAACCATTCCATATCTTACGGAAGTCAACTCTCCAGGATCAACGGCAAGCCAAACATGAGCTACATGTTTGGGATAAGG
>Ga0315291_10008146_pt1 | contig 12896 bp, 13 predicted proteins | sample YL17G12_20_MG_FD_203070 | JGI IMG/M metagenome (GOLD analysis project Ga0315291, IMG submission 203070) | Sediment microbial communities from Yellowstone Lake, YNP, Wyoming, USA - YL17G12_20 | ecosystem: Environmental > Aquatic > Freshwater > Lake > Sediment | place: USA: Wyoming | collected... | reverse complement strand
CCGTCAACTGTTTCCTGGAGTTCAAAGATATTTATAGGTTTTTTGAAGAAGTCTCTTGCTCCTGCCTTGAAAGCCTTTAATACGGCGTCTTCAGAATCAACTTCAGTGAGAAAGATGACAGGTATGCCCGGGTGCTGCGCTTTGATATCTTTTAATAACTGCAGGCCGTTATTAACTTCAGAACCACAGTCAAGAAGAATGAGATCCGCCTTGCACTTTTCAATAACCTCTTTCGATTCCCTGGGAATGCATTCGTATACCATATCTCCCTTGGAAGAAAAGGAACGATAGAGTCTGTGAAAATCCTTTTCAGCAATAATTACTATAGCCATCCTATATCCCCGATAAAATCTTGCGGTTTCATTTTAAAAGAATATTATTAAAAAATTGAAAATTTATCAAGACAAATCTGCGTCTTTGGATTCTATGGTCTATGCTTTCGGGGGGACTGCAAGAAAGGTATCTATTTCATTAAACCCGATCTCACCCTGACTGCCATCCGAAAGGAGTTTCCACTTTACTTTTCCGGAACGGATTTCATCATCTCCAATAATAAAGACGTATTGAGCGGATAACCTGTCTGCCCTTCGTAGCTGGCTCTTCAATGAATTCCCGGCATAACCGATTTCGGCCCAAAGACCTTTCAGTCTGAGCCTGACTGCAATAACAAGCCCCTCTCTCCCCGCAGATTCCCCGAGTGCAGCAATGAAGACTTTCGGTGAGGGGATGTCCTGATCGGCAGACAGCTTCAGCAGCGATGTAATGCGTTCCATGCCTATTGCAAAGCCGATTGCCGGGGTAGGAGGGCCTCCGAAGTCCTCCACAAGAAGGTCATACCGTCCGCCTGCTGCTACCGCATTCTGGCTGCCAAGGTGTTTGCAGGTAACTTCAAAGGTTGTCCTTGTATAATAATCAAGTCCCCTTACCATCTCAGGGTTTATCGCATAGGGGATAGCGAGCAGCTCTGCATATGATTGGAGTGCCTCAAAATGCTCCCTGCATTCGGTGCAGAGAAAATTCGTCACATGCGGGGATCCTTCTCTCAGTTTTATGCATTCAGCCACTTTGCAGTCGAGTATCCGGAGGGGATTCTGGTCATATCTCCTTCGGCAGTCCGGGCAAAAGCCCTCCAGCCTGTCTGAGAAGAAATCAAGGAGTGCCTTCCGGTAGTCAGGCCTGCATTTAGGGCATCCTATGGAATTGATCTCGAAATTGAGTTCTTTCAGACCGAGCCGCTCAAAAAAGAGTTTGAGCATTGAGAGGATTTCGGCATCAATCTTCGGTTCTGCAACACCGAAGGCCTCTGCACCAATCTGGTAGAACTGCCTGAAGCGCCCTGCCTGGGGTCTTTCATATCTGAACATGGGTCCGGAGTAAAGGAATTTCTGGGGAGAGGGGAGATTATAGAGATGTTGTTCAACAAAGCATCGGACGACAGGGGCTGTCCCTTCCGGCCGGAGGGTGATATGCCTTCCTGCCTTATCGGTAAATGTGTACATTTCTTTTTCAACGATATCGGTTGTCTCACCGATACTCCTGATGAAAATATCCGTGGACTCGATGACCGGTGCCCGCAATTCCTGGAAGCCATAGGCAGTGAAGACATCCTTTGCAACTGACTCGACTTTCTGCCATATGTGGATATCAGGGGGGAAAATATCATGGACACCCTTGAGGGCAGTGTACTTCATTCTTCCTTTGTCTCCTCCCCGTTGTCCTCTTGACCCCGCTCTTTATCAAACTCAAGCATTCTTAAATGGCTCTCAACAAGCCTTTTCACCTCTTCCTTAAAATGGCGCCTGATTCCTTTCAGGTCGACAATATCTTCATGGATCTTTATCACCTTCTCCTGTGCCTCCTTGAGAAGGGTGTCGGATCTGAGTTCTGCTTCCCTTACAACGAGTTCTGCCTCTTTCCGTGCGTTCATCTTGTAATCTTCAACCAACTGCTGGGCGGTCAGGAGAGTTTCCCTGAGCGTTGTTTCCATATCCCTGTATTCTTTCATCTGATTATCCAGCCTTTGGATGTTTTCCCTGAGATTTGCATTTTCCCGGAGCAGGTCCTCCATCTCCTCCCTGATGACTTCAAGGAACGCATATACTTCTTCAACATCAAAGCCCCTCAGCTTCATGGGGAACTGTTTCTGCTGGATGTCAAGCGGCGTGATCCTCATAAAATGATGCCTCCTTTCAATTTATAGGCAAGCTCTATCAAAGACTGAATCAGGAAATACTTCACAAACAGTATGGCAAGAATGACAACCATCGGCGATATGTCAACAAATCCGGTCCTGAATCCTATTATCCTTCTGACCGGCCTCAGCACGGGTTCGGTAACGGTGTGCAGAAATCTGACAATCGGGTTGTAGGGATCCGGATTTACCCAGCTGATTAATGCAGATATGATGATAACCCACATATACGCAGAGAGCAGCATATCCAGAATCTTTCCAAGTGCAAGAATGAGATTAGCAAAGATAAACATTATTCTTTTCTCCCTAATTCTCTTGATCTGCCGGCAGCTGCTTCAATCGCAGCCTGTACAATATTCTTAAGCCCTTTCTCTTCGAAAACACGAAGCCCTGCTGCAGTGGTGCCACCGGGTGATGTCACCATTTCCCTGAGCCTTCCGGGAGGCATTCCTGTCTCAAGAAGCTTTGCAGTCCCGATGAGGGTCTGGATTGCAAGTTCAGAAGCGTTTTCACCGGTCAATCCCATGGTGATTCCTGCGTCGATCATTTTTTCGACAAACAGTGCGACAAAAGCAGGGCCGCTTCCTGAAAGAGCGGTTACCGCATCCATGTATTTTTCAGGAAGCACAAGGACTTTCCCGACAGACATGAATATCTCCCGGACCAAGCCCATTTCTTTATCATGAATGCATTCGGACATTGACAGAACAGATACCCCCTCCAGAACAAGCGCAGGCGTGTTCGGCATAACCCGGATTATTTTCGATGTCTTCAGTCTTGTTGAGAGATAGGATAATGTTATGCCGGCAGCTATCGATACGATTAATGTGTCGCTTGATATAATACCCGAAATCTCGGCGGTTACATCGTCCATATTCTGTGGCTTTACTGCAAGTATGATGATAGTACAGTTCTTACATATCTCTTTATTATCTGACGTAGTCTTGATGCCGTAAGTTTTTTCGAGATATGTGCGCCTCTCATCCCGCGGCTCAGAGACCATAATGTCCTTCATGCCGCTCTGCAGAATTCCCTTTATCAGGGCTTCTGCCATATTGCCGCCGCCGATGAACCCGATCATGTATTCCCCTCTCTTCATTGATTGTGCAACAATTATACTACATAAGATCGTTGTCTTCTTACTTTACCCGCGTACCGAATATCCCTGTCCCAATCCTTACCATGGTTGCTCCTTCCAGGATTGCCGCTTCAAAATCATGAGTCATTCCCATGGAAAGTTCCGGCAGTTTGAACCCTTCTCCCTCAGCAGTATCCCGTAATTCCCTCAGTTTTCTGAAAAACGGTCTCGCCATTTCCGGATTATCGAAGTAAGGCGGCATGGTCATCAGTCCTTCAATTTTCAGGTGCTTCATCCCCGAGACTTCCTGAAGCAGTTCCGTGAGGATTTCTCCCGGGATGCCATATTTTGACTCTTCCTCTGAGAGTTTAACCTGTATCAGAACCCTCTGGATTTTCCCAAGCTTTTCAGCATGTCTGTTGATCTCCTCTGCAAGGCTTGCTGAATCGAGTGAGTGGATCAGATCGAAGAGCTGAACAGCGGCCTTTGCCTTATTTTTCTGAAGATGTCCGATCAGATGCCACTCCACGGCGTAATCCGGCATTTGTGCGCTTAGGTGTGAAAATTTTTCCCTGGACTCCTGAACTTTGTTCTCCCCAAAAGCCCTCAAGCCCAATTCTATTGCTTCTTGTATTTTCGGGATATCAACCGTTTTTGTAACAGCAATGAGCTTGACATCAAAGGGGTTTCTCCCTGACCTGATAGCTGCAGAGGATATTTTTCTGTACATGTTTTTGATATTCTCAAGAAGCATTATGTTACTGATCACAGTGTTTTCCGAATTTCTTGTATTTTATCATCTCTTACACGAAAGGGCTTCCCTGTATTCAGCCCATAACATTTCTTTTGGTATCCCCATATCAATAAAATCCCACGGCAGAATTTCATCAGGTCCCTTTTCCCTGAAGATATAAAAGTCTTTGTTGATTCCTGCCATGAGCGCTGCCTTGTTCCATTCTTCGGTATTGAGCATTTCGACGAGCACATTTGATAACCGTCTGTCTCCCATGGAAAATAATCCCTGCATATATGCATATTTAGGAACATCATGGAATACCCTAATACCTTTTACCGGTATAAGAGCTTTCTTGATCATTTTCAGCCTTTCTTTTACCTCAGATAGGCTCTCCATGGGATGCCACTGGAATGGTGTGAAAGGCTTGGGTACAAAAGTGCTGATACTCAGCGTAATGTAACCTTTTGGGGTGCTATCCCGAATCTTTCTTACAAGCTCAACAATTCCCTCTATATCCTCCCTTGTTTCTGTAGGAAGCCCAACCATGAAATAAAGCCTCAGGGTTTCTATCCCCTGGGCAAACAGGAGCTGCGAAGTTGAAAGGATATCCTCCTCGCTGATTTTTTTATTAATGACCTTCCGAAGACGTTCCGTGCCGGCCTCAGGAGCAATGGAAATGCTCTTGTGCCCCCTCATCAGGGTTGCCAATTCAGCACTCTTTTTACCGGCCCTCAGGGATGTGACCGAAAAGTCCACTTCAGGGATTTGCAGCACATCTTTTATATAGGGATAATCTGTAAGGGACGGACCTATAAGCCCGATTCTCTTTGTTTTGCTCAACGCTGAGTTTATATCATCTCGGATATCCCGGAGATTTTTGATTCTCGGAGGACTGTATATTTTCCCTGTAACGCAGAACCTGCAGCCCCAGGGACAACCTCGCATGGCTTCGATCAGATACATCTCAGAGAATTCCGTCTCGGAAGTAATGATCGATGTTTTAATTTCTGTGCGGGATAGGTCTTTCAGATATCTCCGTTTTACAAAAGGAGGTGCTCCTTCTGACGCATGTCTTTCCGAAATTTTCCCTTCTGTATCATAGGAAATGCTATAACAGCGCGGGACGTAAACACCTTCAATGGAGAGAGCTTTTCTGATAAGGTCAACTCTATCTGCAGCATCCTTGTAAACACCCAGAAATTCAGTCAGCATTTCATCTGCCTCGCCGATGAAGCAGACATCAAAAAACTCGGCAACAGGTTCAGGATTAAAGAAAGTGCATGCACCACCCATGATCATCATCGGATGTCGCCGGTTTCTCTGGGAACTCTTGGGAGGGATATTGGCTAATTGAAGAATTTTGACGATATTCGGATAGTCATTTTCAAAGGAAACAGAGAATGCAACAATATCGAATCTGTTCAGCGGCCGTTTTGACTCTATCGAAAAAAGTTCTGTCCGAGTCCTGCGATATTCATCGATATCCTTTTCATCGGGCAAAAAAGCTCTCTCACATACGACGTCTTTCATGCTGTTCAGAAGCCCGTAAATCCCCTGGAACCCGAGATTTGACATGCCTACGTGATAGGTATTCGGATAAACAAGGGCAATGGTGATCTTCCCACCGGGGTCTTTGTAGACAGTGCCTTTTTCTTTTGATAAAAGCTGATCTATTCTCTCTTTGAGTTTCTGGCTCACGTCATCACCAGCACACTCAGCATGGAGATTGACCATATGATATCCAGAGGAAGCTGCATCTCGCAGGTAGAATCCAGGAGAAGATCAGCTCTCGGTGGGAACTCTTCATCCTTGAGCCACAGAATCAGTATTACCGGTATTCTTGGCATGGGCAGGAGTTTCACTGAAGTGTCTCCGTAAGGCAAGATCTTTGCACAGAGTTCTTTCCCCCTTTTTAAGAAATTGTCTCTATCAGCCCCATATTTGTCTGCCAGATTATCTAAAGGCAATACATGACTTCCTCTGAAAAACATTTCTCCGCCTGGTATATTGACAGGCTTAATGAGTCTTTCCGTCAGTGAAAGGTCTTTTGCATGAATCAGGTACCAGAGGCAGGAATGTGTGAAGAAATACCCATACCTTTTCAGAATAAAGTCCCCTGTGGGATCAGAACCGTGAATTGTCTTTGTCTCAGGTTGTATATAAAAATCCGAGCAGAAGGATCTGAGTACATAGTGATTCAAATTTTTATCATATGATACGGAAGCTTTTCTCCTGACATCAGATGGATCAAGGCTGATCAGCATTTCCCAGGCCTTTTCTTCTCCGGAGGATAGCATAACAAAAATAATAACACACCTGAGGGGATTCACTTCGGGACATGTATCCTTTATACTATATATATGAAATGCAAGGAATGCGGCGGAAAGTTACGGCTTGTTTTCGGTTGAAGGAGCACTACGTTACACTGCACGGAGTGCGGTAAGATATGCTCCATCGAAGAATATACCGACACAATGGATAATGATCTATGGGAAGGAATATCCAACCGCCCCTGCGACAGGGTTTAATCAATTCTCTCTTCCTGTTTTAGCCTGGCAATCTATAAGTTTTCAATTCATTCTTTCGTGATACAATGAGTCCTAATGGGCATTATCTCTGTAAGAAATCTGACAAAACATTACAACTCCCTGAAGGCAGTTGATGGTATTGATTTTGACATTTTCAAAGCTGAATGTTTTGGATTCCTTGGTCCGAACGGTGCTGGAAAGACAACCGTAATGCGGATTATTTACTGCTTTATGCCGCCGAGCTCCGGAGATGTAAGGGTGTTTGGGATGAATGTTACAGAAAGCCCAAGTGCCATTAAGGCACGTATCGGGGTAATGCCGCAGGAGGATAATCTTGATCCGGACCTTACGGTTTTTGAAAATCTTATTGTCTATGCCCGATACTTTGATATCGCCAAAAAGGATTCTGCACCGCTTGCATGGGAACTGCTCGATTTTGTCGAATTGAGGGAGAAGGCGCATGTCAAGATAGGCACTCTTTCAGGCGGGATGAAACGGAGGTTGATACTCGCCCGGTCACTGATTAACAAACCGGAGCTTTTAATACTCGATGAGCCAACGACAGGTCTCGATCCTCACAGCAGGCGTTCTGTTTGGGAAAAGTTGAATTATCTCAAGGCAAAAGATACAACACTCTTGCTCACAACGCATTATATGGAGGAGGCTGAAGTTCTCTGTGACAGGGTTGCAATCATGGATTTTGGGAAAATCGTGACAGTCGATACCCCCTCAAGACTTATGAATCTGCACGGAGGGAATCTCGAAGAGGTATATCTGAAATTAACCGGCAGGGCGTTGCGGGAATGATTTCATGAACATGAAACGGGCATTCAGAGTATGGCAGAGAAATCTCACGGTCTATACGAAGCTCTACAAATCGAGCCTGGCCCTGAATTTCGTCGAACCGGTTCTCTACCTTGCTGCATTAGGTCTCGGCCTCGGAGCATTTGTCCAGGAGATAAACGGCGTTCCGTATATTCAGTTTATCGCCCCTGGTATCATTGCCTCGTCGTCTATGTTTGCAGCAATCTACGAGTGCACCTATGGCACCTATGTGCGAATGACATATCAGAAAACATTCGACGCCATACTGGCAACACCTGTTAATCTTGATGACCTTGTGCTCGGTGAACTCATGTGGGGGGCTACGAAGAGCCTTCTCTACGGCACGATCATCATTCTTGTGATATCTCTGTTTGGTCTTGTGGAATCTCCACTGATAGTCCTTGTCATACCTGTCCTTTTCATAACCGGCCTGATCTTTTCAGAGATATCGCTGATATTTACTGCAATAATCCCCGGGATCGATTCGTATAATTATTTTTATACCCTTTTTATGACGCCAATGTTTCTCTTTTCCGGGATCTTCTTCCCCCTAAATAATCTGTCTCCTGTTGTTGCAAAGATAGCATTTTTCACACCGCTCTATCACCTTGTTAACATATGCAGGGGGCTGGCATCAGGAAGGCCGGCTCTTTGCACATGGGACACCGTGTGGATCCTTGCCGTAGTCTTGATACTTGCGCCCTATCCCTTCAGGTTGATGCGCAGAAGGATTGTAAAATGAGTGATAATTCCAATAGGTCTCTATAGAAGTTTCATATGCTGTCATTCCGGCTTGGCCGGAATCTTTCTTGTTTCTTGGCTGCATTCAGAAGGATTCCCGCCAAGCGGGAATGACAATCTAATAGGCCGAACATTGAAACATTGGAACAGCGTTCGCCACGTATCATGGTGTTTTGATATCGTATGCCTTAATCTTCCGGTGGAGGTTGCTTCGCTCGATGTCGAGAATTTCCGCTGTCTTTGAAATATTCCAGTTATTCTCCTCAAGCTTCTTGATAATGAAGTCTTTTTCAAATGATTCCCGTGCCTCTTTGAGCGTGTTAAACGTAAAATAGTCTGAACGGGCAGCTTCGCCAAGGATAATATTTTTTGGAGTTACTGTATTGGAAGGGATCATAATGACGAGCCGCTCAATGACGTTCCTGAGTTCCCTGATATTCCCCGGCCAATCATAAACCTCGAGCATTTTTAGTCCGTCAGGAGTTATTTTCTTCGGCTTCTGACCGTACTCTGCAGCAAAATACCCGAGGAAATAATCGACCAGCTCCGGGATATCCTCCTTCCTCTCCCTGAGGGGTGGAAGGGGAATGGGAATGACATTCAGCCTGTAAAAAAGGTCTTCCCTGAAGGTGCTCTTCTTTACTTCCTCTGCAAGATCCTTGTTAGTGGCAGAAATAATCCTGACATCTACTTTGATATTCTTGCTGCCTCCCACACGCTGGAATTCCTGGGTTTCGATCACACGAAGTACCTTGGCCTGTGTTGAGAGAGACATGTCTCCTACCTCATCGAGGAACAAGGTCCCTTCATCAGCAAGTTCGAATTTGCCTTTTTTCCTCTCAAAAGCCCCGGTAAAGGAACCCTTTTCGTGACCGAACAGTTCGCTCTCTATAAGTTCCTGTGGTATCGCAGCACAATTCATTTCGATGAAAGGCTTGCTTGCCCGGGTACTGCTTCCATGGAGTGTATGAGCAACAAGTTCTTTCCCTGCACCACTCTCACCGAGGATGAGTACCCTGCCGTTGCTCTTTGCTGCCATATCGATCTGCTCGCTGAGCTGTTTCATTTTCGGTGAATTTCCGATGAGACGCCATTTTTCCGTCAAATCCTGTTTGAGGGCCTTGTTCTCCAGCTCGAGTGTTCGTCTTTCAAGAGCCCTGCTGGCAACCAATAAAACCCGCTCAAGGGAAAGTGGTTTCTCCAGAAAATCATATGCACCTATCCTCGTTGCATTTACCGCGAGTTCTATATTCCCGTGGCCCGAGATCATCACAATGGGGAGTTCCGGATTCCGTTCCCGTATCTTCGTGAGGGCCTGAATGCCATCGATTCCCGGAAGCCAGACATCAAGAAACATCAGGTCAGGGGTCTGCTCTTTCAGCATATCAAAGGCTTCTTCAGCGGTACCCGCTGTCAGGACGGTATATCCCTCATCTTCAAATATCCCCGAGAGACTTTCACGGATTCCCTCTTCGTCATCCACTATGAATACGACGGTGTCTGTCATTTAACTCTCCTTCATCGGTATCGATATGGAAAAAATCGTACCACGTGGTTCATTGTCCTGCACCCTGATGTGGCCTGCGTGTTCTGTGACAATCCTGCTTGCTATTGCGAGACCGAGGCCGGTTCCGTCTTTCTTCGTTGAAAAGTATGGCAGGAATAATTTCTCCTTGTCGTCATCCCGAATCCCTGGTCCGTTGTCCGCAATTGAAACATGGGCTGTTTCAGACAGCATATCAAAATCGACGGTCACATCGATCCGGCCACTATTCGTCATTGCCTGTATCGCATTGTCAAAAATATTGATTAAAACCCTTTTGAATTGTTCCCCGTCGAGGTCCACCTGCGGAGGGTTATCAGGTATTGTTATGGTTATATCCAGCCCTTTATAATCCCGGTAGAGATTTGCAACCTCATGGACCAGGGCAGGAAGCGAACCCGGCATCTTTCGGATCTCGGGCATTTTCCCGAATTTTGAAAATTCATCAACCAGCCTCTTCAGGCTATCGACTTCCTTTACAATAGTTTTTGTAGACCGGTGGAAAACATCATCGAAATCGGCATCTTTCTGTTCCCATTTTTTGAGCATGCGCTCTGCTGAAAGCTTAATGGGGGTGAGCGGGTTTTTGATCTCATGGGCTATTTTCTTCGCAACATCCTGCCAGGTGAGCGCTTTCTGGGCCTCGATGATATCGGTGATATCATCAACAACAACGAGCATCCCGATATACTTTTCTGCATCCTTGAGCCCTATGATAAAAACCTGGAGTGTAAGCTTCCTGTTCCCTATGAGCGCCTTCACCTCTCTCTTGAAGGGTTTGAATTCCTTTCCTTCAATGCTGCTGACGACATTTCTGAGCGCTTCCGAATGTATCAGCGCGAGAAGCTCCCGGTAATTCTTGGTCAGGACCTGACCGGGACTGATATTGATGATCGAACACGCGCGTTTATTGATCATCAGGATATGACCGGCAGTGTCAAGCATGATAACCCCGGAGTTGATATTATCGAGGATATTTTCCAAAAAAAGTCTCCGCCGGTCGGATTCAACATATGCTGACTGGAGCGATTTTTTCCCCTCCTTCAACTCTTTGACCATATGATTAAATGAATTCACGAGAAGCCCTATCTCGTCCTCCCTTTTGATCTGAACTTGTACATCAAGATCACCTCCAGCAACAAGCTCTGTTGCCTGTGCAAGGGTCTGTACCGGATCTGTTATCCCTTTTGAAATTTTCAGTCCAACCCAGAGTGCCATAAACGCGATAACCAGGGTGAGAAACCCGAGGATTATGAGGTAATTTACCTTTATGGGCAGTTTCCACGCTTCGAGTGCAAGGTAATTCTCATAGGCATCTTTTATATTTCCTACATGCCTCATAATTTTCGGAGCAACCTGGGTGTCGACGACGATTACTCCTGTCTGTCTGCCTTTTTTATTGTATTCCGGGATAACAGCCTGTATGATATCCCCTTTTCCCCCTGAAATAATCTCGGTGCCCTCCTTGCCTGCAAATGCAGTTCTTACGGTCTCAGTAGCGTTCAGCGGCATGGCAGAAAACCGTCTCACGTGATAATTTTCTGAAATTTTTCCCCCTGCACGGAAAGTCCTTGCATAATCAAGGGCCTTTTGTCTCTCTATCTCATAAATCGTTTTTGCAATCTCGATGGAGTCTTCCAAAGGTTTCTTTATCTGTGGAGCAAACCATCTGTCAATATAATTGGCAATAAGTCCACTGGACAGGATGAACAGAGAAAGTGCGGGTAAAAGGGTCAGTGCAACAAGAATAATAGTGAGCTTTGTCTTGAATTTATATCCGAGAACCCGGTTCCTTCTCTCAAGGATAAGTGTTATGATGCTTTTTGAGACAAAGAACACCAGTACCAGGAACGCGAGAATGGTCACGTTTAAAAGCAGGAGAAGAAGTATTCGTGTCAGGAACGGTATCGTTCCGTGTTCCAAATAATGGAGTTCTATCCAGAAGGAAGCAATGATCAGAAGAAACAAAACGATCAATGAGGCACGGAAAAGGGGTTTTGTCATTTACGCGTTCCTGCAGAAAAAAAAGGAGAATCTTTCTGTATTTTGAATTCGTTCTCAGGCAGAAAGATCATAAAGTAGCCGATGACGGGAGGTAATTTCCTTATCTTTGATTCAATAGTCACCCTGACAAAATAGATGCCTTGTTCAAGTTCCCTCACATTTGCAAGCTTTACGTCATTGATGAGCATCGCCCACTGAATCATGGATTCGAATGCTTTGAACTTTTTCTGCACGAGCGTATTCCCATCACTCGATGTCCCCTTATATGCCATGGTTACCAGGTCGCTCTTCAGGGTGCGAACAAAGAATTTCCCGGCAACAAATTCGTCTGGCCACATCTTCCAGACCCTGAAAAGATCAACAGTGAACTTGAGCTCTTTTGTCACGCCGCTTCGCAATTCCTGCAATGATTTTTCATTCAGCGAAAGGGAAGTTGTAACACGGAGTTGATCGTCCTGCACTTTTATTTCAGGCCCAATGATTTCTGTGGCGCCTGACCATGCATATGAACAAAGCAGAAACGTTACAAGGGAAAATGTTAGCGTAAGGAGTTTTATCACTCCGTTCATTTGACCTGTTAGCGTCGAATGTCTCATGTTGAACTTTTTTTGCAATGCAAGGCTTGACATCTTTAAAAAGTTATTTTCATTATATCATAGCTTCGGCAGTGAGAAATCGTGAAGCAAAAGGGCTGGACCCTCAGAAACCATTGAGAGGAGACGGTATATGGAGATAAAAGCTGTAGCTATAGAGATACCCGAAGGGGCTAATATTATCCTCGGGCAGACACATTTCATTAAGACGATTGAGGACATATATGAGGTCATCGCAACGGGTGTCCCTCAGGCAAAATTCGGTGTTGCTTTTACGGAAGCGTCAGGTCCATGCCTGATAAGAACTGAAGGGAATGACACTGATCTGGTCGATGCCTGTGTAAGGAATCTTCAGGTGATCGGTGCCGGACACGTTTTTTGTGTACTTCTGAAGAATGCTTTTCCTATCAATGTTCTGACCCAGATCAAGAACTGTGCCGAGGTATGCAGTATCTTCTGCGCGACAGCAAATCCTGTTGAAGTGATTGTCGCATGCACATCGCAGGGCAATGGCGTCCTCGGCGTGATCGACGGGTTTTCACCAAAGGGGATTGAGACATCTGAAGACAGGATACAGAGGAAAGAATTCCTGAGGAAAATAGGGTATAAATTATAATGTCCAACCTGCTTTACCCATGAATTTTATGTGTGCCGGCA
>Ga0315291_10008143_pt1 | contig 12898 bp, 19 predicted proteins | sample YL17G12_20_MG_FD_203070 | JGI IMG/M metagenome (GOLD analysis project Ga0315291, IMG submission 203070) | Sediment microbial communities from Yellowstone Lake, YNP, Wyoming, USA - YL17G12_20 | ecosystem: Environmental > Aquatic > Freshwater > Lake > Sediment | place: USA: Wyoming | collected... | reverse complement strand
AGCCAGCGGTGAAAGTTCAGGCAGTACTGGCTGTACTGGTAGCCCCCCGGATATTCCTGGATATAAAGCTCCCACAGCAATTGCAGCGTCATCCCCTTTTTCTTCAGCTCCACGACCATCGCGGGAAACCGCTGGGAAAGCTCCTGGTAGCGCGCGCTTTTCTCCTGAACCCTCTCCCCCGCCAAGGCCTGCATCAACAGGCTGTCAGCCATGGCGTCAATCCTCGCGTACTCCAGGCCGCTGGCCTGGAACGTGCGAATGGTCGTGGCCACCACCGTCCGGGAGATCCCCAGAGCACGGGCTATTTGCCTCGCGCTTAAGGTAGTCGTCATGCAGTATCTGATGATCTCTCGGGTTTTCTTCACCCCTGTCCTCCTGCGTGCCATTCATGCCTCCTTCCGCCTTTGAGTGTTGGAAGGAGAGTGTAGCTCAACTATGGTGGAGGGATTGGAGAGAGTGAGGTTTCCGATCGTGCCCCTAAAAGTGGCTTCTTTCGATCGGAAGGGTGGCTTTCTATTCTCGGAACGCTGGCTTTTTTAAAACGGAACGGTGGCTTTTTTCGCACGGATTATGCAAATGTGGGCAGCCATCTCCGTCGCGTTCGGCCCGGGCACGATATTCACGGCCGCAAGCAGGTCCAGGAAATGTTCCCTCGTCAGCCAGTTGCGCTTCTTCACCACCTCCTGCTCCATCCACGCGATGTGTTAGGCAGGCCCTCCAAACGAAAGAACACCGAGCTTCAGAAACAGCATTGCGACTTCGAGCAAAGGCCTCTTCACCGCCGCGGCAACCATTCCTGGCTCAATCTCCTTACGGAAAGACGTCTCTCGCCGCTGACAGCCCGGGTTTTCCCAGGCACACGGTCGCAGCGTGACAAGCTGACCGGCTCAAGGATAAACGAGTAGAGGAGGCCTGTACAGCGCAGGACGCCGCGCGTGTCGGCGAAAAGGCTCACCAAACCAAGCAGGACGACGAATACAAATGCGTTTCGCTTCGCATCCTTCGACATAGTCACATCCGCTTCCATAGCCGCGCCCAGCGCGATCAGCCGACACGCCGGCAACCGCGTCGCTGATCTCTGGATCCTTGGCCTGCCCCGCACGGCGTGGGAGCATGTGCGGTGCGGTCCGCCCGCCGTAGTCTTCCGATGAAGCTTCCGGCCATACAAGTGTTTGTTAAGAGTCATCAGCCTTCGGAACGAAGGCAGTTGGAAGGAGGGGGACTCTATCCCCTGAAGCGACAGACTATAGCAGAGGCAGCTGGACGAGACAATGGCAAGAGAACCGCTGGTGAGCTTCCCCCAGACGTCATCACCGGGCTTCTGCAGGGAGAATCGACGAGCAAACAAACTCCTCGAGACCGCGTCGTAGCCGGTAATGTTTTTCCTGAATTCGCAACCCCGGAAAGCGATCCATGATCTTATAAGACGCTTCCTTCGAGATCCCTCTCAAGCTTAAATATGGAGCGAACTGATTGCCCTCGAAAGGGTTATTCATCTTTCTCGGTGCGGTCTTCGGAAATGGCTACACAGAGTTGACAAGCGGTGCCTTTCGTATTATATATGAGTAAGTCATATAGATGAGTTATGCAAAGCAGGGGGCTGTCATGTGTAGCGGACATCACGGCGGGCATGAAGGAATCGGGGGCTGTTGCGGACCTGGTAGCCGGGTGCGCGGTTTTATCCAGCCTTGGCTGTTGCTGCTCCTTCTGCAAAAGCCCAGCCACGGCTATGAGTTGATGGAGCGACTCGCGAAGGACGAAGAAACGCCAGACACTGACCCAGGCATGCTCTACCGCACGCTGCGACAAATAGAAGAGGATGGTCTGGTGAAATCTTCGTGGGATACAGAGGGCAAAGGTCCCGCGCGGCGTCTGTACGAGGTCACGCCGGAGGGGGTGGAATACCTGCATACCTGGGCTATCAATATTCGCCGTACGAGAAACCGGCTGGACCGATTTCTGACGGTATACGAAACACATTTTCAAGAGGGGAGGCAATAGCGTATGTCTCAACACGAACATCAGGGTGATCGTGACGATTGCTGCGGCGAAGGAAGGCATCACCGTCCACACCACGAAAAACAACATGATGGGCACGGTGGTTGTGACGAAGGGCGCGGTCTCTGGCATGACCACTGCTGTTGTGGCGGTGACATCGCGTGCAGGCATGACCGGCACTTCCGCCGCCGATTCCAAACACGCGAGGAGCGCGTTGCCCGGCTGGAAGAATATCTCCGTGATCTGCAGTCAGAGGCCAAGGCAGTGGAAGAGCAGATAGCCGAACTCAAGGCCGTTGGATGACGAAAGGCCAATGACTTGCATCCGGAGGTCGACATGTCATCACTGCTCACGTGAAATACCCATATCAGGTTAACGGACAGATACGTGAGCAAAGTCCAATGCTGGCGTGTGCTGCAATTCGTGGCGGTGATTCTCGCCATGGAGTTGGCTCGGCGATGCATCTCTCCCATGCCATGGGTGGTGAAACGGCGAAAACGTGAGAGGAGTATTTCATGACTCTGCATGTTGTTGACACAGCGAATCTGACGAGCTTTTCATCTGAAAAAGTGCTCTCATCTTCGCTGCTGGATATCGGCAAGGTCCGCGTGCTGTCAGTGAACCTGGAGGCCGGTCAGACAATTCCGCCGTGCAACATGTCTGCAACCGTATTGTACTACGTGATTGAGGGGCAGGGCGCACTCCGGGTGGTGGACGAGCAGGTCCGGGTTCAGACAGGGTCGTTGGTTGTCGTACCGCCCGGCACGGAGCGCAGCATCTCGGCTGAAAATCGCATGCGCGTGCTGGCCATGCAATTGCAGTGAGGGACGGGAATATCTCGTCTCATGCACCCGTTCTCCTTGCGGTCTTTGCCCATCCTGACGATGAATCCTACCGTTCGGGAGGCACCTTGGCGCTACTGGCGAGAGGCGGGGTGTGCGTTCAGGTGCTCGTTGCCACACGGGGAGAGGCCGGTTCTCGCGGCGATCCGCCCCTGTGCACCGCCGAAGAGCTGCCCGCCGTACGCGAGGGTGAATTGCGGTGCGCATGTTCGGTGTTGGGTATCGAGCCTCCGCGCCTGTTGGATTATCACGATGGACGTTTGAAGGAATCGAAACCTGAACATCTCACTGAGAAGATTCTTGCCGTTATACGCCAAGTCCGCCCGCAGGTGGTGCTCACGTTTGGGCCAGACGGGCTATCAGGTCACCCTGACCACGTCGTCATTGGGCAGTGCGCGGCAGAGGCGTACCGTCGCGCCGAAGACCTGTCCGCACTGTACGCCCTGGCCGTCCCCCGAAGCGTGGCTGAGCGCTTGCACATGCAGCGCATCCAACCTGTACCCGATGAGGCCATCGCGATGAGCGTAGATGTATCACCCGTATGGGAAGTGAAATTGGCTGCTATCCGTTGCCACGCCACTCAGTTGGCCTCGTCGCCCATGATGCGCGCGCCGGTGGAGCAGCAGCACCTCTTCCTAGGAACAGAGCACTTCGTTCTGTTGGCTGCACGGCGACCTGAAGAAGGCGTCATGCAGTCGCTCGCCCTTCAGGTCCGACTCTGCAAGGCGGTCGCTGGCACTCGAATGAGCCTCAGGAGTCTTATTTGAAGCCTGAACGATTCCGGGTCGGATACCTCAACGAAGCGACCGGCTTTGCAGAGGGGATGTTTTGGAAAACGAAGAGAATAGATCGAAAACAGCATTCTATTTTCATTCGCTGAAAGGAGGCTCTTGGTGATCACCGCACTCATATTCTATGGTCTTGCTGCCGCCCTCCTGGTTGTTTCCTTCATCAAGGACCGGGAAAAGACAATCAAAGCGCTGAAGAAGGCCGGGAAGTCATTCTTGAACATTCTCCCGCAATTCCTCGGCATCATCGTGTTCGTCGGCATACTCCTCGCTGTGCTGGATCCGCAGACCATCAGCCGGATTCTCGGAAAATCCTCGGGCGTCTTTGGGGTGCTGCTCGCTTCGGTCGTCGGCGCGATCACGCTGATCCCAGGATTCATCGCCTTTCCCACGGCCGCGCTACTGCTGAAGGGAGGTGCCGGGTACATGCAGATGGGCGCCTTCGTCTCGTCCCTGATGATGGTCGGCGTCGTCACGCTCCCTGCTGAAATCGGCTATTTCAACCGGCGCATGGCCCTCCTTCGCAACACGCTCGCCTACGCGTTCTCCCTTCTGGTCGCCTTGGTCATCGGCCTGGTCATGGCCCTGTGAGGAATACATCGATGGAGTTGAAGAACCTGAAGAATGCCATGAAACAGTGGTGGATCCTCTTCGTGGCGGTACTCCTGGCGCTCGGACTCTGGCTCTTTGACCGCGGGCGCGGCGCGCAGATGGTCGACGTCACCCTCTACAGCTTGAAAGAGATGCTCCTTGTTCTGCCCCCAATCTTCATCATCCTCGGCCTGCTCGACGTCTGGGTTCCCCGGGAGCAAATGATCCGTTTCATGGGCGAAGATTCCGGATTGAAGGGCATCATGCTTGCAATCCTTCTCGGCTCCGCCGCGGCCGGTCCGCTGTACGCAGCATTCCCCGTGGCCCAAGTCTTTTTGAAGAAGGGTGCAAGCCTCCGTAACGTCCTGATACTCCTCGGCGCGTGGTCGACCACAAAGATACCCATGCTCATGTTCGAGCTCTCCAACCTGGGAGCCCGTTTCACCGTCACGCGTCTCGTCGTCGACATAGCAGGGATCCTGCTCATCGCCTGGATCATGGATCGCATCCTGGGGCAGAAGGATCGTGCGGAGATCATGGAAAAGGCACAGTGACGAGCGAATCGGCGCTCGCAAAGCCTGCGCGACAGCAGCTCGGCATCGGGGTGGCAAGAGGCCGCGAGGCCTTGGACTGAGTTGTTTCGAGCGCCACCATGATGTCGCAGCTACAGATCTCGCAGTTGTCCAAAGGGAGACAGAGCATCGCCAGCCGGGTTTCGTGATCGGGCCCATGCGCTCGATGCCGCAGAAAACGCACACAGAACACGGTGGGTATGCAGGTTGTGGCTCCGGCCCCGAGCAGTGAGAGGGGTCATTCCCTGAGTGGCGTGAACAATACGGAACTGCGCCCTAAATATTCATTCCGAACGCGCGGAGCGCCTGGAGAAGCCCCGCCCCGGCAACGATGAGGCCGCATGCACGCTTGACCCAGAGCGCGGCCGTTGCCAGACCCTTCTTCTCGAGAAGGAACCGGACTCGGTCGCCCGCTGTCCCGGCCGCCACGATAGTCCCGCAGTGCCCCAGGGCGAAAACCGCCATGAGAGAGGCACCGAAAGTCCAGGACGCCGATCCTGCAGAAAATGCAATCCCGATCATGGGCGCCAGGAAGGCAAACGAGCAGGGCCCGAGGATCACACCATACAGCAGGCCGAGGAGGAGGGCCCCCCACGCGCCGCCGCCCCTCCTCCCCTGCTTCACCCCGATCTGGATGCGCGAGAAAGGGGGGACATCCATCAGCCACAGCCCGCTCGCCACAAGCAGGAGCGAGACGATGATGCGGGGGGCGGTGCCGATGTTGCCCGCAAGGGTTCCCAGCAGACCCGCGGCCACTCCGAGGGCGGCCAGGGTGACGAGTATCCCGATCGCGAAAGCGCTCGAGAGCACCAGCGCCCTGCTGCTCGAAGGCTTCCTGCCGGCGTTGATGTACCCAATGATGAGGGGAATCGAGCCGAGGTGGCACGGGCTCAGAAGAATGCTCGCGATACCCCATGCAAAGGCGGCGCAAAAAGCTATGCCTGAGGGGGTCGACAGGGCTCGCGCGAGGGCGGAGAAGAGCTGGGTCACTTCTTCAACCCGGCCCGCTCCAGCGCGGTGAGCACCTCCTCCAGGGGCAGGTAGCCCTCATGCCGGTAGTACTCCTTCCCTTCCCGATCCAGGAAGATCTGCGTCGGGATGACCCGGATGCGGAAGCTGCGGGCAAAGGGCTCGCCCTCCTTGGTCCACACGTCGTGAAACACGACCTCGACAGTGTCAGGATACTTCTTCCTGAGCTCCTCGAGGATGGGCTGCATGGCCTTGCACGGGATGCAGTTGACCGAGCCCAGCTCGATGAAGGTGATCCGCTTCTGCACGGCCGAGACGTTCCTGGAGCCGGTCGAGCCCTCTGCAGACGCCGACCGGGTACAGGAGGCAATCAGAAGCAGTACCGCGAGGGTCCCTCCCGCCGCCCGGGCGAATGTCGGCCACTGCCTGGCAATAACGAGTTTCCCTCGTGATTTCATACAATTGCTCCAAATCCGAGCCCGGCAAGCGTCGAAAGCCCGACAACCAGCCCGACATAGGTGAGTGTCTTCTTCCAGCCCAGCTCACCCGCGATGACAAGGATCGAAGGAAGGGAGAGGCTCGGCCCGGCAAGCAGCAGGGCGAGCGCTGGGCCCTGGCCCATGCCCGCGCCAAGCAGTCCCTGGACGATGGGGACCTCTGTCAGGGTCGCAAAGTACATGAGAGCCCCGGCAAAGGCAGCGAAAAAGTTCGCGAGCACCGAGTTTCCCCCGAGCAGGCCGGCGATCCAGGCATTCGGGATAAGAGCGTCGTGGCCGGGCCTGCCCAGGAGAAAGCCCGAGACGAGAACCCCGGCGAAAAGGAGGGGGAGGATCTGCAGGGAGAAATCCCGGGTCGCGATGACCCAGTTCTTGCGGTCCTCGGCGTTGAACCAGCGGATGATGGTGTACAGGAGAACCAGGGCGAAGCCGCCCGTGATCCACCACTTGGCCCGGTAGATCGCTTCCCAGGCCGCGCTCCCCCCGCGCGAGCTTGCCCAGTTCACGAAAATAAGTATGCCGATCATGCTCCCCATGTACACGATCATCTGGCCGAGACTGCGAGGGGGCTTCTCGTCGACGCGAGCAAACATGCGTGCATCGGCCGCGCGCCTGGCGTCGTCCTTGCGGAATATCAGGGCCATGAGAAGGCCGATGACGACCGAAAAGACGATCGCCCCGACCGTCCGCGCCAGGCCCAGCTTCCAGCCGAACACCTTCGCGGAAAGAACGATCGCGAGAATGTTGATCGCAGGCCCCGAGTACAGGAATGCCACGGCAGGGCCGAGTCCCGCGCCTTTCTTGTAGATGCCCTTGAAGATGGGCAGGACAGTGCATGAGCAGACCGCGAGGATCGCGCCCGACACAGAGGCGACCCCGTAGGCGCTCAGGCGGGACGCGTCTGGCCCGAGGTAGCGCATCACGGACTGCTGATTCAGGAATACGGTGATTGCCCCTGCGATGAACATCGCAGGCACGAGGCACAGGAGCACGTGCTGCTGGGCGTACTCCGAGAGCATGAGGAAGGCCTCGCTGAGCGCGCCGGAAACCCGTGGCGCGCTGAAAGGCACGAAGTATGCGGCGAGGAAAACCCCCAGGACGACGAGGAGCTTCTTGTTCGGCGAGAGTTCTTTCGCGCTCATTCCTTCGCCCTGGCTGCCACCTGCCCGGCGATGTCCTCAATGAGCTCGCCCGTGATCTCTGTCTTGCCCTTCTCGACCCCGAACTCGGTCATGATGAAGTGGACATGTGCAATCCCCTTGCTTTCGAAGATCTTCCTGCCGCACGCAACGGGGCACCCGTCGATGACGATGTTGCGGGTCGCCACGCGCGCAGAGCCGACGAAACCGGACAAGTCAGCCCCCATCGCCGCTAGGCAGGTGCTCTTGCCGACCTTCTGCCGGGAAAGCGATCGCATGACCTGGTCCGCGAGGAAGCCGGTGTTGGCCGCTCCGGAACAGGAATAGATAAGATTTGTTTCACCATTCCCGCAACAACAATCCGCCATTCTATTTTCCTCCCTTGATGATCTGGACAGCCTGGTCCTTTGTGAGGACCTTCCCGACGCTCTTCACGTCCCCATCGATTGCGAGAGCGGGAGTCATCATCACCCCCATTTCCATGATTCTGTCGATGTCGGTAACCTTCTCGACCTCCACCTGAATTCCAAGTTCCTGGATCGCTTCGCGCGCGTGTTGCTCAAGAAGCTTGCACTTCGGACACCCCGTGCCGAGAATCTGGACCTTCATAGTGACCTCCATATCCGCGTTGCGCGCGGCATTGTTGCAAAATATAGCAACATTGCATTATTGTGTCAATAACCAATTGACTTTTGTTTCCCAACATTGCAACTTTGACCCATGGAAGAGGGTTCAGGTCGCAGGTATACATTGCGGGCCGACATGTTCAGGGCCCTCGCACATCCTGTGCGCATACAGATGCTCGAGAAGCTTCGTGACCGCACGTGGTGCGTGTGCGAGCTAGCCGGCGAGCTCGGCGTGGAAAAGTCCGTGGCATCGAAACACCTGTCTCTGTTGCGAAACGTCGGGCTGGTGGAAGATACAAAACGGGGAACCCTCGTCGAATACCGGCTCGTCGCGCCCTGCATCCTGGACATGTCGGCATGCGCGGAAACCGCAGTCCGGGCCAATCTTCGCCGCCGCCTGGAGACTCCACCCGCAGAAGCGCAGCTGGCGATTCGATAGCCCCTGCCTTTTCGGCCGGCTCCCTGACGATCAGGCGGCGTTCGCCTTGGCAAGGATTTCCTCCCTGTCCCTGGGCCTGATCAGGCGCTCCAGGATCACAGAGATCAGCAGGATGCCCACGAGGTCAACGACGAGCCGGGTCAACGTGAATCGAGCCCCCATGTTGGCGTACTCGAACATCAGCATGGGGATCTTGGTTGTCGACCACGCGCCGATCAGGATCAGGACGTTTCGTATGCTCGCGCCCTTCTTCAGGAGCACCTGGGCCACCGGAAAAGCACCGTACAGCGGACCCGCTGCTGCCGATCCCAGGAAAAGCGCGATGAGTAGTCCCTTTGCCCCGGAGCCCTCCCCCATGTACCGGACCATCTTCTCGCGGGGAACCCAGACATCGAGCAGCCCGAGTATGATGAAGATTGGCGGCAGCACCAGGAGCATCTCCTTGAAGCTGTACAGGGTGACATCGATCATCTTCGCGCCGCGGCTCGCGTCGAGGAGCCACACGCCGAGCGCCAGGAGGAGTGCTGCCGCGAGTATCCACCAGCGCTTCACCAGGTTCCACAAGCTGTTCTGTTGCATCAATGATCTCCTTACAGGCTCATGACCAGGCCGATGACAAGGGCGACCAGGAGCGAGAACACGTACGCGAGAGAGTTGCGCAGCAAGGCCACGCGCCTGTTGAAGAAACCGATCTCAGCTGGGAGGGTCACCACGCCGACCATCATCAGGGTTGAGACGAACGCACCCATCTGCATGTAGCCCGCGCCTCCCTTCAGAAGCAGGGCAGCGGTAGGAAACGCGATGAACCCGGGAATCAGGGTGATCGAGCCGACCACCGAGGCGAGCAGAACACCCAGGAATCCGGACGAACCACCAAGTATCCTGCTGATGGTCTGCTGATCCAGCACCGCCAGCAGGACACCGACGATCACGATGATGCCCAGAAACTGCGGGAGGATGTTCGCAAATGACTTCCAGGCCTTCTTCAGCGCCATGAGAGTCTTCCTGCGATCGCTCATGAGCGACAGCACCAGGAGCACGACAGCAATTCCGTAGAATACAATTGCTGTGATCATCCTCGGGACCTCTTCCCGGTCGGGGAGCTCGCCATGTCAGTCTTTCCTCTCGATCGTCACGGAAATGGGCGCGGGCAGCGCGACGCCGCCCGCAACCTGCACTGTCTTGAAGATGCCGCCGGGGACCACGCACCCCGCGCAGCACCCCTTGAGGACCTCGCGGGCAGCCGTGAGCACAACCCCGTCGAACCCATCTCCGATCTCCTTGTACGCGTCGATCGGCCCGAGCTTCGCAGCAAGCGCGGAGATCTTCTCGCACGTGCTCTCGATTTCGAGGGTCACGTTCTGCATGTCGTCAGAATGCGCCCGCACCTTTGTGCGAAACCCGCAGATCCCTGCCCGTATCTCCGTGACGACCACGCCGTCACCTCTTCACCGCGGACGGGAACCAGCCCTGCGTCTTCAGGCAGATGCGCACGAGCAGCAGCATCGTGGGGACCTCGATCAGAACGCCTACCACCGTGGCCAGCGCGGCGCCCGACGAAAGACCGAAAAGCATGGTTGCAGTCGCGATGGCAACCTCGAAGTGGTTGGAGGCGCCAATCATCGCAGCAGGCGCGGCATCCCGGTAGGGGAGACGCAGCAGGCGGGCGAGCCAGTAGCCGAGCCAGAAGATCAGGTTGGTCTGGATGAAAAGCGGGATCGCGATCCACAGGATGGTCAGAGGGTTGGCAAGGATCACCTCACCCTTGAAAGAGAACAGCAGAACGAGCGTGATCAGGAGCGCGACGGTCGTGATCGGTGTCAGGATGTGCAGGAACTTCTGCTGGAACCACTGCAGTCCCTTCGCCTTGACGATCCACCTCCGAGACAGATACCCGACGACAAGGGGAAGCGCCACGTAGATCGCGATGGACAGCACCAGCGCCTGCCAGGGGACGGGCAGCCGCCCGACGCCGAGCAGGAACCCGCCCAGCGGACCGTACAGGATGAGCATGGTCAGCGAATTGATGGCAACCATCACCAGCGTGAGCCCGTCGTTGCCCTTGGCGAGGTATCCCCAGACCAGGACCATGGCCGTGCACGGGGCGATGCCCAGGAGAATGCACCCGGCGAGGTAGCTCCTCCACAGCGGCACCTGCAGCATCTTAACCCCATCGGCGAGGACGACAGTACCTGAGCCGTACTGAACGCCGACGGGCAGGTCCAGGCCGAAGGGCATCTTGACCAGGTCCGTCGCCTCAGGTCCGATCAGCGCGCGAAAAACAACGCCCAGGAAGAAGATCGCGATCGCATACATCGTGAAAGGCTTGATGGCCCAGTTCACGAACAGGGTCAACCCGACGGGCTTGCCGCTCTTTCCCGCCTTGATCACCTCGCCAAAGTCGATTTTGACCATTATGGGATACATCATGAAGAACAGGCATATCGCGATCGGGATTGAGATCACCGGCGCGCCGTTCACATAGATGGAGAATCCGTCCATCGTGCGCGCCAGTCCGGGGGCGAGCTTTCCCAGAAGGATGCCTGCCCCGATGCACAGGAGCACCCACACGGTGAGGTAGCGCTCGAAAAACCCGATCCCCTTCGTGTCCCTGCCAGATTCGCTCATGACACAGCCTCCTGTTCCTTTCGCACGGTCCTCAGGACCGTGTCCGTGCACGTGAAGAAACTCTGAACGCAACGGCAGCGCAGCGCGTAGTAGATGCATGCCCCGCGCTTCTCGCTCACGACCACACCCGCGTTGTGCAGGATCCTCAGGTGCCTGGACATTGTCGACATGTCGCACCCGACCATGTCGGTGAGCTCGTTGACGCAATACTCTTGCTCGGCGAGCCGATCGACGATGAGCAGGCGGGTCGGGTGGGCCAGCGCCTTCATGATCCGCGCCCGGGATTCGTATTTCTTCGTGTTCGGCTCTTTCATGGTTATTTGGCAATATTGGCAAACTATCACACTCTGTCAAGAGGGCGAGCACGCATTCGCCCAGTTCCTCCGAAGCGCTCTCTCGCACGCGGAAGACTCCGTTGACCACCACGCAGGACGCCGGGTTGCCGTGTCGAGATGCTTCAAGTACTTTTCCAACTATGAAACGCGTCCTGTTTCTTTGTACCGGCAACTCGTGCCGCTCACAGATGGCAGAGGCCATCGTCAACGCGCGGGCTGGCGGGGAATGGCAAGCAGTCTCCGCGGGAACCCGGCCAGCGGGTTTCGTACATCCATCCGCGCTTCGTGCGCTTGCAGAGATCGCCATCGACGCCTCGGCTGCACAGTGCAAATCCATCGAGGCTTTCCGAGGCGAGAGCTTCGACCTCGTGGTCACCGTGTGTGATCAAGCTTCCGAGGAATGCCCTCTCTGGCTGGGGAAGGGAAAAAGGGTTCACCTGGGCTTTCCCGACCCTGCGCGGACAACTGGCAGCGACACAGAGGTGATGGCCGCATTTCGGAGCGTCCGTGACGACATCGAACGACGGACACTCGCACTTCTGGGGGAGTGGAAAGCGGACCGGAGCAGCCGCTGACGGGGTGCTCACCCGCGAATGCCGACGGGTCGACTGGGTCTGCAGAGCCGCCCCATCACCCGCGAGGGGCATTGGTGTCCAGTCCGGCTCGAACGGGCGACTCACAATTCCTGAGTCTTGCCCATCGCGGCTGACGCCGCAACCAAACGGAAGAGAGAGATCAACAGCGAGAGTTTCCCACAATCGGGATGCTACGGGCTCCTGACGGCCCTTCGCACACCTCATGTGGGAAACTCTCGCGGTCACGTGGCGCAGCGACCGCGCCGGTGCGCTGAGTTCTGTCGTGCTGAGCGCCTATCGAAAGGGAGTCACTCCTCTGGCATCTTTGATGCCGCAGCAAGAAGGAGGACTCCCATGAACCAATTCGTGAAACAGTATAGCGCGAAACTGCTCGGGGTGATAAGCGGTTTCGATCGACTGGTGCTCAAGGGAACCTTGAGGCCGTTGAGCTATCCGGCCGGGATGATGAACTTCCTCTACGAGAAAGATGTGCTGCTGAAGGACTTCGGGACGTATGCTCAGGAAGTGAGCGAACAACTGAAGGCGGCCTCCCAGAAGGAGGCTGAGTGTCTGGGGCGTACGAATCGCTATCTTGAGTCCAGCCGGACGCGCAAGGAACCTCTTGCCCGAAAGATTGCCGAAGAGCAGGGCATCGGCGAGGGTTTGATCTGCCTGTTTCGAACTGTCGAACCCTGCATGGGCTATGATATCCACCGCGATCGCCAGGCACAGAGGCTCGAGCTGGTAAAACGGCAGCGCAAGTGCCTGTGGATCTACCACTACTGGATCGATGCCCGGTGGGGCTTCATGAGCGCGCGCATCCAGACGTGGTTTCCGTTCGACATCTACATATGCCTGAACGGAAGGGAGTGGCTGGCGCGGCAGATGGAGCAGGCAGG
>Ga0315291_10008142_pt1 | contig 12899 bp, 6 predicted proteins | sample YL17G12_20_MG_FD_203070 | JGI IMG/M metagenome (GOLD analysis project Ga0315291, IMG submission 203070) | Sediment microbial communities from Yellowstone Lake, YNP, Wyoming, USA - YL17G12_20 | ecosystem: Environmental > Aquatic > Freshwater > Lake > Sediment | place: USA: Wyoming | collected... | reverse complement strand
GAGGAAGCTGGTTGTTGGGCATGGTTCATAGCCTCGCGAAAATACCTTTTTTCAGGTGTTGAGGCTGGGATTGAGGGGGCTCGCGGAGGATGGGACTACTGTCCCCCGAGATCCTCGATGGCCGTGTCAGGCGGCGCAGCATCGGGAACACTCCGCTCCCCGCACCTCACGCGCCCCGGCGCCTCCGCATTGTACCGTTTGACCGCAACCACCCGGCTGACAAAGCCTGCAACCGAGAGCACCACGCCAAGCCCTGTGACGCTGCCACCGATCGTGCCGGTAGTCGACCGCGACTCGCCATCCTTGACTGCAACCACCATTTTGTCGAAGATACTCGCAGGAACCGAAGAAAGCAATGTTGGCGAGCGAGTTGCGGTCGGTATTTACCGGCATGTTGGGACCCGCAAGGACCAGTGGAAACCTACGCCGCCATGTCGACATGGTGAAGAAAGGAATCGAGGAGAATGGTGCGCTTTGTACCACCGATGCGTAAGGAAACCGACGAAACCCACAGGTGAAGCAAGGGGATCATCGAGACCAAGTCACGAACCAAGGCCACTGCGCGGTCTCACGTTCTCTTTCACCCTGGGCGCGCATTTCCTTCATCGAGGCGGAAGCGGTGATCGAGCGGATACTGCGGCACTGCAATCTCTGGAAGGACCTACCGTCGCGCGGCCCGCCAGTCGAGAAGCGGCCGCCAGAGCCCGAGGACGTCCCGCTCGACTACGGCTTCTTCGATAGAGTATGTGCTTGATGCCCCTTCCCCCGCTTCCCGAGTTCCGGACCCAAAGCCACGTCATTCGCTTTGCCAAGTTTGACGGATAGGGGCGAGATTGGCTATACTCAACGCGCAGGAAATCAATCTTGGTGAATCGAGATTGATTACCTATAGCGGGCGTTTCACATGACAAAGTATCCGCCGTAGAACCGCCTGGCCTGGGGTGAGTAGGCAGTGTGGGCTCGCGAAAGAAGATGGTGGCAATTGTGGCGCAAAAGTGGTTCTGGTTGGGACGGGGCCACACTGTCTTTGCGCAAAGACACCAGGAGATGGGTTGTTGTCGGTTGCCAAACTTCGTCAGATGCGACGAGGCTTTCTTTGCGACAACGTACAGCGTCACTGTGTGCGAGTTTCTCTATCAGAAAGAACGTAACCGGAAGGAACCATATGACTATCCGCAATGTGATTTTTGGACTGCTCTTTTGTTCAGCTTTCGTGTCCGCCGCTGCACCACCCGCACCGTCGCTATCTCTTCCCGTAGATAGCGCGTCAGGCATTGTCCTCGCGCCCCAGCTCAGCTGGAAAGCATCGACCGGAGCAAATACGTACACAATACAGGTGTCGAAATCCTCAAGGTTTAGTTCCTTTGTTGTCAACAAATCAGCCATTAGCTCGACGTGGTACAATCTGACTGGCCTGTCCAACAATACCAAGTACTATTGGCGTGTCAGGGCCGCGAGCGCCCTCGGGCAGGCGAGTGGATGGTCAACCGTTTGGAGTTTTACAACAGAGGCACTCCCTACCATCCCAATTCTCAGTTATCCAGAAAACGCTGCGAGCTCGATAACAGTCTCAACCTCGCTTGGCTGGAGTTGTCAAAAAGAGGCTGCGTTTCATGTACAAGAACTGAATTGATTCCAGGGGCGCCAACCCTATCTTCGCCCCCGAACAATGCGGTAGGTATCGACATCGAACCGACTCTCAGTTGCGGCACAGTAGCAGGGGCAGTTTGGTACACACTGCAAATCTCGTCGGATCCCAATTTCACAACAATCCTTGTCAATCAAGTGGGCGGCTCAACTTTCAACCCGACCGCGCTCCCTGCGGGAACGAAATGCTACTGGCGAGTCAATGCCTTGAACGCCGGCCCCCAAGCAGGCCAATGGTCCAGTGTCAGGAATTTCACCACAGGTTCAGTGTATAGATTCAAAGAGTTCTTCTCTGATCCCACAACGCGCTTGGAGACTGACGCCTGGGTTGGGACTGTTGTGAAAGATGGAGCCACTCCCAGAAAAGTCTATCGGTTCGGGTTTTACAGATCCTACGACGCAGCAGCATGTGTTCCTGGTACCCAACCGCGCAACACCAAAGGACACTACAATGCAGTGTCGTCGTTCACCGACAAAGATGATGGAATAGTGTTCTATTCGGATTTTGATGCTGATCTACAGTCCAATACTAGTAGCTACGGTCAATTGCTTCAGAGCAATCTGAAGTACTCTGGCACCATAAACACAAACCGAACTTGTGTCTATTATCAGCTGACCAGTGGACCCTCTGCCGGCAGAATCTATAAAGTGTATCGATTTGATAGGAACCTAGTACTACGACGAAAGTTAATACGATAGTTACTTGCATGTGACTGGTGCCATGGCGTATCTTCTTGTGGTGAAACCCACCAGAAGGAGGTAGTCCATGTTGCCAGCAGTTAGGACCAGCGGAGACCCGTTCGAGATTCCCCAGTTTGAGATGACCGCCCGCGACGTCGGTGAGTTCGCGGAGGAGTTGCGCGGATTTCACGGCCAATTCTCGGATTGCTTCTCTCGGAGCGAGTCGAGGGAGAACTTCTATAGGTATATGTCCGGTCAGTTCAGCACGCTTGAGCGCAAATCGATAGAGCCCATTGCGTTGCGGGTCGATGGCGGAGACGCTCGCGTCATGCAACACTTCGTCACCGACGTTGTTTGGGAAGAAGAGAGGATGTTGTCTAAGTATCGTACTATGGTCGATCATGACATGGGGCATGATGACGGGGTGTTGATATTTGATGAGTCGGGGTTTCCCAAGAAAGGGGATGATTCTGTCGGCGTTTCCCGGCAGTATTGTGGAATTACGGGGAATGTTGACAATTGTCAAGTTGGCATTTTTGCCGCCTATGCTTCGCCGCACGGCTACGCGCTTGTTGACAAAAGACTCTTCATGCCCGAACGATGGTTCGATGATGGCCATCGGGAGCTGAGACGAAAATGCAGCGTGCCGAAGGATTTGCGTTTCAAGAGCAAGCCGCAGCTTGCTGCCGAGGTTCTTCGACAAACACGGCACGAGAAATGTCTGCGCTTCAAATACGTTGCATGCGACAGCGCCTATGGCCAGAGCCCGGATTTCATTGGAGCCGTCGAGGAAGACCCGCAGGCCGTCTACCTCGTGACGGTGGCGAACACGACCCTGTGTTGGGCGAGCGAGCCTGTCGTGGTTGAAAGGCAGTACCGCTACAGGGGTGAGAATCGAACGAAAGTCGTTTTGGACGAGGGAGAGAAGAAGCCGATTAGCGTGAATGCATATGCAAAGAGCATCAACAATTACTTCTGGTATCGCAGAACTGTGTCGGAGGGTACCAAGGGTCCCATCGACCATGATTTCGCAAGAAAACGAATAACTCTTTGTAAAGATGGTCTGCCCGACAGAGAGGTCTGGCTGGTGATACGGCGCTCGGTCAGCAAACAACCTGAGTACACCTGCTTCATCAGCAATGCCCCGAAGACCGCGCATCTCAAGCTGTTCGTGTGGCTCTGTGGGTTGAGATGGCCCATTGAACAAGCATTCCAGGAATGCAAGACAGAACTCGGTATGGACCACTACGAAGTTCGGAAATACCCCGGTTGGAACCACCATATGCTCACCTGCATGCTGGGGCATTTCTTCCTGTGGCACATGAAGATAAAACTGGGAAAATAAGGCACCTGCACCTACAGTGTCGCAGCTTGGAGTCTTGATGGAGGCTGCACTTCCCATGAAGGAATTCACCATAGCCGAAACGATCAAGCTGGTTCAGGGCATACAATACCGAAATCACCAAGCCCATATCTCACATCGTAAACGGCAAATTCCGGAACTTGAGAGATTTAGGCAACTTTCGAAGTAGTACTGGAAGCGAACAAAGCCTCAGGGCGCGATCCCCACGCCGGGATGGTCGCCTCATGCACCACCGTTCGACCGCTCATTACGCACAGCTTCCATGTCTTCGCCGTATCTTCCAGGCCAACGCGAATTTCTTTCCTCTCAAGGATGTAATCACGTATCTTCATCATAAGGCTGCATATGATCGGAAAGTCACTCTTCGCTACGCTGAGCGTTGTCTTTCTCGTCAATGCCTCTTTCGTTGCGGCCGCAGACCTCTTTGCGGCCCGGGTTCATCAGGCCGCCGGCATTTCGCTTCCGTACCGATTGTTCGTTCCCGCGAACTATTCCCCTACGAAGAAGTATCCGATCATCCTGACGCTTCACGGGGCGGGTGAACGCGGGACCGACAACGCCAGCCAACTCGTCAACAATATCGTGACGCCCTGGATCCGGGATTCGGTCCAGCAGAAGCACCCGTGTTTTATCGTTTCGCCCCAATGCCCGCCAAGCTTGACGTGGGGAAATTTCGATTGGTCGACGGGCTATTATCGAATCGGCGCGACGCAGTAGAGCGCGGCGTGCGCATCGGTCTTGTGATCCAGGGCCGCGGCATCATCCCATCGCCGTGCGCCCGGTGATCCTCCCGCCAATACCCGTTGCCCACCGGCAACCTCGCCGCTACGTCTTCCTCCCGCACCCCTCACACCCGTCCCAGCAGTAGGTACAGAGTTTCTCCCGGGGCAGTCCAATCGCCTCGACCATGTCGGGGAGCGTCTGGTACTTGAGCGTCGTGAGCCCGAGCTGCTTTCTGACATGCTCTACCATCGTCGCATAGCGCCCCGACGAGCTGTCGGCGTATTCGTCAGCGTGAGTCCGCGATTGGTTCCGCGTGTTCGCACCGAACTATCGCGCCGAAGCACGCCCTGTGCGGTTACCGCGATATAAAGCAGAAATCGCCGCCGGCAATAGATCGTCCGGCAATGGCCGCCGCGTCCTTGCCGTGATTGAAGTACCACACGCCCTTGCCCGACCAGTGGGGATATATCGACACCATCTCATGCGGATTGTCAAACACCGGCAGTCCCGCTCTTCCGGCGGCAAGTCTGACAATCGCTGCGGCGAGCTTCTGGGAGACGCAGGGCATGTAGTACGCCGTGCCTGTGCCGAAGTTGTTGACAAGTGCGGCGGGCTGTCCGGTCTCGTTGCCGCCAACGAATGTGGCAGCGACCCTGGCGGTAGTCGCGGTTATCGATTCGCCGAACGCGTCGACCGGAAGAACTTCTCCGTCGCCCACACGGACTCCATCGGGCTTGTCCATGCGAATGTCGCGAAGTTCGTATCCGAATATGTCGGCGGCCAACGCGCCGGGATGAAGGTGGTATTTGCCGTGCAGGTCCAGGTGCGCGGTAGGGCCGCATGCCACGACAACGCCGCCGTCATTCACGTACCGGCGGATGACCTGCGCGTGCGCGGCGTCCATAAGACACAGTGATGGAATAACCGCCAGTTTGTAGGCCGACAGATCGTTGCCCGGCTCAACCACGTCGGCGGCAATACCCCCGTTCCAGAGCGGATAGTACATGGATATGGCGGCGGCATTGTGAGGCCACGGCCCTGTTTGACGGATATCGTATCGCACGCAATCGTAGCTGTACACGAGCGCCGCCGGGGACGTGGGAAAGTCACGCGGGAGTTCGGAGTCAAAGGCAATCTTCTCTCTGAATGCCGCAATTTTCTCCAAACGGCCGGGCCTGGGTTTGCCGCTGTAGTCGCACAGAGTATCGGACATGTGCTCCTGGTTCCAGCGAATGCTGCGCCAATGCCAGAAGATCATGCCGCGCGCGCCGTGCGCGCGCATCTCCGCCCAGAATGCCGGATACGCGTATCGATCGGTATTGGTTTCACAGATGAGAAACGGCTTGTGCATGGCGCTGCGCATGAGGTCGTGCGTGAGCGACGGGAATGCCAGATAGGGGGGGGCGTTGCCCCCGCGATACGAATCCCACGCGGCACAGTCCATCGCGCGCGCCATTTCGATATGGTTGATGCCGCGATTGAATACGCCCGTGGCATTATGAACGACGAATTGCCTTTTGTCAATTGCCGCCCGCAATGCGCTGTAGCTCAGGCGGGCGAATGCGACCTGGCTTTCGCTGTAGAACCGGGCGTAATCGATCACCTGTCCCTGCACCGCGTGGTAGTGCCGCGGCGTTTCGACCTCGCCCCAGTCACTGTATTCCTGGTTCCAGAACCGGGTTCCCCACGCCGCATTGAGATCCTTGACGGTTGGATAGCGCCGGCGCAGCCATACGCGGAATTGCCATTGACAGTCGGGACAGTGACACTCGGGTGGGGCGCCGCGCTCGGGGCCCATGAGCTCATTGTCGATCTGCCAGCCCCGTACGGCCGGATGACTGCCGTAACGGCGGCCCAGCTCCGTGGCGATCTGCGCCGAGAAGTGGCGATAGATCGGGGAGGTGATGCACACGTCGCGGCGCATTCCGAAGGGGGAGCGTTCGCCCGAGCGCGTTTCGATCATGATTTGCGGATATTGACGCGCAAGCCATGCCGGCGGCGTGGCGGTGGGCGTGCAGAGGATGACGGCGATGCTCTTCTTCTGCGCAAGCTCGATGAAGCGATCAAGCCATTCCCATTCGTAAATACCCTCGCGCGGCTCAACGACCGTCCATGCGAAATCGAGAATGCGGATGACAGAGATCCCCGCCTTCTTCATTGTGTCAAGGTCGCGCTCCCACTCCGACGGGTCGATGGTCTCGGGATAGTAACTCGTGCCGATTTCGAACATAGAGGATATTCTCTATACTATGAGCGTTGAAATATCCGTTTTTCCCATGGTGACCTTGACCGTGCAGGCGCCCTTGCCCGCGAAGAACGACGGTGGGATGATCGGGACGCCCTTTTCAAAAGGAACAGGCGCGCCGTCGACAGTAATTGCAGTGACTCCCTTCTCGACGCGCGCCTTGTTGTCAACCGAGATCTCCACGCGGGTCCCGCGATAGACGCGATTGATGGAGAATCCCTTCCAATCTGCGGGGATGCACGGGTCAACGCGCAATCCCGCGATCTGCGGTCTGATGCCCAGGAGAAACTGGGTCGAAGCAAGGTCCATCCATGCCGCAGTACCGGTCACCTGATTGACATTTGCCCAGCCGAACTGGGGGTTCTCCGGGCCAATGATATTGCTGGTATAGGCGTAGGGCTCGGCGCGATACCGGTCGATTCCCATGTGTTGCAGCGCAACATGGGGGATCATCTGCGTGTAATATTTCCACGCTCGTTTGCCGTTGCCCAAAAGCGCCTCGGCTATGATCGCCCATGGGTTCGCTTGACAGAAGATAGCCCCATTCTCGCCCGCGCCGAGGTTGTAGCCGCTGAACGGATCCGATACTTCCGGGTATGTCGCGAAACTCGGATGCAGCTTCTTGAGGCCTACCTCGGTGTCGAGATACTTGCCGGCATTGGCCATTCCCTCGCGCAGGCGCTCAATGGGACCGGCGCCGCCGAATACCGCCCAGCTCTGCGGGTTGAGCCATATCTTGCCCCATTGGCTGGACTTCGATCCGACCGGTTTTCCGTCATCGTCGTATGCGCGATGCCACCATTCGCCGTCCCACGCGCACGCTTCGATCGCCGCGATTTGCTTGTTGAGAAGTTCTCTGCACCAGGCTGCCGCCTGCGGTTTACCTGCGGCCTGCGCCATATCCTCGGTGTATCGCAGCGCCACGCAATACTGCTGGCCGCAGAAGACCGATTCGCCTTTCTTCACATACGTGAAGCGCGCGATGATGTCGTTCCAGTCGCCGCGGAGCGTGAGCGGAAGGCCATGCGCTCCCAGATTCGCTTCGGTAAAACGGAACCCCTGAAGCAGGTGGTCGAGTACCGAGGCCTTCACGGGCTCTTTTTTCGGATCCTCCCGGTAGTATGCAACCTGTTCTTCGAGGAACGAAAGATCGCCCGTTTCCGAGACGATGGCGTACGCCACAAACGGCAACCACAGGTGATCGTCGCACCGGATCGATACTTCAGGAGGTTCATTGTCGACCGGCCATGCCTGGTGAATGGCTTTACCGTCGTCGAACTGCAGCGAGAGCAGATACCGCAGTACATTCGCGGCCCACACCGGATCGCGGTACGCGATGGCAATCATGTCGGTTGCCGTGTCGCGATAGCCCAGACCGCGCCTGCCGGTGGCCTGCGAGCTGATCGATCGGGAATACCGGCCGGTCTGGACCGATTGAACGGGACTCCAGGTATTGATCTGGCGCTGCGCATTGACATCGGGAAGCCTGCAATCGAACTTGCCCAGATGGTTCTCCCACCAGTCCGAATTCTTCTTGCGCTGTTGGGCCACGGCGCCGGGCGTGCGCAAGGCGGCCAGAGCCAGGCCCGCGTTATTCCTGGCCGTGGCGAAGTCGACGATGGCGCCCTGCGACACTCCGAGGAAGAAACTCCGCTCAACGGTCGCCGAGGCCGGCAGGCTGACTTTGCAGTGCAGGGCGGCGCACGGTTCGCCGCCGAACAGGTCGTTGTTACCGAGCCTGCCCTTCTGGACCTGGACCGGATTGCGCTCGTCGCGGTAGTTGCCGACAAAGGCGTCGCGGTTGCCGCAGTAGCTGCTTGACTTATGCGATGCGCCGAAATACACCAGCGGGGCGATGTCCCGGCGGGGAAGGCCGTCGGCATGATAGAGGTAGATCAGCCCGTCCATCTCTTTCTCGTACCAGACCTTGAGCTGGTGCCGGTTGTAGTAGCTGTAGCAAACCTCACGGACCATCTCGTGCATCTGAAGCTCCGCATAGGCGAACACGTCGAGATCGATCTTCTTCTTGCCGCCGTTGCTCAGCGACAAATCATACACCACGGCATCATAGTCGGGGGCCACGAACAGCCGCAGTGTGGCCGTGATCGGGCCTTTGGTTGCGACAAAGCTGGTGACACCCGGCTGGTGCCGCGATGTCCATGCGTCAAGCGGCGTTTCGCACGGTCGGAAGGTGGGAGACCAGACCGTGCCGTCCTTTTCCCTGATGTAAATGTAGAAGCCCGGCGTGTCAAGCGGCAGATTATTGACCCGGTACCGCGAAAGCCGGAAGATTGTCGGGCTCTGCCACCACGCAAACCCTCCGCCGGCCTGCGAAACGAAAGCATGCATCGTGCCGTTGGAGATGTAGTTGATCCAGGCGCAGGGCATGTCGTGGCGGTAGAAGGTTATGGCGCGGTCTTTGTCGTTGAATGCGTAGTACTTACCTTTCATGACGGTCTCCTTTGTTAAGTCGCTGTCAGTATGTTAGAAATTCAAAACCGGCATCCGGTCTTCCCAGGGGATCTTGCCACTGCATCTTCAGGGTCGATGTTTCGGAGCGCGGCTGCCAGCGAATCAGGATATGATTGAAGCCGCCGGCCAGACTGATGCTGCCGATAATCCCAGTCCCCTGATTCATCTCCGCGACTCCCGCAGACCCGGCATTGACGAACAGCTCGACGGTCCCGTCGCCGCTGCAGGCAAGGCAGGTCGTGCGGTCCGGGTCCGGCGCAAGGTATGCCGGCTGCATGAGAATCGTCGGCGACACGCAGTGATAGTAGATCCAGATACTTTTGCCGCTCTGTGCGGGAAAGACGCCGTCTTCCTGCCGTCGCTTGATCCAGCCGGGGACGTTGAGAATAGGCTTGGATACGTGTTCCTCGCCGCTCGGTTGACAACAGCGATGAAAATCGGCTGTGAGTTCTTCGGACGCCGTTTCGCTGAAGAAGTGAGCGGCGGTCACGATACCGGCGCCGGCGCCCGGTAGCGGGGGAGTAACGGCGCCTTGGAGAATGGAGACATCGGCCTGCGCGCCGCAATTGGCCACGAGCCGGTTCGCCAGCCTCTGGAATCGTATGCGTTTGTCAAATGGCGGGGCAAACTGGTTGAGCACCACGGCGCCCGAACCGACGCGGACACGCCCCAGCACCACCGCCTCTTCCGGACGATCGTCGTACATGAACCGCGAGATCGTGTACCCGAGCCGCAGCTCCGAATGTCCGTCGTGCACGTGGAGTTCCTTCTGCAGGGAGCGCGTAGGAGTCACCAGCAAGGGATCGAGCTTCCTGGCGTGCGCGAAGAACAAATCCCCGATCTTGAAGTTCTCGCCGTTTCCGCGGTACAGATACGTCTCGATCGCGAACGTGTCATCGTTGCACACGCCGTCAAGCAGCGGGTCGTCGATCGCACGGACCGCCTGATATACATCGCCGACATCTTTGAATTTGAGCGGGATACCGAGGGCCTTGCTCCAGGCGCCGATCGTGCCGCGGGTTACCTGATTGACAATGACCGTGCCGCCGGCTTTTGCGTGCGCGATAGCGCGGGGGATGCCGGCCTTTTTCCCGCCGCTGACCACAAGAGCCGGCGACGCGGCGGGCTGCAAAGAGTAGCCGGCTGCCCGTTCGAGCAATCGCCGGAACAAGCGGGCCGCGCTCGGGATCCGGGCGATCTTGTCGGTCACTCGCATTTGACAGGCAAGAATGAGTCCGTTACCCTCACGGTGTTCAAACAACGGCGTGTATTCCATATCGCCCCGTCCCCACGAGCCTTCGCCGGATTCAAGGATCGGCAGGGTCGCGGCGCAATCGTTCTTGCGATACATGAATTCGGCCACGTAGGTATCGGAGACCACCGCCGCGTAAGGATCGTCTCCCCAGGCGAAGAGATCGTCATCGACGAACCCGCGCACGATGGGATGATGCGGCGCGCGGATGTGGGCGGCAAGAACGGGCTTGGATTCGAGAGCCAGCGCGGGGAAGAGCGAATATCGCTGTTCCATGACTATAACCCGGCCGCCGTTTCGCACAAAGGAGTGGATCGCGGCATTCTGCGTACTCCCCGGTTTCACGGAGTTCTTGCCGATCACCAGGACTCTTGCTCCGTCAAGCGTGCTTTCCTCGAGGTCCAGCGCCTTGACGCATGTGACGCCCCGGTCCGCAGCAAACTCCATCAGCGTGTCCGCGTTGTAGAAGGCCACGGGCGTCTTCCGAAGAATGGACGCTTCCGGCTTGTCCGCGCCGGACGAAACCCGCAGCGTTCGCTTCCACGAGTCAAGCACTTTGCCCGCCGCGGTGAAGGACACCCGGTACTCATACGTTCCGGCCTTGTCCGGGATCGCGCAGGAGAATGCGCAGGACGCACGCTCGCCCCGATCGATTCGCAGATCTCGTTTGAGTTGGGCAACATTCTTCCCGTTTTTGAGGATGGCCGCCTCCAGAACGCCCTTCACCGGCGCGCTGGTATCGTTGACGACGAAGATTTCCCGGAAGAACGCGTCTCCCGCGTAGTAGAGCGTCCGCAGGCTTGTGTCGATCGCCGCAAGCGGCCGGAACGCGTGGGCCTGGCGCTTGAAGGAGTTGTGCGGCGCATATCCCCTGCCTTTCTTCCAGAATTCGAATTCGCTGGCATACGGATGGACGAAGAGGGGCTTGACGCCCGGGACTGAAAAGTCCTTGTACGTAAGCTCGACGCGCTCTCTTCCGGTTCGTAAATTAGTCATGCACGAGACGTTCCATGGACAGTAGCACGAAACCCCGAGCGTCCGGCCGGCTTCCACGATAAGTTCGGTGTCTCTGCCCATCAGGTCGTCGATCAGGCTGAAATCCGCCCAGACCTTGTCGCCGCCCAGCAGTTGCGCGGTATTGGGTCCCATCTGATGATACCAGCACATTTCCGATGAAAGCAGCGGCTGTTTCCGGTCCCACCATTCGAGTCCGGAGCATCGCTTGCCGTAGTGACGGCTCAATAGTATCTGCTCGCCTTCGTTCCATAAAGTCGAGTCGCCGTCGTGATAGGCCACGCGCGTGGGATCGAGCTGATTGAACAGCGCGCGAAGTCTGGGCAGCTCCTGGCGCAGAAGGTTCGATTCCACGCCCTTGGCGTCGCCGGCAACATCCTCGTTCCAGCGCATTTCGTTCTCGACGCTCCAGAGAATGAGCGACGGGTGATTCTTGTCGCGCTTGACAAAGGCGCACACGTGCTCGCGGGAGCGTTGCCAGTATCGGGCATCTTCCGACGCCTGGTTCTTGCCCGCGCCGAAGATGGCGGTCTCGTTGGTGATCAGGATTCCTTCTTCGTCGGCCAGATCCAGGTAGAGCCGGGGATGCGGGTGCGCGTGCAGGCGCGAGTGGTTCATGTGCGCGTCGCGAAGCATGCCGAACCATTTGCGGATCCAGGGCTCGGTGAGGTGAAAGTGCGACGCCTTGTGTCCCCAGTCGGAAAAGATATGCAGCGGATAGCCGTTGAGAATGATTTTCGGTCCGTCGATCCAGACTTCACGGAACCCGAAGCGTTCGGAAACCGCATCGATGGCCGCGCCGTTCTCAAGCAGGCGCGCCCTGAGCACATAGAGCCGGGGGCTCTCCGGATACCAGTGCCGCGCCCCGGGCCAGGGGACCGTCATCTCGATGGACGCGGACTGCCGCGGCGGGATCGTGCATGAGTGCTGCGGCAGATCCTTGACGGATGCGGCAAGCACGGCGTCCTTCCCTTTTTGCCAATCGGCGATCGACAGATCGGTTGACACCGTGCGGGTTCGGTCCGACGTGTTGCGCATAAGCGCGCGGACGGTGATTGACTTGTCGCGTACCGAGGTGACGATGGTGAGGTCCTCCATATACACATCGCCGCGTTCGACGAGAAAGACGTCCTGCCAGATACCGGCATTGTCCAGAGTGAAGCCGTTTCCGCCGGGCACGAGAATCCGTCCCGCCTCGTTTCTATCGTATTTGTCAACCAGCACCGCGATTTCGTTGGCGCCCGCGCGAAGGCAGGCGGTGATATCGGTCTCAAACGGCAGCGTGGGGTCGTGGTGGTCGCCGACGTGCGTGCCGTTGACGAAACACCGCCCCTTGGGCAGGAGGCCCTCGAAGATAAGCATGAAACGGCTGTCCGGCTTCACGGCATCGAGCGTCACCGACCGGCGGATCCAGGCACAGTGCGTCGTGGACCAAGCGGCGGGATAGTGGAATGAATCGTAGAGAAATTCATGCGTCTCGGTGAATTGATCTCTCTTGCCGC
>Ga0315291_10008138_pt1 | contig 12906 bp, 9 predicted proteins | sample YL17G12_20_MG_FD_203070 | JGI IMG/M metagenome (GOLD analysis project Ga0315291, IMG submission 203070) | Sediment microbial communities from Yellowstone Lake, YNP, Wyoming, USA - YL17G12_20 | ecosystem: Environmental > Aquatic > Freshwater > Lake > Sediment | place: USA: Wyoming | collected... | reverse complement strand
GTTTCTGCGGCAGCAAGCGCCGGGACAAGAAGCAGACCAGCACCCAGCAGTTTGGAAACTGACGTGAGCCTCGACATCGGACCTCCTATGACAGGATGGATATGTGTGGTGACCCTGGTTGACGCGCGCCGCGTATGTATCGATTGAGACTGGGCCCAGTGTTCGTCACGAGTGGGTTGTGACTGAACTGTCAACGAGTCGCTCCAGGGAGCTCACCTGCCGCCGCATGGGTAGCAGTGGATGCTGTACCGGAGCGCTGTCGAGCTCGTCAGCGAGCTTGGGGCGCTGCGATTGACTCGGCTGATCCGATTCGGGAGAGCGGCGGTGGTCTCTGTCCGGCAGGACTTGGGGCATTCCTGGCGATGTTGGCAGGGAGCCCAAAGAATCTGTGCAAGAAAATACGTTTGCGGATGGTGCGGGAATGCGGAGTCTGGGGGCAGTCGGCGCGCTGCAAAGCGGCTGGGCAAGGTGTGGTCGCGGAAATGTGCGGTGCCTTCGCCGCAAGAAGGTATCTTCCATCCCGTCTCCACAGCCTACAAGCCTCGTCCGCCCAAGTGGGTAACTCCGTTCAGGAGGGGAGGCACGCAATGAAGTGTTCCATCGTAACTACACAGGTCCCTCTGACGACTACTTCCTTGACGCTCGTCGAGTGTCTCAGCCGGGCGCCTCGATACAGCCCGTCTCAGTCGACGGGCCACACACTTCGGCGGGCTCAGTGCAGCGCTCGGCGACCGGCTGAGGCGTATCGAGACGAGCATCGAGGACCTGAGTAGTTACGAACGATCATCCTATCCTCTTTCACCACACCCAGTTGCACCAGACTGCCGCAAGGGCACACGTCCATATTTACGGCGCGCTCACTCCCGACGCTCGACACACGGCATACCCCGAAATACCCTGATTCCAAGGTGTTACAACCGGTTCACTCGTACACGCGTTCATATTTACGGTGCTGTGAGTTTCCGTCATACGCCGTTCGCTTCCGACGGTCGCGACGTTGCAGCCGGTCTCGTTGCTGGTAGTCGGGATGGCTCTGGCGATAGCTGCGCATATAGTCCCGGTGCTTCTTCCGCCAATTGCCCTTGGCCTTTCTCTGATGCTCACGACTATCGGCATCCTCGGCCAGCTTTCGCCGCTGCCATGGCGCGCCGAGTCCATCCGAAATGCATGAAGTTCAAGTCTTCGCTCTTACCTTTGTTTTTCCGCGACTTCTGACCGCAGTTGTCCCGCTACCTGTTCTATGGAGCAGCAAAGTTGTCTGATCCTTGACGCTCCACTCCAGGACATCCCCTTTGGTGAAGCCGAGTGTTTCCGCCAGAACCACAGGCAGGTTGACGTAGTATGAGCGGTTGGTTGGACGTTCGACCTTCTGCAGCTTGACCTTGTACCCCATAACATACCTCTTTGGGAATCGTCGCGGGACGCGGTGGTCTTGATATAGGAACGCGACCCTGGTGAAATAAAGAAACTCATCGTTCTCATGGACGGCGACCCGGCGCTGGAACAAGTGATGGAGGAGCGCCTACGTGCGGAGGGAATGCTCCACAGAGTAGACGCAATGATACTTGACATAATGCATGCAATGGAATACCTCTGGGATGCAGGCACGGCACTCTACGGAGAGAAATCGCGGGAACGTGTCCCGTGGGTGAGAAAGCAAGCACTGGAAATACTCCAAGGCAATGTCGGCTATGTCATCGGTGGCCTACGAATAGCGCTGGCAAAGACAACGCTTACAGCCTCGCGCATCGTGGTGCCGACGGTATCACCGCTTACCCAGGGCGTTACTTAGTTTCTGTTCAAAATTGACATTGGAGTGTTGGAGCGGTGGAGAAATGGAGTGATGGGGAAGACCAATTTCATAGTGACTTCATTCGGACAATACTCCACTGCTCCATCACTCCACTTCTCCAGAAGGGCAATTCTGAACAGATACTGCATAGAGATAGCGCTATCCAAACTGGCCTCGCACAGCATATCTTCTCTGGGCTGGTTGCTCCCGGACCAACATTGATACCATAATATACGTCCGAGAACTCAGAACCAATTACTGTGGGGTCACGCATGGAGAAGAGCGCGCGCATCTACGTTGCCGGACACCGGGGACTCGTGGGATCGGCCCTGGTTCGGCAGCTCACCGAACAGGGATTTGCGGGCTTGATCACCCGGACTCACGCGGAACTCGATCTCCTCGACCAGGCTGCGGTTCGCGCCTTCTTCGAGCAGGAGCGGCCCGAGTACGTGTTTCTCGCCGCTGCCAAGGTTGGCGGCATTCATGCCAACAACACCTATCCAGCCGAGTTCGCATACAGCAACCTGCAAATCCAGAACAACATCGTGCACTCATCGTGGTTGTGCAAGGTGAAGAAGCTCTGCTTCCTCGGCTCCTCGTGCATCTATCCGAAATTCGCGCCCCAGCCCATGAAGGAAGAGTACCTCATGACCGGCGAGCTGGAGCCCACAAACGCTCCCTACGCACTTGCCAAGATCGCCGGCATTGTCATGTGCCAGAGCTACAACCGACAGTATGGCGCCAACTACATCTCGGCGATGCCCACCAATCTCTACGGTCCATGCGACAACTACCACCCGGAAAACTCACACGTGCTGCCCGCGCTCATCCGCCGCATCCACGAGGCTAAGCAGAGCGCTGCTCCCCGCGTCACCATCTGGGGAACCGGCACCCCCAAACGCGAGTTCATGTTCTCCGACGATCTGGCAAGCGCGTGCATTTTCCTGATGGAGCGCTACAACGATTCCGGGATAGTCAACATCGGCACCGGGCAGGAAGTGACTATTCGGGAGCTGGCCGAGACGATCAAAGACGCCGTTGGATACCCGGGCGCCATCGAGTTTGACCCGACCAAGCCCGACGGCACGCCGCGCAAACTGCTCGACTGCTCAAAGCTGCATGGTCTGGGATGGAAGCACGCCACCAGCTTGCGGGATGGAATTGGCCGGGCGTATCAGGACTTTCTGCGGCAGGCGCGCGAGGGGCATATTCGCGACGCCGGCAGGTAGTTTGGTGCGGGGCGTTGTCTGAGAGGCGACGAGGTACCGGGAACCCATCTACCTGAGACATGCACGGTCGAGGGCGACCGTGGCACACGCGGTGGGACGGGCAAGACACACCGGGTCTCGCACAGGCCGCACAGGTGCACCGATTGCGAAGCCAGGGCCAAGAGTGAACTCCGTGTGCCACGGTCCCCCCGGACCGTGCTCCTTCCGGCACTGAGGGACGACGAGGTACCGGGAACCCATCTACCTGAGACATGCACGGTTGAGGGCGACCGTGGCCAACCCAAGTCCCAGGGCTGCACTGCAGCATCACGACACGGTCACCTGCAACCCCTCGCGGTTCAGCGCAAAGTCGACCACGCGAGCCCGCTGGTTCTCAAACCGCGCGCGTAACGTGCTGCGAAGTGCGTCTGCCTGCTCCCGCGACTCCGACACGAAGAGCGCGAACCCACCGCCTCCAGCCCCGAGCAGCTTGACCGCAGAGTAGTGCGACGCCGTGCCGGTGAGCATGCGCTCCACCTCGTCGTTGGTGGTACTTGCATGGATGAGCTTGTTGGCCTGCCACGAACCTGCAATCACGCGCGCGAGTCGCGACAGATCGCGCAGTCCGATGGCCTCGCGTGCCTCTACGGCAAGACTGCGGATCCGGTCGAGCGTGAACAGGTACGCGGGCGTTCGCTCGTTGACACGTGCCACCACATCCTGCAGAATGTTCTTCGCAAGCCGGGTCACCCCGGTATAGAACAGCGTGAAACACTCGTGCGTGCGGGGATCTTCAAACAGGTACGGGTCGAGCTGATGCACCACAGGGTCGGGATGCATCCCGGCACGGCTCTGGATGTATTTGACGCCGCCGGCAACTCCACCGATCTGGTCTTGCCAGCCGCCGCCGGTTGTGAGCATCTGCTCCATCTGCAGAACCTGCCGGAAGAGATCGGCTCGTGAGACCGCCAGTCCGAAAAAGCGGTGCAGTGCCGCAAGAATGGTTGCGCCGAGAACCGACGACGTTCCCAGGCCCGATCCCTTGGGGACCGCGCACAGCAGAGATAGCTCCAGCCCGCACCCGGCCCGCTCCAGCGCAGCCGTGAGACTCGCATGCGGCGAGGCCGACTGCGTCAGGCCCAGCAGGCACAGGGCAGCCTTGGGCAGTCCGAATGGCGAGGTGGGATCGCGGTAGTCCTCCAACTGCGCAAACGCGGTGAAGGATTCGGTTGTCCCAAGATCGATGGAGTGCACGCGAATGCGCCGGTCGCCCGTGCGCCGACAGAACACCTGAATGGGCGGTTGACCGTTGAGATCCACTGCCAGATTGGTCACCTGTCCACCGTAGCTCAACGTGTAGGGCGGTGTATCGCTCCATCCGCCGGCCAGATCGAGCCGCACCGACGATCGCGCCCACACAATCTGATCTTCCTTGACAGCCACCGCCAGACTGCCGTGCGCGCTGGACTCTCCCACGTAGTCGGCAGAGAACCCGGCGTGCGCGCCCTGGGGCGCGTCCGATCGCTGCACCGATAGCAGCAGCCGCTCCCGGTACGCCTTGAGAACGGCATCGTCGGTCTGAGTCGTCAACGTTTTGAGGGACGCAATGAGCGGTGCTTTGTCGCCCGCAACAAGGCCGAAATCGTGCGCCGGCACATTGCGCCATCCGATGCCCCGGCTCAGCCGTTCCTGGAGTTGCTCGATGCGAATGGCAATGCGTCGCGCCTCACGCGCAACCGCACCTTCGCGCTCGTTGCACTCGGCAATCGACACTCTCTGAGATGACCTGAACCGTGCACTCCACTGGCTGTCAAACGGTCGCTGCCAGTACCCGGCCAGGAAGCTATCGTCGGGGTCCGCAACGAAGAGCCGCGCCTTGAGCAGGTCGCCCTCCTCGCCAGGTTGCCAGAGGTCCTGCACCGCAAGAGAATGACGCTGCAGCCACTCAGTCATGGGCACGCCGCAGAAGAGCACATCGTCGGGCCGCTTCTGAGCCCTGAACGTGTCGGTGGTGGAGTACACCAGCCGTATCCGTGCACCGCCGACCACCCGTTCGTCAACGCACATGCCTTCGGGAATGACCATGTCGGTGTGCCAGTCCGACACGCCCACGAATACATTGCCACCCATGGCCTGCGACAGTGAGCAGCGCGACACGCATTCGGCCACAATGGGCTTGCGCCGTCCGGCCGGTACCGCAAAGCCCAGTGAGTTGAATACCACCTGGTCATCCGCACAGAGCGGATCCAGCTCGTCGCGTTCGTGCGCGTAGAAAGGCCGGAGGTCGCGCGCATTGAGCTCTGCGCATGCCGAAGCCAACTCATTCACCGCGCCAAAGTGCAGGAACGTGGTTGACCGCGTGAGAGTTCCTGTCAGTGCAAACCGGTGAAACGCGTCGAAGATCGCCCGCAGCACCTCGGGTGTTGCCCGCGACTGGGAGGCCACGCGCGCGCAATACTCGTCAAAGGAGAGTCCCGGCAGACACGCGGTCATGATCTCCAGGTACAGGTCGAATGACGTTGCACCGCGATCGAGCAACTCGGCCACGCTCTGCCCCGAGCCCAATCTCGTCGACGTGAGCGCGACCGCCGCAGATGTCGCCTCGGGCCCCAGCGAGACAATCCCCATGTCAAGAGCACACTCGGTCGTCCCCTCAAGCACCGCGTTCTTCGTGAGGAACTCCGGCGCCTGCTTCTGGAAAAAGTCAACAACGTGCTTGCGGTGCGAGTCGAACTTGAAGACGCCGTGCCGCGAGCCCTGCGCCACCGATGCGGGCTTGGCAAACCCGCACACCTGGCCGCGTTCCTCCGCCACGGTGGATACGTCGAAGTCGATGATCACATCGCCTGATGTCACCACCAGTTCGCCGGTGCGCCAGGGGTACTTCAGGAACAGCGTGAGCTGCAGATCGAGCACAACCGGCGGAATCACCAACGAGGTCGCCACGGGAATTGGCGCGAAGATCTTGCCCTCGGGTACGTAGCAGGGCATGCGCCTGCTCTCTCCCCCCGCGTGAATCATGAGAATGCGGTGTCGCGCAAAGAACTCATCGACAGTGTCAACCGTGTAGTCGGCCAGAAGCGCTCGAAGTGCGCACAAGGTCCCCCCTCCGCTGCCCACGCGGCCCGCCTGGGGGTCGCTGTAGACGCGGAAGTCAATTTCGCGGGGGTAGAGGCCCGACGAGGTGCGCGCGGAGAGCAGCGAGCGGAATACCTCGGCCTGGCGCGGGCTGGATGCGGTGACGATGCAGATGTCGAAGATGTTCATGGTGCGTTCCTGCTGCGTGCGGTGTGGCTGCCCTGGGGCCTGCCTCGGTGAACGGCGATGGTCCGGCCTACCTGCCGAACACCTCCTTGATGTCGTAGAACACACCGCCCGTGCGCAGGTACGAGCAGAGGCCCTTCTTGCCGATGTCAACGAATTCCTTGTGCTTCACCGCGAACACCACGGCATCGTACGCGCCTTTCTTCGGCGCATTGACCGGCTTGATGTGGTACTCCTCCTCGACCTCGTGCGCAGAGGCCACAGGCTCCCATACGTCAACCTTGATGCCGAACTCCTTCAACTCGTCGATGATATCCACGACCTTGGAATTGCGGATGTCGGGTACATTCTCCTTGAACGTGATACCAAGCATGAGCACGCGGCATGCGTTGATCGTCTTGCCCTTTCCGATGAGCGACTTGACCAGTTCACGCGCAAAGTACCTGCCCATGGCATCGTTGATGCGGCGGCCGGCCAGAATGAGCTGCGGATGATGCCCCACCTCTTCGGCCTTGTACGACAGGTAGTACGGATCGACCCCAATGCAGTGTCCGCCCACCAGGCCCGGCTCGAACTTGAGGAAGTTCCATTTTGTACCGGCCGCAGCGAGTACGTCTTTGGTCGAGATATTCATCTTGTCAAAAATGATCTTGAGCTCATTCATCAGCGCAATGTTAATGTCGCGCTGAGTGTTCTCGATCACCTTGGCCGCCTCTGCCACCTTGATCGACGATGCCTTGCAGATGCCGGCCTTCACTGCTGTGCCGTACACGCGCGCCACGGTCTCAAGGGTGGCCGGGGTGTCGCCGGAAACGATCTTGGTGATGCTTGCGAAGGTGTGCACCTTGTCGCCCGGGTTGATGCGCTCGGGTGAGTAGCCCACAAAGAAGTCCTTCTTCCACCGGCCCTTCGACTCACGCTCAAGAATCGGCACGCACTCGTCTTCGGTCACGCCCGGGTATACGGTTGACTCGTACACCACGATCGCGCCCTGCTTGAGGTTGCGGCCTACCGTCTCCGATGCCTTGACAACAGGGATGAGATCGGGGTTGCGGTGCGCGTCAACAGGGGTGGGCACGGCCACGATCACAAAGTCACCCTTCTTGATGATCGACGGATCGGATGATACCGAGAGGCTGGAGTCTCTCAGATCCTTGTCGGCCACCTCTCCATTGGGGTCGCGGCCCGACTTGAGCACCTTGATGCGGCGTTCGTTGATGTCAAAGCCGGTGGTGGGGAAGTATTTGGCCATTTCCACGGCCAGGGGAAGGCCGACATAGCCGAGACCGACGACGACGATTCGGAGATCCTGCATAGTGAGTCCTTGTGATTGTGGGGAACTGTTGTTTGATACGTGACCAGTTGAGTTCCGATAAGTTACATCATGGGCGGGACACCAGACATGGCCTGTGAGTTGGACCAGATGCCGTTGGGTAGCACTGCGCCGGGTGTGGGGGTGCGCAACCCCCACGCTGGTGCTTGCACAGCACGGTCTTCCGACCCCACCACCACGCATCGCGGTTCACTCCGGGTGTTGCCCGCGAGAAAGAACCACGCGGCCCGCATGCCGCTCTGGTGGAGGTGTGGAGGCGCGCAGCCTCCAGGCAGGCACCTGCATGGCACAGTCGCCCGGTTTGAGGCACCATCGGACCGCGACCCGGTCCGCCGGGGGCTTCCCCCACCGACGGTGACTCACTGACCTCGTCACACCCAGATCCTATTTTAGGGGTCTTGGTGTTTCGGCGCCACTCGGTCCGCGTGGCTCCCGGGCCAATAATTCGAGTGGTGTGATCGTATTCAGCGCACTCGGGGGAGGTCTATCACGGCCATGATCCCGCAGACCGCAACACTCGTCGCAATCCCCCTGCTCTCGTCGCTTGTGGGGTATCTGTCGGCTCGCGGTGCTCTGCGGTTTCTCTTCTGGCCTCGTACGCCCATCCGAATTGCCGGGTTCACGCTCTGGGGAGTGATCCCCAGCCGCAAGCAGGAGTTGGGCGCCGGGCTGGTACGCACTGCCGGGCCAGGGCTCTTCTCGCGCGAAGAGGTGCGGCAGACCGTGATGGGCATGTCGTTTCATCGGGAGATCGCCGGCGCTGTGAGCCGGAAGGTCGACGTTTTCATCGACGAGCAGTTCGGGGGAAACCCGCTGGTGGGAGTGCTCCTTCCACTGAAAGCGCGCGGGCGGATGAAGGCGAAGCTTGTGGAAGAGCTTGAGGGCGGGATGCCGGCGTTCATGGAGAGTCTGCTGGCATCGGTTGAGCAACAGGTTGACTTTGACCACATGCTGCACCAGAAGATCGATGCTCTCGATCTGCGCGCATTGGAGTCGGTTCTGCGCGTCACAACGGCGAAGGAACTTCGGCGTATCGCGCTGCTGGGTGCGGCCCTCGGTTTGGTTGTCGGGTTGGCGCAGGCGGCGCTCGTGGCAGGAGCATTCACTCGTTCGCATTGACACTTCTATATGATGATACGTCACAGCCGGTATCCCCTCGTCTCGACGCTGGTTCTGCTCATCGCCGGACTGGCCACGGCGTCCCGCGTGTACACCACTGTCAGCTCCGACACTCTCACCCTGGGCGACCGCATTGCCCTGCAAGTGGGTCTGGTGGTTCCCAAGGGCGCAACGGTCGTTCCGCCCGAAACCGACCCGGGGTTCGGCAACTTCGTTGTCAAGGAGTGGATGGCCTCCAAGTCCGAGCAGCCCGGCACCGACAGTCTCACTTTCAGCTACGTAGTCACGACTTATACTATGGAGGCCTGCTCGATCCCGGCGCTGCGGTTCCTGCAGCTCGTCGACTCCAGCGCCGACACACTGCTCTCCCGCACGATCCCCATGCGTGTGATATCGGTCATCAACGTGGATACTGCGGATATCAAATCGCTCAAGCCGCAGCAGAAGGCCGGCAAGCCATCGCTGCTGTGGTTGTGGCTGTTGCTGGCCGGGATCGTCGGGGTCGCAGCGTTCTTGGGTGGCCGGTTCCTCGTGCGCAAATTCCGGAAAGGCCCGCCGCCACCGCCACCGGTTCCGCCCTACGACGAGGCCACCGACGCACTCAACCGGCTCGAGGCTGCGGGGCTCATCCGCCTCGGGCAGATCCGCGAGTATGTGTTCCGGCTTTCCGAGATCCTCAAGCGGTACATCGAGCGCCGCTTCGAGGTGAACGCGCAGGAGTTTACCACCGAGGAAATCGTCGACTGGATCGCTGCCTCGCCAGCCATCGAGACGAGTGACAAACGCAAGGCCGAGTGGTTCTTCCGCACCACCGATCCGGTCAAGTTTGCCAAGTTCATTCCCGACGACGCAACACTCGCGCGCATGCTCGACGAGGTGCGGTCGGTCGTAGAGAACACGCGGCCGCAGCCCGAGCCGACGTCTGTTGCCGGAACCGGACCCGATGCGCAGACAGGCGTATCCACCACCAGCGCAAGCAGCGCGAGGCCCTGACCCACGATGCGCCTGAAGAACCCCGAGTTCCTGCTCTTTCTGCTTGCGTGGATACCCATGGTATGGGTGTATCTGCGTCGCGAGAAGAAGTTGCGGCCTTCGGTGCGCTTCTCCGATCTCTCTATTGTGAAGAAGACGCCATCCTCGCCGCTGCTGCGGTTGCGGCACGTGCCCCTGGTGCTGCGCATGGTGGCGGTGGGCCTGCTGGCTGTGGCGCTTGCCCGTCCGCAGAAGGGCCAGACCGAAGAGGAAGTCTCCACCGAGGGCGTTGACATCATGCTCACACTCGACGTGTCTACGAGCATGCGCGCGCTGGACTTCAAGCCGGAGAACCGGCTCTTTGTTGCCAAGGAGACGCTCAAGGGTTTCATTGGCAAACGACACAGCGATCGCATGGGACTGGTTGTGTACGCAGGCCGCAGCTACACCAAGTGCCCGATGACGCTTGACTACAACGTGCTGATCCAGTTTCTGGAGACCGTGCAGTCGGGGGAGATCGAGGATGGCACAGCCATCGGCACCGCCATTGCGACTGCTGCCACGCGTATCAAAGACTCTCCGGCAAAGAGCAAGGTGATGATTCTCATCTCCGACGGGGCCAACAATCGCGGCGACATCGCCCCGGCAGCGGCCGCCCAGGCAGCAGGGCAGTTGGGGATCAAGATATACACCATCGGCGTGGGCAAGGAAGGGCAGATTCCCTACCCGTTCGAAGGGGTGAACCCCTGGACCGGGCAGCCTGTGACGCAGGTGCAGATGATTCAGTCGGATCTTGACGAGAAGACGCTGCAGGACGTTGCCGACGCAACCGGCGGCAAGTTCTTCCGCGCACGCGATCCCGAAGCGCTGCAGCAGATCATGGACACCATCGACAAACTCGAAAAGACCGAGATCAAGACCAAGTCATACACGTCGTATTCCGACAAGTTCTTTGTGTGGTTGTTGCTGGGCGCGGCGTTGCTGTTGGCCGAGATTGCGCTGGCGAATACGCGGTTGCGGCGGATTCCGTGATCTGCTGCGATAGTGGTGACAAGCGAAGAAACCGCGGGAACAGGGACACGGATGACGCGGATGTGACGGATCTTCACGGATCAGCCGGTTGGGATGGGTGGTCGGGCAGGAGAGGCTTCGACTTGATGTGGTCTGGGGTTGACGCAATGGACCGTGGTTCCCCGATCGCTGACTGCTGACCGGTGACTGCTGGTTCTTTGGAGGCAATGCACGATGCACTTTGGGAGTCCACTCTACTTCTGGCTGCTGCCGGCCATCCCTGCGCTGGTGGGCTTCTTCATCTGGGCCTATCAGCGCAAGCAGGAGATGCTGCGCCGATTCGCGTCTCTGGAACTCATCGCACGCCTCACGCCCTCGGCTCGTCTTGGCCGGCAGGTTCTCCGATGGACCATTCTGCTTGCCGCAGTCTTTTTTCTGGTGCTGGCACTCACCCGCCCGCGCTTTGGCCTTCGCATGGAAATGGTGGAGCGCAAGGGTGTTGATATCGTCGTCGCACTTGACGTGTCGGAGAGCATGCTGGCCGAGGACATCACCCCCAACCGCATCGATCGGGCCAAGCACGAGGTTGCCAAGCTCATCGACATGCTCAAGGGCGACCGGTTCGGGCTCATTGTGTTTGCCGGCGAGAGCTTTGTGCAGTGCCCCCTCACGCTTGACTACGGCGCGGCAAAGATGTTTCTTGACGCAGTGAACACCGACTGGATCAATCTGCAGGGCACGGCACTTGCCGAGGCCATCGATCGCTGCGCCGAGACCTTCGTGACCAAGGCAAAGAAGAGCAAGGTGCTCATTCTCATTACCGACGGCGAGAATCACGAGGGCGATGCGGTGGAGAGTGCGCGCAAGGCGGCTGCTCAGGGCGTCAAGATCTACACCATTGGCATTGGGTCGGAAAACGGCGTGCCCATTCCGCTCAAGCGAACCGGTGGCAACGTCGTATACAAGAAGGACAAAGACGGCAACCTGGTGATGACCCGTTTGGATCAGGACATCCTGGCCTCCATCGCGCGCGAAGGCGACGGGCAGTACTTCCGTGCAGGCACCAACCTGGACCTGGCCGCAATCTACCAGGAAATCATGACCATGGAAAAGGGCGACCTGGGCCTCAATCGCATGAGCGTGTATGAGGAACAGTATCAAGTATTTTTGGCAATTGCGCTGGTGCTGCTGCTCGTGGAGTTCTTCACACCCGAGAGAGTGCGGCGCAAGGAGGAGTGGAAAGGACGAGGGTAGGGGAAGTGCGGAGTGCGGAGTGCAGGGTGCGGAGTTGAGGATGCAATCGACGAACATGTAGAGACGCAGGGCCCTGCGTCTCCTGGGGGCATGACGAGGAAGTGACGAGTTACGAGCAAGCGAGTTACGAGTTACGAGTGGGTAATGCCGATGATGACGACCACACCAATGATTGACCGATGCGTTTCTCGGGCTTCTGCGGCGCCATGTTCGGCGTCTGGGTTGCTACTGGTTGAGTCAACGCTGACCGGTCGAGTCGACGATGCGCACCACTTCTGCCTCGTGGGTGCCCCCCATCGGGTGGAGGCACTCCTCGGACGTATCGCGGCGCGCACCCGGCGCAGTGCCATCCAGACCTTCCTGAGCAGCTTGACCGGCCTGCTCCTCTGCGCGGGAGTGACGAACCTGTATGCCGACGAAGTGTACAGCAAGAATCAGCGGGCCAACCAGCTTTACGACAAGGGCAAGTACGAGGCAGCGCTGAAACTGTACGAGAGTGCGCTGCTGGCCTCTCCCAAAGACGAGCGGCTGAAGGCCAACCAGGGCTCTGCCCAGTACCGGCTTGGGCAATTCGACAAAGCAGAAGAGAGCTACCTGGGCGCCCTCACCGAGAAGGACAAGAACGCACTTGCCGACGCGCACTACAACCTGGGCAATGCGCTCTTTCGCGAAGGTCAACAACTTGCGCAGGGCGGGGGCGAGGGCGCGCAGGGAGCCCAGGAAAAGCTGAAGAGCGCACGTGACAACTACGTCAAAACGCTGGACCTGCGCCCGTCGGACAAAGACGCGAAGTGGAATCTGCAGATCGCCGAGGCCGTTCTCAAGCAGATGGAGAAGCAGCAGAAGCAGGACAACAAGGACCAGGACAAGAAGGACCAGGACAAGCAGAAGCAAGACCAGCAACAGTCCAAGGACGACAAGCAGAAGCAAGACCAGAACAAGCAAGACAAGAA
>Ga0315291_10008128_pt1 | contig 12912 bp, 10 predicted proteins | sample YL17G12_20_MG_FD_203070 | JGI IMG/M metagenome (GOLD analysis project Ga0315291, IMG submission 203070) | Sediment microbial communities from Yellowstone Lake, YNP, Wyoming, USA - YL17G12_20 | ecosystem: Environmental > Aquatic > Freshwater > Lake > Sediment | place: USA: Wyoming | collected... | reverse complement strand
ACATGAACATAAAATGCGCGCGCCTGGCAGTATCGTTTAGACGGGCGCGCGGGATGCCTTCCCCCGGCGGTTTCCTTGAAGGGGTATATAAGCAACGACAGTGTACTATTACACATGTTCTCCCAGCGTAATACGCCCCTGATAAGAATACTGAGGATCGAAGAGACTATCAAAGACATCGAATTCGACCCGAATTTCAGGAAGATGAAGAATAACCTGAGAAGCCTGGAGACGGCCAGCAGGAGGGGCCGTGAGATAAGTGTTGGGTCCCCCGACGACATGGGGCGTATCATCGAGCTGAGGAGGAACAGCGTCGAGATCGGTGAAACCATCGCCACGTACAAGGAGAAGCTGGAAGGGTACACGTCGCGGCTCGACCTGTTGAAGAAGGAGAGGGTGGAACTGCAGAGACAGTTGTTTCCCTCAAGCCGAGTGATCTGATTCTCGAAGGGTTCATGCGCCAAAATTATTGCCTAGTCGCCGAGTAATGGTAGATAGGTTCTGGCATCTGAGGCGATTTCGCACTTGTACCTTCTCCTGGTGATGATCCCGTTGTGCAGCAGGGTCCTCCTGACGCTCTTAGGGAGCTTCATTATCGCTGCGTACTGATCTCCGGATCTGAGTATCTTCATCAGCTCTGGTTTATAGAAAATGACCATGTTGTTGAACGTCTTCTCCTGGAACGTCATCCCGGTCATGAGCGTGAACCTGTCGTTGCTCACGTTCGCGCGGGCCAGCAGCTTCTCCGCCAGGAACTGCTCCTGTGTCTTCTGCGCCTCCTTGAGCTCTGGGTCGCCGTTGTAGCGCATCATTTTCAGGTCTTTCATGATGATCCACCGTTCGACTCCGAGTTGCGTGGCGATCTCCGAGTTTTTGAAGCCCTGGCTGACTCCCTTGAGGATCGTCGGGCGACGCATCTGTCGCTCAAAAATATCGTTTGACATGGTTCATTTTTCACCCTGCGCGCGGGACTTAGCCAACCTCGCACGCGCGCGATTTGACAAAAATCCTACACTATATCACCCGGGTCGCGGCTATTAAAGAGTGTGTAAGGCTCACCCTTGACGTTTCAGGTGTGCTCGTTTTTTCACGTTTTTATCATGGAATTGATGCGTTTTTATGCAGATCGGAGCAGGAACGGCGCTGTTCCCGGGCTCATTAAAGTGGAAGGGGTCTTTTCTCGAGAGATCAGGGAGACCCCCCCCTACTTTTTTTCCTCGCCGGGAGGCTCAGGGCGTATCGTTGGCCCAGCCCAGTGGGTCTCGGGCTGCCAATTCTTTTATGATTTGCTGGCAGCTATATGGTCAGGTGTTTCTGGTTTGGTTGAGGAGTTCGATGTCATCGTAAGGGACGCGTCCATCGTGGACGGGTCCGGGAAGAAGGCGTTCGTCGGCTCGATAGGGGTCGTGGGCGAGAAGGTCGCCGCCGTGGGTAAGGTGGCGGGCGACGCGAAGAGGGTCATAGAGGCGAAGGGGCTCACCGCCCTGCCGGGCTTCATCGACGCCCACTCCCACCACGACGGGCTCCTCCTCTGGTACCCGAGGTGCGAGAGCTACGTCATGCAGGGCGTGACCACCTTCGTCGGCGGCCAGTGCGGCAGCACGATGGCACCTATCGGAGACAAGGTACCCGCCTTGGGGAGGCTCAGCGAGTACGTGCAGGAGCTCTGCCCCCACAAGTACTACCCCGACAAGACGATGTTCCCGATAGGGGATGTGAACGAGCTGATGAAGAAGAAGTTCGGCTGGACCATCGACTGGCGTACCATGGGCGAGTTCTTCAGCGTCATCGAGAAAAGGGGCATCTCGATGAACTTCGCGCCCCTCGTCGGCCACGGCACGGTTAGGCGCTTCGTGATGGGGGAGGACTACAAGAGGTTCTCCACCGAGGCTGAGCAGGTCGAGATGGACGAGCAGGTGAGGCTCGCGATGGGGGACGGCTGCATAGGGATGAGCGCGGGGCTAGACTACGACCCGGACGTCTTCGCGAGCCGCGAGGAGATGAACAGGCACGTCGCGATCCTGAGGGAGTTCGGAGGCGTCTACTGCCCGCACTGGAGGAGGACGGGGAGGAGGAGGGGCCTGGGCGCCGGCTCGGTGAAGGTGAGCAAGATCGACGGGCTGCTGGAGATCATAGATACATGCCGGGTCACTGGTGTGCCACTGCACTTCGCCCACATCTCCACCGGCTGGTACGTGGAGCCGATCGGCGCGCCCGAGCTGATAGAGGAGGCGAACGTCAAGGCGACCCTCCAGGTCGTGGATAAGGCCCGCGAGGAGGGGCTCGACGTAACCTACGACGCCATCCCCCAGCTGGAGCAGGGGGGCTTCGAGAACCTCCGTTTCCTCTGCTCTCTCCTCACGCCGTGGCTCAGGGAGCTGGGTTCCCGTGAAGCCCTAGGCAGGTGGCTCCGTGTCCCGGATTTCAGGGAGGAGGTGAAGGAGGCGATCCAGAGGGGGAGGTGGTACATGAGGGAGGGCTGGAACCCGAACCTCAACCCCCGCTGGGCAGAGAACATCACCGTCCTGAAGCACAGGAGCAAGGGATGCGACGGGAAGACCCTGGCGAAGATCGCGGAGGAGAGGAAGAGGGACCCGTTCGACGTCTACCTAGACCTCATCTCGGAGGACCCAGACGCCCGAGCAGTCACAGGCCCCCGGGTGCCGAGCCAGAGCAGCAAGCTCTTCTACCTCCACCCTGCCGGGATGGTCGGCCTCGACACGTCGGCCCGCGACGACAAGTGGGAGGGCAAGGAGCCCCCCTACGGCATACCTGGGGTCAACACATTCAACGCCTACCCGCTCCTGTATAAGCAGATGGTCGAGAGGGACGTGCAGCTCACAATAGAGGAGTTCGCCCAGAAGACCTCGACGATGCCGGCAAAGGTCCACGACATCAAGGGACGGGGAATCATAAAGAAGGGAGGCTATGCCGACATAGTCCTCATCGATCTACAGCGCCTCAAGGTGGTCGGGAACGCGATGGAGCCGAGGAGGCACCCGAAGGGGATAGAGTACGTCCTCATCAACGGGACACCCGTCGTCGAAAAAGGCAAACATACAGGAGCGACGCCCGGGAAGGTTTTGAAGAAAAAGTAACTACAACCTCCTAACTTTCCCCTAAAACATCTTTTCTGATGAAAAACCCTGTTTTTCTAAAACAAGGCAGCGATATTAAACAGGTGATCCAACCCTTCACAAATCTAATACCCATATTGGGAATAGATGGTATTTAGTGGAACAGATGGTCGAAGATTCGAGGAAGGAGAGGCTCAGGGAGCCGATCTCGAGGAACGAGTTGGAGAGGCGCTGGAAGGCGGTCAGGGCGGCGATGGAGAGGGACGGCCTCGACTGCCTGGTCATGCAGAACAGCAACCTCTACCTGGGCGGATACGTCCGCTACTTCACGGACATCCCAGCCGAGAATGGCTACCCGATGTCCGTCGTCTTCCCCCTGGACGACGAGATCACGGTGGTCTCCCACGGAGGGAAGCCTCTGCCTACGACGCCTCCGGAGTGGGCGCTCTACGGTGTGAAGGAGCGGATCGCTCTCCCCTACCTGCCGACCCTCAACTTCACAGACAACATGGAGGCGGAGGCCATCGCGAAGACCCTCAGGGGACAGAAGGCGAAGACGGTCGGCCTCCTCAGCAAGGCGTCCATGTCCGCCGCCCTCTATGAGGGCATCAGGGAGAAGCTACCCGGGGCCACCATCCGCGACGCGACTGACATGGTCGACGAGGTCAAGGCCGTTAAGAGCGAGGAGGAGATCGGGCTGATAAGGAAGACCATAGAGCTCCAGGACAAGACGTGGGCGGCGACTCTTGCCTACATCCGTCCAGGCGTTAGGGAGTACGAAATCAGGTCCTTCATACAGTGGATATCCACCAACCTTGGCAGCGAGGAGCACCTCATCAGCATAGGCTCGGCGCCTGCCGGGAGGCCCGCCGGGCAGATGCGCGCCTTCTTCCAGAACCGCATGCTCCAGCGAGGCGACCAGGTCTGCGTCATGATCGAGGTCAACGGGCCGGGAGGCTTCTACGGCGAGATCGCCAGGACGGCCTGCATAGGCGAGGCGCCGAAACAGCTGCTGAAGGCGTGGGACGACGCGGTGGAGGTCCAGGACAGGGACGCCGAGCTCACGAAGCCGGGAGCGGACCCACGGGAACTCTTCGCCCTCCACAACGAGCTGCTCGCCGGCATGGGTTACCCGCCTGAGGGGCGGCTCCACTCCCACGGCCAGGGATACGACCTCGTGGAGCGCCCCGCCATACGGCCGGAGGAGACGATGAAGGTGAAGGAGAACATGAACATAGTGATACACCCGATAACGCTTACGGGCGACGCCTACGCCTTCTGCTGCGACAACTACCTAGTTACCGGCTCTGGAGCCGTGAGGCTGCACAGGACGCCGCGAGAAATATTCGTCGTATAACCCCCTCCAACCATCTTTTTTTAAAGAGCCATCAAATCTTCGCGCCAATCAGGCACAGACTTGAACCACGCCGACGCGGAGACGCATTCCTTCTGCCTCACTTCCTCCAGTCCGAGTCGACGTATCATCACCAAACTCCATAAACTAAAAAACAGTCGCCGCGACTAGTGATCGAGTCGTGGTGAAGCCTTGACCGCCGGAGCCCCGAAGCCAGCCCGTGATGAGCTCGTGGAGAAGCTTGTTCAATCCTGCAGGATCCTCTACAGGGAGGTGAGGTCGGTCCAGAACCCTGACCCCATAGGCCACTTCAGCGCCAGGGTGCCTGGGACCGATGAGTTCCTGGTAAAGCCGAGGGACGTGGGGTGGAACAGGGTCACGGCGGACGACATCGTCACATTCGACCTCAGGTACAGGAGGCTTTCGGGGCCGGAGTACGAGATAATAGAGCTCCCCATCCACGTGGAGGTCTACAAGATGAGGGAGGACGTGATGGCAGTGGTCCACACGCATCAGACGTACGCGACCCTCATGGGATCTCTGGGTCTGAAGCTTGAGCTGCTCGACCACAACACGCTCGCCTTCGCGGGCGGCGTACCGGTCTACGACGAGTCGATTGACCCGACGTACTTCTCCCCGGGGTTCAGGACGCTTATACGAGAGGAGAGGCAGGGTCAGATCCTGGCCAGGAAGATGGGGGGCGCGAACGCCATCATACTCAAGGCCCACGGCCCCGTCGTCGTCGGCAGGAGCGTCGAGGAGGCCTGCATGGCGACCGTCGCACTGGAGAACGCCGCCAAGGCCCAGATCATCGCTGCCATGGTGAGGGGGCAGGGTGAGCCCATAGAGGGCCTCGGCATCGCGGGGCAGACCCCCTCGGCGGGCAGGTGGAGGGCTCTCGTGGACTCATATCGAGGAGAAACGCCCAGCTGAGACACGCCGTTCAGCCGAGGATGCCGTGGGGATTCAATGGCGAAGGTGGGAAAGAGAAGGCATAATAGACCAGATGAGACTTGAACACGTGATCTTCTGATTATCAATCAGACGTCTTAACCGTTCTTGGGACACGGGCTCCTGTCACGGGAGTAAATATTAAAAACAGCCGTGGTGAAGATTAAAAAGGCGAAAAAATATTTCGAAAATAGCCATATTCTGCGGTAGTTTGATCGACGGCACAGGCGGACCCGTACTCCGGGACGCCGTCGTTCTCATCGACGGGCCGAGGATCGCGGTCGTCGGTAAGAGATCCGAGGTAGATGTCCCCTCAGATGCACAGGTTATCGACGCGTCAGGGAGGACGGTGGTGCCCGGGCTCATCGACTCCCACACCCACTTCCTCTCGATGGGCTACAGGCTGGGGCACATCCAGCTTGACGACGCCGAATCCATAGGCGACATAGTTGGGAGGCTGGGGGAGTACATCAGATCCAGACGCCTGCCCAAGGGCAAGTGGGCTCAGGGGAGGGGATGGGACGACCAGAACCTCGCTGAGAGGAGGTACCCTGACAGGCGCGACCTCGACGAGGCGTCGCCGGACAACCCCGTCGCCCTGACACGGATATGTGGTCATATGATCGTCCTGAACTCCAGGGCCCTCGAGGCATGCGGAATAACGAGGGACACGCCGAACCCGCCTGGCGGCGTGATCGACAAGGACGCCTGCGGGGAGCCGACGGGGGTCCTCAGGGACGCGAGGGGAATAGTTACTCCCCACATCCCGCCGCCGACCTACGAGGAGCTGAGGCAGGGGCTCAGGGACGCCATAGAGCTGGCCCACAGCCTCGGCGTCACCACGATCCACGACTGCAGTCGGCCGGACGAATCTTCGCTCCTCATGTCTGTGAAACCCTACGTCGACGCCCACGGGGAGGGCGACATGAGGCTCCGGTGCCACGTGATGACTGGGAACCCACACGAGAGAAGCGGTGACGAGTGGCTGAGCTTCGGCACCATGAAGATAGGCATCGACGGCTCAATGGGGGCGCAGACCGCCCTACTCTACGAGCCCTACGCCAACGACCCCTCGACCTCAGGCGTCTACGTCGGTGACCAGGAGAGGAACAGGAGGGTCGTGGCGGAGCAGCACGGGAACGGGGGCCAGATAGCGATCCACGCAATCGGCGACAGGGCCATCACCGAGGCCATAAGCAGGATAGAGGAGGCCCTCGAGGCAAAGCAGAGGCCGGATCACCGCCACAGGATAGAGCACTTCGAGTACCCGACAGACGCCGACATAGAGAGGGCCAGGAGGCTGGGCATCGTCGCATCAATGCAGCCCAACTTCGTCGGCGAGTGGGCTTGGCCCGGCGGCATGTACGAGACCCGACTGGGGGAGGAGAGGAACAGGAGGACCAACCCATACAGGCGCCTCCTCGACCTCGGCTTCCACGTCCCCTTCGGCTCCGACGGCATGCCGTTCCACCCCCTATACGGCATCTGGTCCGCGGTCAACCACCCGATACCGGGGAGCGGGATAAGCGTCGAGGAGGCCGTCCGCTGCTACACCCTGGAGGGCGCCTACGCGACCCGAGAGGAGGACATCAAGGGATCGATAGAGCCCGGAAAACTGGCAGACGTGACGATCCTGCCGATGGACATAACCAAGCCCGGGTTCCATCTGGCGAAGACAGACGCCGGGAGCGTCGAGAAGGCCAAGAGGGAGATGAAGAAGACGAAAGCCTACACGACGATCCTGAACGGAGAGATCGTCTATCAGGCCTAATTTTACCACGAACATAAAGGCCCAGCCGAAAAGCATGAGGCCCTCAATTTTTTGAGGTGCCAGAATAGGGGTAGAGTGGTGGGCCCAAAGAGAATCTTATTTTGGTTTAATTTAATTGAATGTGTTAACTTTAATTATTCATTTACAAAATAATTATGATATTTTTGAAGTAAATTTTCCTCCCATTTTGATGACTTTGTTTTTTCATTAAAAGCAAGTATCTTAATTGGTTCGTATATTGTTTTAGCTGAGCATAAGTTCGTTCGTTTTTCAAATGAAGAAAGTTGGTAAGGAAGCTCGTAATTAATCAATTCTTCGACATAAAGTTTAGATTCAGTTTCAATACTTATATCCGTGGTGATCATTATTCCACCTGACTCATTAAAAGAATTTTTTTGAGATAGAATTTCATTATAATTTATTCTATCAGTTAATAAAAATACAGGTATTCCTAATTCATTAAGATTTGATTTGAGATATTCAGCTGTATCAGTAAATGAACTCCATATACAAATAAATTTATTTATTTTATTTTCGTAGTTAATTTTTTTTATATATTGTATTAACTTTTGTAATTTTGTATCTAGAGGAATTTCTTCAGTATATCTAATTAAAATATCTAATTGATTGTATATTTCAAATAAATTATTATTACTTATTTTAATATTTTTATTATAATCATAATTTAAATTATTTATTAAAATAGATAAATTTTCGAAATCAATTTCGCTTAAGTTTATAGCATGAGCTAATTTATTTCTTAAAGGTCTAAGTTTATCTATTAGTAAACGAAGATAATTTTCAGTGGCATATATACTTGATGAAGCACTGTATAAAAGTTGGTTTGTGTTTAATTTATCGTTTATTTTTATCAATTCATCTAGAAATATAATTTCTTCTTTTGAACGAATATAATTTAACAGTTCATAATTCTTTTTAGTTTTATTAATGAATTGTGTTTTATAATTAATTAAATCATTCAGATTTATTTTTCTTTTTTTAATTAGACTATTATTAATTTCAAAATCAACACTAGATAATAATAATAATTTTTTAATTAAATTTGATTTAATCATTTTTTGTACTAATTCTAATCTGGCGCCAGTTTCTAATTTATTACTCTGATCAAATATTACTAAATCCCAATTTACTTTAACAATTTTATTAGCCATATCCAGACGTTTTGCTAAATCTAAGCTAATTATTATAATTGAGCCGTTTGGCCATGGATTTTCATTAGCATATTTTGATGATTCTAATTCCATATACGTTTTTCTATCCATAATTATAGTCTTTATATGTGTGATATTATTTAGTTCATATTGCCATTGGCTAATTAACCAGCTTGGAACTACAAGTAGATAGTATCCATTAGGATTTTGTTGAAAAACTTGAGAAAACAGATAAATCCCTAAATAAGTTTTTCCGCTTCCTTGTGGGGAGATAAATGACCAGTAACGAATATTACTGCTTAAAAAAGTTGAAGCGAATTCTTGTTGGAATGGTCTTAATATAATTATCTTATTAGATTCAATCAGAGCTTTCTACCCCCGCTGATTTTTCCCTATTTTGAGCATTTGCTTTTCTTACACGTATTAAAAGCCAATCTCTAGTTTGTTTTAATTTGGAATATTCGGTGTCAGTTAAATCTCTTCTAAAATGAAATACATCGTTTCGATATTGAGGTATAGGCTCAAGTTTTCCGTGAACTAAAGTGCGACTGGATCCAAAAAACTTCTTAAACTTTTCCCAAGTATCGCCATAATTCAAAAGAATTACACAATCATTCAATGTTAGATCTTCTACACATTTAGGAGTGTCTCTTCCTACATAATTTTGTTTTATTGTTTTTTCTATGCAAGTAATAAGTTCTTCATTAGTAATAGACATATTTATTAATTGTCGCATAGAAAGTTCTATTTCACCAAGCATAATATACGAGCTTGCTACTTTATTAAAATAATTAAGAACGTCCATTGTAGTTATAATTCCCTGAAGGTTATTACTTAATCCGATTAAAATTGAATCCCTCAAGTCAAGTTCATCGATGTACTTCTGAATATCGTCAGTAAACTGAGCAAATTCTACCTTTTCTAAAAATTCTTCTACCGGTAAATTTAACGGATCTTTTTCAGGTTTTGGAATACCTAAAAGATTCTCGGCGAACGATCTATAAGAAAATACACCTAAGACTTCTCCTTGTTCTACAACGGGAACTTGACTAAATCCTTTTTCTTTGAGTTCGAAAATCGCATCTTTAACAGGCTTATCAGGTGCAAAAGTTGTAATAACTTGACTTTCAGGAAAAATTCGCTTTATAATATGAAATAGGTCTTCCAAAGGCCTATTTCCATCACCTGACATTAATTTAACATCAGGCTTTCGATATAAAAAATGAGATGTGTAAGAACTCTAGGTTTTGTTAAAAAAATGTTTGCTTTAAAAAAAGAAAATAATGAAATTTTAAGAACTAAAAAAAATAGTTAATGCTACTACGAAAGTTCTACTCGATAAGATGTATGATGGTATGGCTGAGAGTTTGAGGTCTTTCGGTGGTTTTCCCTCGAGGTCCTGGTAGGTATTAAGCACTTTGAATAGGAGGTCGGGCACTGCTCTCTCTTGAGGTGAAACTCCTCCTTCTCCTCGGAGAACCAGGGACCATAGCCGCTTTGGATCACGATATCATCTCCCGTGATGAGGAACATCTGGACCTCGCAGCAGGAGGTTTTGTTCTCATGACTGGATCTGTTCTACGGTACACTATCCCCACGTAGTATACTCCCTTCCTTGCGGTGCTCGACTCGGCTTCCACGTCCCCTTCGGCTCGGACGGCATGCCGTTCCACCCCCTCTACGGCATTTGGTCCGCGGTCAACCACCCGATACCGGGGAGCAGGATAAGCGTCGAGAAGGCCAGGAGAGAGATGAAGAAGACGAAAGCCTACACGACGATCCTGAACGGAGAGATCGTCTACCAGGCCTGATTTTTCCAAGCAACGAAGACCCAATCAGGGGATGGGAGGTATTCGATTTTTTTGAGGTGTCAGAATAGTGGGTAGAGTGGTGGGCCCGATGAGATTTGAACTCATGATCTTCTGATTATCAGTCAGACGCCTTAGCCGTTCTAGGCCACGGGCCCGCGTCCTCTTCTCTGATGCGAGACCCATGTTAAATATTTAACTCTCCCGCGTCAAGGCTCAGCCATGGAGCCGCTGACCATTCACTTCCTCGGCACGGGCGGGGGACGCCACGCCATGTGCACACAGAGACGGCGCACAGCCGGCATACGCCTGGCCTAGGGGAAGACTCAGGTCCACCTCGACCCGGGCCCAGGCGCCCTCGTCCACAGCGTCTACGCGGGCCTGACACCGATGAGGCTGGACGGCGTCGTGGTAACCCACTGCCACCCAGACCACTACACCGACGCGGAGGTCCTCGTAGAGGCGATGACCGGAGGAACCACAAGGAGGGGAGGGGTCCTCGCCGCCTCCCGCAGCGTCCTCGAGGGAGGCGAGGGTATCGACCTGAGCGTCAGCCGCTACCATCAGGGCCTGGCCGGGAGAGTCGAATGGCTCGAGCCGGGGCGCCGCTTCGAGATCGGCGGATTGGATTTCGAGGCTGTCGAGGCGCGGCACAGCGACCCCCTCGGCGTCGGGCTTAGGGTCGAGGCGGAGACTGGGAAAATAGGCTACACGAGCGACACCGCCCTCTTCCCGGAGCTCGGCCCCGCCTACTCTGGCCTGAGGCTCCTGATGGTCTGCACCATGTGGCCGAGGGGGAACCCTCTGAGGGCCCACCTCTGCACCGACGACGCCCTGGAGCTCATAAGAACCGCGAAGCCGCGATGCACCATCATAACCCACTTCGGCCTCAAGATGATCAACGCGGACCCCGCCGCGGAGGCAGCCTACCTCGAGGAGGAGGCCGGCGTCCCCGTCGTCGCCGCGGAGGACGGGATGACAGCCACCGTCGGCGAGGACATCGTCTTCAAGGGGCCACGGAAGAGGGACGAGCCCCGCGTCGTCGAGGCCTAGCGGACCGCCTCCGGACCGAGGGCATGGTGGCGGAGAAACCGGGCGCGTCTGACCCGCCGGGCCAATACTAAAAATATTTATGGGAGAGCCCATTCCTTTCAGCTAGAACGGTCTGAAGAGGGCTGAAAAATGGGGAATCGCTTTGTCGAGGCCCCTGCCGGGGCTTAGAGGCACACACTCAGTCAGCACTGGTTTCTGGACCGCCGCGGACAAGGTTTTAAGGCTGAACGGATACTCGAACAGCATCCATTCGCCCAGCCGTCCGCGGGAGACGAGGGATAAGCATGAAGACCCTGCCGAGTAAGATCGACTTCCTCGAGACCGAGGAGAGGTGGGAGCGCCTCTGGGAGGAGCGAGGCACCTACAGGTACGACTGGGACGACGAAACCCGCCCCAGGTACAGCATAGACACACCGCCGCCGTACCCGTCAGGCGACTTCCACATGGGCAACGTTCTCAACTGGACCTACTTCGACATACGCGCCCGCTACAAGAGGATGCGAGGCTACAACGTCCACTTCCCCCAGGGCTGGGACTGCCACGGCCTGCCCACGGAGGTCGCCGTCGAGAAAGCCTACAAGATCAGGCGCAGCGACCTGCCGCCGGACGAGTTCAGGAAGCTCTGCGAGGAGTGGATAGAGCAGTACATCGCCAAGATGAAGACCGCGGTCGTCAGGCTCGGCATCAGCATCGACTGGTCGCTGGAGTACCGCACCATGGAGCCGAGCTACATGAGGAAGGTCCAGCTCAGCTTCCTCCAGCTCTACGGGAAGGGCTTCATCTACAAGGGAGAGCACCCCATCAACTACTGCCCGCGCTGCGAGACCGCGATAGCGGACGCCGAAGTGGAGCGCCTCGCCAGGACCGGGAAGCTCTACAGCGTCGCCTTCGGCGTCACCGGCGGGGAGCTCATCATCGCCACCACCCGCCCGGAGTACATCCCGGCCTGCGTAGCCATAGGAGTCCACCCCGACGACAAACGCTACAGCCGCCTCATAGGGAAGGAGGCGACTACCCCCATATTCAAGAAGAGGATTCCGATAATCGCCAAGGACGACGTGGACACCGGCTTCGGTACCGGCGCTATGATGATATGTACATACGGCGACAAGGTCGACGTCGTCGACGTGGCTAGGTTCAAGCTCCCGGTGATCAAGCTCATCGACGCCAAGGGGAACTTGACGGAGGCCGCGGGCAAGTACAAGGGCCTCAGCGTGACCGAGGCGAGGAAGACGATCGTAGAGGACCTGAGGGGGGGTGGTCTCCTCCGCGACGAGAAGCCGCTGGAGCAGGAGGTCGGAACCTGCTGGCGCTGCGACACCCCGATTGAGGTGGTGAGCCAGTTCCAGTGGTTCATGAGGACCACCGCCCTCACAGACAAGGTCGTGGAGAAGGCTAAGGAGATCACGTGGTACCCTGACTGGATGAGGTACAGGCTCATAGACTGGGCGACGGGCCTAGACTGGGACTGGGTACTAAGCCGCCAACGCGTCTTCGCCACCCCCGTCCCAGTATGGTACTGCAAGAGGTGCGGCGAGATACACCTGGCGGAGCCTGACGAGCTCCCTGTGGACCCGAAGGTGACTAAACCCAAGGGCAAATGCGCCAAGTGCGGCTCATCCGACTTCGAGCCCGACAGGGACGTGATGGACACCTGGTTCGACTCAAGCCTCACCTGCGCCATCCACGCCGGCTGGCCGGACAGACCCGACTGGCGCAAGCTCTT
>Ga0315291_10008125_pt1 | contig 12913 bp, 14 predicted proteins | sample YL17G12_20_MG_FD_203070 | JGI IMG/M metagenome (GOLD analysis project Ga0315291, IMG submission 203070) | Sediment microbial communities from Yellowstone Lake, YNP, Wyoming, USA - YL17G12_20 | ecosystem: Environmental > Aquatic > Freshwater > Lake > Sediment | place: USA: Wyoming | collected... | reverse complement strand
CCCGAGGGCTTCATGATCGAGGGCTTCGAGCACGGGGTGACCATCGCCAGCTATTACAATTTCGAATGGATGCCGAAACTCGTGGAGGCGGAGGGTTACGCCAAGGACATCGACTACTTCGTCTATAAGATCGACATCCCCAAGGAAATACCCGAATTCTATAAGAGGATCTACGAACGGGCCCAAAAAAAAGGGAACTTCGAGGTCGTCGATTTCTTGAGCAAGAAGCAACTCAGGCCCTGGATCCGGCCCATCTTTTCTCTGATGAACGAATGCTACATGCAGAACAACATCTACGGCTACGCGCCCCTTGACGAGAAGGAGATGGACGACCTGGCCAAGAAGTATATGCCCGTCGTCGATCCCCGCTTCATCAAGATCGTCCGCAAGGACGGGGAGGCCGTGGCCTTCGTCATCGGCATGCCGGACATGACCGCGGGCATCCGCAAGGCCCGGGGACGCCTCTTCCCCTTCGGGATTCTGCACATCCTCAGGGCGGCCAAGAAGACCAAACAGCTCGACCTCATGCTCGGCGCGGTCAAGGACAAGTACCGCGGCATGGGCCTGGACGCGATGATGGGGGTCAAGATGCTCGGATCCGCCATGAAAGCCGGCTTCGAGTTCATGGACACCCACCACGAGATGGAGACCAACGTCAAGGTCCGGGCCGAGATGGAGCGCGCGGGCGGTAAGATCTACAAGAAATACCGCGTCTTCCAGAAAGCGCTCTGAAGGTCGGATCGCCTGCGAAGGACTCGGAGTGCGGCGATGGAGGCCGCCCTTTTCCCCCCGACCCCCGGGAACCAGTCCCGGCGGTTCCCCTCACCGTGAACGGCGGGCCCCTCCCTCCGCTACGGGGGGCTTCAGGGCGGCCTCCATCGCCGTGTCCTCCGGGATATCGCGTCCGTCCTTTACCGGCGACACGGACCTTCTCCGGATCCCCCTTGAAATTCTCGAGGACAAGACGGGGTCAAACCTACAATCTTAACAGGCGAGTTAAGATTGTAGGTTTGACCCCGTCTGAGTATTCATGAAAGCGGCGGTCTTTCCAGTCGCCCGTCCGAAGTCGGGAAACCGCGAAACGGCATAGAGGAGGTAGGCGTCCGCGGAGTCAAAGCCCTCCTCGACATGACCTGCTGATCAAGAACGCCTATTCCTTGAACACGATGGCCTCGAAGCTTTGGAGCTTGGCGCCCTTCTTCCAGGCATCGGGGGGAAGGCCGGCCTTGAGGCAGGCCTGTTCGAGGAAGGTCTCACGGTCCCAATGGTTCTCGACCGGAACTTGAGGGAGCAGAAGTCCCTTTCGACCGTTCCTTTCGATGACCAGTCCGTGCTTCCCGATGCGGATGAGCGAGGGGTTGGTCACCTCCTCCAAAGGCGTGAGCACAGAGATCTCGTATTCTAGGCCGTTGAGCTCGGCGGCCGAAACGGGCTCGAATCTCGAGTCCCGGACCGCCGCGTAGATGGCGGTCTGGATGATGGTCACGTCGAGGTGTGCGACGGGTTCGATGTAGCCAATGCAGCCGCGCAGCCGCCCCCGTTCCTTAAGCGTCACGAAGGCCCCCTTGTCAGTCGCGAACTTCGGATTCGTCGCCGGTGACTCGATGACGCGGTTCTCGCGGACGTAAGTTTCGACGGCCGACCGGGCCAGCGCGAGAAGCTCCTTCTTTTCCGATGCCGTCAACTCGAAAGAAGGCGCGATTGTTTCCCCGCCGGAGACGAGGACCGCGGAGACATAGCCGACCACCTGCGAGACGTCGCCGCTCGCCTCCGCCGAGTCTGCGTATTTCAGGACCTCGGCCCGGGCCGGTCCGCGTTTCCCGGCATAGAGGATGACCGCGGCCACAGGCGAGCCGCCGCAGAGGATGTTCTCCCCTGCCTCCATCTTCCCCTCGATCTCATCGGCCTTAAGGGCCTTGATGAGCTCGATCGTCTTCGCGTCGGCGGCGTTGGCCTTGTCCTTCGCGAGGAAGTGGGACATGTCCGTCGAGGCGATGACCAGGACCTTCTTCCCGGCGCAGGCCGAGTTCAGAGCGTCGGCCAGGGCCTTGACCGTCCGCTTCTCCGGATAGCCCATCACGACGGGCACGATCTTCGCTCCGGGTAGCGCGGTTTGAACGAAGGGGACCTGGACCTCCACGGAATGCTCCTCTTCGTGTGCCTCCGGGACAAATTTGAAGCCGGATCGCTTCATGAGCTCCGCGGCCAACGCTTCGTCCACCGCGGTTGTCCCAAGCGGCGTCCGGAAACCGCCTTTGGGATAGATGGAACAGCCCTTGAAACCGAACCGATGGGAAGGCCCGATGATGACCACCGTTTCATAGGACTTGCCTTTGACGAGGCCGTAGGCGTAGGCCGCCGTTTGACCGGAATAGACATATCCCGCGTGAGGGACGATCAGGGCCTTGATCTCTCCCCGGACTTCGGTTTGGGGAGGAACGTTCCGGAGGAACCGGTCGATCTGGGCGGCAAGCTGCCCGGCGTCGCGGTCGTAGAATTTCCCGGCCCACACCGCTTCGCGGACTTCTTGTCCGAAGACGGCGCAAACCAATAACAGACATCCTCCGATTAATCCCCAACAACGGTTTTTCATGTCTTTGCCTCTTGCTCAAAATATACATTCGGCCGCGCCGGAAGTCCAGTGAGTAGGGGTCAGATCTTAACATTTAACAAAAAAGTCAAAAGTTGAGACCTGACCCCTTTTTTTTATTGACTTTTTCCGTGTTTTAGATAATATTTGGGGCGGAAGGTTCATGATGAAAGGCTTCTTCAAATCTTTACTCGCTTTGCTCAGCTTGGCTTCGGCGTTCTTCCTCGGATTCCATCTCGGCAAGGAAAAAGAAAAGGCCAAGATCCCGAAGTTCCAGGACGAACCCGACAAGACCGCCTGAAGCTTCTATTAACTCTTCATATCTTTAAAGGCGTGATATGAGCTTCGGAGCGTACGGCCTATTGGTCATTTTCGGGCTTTTCATTCTGCTTCTGGCGCTCAATCCCAAACTCTCCTGCTTTGGGAAACGCATCGCATCTCCCTTTTATCCCCTTGCCCGGAAACGCCGTTCGAGCCAGAAGGCGGGGGAGGCCGGGAAGGCCGGAGGGGAAGAAGAAGAAAACGCGCCGCGTAAGAAAACCGAGGATTACGGTTTCCATCTGGACTGAAGGTGCGTCCGATTTCCGCGGAGCGCGAGACGCTGAGAGCCGGGCCGGCGGGGACGAGCCTGCGGGCCCTGCGGGTTTACGTCGTCGCGTGTTTCGTCTTTGTCGCGCTTCAGGCCTGCGTCATCAGCCCGCCCGACCTTTCCCCTCCCCCGACCCGAATTGATACCTTGGACGGCTACGGTTCACTGTCTCTCCGCAGGGAAAGCGGGTCCGTGAAGACCCGGTTCTCCTATTGCTTTGTCCTTCCGGACACGGGCCGTATCGAGGCCCTAGACCTTTTCGGCCGGACGCTCGCCGTCCTGATCTTCAAGGAAGGTGATTCGTGGCTGGCCCTCCCTTCGCGGCATGCTTACTGGACGGGCCCCGAGGAGGGGCTGATGGAGAAGTTCCTTGGCTTCGGGCTCAAGGCCGGAGAGCTGGCCCGTCTGCTCTGCGGGCGCTGGACCGGGCCCGGCGCGCCCGATGGGGCCAGCGGGTGGAATCTCGATCGGGACGCCCGGGGGCGCGTCCTCGGCGGGGAGAGGGACGGCTTCCGCTTCGAGGTCGGCGAGTTCTTCGGCGGGGCATCCGTCCCCCGCACGGTCGCCTTCTCCCGGGCCGGAAGATCCGGGAGGGTCCGGATCCTCAAGATCCAGTTCAACAGGCCGCCCCGCGGCGACCTCTTCGGACCGTCGATCCTGAAAGGGCTGGAGCCGAAGACCTGGACGGAGATCGAGGCCCTGCTCCAAGATGAAGATTAGATCTTTCGCCAAGGTTAATCTCGGGCTCGAGGTGTTGGGAAAGCGGCCCGACGGCTATCATGATATTCTTACGCTTTTCCAATGCATCGACCTGTCGGACGTTTTAGAGTTCGTCCCCGCACCCGGCCGGAATATCCGGCTTTCCGGCAACGATCCTTCCGTTCCCTGGGACGGGAGGAACCTTGTCCACCAGGCTGCCGAACTCCTCCGGAGCGAGACGGGCAGAGGCGGCGGGGTCCGGATCGAGGTCATTAAATCCATCCCCGCCGGGAGGGGGCTCGGGGGCGGGAGCGGCAACGCAGCCATGACCTTGTTCGGCCTAAACATCCTCTGGGACCTCAATTTAAGTCCATCTGACCTGGCCAAGCTCGGGAAAAGGATCGGGGCGGACGTTCCCTATTTCCTCGAAGGCGGCCTGTGCCTCGGCGAGGGGCGAGGCGACCAGCTGACTCCTTTGCCGGACCTTTCACCCGTATTTTACGTGCTGGCCTTCCCTCCCTTTCCCGTCGGAACGGCCGGGATCTACGCGGCCTGGCGTCCCTCCTTGACTTCAGCTGCTAAACCCAGTAAAATTAAGCAGTTTTTAGAGAATAAAGACTTTGGCCTGCTGGAAAACCAGTTAGAAGAAACGATCTTTCGATCTCATCCTCAACTCGAAGAGTTCAAGAGTTTCTTCCAAGGCCAGGGCGCGGAGGCCTCCTTGGTGAGCGGCACGGGTTCGACGGTCTTCGGGCTCTTCGCGGAGAAAGAAAAGGCCCTGGGAGGATGGCGGGAGCTCCGGAAAAGGGCGCCGGCGCTCATCGTTAAGTCCCTGCCGCGGGAGACATATTGGAGAAGGCTTCGTGCTGGGGCGTAGCCAAGCTGGTAAGGCAACGGACTTTGGATCCGTCATCCGGAGGTTCGAATCCTCCCGCCCCAGTTAAAATGAATTGAGAATTCAATTATAAAAGGACGCGACGATGAAAGTATTCGCAGGCTCATCCAATCCGGGCCTGGCCGAGGAGATCGTCAAGTACTTGAAGATCGGCCTGGGCCGTTCGGTGCTTGAACGCTTTTCGGACGGGGAGATCCACTTCTACATCGACGAGAACGTCCGGGGTGAGGACGTCTTCATCATCCAGTCCGGGTCCGCGGACGCCAGCTTTCACCTCATGGAGCTTTTCCTGATGATCGACGCCTTCAAGCGGGCGTCGGCCGAACGGATCACCGTGGTCATACCCTACTACTGCTATGCCAGACAGGATTGGAAGGACCGCCCCCGGGTGCCCATTTCGGCCAGGCTCGTGGCCGATCTCCTGGAAAAATCAGGAGCGGACCGGGTCCTGACCATGGACCTCCACTCCCCCCAGATCCAGGGCTTCTTCTCCATCCCGGTGGATAACCTGATGGCCGCGCCCGTGCTGGCGAACTTCCTCAAAGACCTCGATCTCGAGAACCTGACCGTCGTATCGCCCGATGCGGGCGGTGTCGGCCGGGCCCGGCTCTTCGCCAAGAGGATGGGAGCCAAGCTGGCCATCATCGACAAGCGGCGTCCCGCGCCCAACGTGGCCCAAGTCCTGAACGTCATCGGCGAGGTCCGGGACCAGAATGTTGTCATCTTCGACGACATGGTGGACACCGCAGGAACGCTGGTCCTCAGTGTCGAGGCTCTCGTCCGGGACGGGGCCAAAAGGATCTTTTCGGCCTGCACCCACGCGGTCCTCTCCGGTCCCGCCATCAAAAAGATCGAAACGTCCTCGTTGGAAAGAATTTACGTGACCAATACCATACCGCTCACGGAAAAAGCCAAGGCCTGCTCCAAGATCCAGGTCCTTTCCGTGGCCGAGCTTTTCGGAGAGGCCATCCGCCGCATCAACGAAGGAAGCTCCGTCAGCTCTTTGTTCGTCTAAGGAGGAAAAGATGACGATCACGATCAAGGCCGAGAAAAGAGAAGCCTTTGGCAAGAACGCCAGCCGGCAATTAAGAAAGCAGGGACTTGTCCCCGCCATCCTGTACGCAGAGTCCGTATCCAGCGTCCCCCTGGCCCTGGACAAGAAGGACATCATCCGGATCATGAAGATGGAGACCCGCGAGAACACCATCTTCAAAGTGGGATTCGACGCCGAGCTCCGGGACGTCATGATCAAGGAACTCCAGGTCGACCCGGTGACGGACCAGCTTATCCATGCCGACCTCATCCAGATCGCCCTGGACAAGCTCATCAGGGTCACCGTGCCCATCGTTCCCAAGGGCGAAGCCTTCGGGGTTAAGACGGAGGGCGGGTTCGTCGACTTCGTCACGAGGGAGGTCGAGATCGAGTGCCTTCCTAATGACATCCCCGACCGCATCGAGATCGATATCAGCAGCCTCCACCTCCACCAGTCCATCAAGGTCGAGAGCATTACGGCCCCCCCGGGCGTTCGGTTCATCAGCGAACCCGGCGCCGTTTTGGTCCTGATCAGCCTGCCGCACAAGGAAGAGGAATTCCCCGGCGAGAAACCCGAAGAGGTCGTGGCCGAAGAGGGCAAGGAGCCCGAGCTTATCAAGAAGGAGCGGGCCACCGAGGAGCCCGAGGAAGACGGCAAGGCCAAGGAGAAGGGGAAGGAAAAGGAGAAGGAGAAAGGGAAGGGGAAGGAGAAGTAACGGGTGTGGGCTGTCGTCGGCCTCGGAAACCCCGGGAAGCTCTATTCCGAAACGCGCCACAACGCGGGCTTCGCCCTGGTCAAGCGGATGGCCCGTGAATGGCAGACCGACCTCCGCGGCAAGCGTTATCAGGCCAAGACGGCCGAGGTTGAGCATGGCGGGGACCGGGTGTTCCTGGCTTTGCCCCAGACCTATATGAACAACAGCGGCCTCTCCGTCCGAGACCTCCTCAAGGGTAAGCGGGTCGAACCCGGGAGCGTCCTCATCATCTACGATGATCTTGATATCCCTATCGGAGACATCCGTGTCCGGAAACAGGGTACTGCCGGGACCCACAAAGGCATGCAATCCATCGTCCAGGAAACCGGCAGCACCCGGTTCCCCCGGATCCGCATCGGGATTGGCCCGTTGCCGTCGGGCCGCGATGCGGCCGATTTCGTGCTTTCGCCCTTCACCCGCTCCGAAAAGGCCCTCTTGGCCGAAGCTCTGGACAAGGCCCGCGAGGCGGTCCTGCTGGTATTGGACGGCCGCATCGACCAGGCCATGGCCGCATTCAATTAACCTGTCCGGTTCTTTTTCCTCTTATATAATGAACGGTTCTCTTATGTTTGGTGTGGGTTTGGGCCGAAGCGGCCTTCGGTTTCCGTGATGGGAGGGCATGGAGATGGGCTGCAGCGACCATGCGGAGATCAGCCTGAGACGAGCGTCCGACGAGGGCAGCCGCAGGCCTCCAAGGGACCAAGGCTCCGAGGATGGGTTTCCTTCAGCTTATTAGATTAGCCTGGAGTCTTGGGCCTGAGGAGCCGAGAAGGACGCGAGTCTCAGGCGTTTCTTGATCGGAGCGGGAGCAAAGCCCTTCCCCATACCCTCCTCTTGACATCACGGAAATCGAAGGCCTCAAAATCCAACTTCCTCTTTCAAGATGGCCCTTGAATATTTACCGTTTTCGTATAGAATATGTCTTTGTCTCCTTGTTCCTTCCAAATAAGGAAGGGGCTTAAAACCATAAGGAGGTCTTCATGAGACAATACGAAACCGGGTTCGTCCTTTCTCCAAGTCTAGCCGAGGAAGAAGCCCAGGAATTCGTCCGCCAGATGGCCGATGTCATCTCCCAGAAGAAGGGCCGGATGGTCAAACAGGACATCTGGGGCAAGAAAAGGCTGGCCTATCCCATCAAGAGGTTCCACGAGGGGATCTACGTCTTTTTCCTCTATGAAGGACCGGGCGACGTCTCCCAGGAGCTGGAACGGCGGTTCAAGCAGACCGACGCCGTGATCCGGTTCCTGACGATCCTAAAGGACCCCAAGGACAACGTCCGCAGGAAGAAGAAGGCCGCCCGCGAAGCGGCCGCCGCCGCGGCCGAGCGGACAGCTGCTGCCGGCGCCCAGCCAGCCGGCGCGAACCACGAGGAGAAGTAACATGTCCAGAGAAGATAGGCCCGAGAGGGGCTCCTACCGGAAGTTCTTTCCGCCCAAGAAGAAGTTCTGCCGCTTCTGCCAGCGCAACATCAAGATCATCGACTATAAGTCCGTGGAAATCCTGAAGAAGTACATCCCGGACAGGGGGAAGATCTCCCCGAGGCGGATCACCGGGACCTGCGCCTTCCACCAACGAAAGCTTTCCACGGCGGTCAAGCGCGCGCGGCTGATGGCGCTGCTCCCTTACGTTGAGGATTGACCTTCGGGTCGGCGATAGGAGGAAACATGCGCGTGATCCTGAAACAAGACGTTGAAAAAGTGGGCCGGAAGGGCGACGTCATCAATGTATCCAACGGCTACGGCAGGAATTTCCTGCTGCCCAAGAAGCTGGCCGTCGAAGTGACCCACTCGAACTTGAAGATGATCGAGATCGAGAGGAAGGTGCTGAAGAAGAAGGTCGAGCAGGAAAGGCTGTCGTTCCGCGGACTGATCGAGAAGCTGAACCAGGTGACACTTTCCTTCGCCCGGCGGTCGGGAGAAAAGGACGTGATCTTCGGCTCGGTCTCTTCCGGTGACATCCGGGACGAGCTGGTCAAACTCGGCTTCGATATCGACAAGAAAAAAATCCTTCTCGACGAACCCATCAAGAGGCTCGGGAACTTCACCATCCCCATCAAGGTCTACCAGGACGACCGGGCCGAGGTGAAGGTCGTCGTCCTTAGGGAAGAGGTCGGGGAGGAAGAGAAGGGATTGGAGTCCGGCGGGACGAAGGAATAGAAGATCTTTTAGCGGGGAAGGCGATTCCCCTCGAGGGAGGACGTCGGTGGAACTGGACCTGATGTTCTTGAAGAAAACGCCGCCTCACAGCCTTGAGGCCGAGAAGACGGTCCTGGGCGGCATCCTTGTCAACAACGAGAGCCTGAACGTCGTCCTGTCCATCATCACCCCGGAGGACTTCTACAAGGAGCCGCACCGGAAGATCATCGAGCGGATCTCCGCCCTGGTCGACAAGGGCTTGCCCGTCGACCTCCTTTCCCTGAGCGAAGAGATGCAGAGAGCGGGCTTTCTCGAAGAGGCCGGCGGCATGGCCTACCTATCCTCTCTCATGGACGGCGTCCCCAAGAGCCTCAACGTCGAATATTACGCCCAGATCATCAAAGAGAAGGCCCTCCTCCGGCGCCTGATCGTCTCCTCGTCCAAGATCATTACGGCCAGCTACGAGCAAAAGGAGGAGGCCGACGACCTCCTCAACGAGGCCCAAGCCGCCATTATTGAGGTCGCTGAGCAGAGGATCCGGCCCGGCCTTGTCTCTGTGAAGACGCTCACCGCCCCCACCCTAGACATGATCAGGAGGTTCGCCGAGCGCAAGGAAGCCGTCACGGGAGTCCCCTCGGGCTTCCGTGCCTTGGATGGCCTCACCGCGGGCTTTCATCCTTCCGAACTCGTCATCGTGGCCGCCCGTCCCTCCATGGGCAAGACTGCCCTAGCCCTCAACATTGCCCAGTACGCGGGGATGAGAGCGGAGCGCTCAGTCGCTTTCTTCTCGATGGAGATGGCCAAAGAGCAGCTCGTCATCCGACTGCTCTGTGCCGAAGCGCAGCTGGACATCAAGAGGGTCCGAACGGGTTTCATCAGCGAGCGGGAATTCGAGAAGCTGAAACTGACCGGGGAAGCCCTCTCGCGGGCGAGCATCTATATCGACGAGACGCCCGGCGTCACGGTCATGGAGATGAAGGCCAAGTCCCGACGGCTCCGGATGGAACAGCACCTCGACATCATCTTCATCGATTACATCCAGCTCATGCGGCCGGGAGGGAGGTTCGAGAACAGGAACCAGGAGATGTCCTTCATCACGAGGTCCCTCAAGGAACTGGCCAAGGAACTCCAGATCCCCGTCGTGGGCATCTCCCAGCTCAGCCGCTCCCCGGAGAAGGGGCGGCGCGAGCCGCGTCCCATGCTTTCCGACCTCCGGGAGTCCGGGGCCATCGAACAGGACGCCGACGTGGTGATCTTCATCTTCCGTCCGGAATATTATCATCCCGACGACGAGAGTCTGCGGGGATTGGCCGAGGTCAGTGTCGCCAAACAGAGGAACGGCCCGACCGGGAATATCAACCTGGCTTTCATCCGCGAGTACGCCCGTTTCGCCGACATGGAGTTCACCCCTCCGGAAGGCTGATCATGAAACGGCTTCCCAAGGTCCCCCTGCTCTTGGGATCCCTCTATCAACTTGGAGAGGTCGGGCTCCTCCTGGGCAAGACCCTGCGGAACATGTTCCGGCGTCCTTTCGAAAAGGGGATCTTCGTCCAGCAGCTGGAAGAGATCGGCGCCGGGTCCCTTCCCGTCGTCTCCCTGACTGCGGCGTTCGGCGGGCTGGTCTTCGCCCTCCAGACCTATATCGGCTTCCACCGATATATCGGCGTGGGTTCGGAAGCCTATGGCGGGCCTATCATCTCCCTCGGCCTGGCCAAGGAACTCATTCCGATCCTGGTGGGCCTGATGGTCTCGGGCCGCGTCGGATCGGCCATGGCGGCCGAGATCGGGACGATGAAGATCACCGAACAGGTCGATGCCCTGTTAAGCCTCGGGGCCGATCCCAACCGTTACCTGGTGGTTCCGCGGGCCGCAGCCAGTGTCCTCATGCTGCCTTGCCTGACCCTCTACGGGGACATCATCGGGATCGCCTGCGGGTTCATATACAACATTTATATCATGGGGGTGAACCGCGTCATCTACTTGCGGAACACGCTCATGTACATTGAGCTCTGGGATATCACGAGCGGCCTGATCAAGGCGGCCGTCTTCGGCCTCCTGATCGCCGTCATCGGCTGCTGGCAGGGGCTGAAGGCCGAGGGGGGCGCCGAGGGGGTCGGCCGGGCGACCACCCGGACGGTGGTCATCGCCAGCATCTCCATCCTCATCCTGAACTTCTTCCTGAGCAAGGCCATGCCCTCGGTGCTTTAAGACCATGATCAAGATCGTCGACCTTTACAAGTCCTTCGGAACGAAGCCCGTCCTCCGCGGGGTCGACCTTGAAATAGAGACCGGGGAGACGATGGTCGTCATCGGCCAGAGCGGTTCCGGGAAGAGCGTCCTTCTCAAGCACCTGATCGGCATCCTCAAGCCCGATAAGGGTGAGATCTTTATCGACGGGCTTGAGATCACGCGCCTCCGGGAGGAAGAGCTCCAACGGATCACCCGGAAGTTCGGCATGCTCTTTCAGGCCGCAGCGCTCTTCGATTCCCTGACGGTCGGCGAGAACGTGAGCTTCGGCTTGGAGCGATACACCGACCACTCCCCCGCCGAGATCAAGAGGATCGTGGCCGAGAGCTTGAACAAGGTCGGGTTGAATGACATCGAAGGGCTCATGCCCTTCGAGCTTTCCGGCGGCATGAGGAAGAGGGTCGGGCTGGCCCGGGCCATCGCCTATCGTCCGGAGATCATCCTCTACGACGAGCCCTCGACGGGCATCGACCCCATCCGGGCCGATTCGATCAACGACCTGATCAACGACCTGAAACGCGATCTCTGCGTGACCTCGGTCGTCATCACCCACGACATGGTCAGCTCCTATAAAGTGGCGGACCGCATCGCCATGCTCTATGAGGGGAGGATCATCGAGATCGGGACTCCGGCCGAGATCCAGGCTTCGTCGAACCCGATCATCCAGCAGTTCATCCATGGCCAGGCCCGCGGTCCGATCACGGACCGGTGAGAAGAGAGGCAACAATGAAAAAAGAGCTTAAGATCGGCATATTCATGGCGGGGACCCTCGTCATCCTTGCGACCTTCATCTTTATCGTCGGCGACATGGCCGAGCTTTTCAAGAAGCCCGGCTACACCCTCAACGTCATGATCGACTCCGCCCTGGGGCTCGAGAAGAGCTCCTCGGTAAAGATGGCCGGGATCAAGGTCGGTTATGTCAAGGACGTTCTTTTGAACCGGAGGCGGGCCCAGGTCGTGATGAACATTTACCCACAGTTCAAGGTCCCCAAGGGGTCCAAGGCGACACTGTCCTCCCTGGGACTGCTGGGTGAACGGTTCATGGACATCGTTCCGAGCGCTGAGGAAGCGTACTTCGAGCCCGGGGAGACGCTGGAAGGCCTACCGGCCGTCAGTTTCGACCAGATCGGCTCCTTGTTTCTATCTATCGGTGACGAGATCAAGCAGTTAAGCGGGTCCCTGCGGGACCTCCTGGGCAAAGACACGGGCACGGACCTCAGGCAGACCCTCAAGAACCTCTCCTCCCTGGCGGACGGGCTCAACGACTTCATCGCTCAGAATAAGGGTAGTCTCGGCCGGACCCTCCGGACCACTTCACAGGCCGTCACGGACATTGACCAGCGCTTCCGCGAGATCGCGGACAACCTCAACAGAACGGTGACCCAAATGGGCTCCCTGGTCGATGAGAACCGGGGCAATGTCAAAGAGAACATGGAGAGGATCAAAGAGCTCCTGACCAAGATCGGGGAGGCCGTCGACCGCCTGAACACGTCCCTGGAAAAGGTCCGGAAGAGCGAGGGCTCGCTGGGCAAGCTCGTCAACGAACCGGCCCTCTATGACGAGGTCGAAGGGGCGGTCGCCGACGTCCGGAAGATCGCCGGCTCCGTTTCGTCTCTTAAGGCCGTCCTTGACGTCCGCGGCGAATACTATGGAGAGAGCGTTCTTCTCAAGAGCGCCATGTCCTTCAGCCTATGGTTCGATAGGAACAAGCTCGTCCAGACCCAGATCGCCCATGACCCCTGGCGCAACCGGTTCATCTATTCGCTTCAGGGAGGCTATCGTTGGGGCGGCCTGGTCCCCCGGGCCGGCATCATCGAATCCGAGTTCGGGGCCGGTCTGGATTACTACGCCCTAAAGGATAAGCTGGCCGTAGGCGTCGAGGCCTTCGATTTCAACCGTTCTCCCGGCCCTCAGTTCCGGCTCTACGGAAGATACTATCCCGGGAAAAACATTTTCTTTGGTCTGGGGGTT
>Ga0315291_10008124_pt1 | contig 12914 bp, 11 predicted proteins | sample YL17G12_20_MG_FD_203070 | JGI IMG/M metagenome (GOLD analysis project Ga0315291, IMG submission 203070) | Sediment microbial communities from Yellowstone Lake, YNP, Wyoming, USA - YL17G12_20 | ecosystem: Environmental > Aquatic > Freshwater > Lake > Sediment | place: USA: Wyoming | collected... | reverse complement strand
TTCAAGGGTTTTTGGGCCTAGGGGTGGCGGATATGTATTGGACCAGTACAGGCGCTTGACAGATTCAGTGGGATATGCTATCATTACAGATAGAAGCTGTGGGTTCGGAGCGATCCGAGTTTCCCGGCAAAACTCGACTGAGAAGGAGGGGCTATGTTTCAGAGGTTTTTCGCTTTCCTGCGTCGCTACAGTCCCTTCGTCGGTGGCTCGCGCGCCAATGTGCCGGTCGCTGCCGACACGTCCACCGTCGTGCCGACACCGCACCGCAAGAAAGTCCTTTTCCTGACACAGGCGGGCAACATGCTCGTCGCCCGGAAAGTCCGGGAGGCCAGCGGATGGTATCTCCGCCGGCCTGGCCACGCTCGGATCTTTTGGCGGGGCTTGTCACAGGTTCAGCCGCGGTAGTGCGGACCATGGGTTCGCCGCCGAGCCGCTTCTTGGCGAAGCGCGCTCGCCGTTCATCAACTCCAGTTCGGCTCGGCGGCGATTCTGGGTCGAGGCAGCGCGGGATCCAATTGGATCACCGGCACCCCTCGCCCGCGGGCTCCGCTGCAGACCATTCACCGATTACCGGTCTGCGCGGAGCCCCTTTTTATTTTCAGGGAGTTGCGCGTTTAAGCCGTTCGGAAACTTTAATATTTTGGTCATCGCAAGACCTCCAGGTCTTGCGATGACCTGATATTGCTTGCTTAATTTCCGATGCTATCTCATGATTTGCCAGGCGGTAGTCAGAGCGGGGCGCAAAAATCAGATAATTTTATCCTTGATTTCGCCCGCCATTTTTTCAATAAGTTTTTCAGTTTTTATTTCGCCGCTCTGCCCGCGTCTGTAGTGCCGCACGTTTACGGTTTTGTTTTTCTCTTCTTTTTCTCCCACGACCAGAATATAAGGGATTTTCATTAATTCTGCCTCGCGGATACGCTTGCCAACCGTCATGTTCTCGTCGCTTAGTTTCACGCGCACGCCGGCATCTTTCAATTTTTTGTAAACTTCCCAGGCGTATTTTTTTTGCGCCGAGCCGACGTTGATTATCTCGGCTTGGACCGGCGCGAGCCACAGAGGAAACGCTCCGGCAAAGTGCTCTATGATTATGGAAAGAAATCTTTCTATTGAGCCCATTATTGCCGCGTGAATCATGGCGATTCTTTCCGGCTTGCCTTTTTCGTTGGCACAGGCGAGATCGAACCTTTCCGGCAGATTGAGGTCAAGCTGTATCGTAGCCACCTGCCAATCCCTGCCTAAGGAGTCCTTTGCGAGAAAATCTATTTTTGGCCCGTAGAACGCCGCTTCTCCGATCGCTTCCGTGACCCTTGCGCCTTTTTCGCCAATCAATTCGCGAAGCGACTTTTCGGCGAACCCCCACACCCTCGGCAATCCCAGGTATTTCTTGGGCTGTTTGGGATCACGCAACGAAAGCCGTATTTTTAGATTGAAGCCGAAAGCGCCGTAGAATTCTTCCACAATGTCCCAAATTTTCATCATCTCTTCTTTGATTTGGGAAAATCTGCAAAAGACGTGCGCGTCGTCCTGCGTAAAGCTTCTCGCGCGGGACAGGCCGGAAAGTTCCCCTGTCTGTTCGTCGCGGTAGCACGTGGTTGTATTGGCGTATCGGATCGGCAAGTCCCTGTAGCTCCATGGTTTGCGCTGGAATATCTGTATGTGATACGGACAGTTCATCGGTTTCATTGCGAAGAGATGCCCTTCTCGCGTCGTGATTTTGAAAAGTTCGTCTTGAAACTTGTCCCAGTGGCCGCTCCGTTCGTACAAATCTTTTTTCGCGATATGGGGGATTTCAACCTTCTCGTAGCCGCGCTTCTCACGCAGGAGCCAGACGAAGTCGTCAAGCAGGTTTCTTATGAGCGTCCCGTTGGGAGTCCAAAGCGGCAGGCCGCTGCCGACCAGTTCCGAGAACGTGAAAAGGTCAAGTTTGGGGCCCAGTTTTTTGTGGTCGCGTTTTTCGGCTTCCTCGCGCATCTTCAAATAATCATCAAGTTCTTTTTTTGTGGAAAATGCCAATCCGTAAATCCGCTGGAGTTGCGGATTTTTCTCGTCGCCTCGCCAGTAGGCGCCGGCCAAGCGGTCAAGCTTGAATGCATCCGGGTTGATCTCGCTCGTGTTTTTAACGTGCCCGCCCGCGCACAGATCAACGAAGAGTAAGTAGGTAGTAGGTAGTGAGTAGTGAGTAGTAGAGGATTTTTTGGGGGGCAGTTCGCCGGTTATGTAGATTGAAAGAGGCTGCTTTTCCTTGACGAATTCCTTTATCAAATCCAATTTGAACGGCTGGTCTTGGAAAAGTTTTTTGGCGGCTGGCGGAGTAATTTTTTTACCCGAAAACGGCAGATTTTGAGACATCAAACCGCGCATCGTTTTTTCAAATTCGGCTAGATCCTCGGGCGTGAGCGTTCTTGGAAGAAGAAAGTCATAATAAAACCCGTTTTCAATCGTGGGACCGATGCCGAGTTTCGCCCCAGGGAATTTCTTCAAGACGGCCATAGCGAGAAGGTGCGCCAAAGAATGGCGGACTCTGTCTCGCCGTAGGCCTGCTTGCGCCACCGCTGAAGCTTTAGGCGACACGCGGTCGTCCTGCCGTAGGCGGACGTTTTCTATTTTGCTCGCGGTTTCTTTTTTTGCCATTTCTGTTATTATAGATGTTTTTTGCGCGTTTTTCAAAACAAAAAAGGCAGGCCGCGTGGTCTGCCCCATAGCGCATACAATCCGCTCAAGGGATCTCGTCAAAGGAATACTCTTTCGGGCTCCTGCAGATTACAAAGATCGGGTGGCTGTCGCCGATCGCAGTGAGAACCTCTCTCGTCTTATCCGCCCAGCGGCGGTCAAGCACTGTCGGGTTTTCCGAGCAAAGGCATCCGCGGGCATCTTCTTCGTTCAGGAAAAGTCCGATGATCTCCGAGGTGCTACCTCCCCAGTTGCGTCGTGTATTTACCGTTTCCGGCCGTCGCTCGCTTGCCCCTGCTCCCGGGTGATAAAGCAAGATTCCCATTCTCATAACGCCGACAAGCCGGCCGTTGCGCAATCTCATGCCAATGGTCATCACCGCGCTTTCCGCGCCTTCCTTTGCGGCGATTTTTTCAACGGTGGGCGTGCCTTTTTTATCTTTCTCGGATGTTACGAGATACAGCGATCCAGACCTTGTTACGGCATAGAAGCGATCGATTCCCGGCATCGGATACCTCCTCAATGACCTGCCATCAGCGTATGCTGCTTCACGAAAAAAGTCAAATGTTATACGATAAAACCATGTTGGATATTAAACTCATTAGAGAAAATCCGGACAAAGTTAGGACCGGTATTGCTCTCAAAAATTCCGATTCGCATCTGGTGGATAAATTTTTGGAACTTGACCAGAAATGGCGCGAGCTCACGAAGTTTTTGGATGAGAAGCGCGCGGAGCAGAAAAAGTTGACCCATTCGGTATACTCAGGGCATGGCGAGAAACGCGACATAGAAGCGGCTAAGAAAAACAAGGAATTGATTAGGGCGAAAGAGGAGGAACTTTCGGACGTGGAAAAAGAGCGCGAGATTGTTTGGGCGCAAATCCCCAATTTGCCGAGCGAAGATGCGCCTCACGGCAAAAACGAGGAAAGTAACAAGGTTTTGCGCAAAGTGGGCGAACCGAGGAAATACGACTTTAAGCCGAAAGACCATCTTGAGCTCGGCGAGGCGCTGGGTTTGATTGATACTGGATCCGCCGCAAAAATTTCCGGCGCGCGTTTTGCATATTTGAAAGGCGATGCGGTGAAGCTGGAATTTGCCTTGGTGCAGTATGCCTTGGAGGTTATGACTAACCCCGAGATTGTAAGGTCTATAGCCGCGGGTGTGAAATCCGGTTATCACGCCAAAACTTTTATTCCGGTCGTGCCGCCCGTCATGATCCGGCCGGATGTTTTCCACAAAATGGCGCGGCTTGAACCCAAAGAGGAGCGCTACTATTTAATGCAGGACGATCTCTATTTAATCGGCTCGGCCGAGCACACTCTTGGGCCGCTCCATATGGACGAAACGATTCCGGAAGAAAATTTGCCGATCCGCTACGTCGGCTTTTCCACCGCGTTCCGGCGCGAAGCCGGTTCCTACGGCAAGGATACGCGCGGCATTTTGCGCGTGCACCAGTTTGATAAGGTTGAAATGGAATCTTTCACGGCGCCGGAAGACGGGGTAACCGAGCAAGAGTTTTTCGTGGCTATTCAGGAATACTTGATGTCGTCTCTGGGGCTGCCATATCAGGTTGTGCAAATCTGCGCGGGGGACATGGGCGGGCCTGACGCGCGCCAGATTGACATTGAAACCTGGATGCCGGGCGAGGGCAAATACCGCGAGACGCACACCGCCGATTATATGACCGATTACCAGTCGCGCCGACTGAACACGAAAGTCCGCCGCAAAGACGGCCGGACGGAATTTGCGCACATGAACGACGCGACGGTTTTCGCCATCGGCCGCACGCTTATCGCCATAATGGAAAATTACCAGACGAAGGACGGCAAAATTGAGGTGCCGAAAGTTTTGCAGAAGTACACCGGGAAGAAAATGATTGAGTGAAATTTCCCATGGAAGCGAATGTCAAGATTGTTACAACATTATGCATTGTAGGCCAACACCCGAAGATTTTGCTGGGAATGAAAAAACGCGGTTTTGGCGCCGGTAGATGGAATGGCTTTGGCGGGAAGGTTGCTCGGGGCGAGCGAATTCCCGACGCGGCCATCATGGAGCTGAAAGAGGAAGCGGGCATCGTGGCGCACAGCATCAAAGAAAAGGGAATTCTTAATTTTACTTTCAAAGATGATCCCTTGGCCATTGAGATGCACGTGTTCGCGGTGAGCGGTTTTGACGGTGAGCCCGAGGAGACAGAAGAAATGACGCCCAAATGGTTTCATGTCTCGGAAATACCGTTTGAAGATATGTGGCCGGACGACAAACATTGGTTGCCGCTGTTTTTGCAAGAGAAGAATTTTAAGGGCCAATTCCTTTTTGACGGACATGACAAGATAGATAAATTCTCCTTATCGATTATCTGATTCTTTTTCGCGAAAAGATTAATAAAGAAGCCCATCTCGCGTGCGAGTTGGGCTCTGTGTGGCTGATCGTCGTCCTCCAGTCCTACTGGATTGTTGAGTTGAGTGTGGCGATGCGAAAAATAAGAAGGAGATCGGGGGTGCTTGACCAGTCGCAAGGAGAAGAAAAAGCAAAAACGGCTCGAATAACACCCAGGCGTTCCTCGGCAGAAACTTTCTCTCCGCGCGCAATTCGTTCCAGCAGATCGTTCGCTTGCTTGTGCACGATTTCGGACGTAATGACGCTTTCTGCCATTGGCAGACCCTCCTTTTAATTCGGCAATTTTCTAAGTAGATGGTAGCATGATTATGCGACATCCGTCAAGTTTTATGTGTTCTGGCGGGAACCGGAAAAATTTTCATGACCAACGTTGATAATTACGTTTCCGAAGTCCGCGAAAAACGCAAGAAGCGAAGGTTTTATTTTTTCTTCGCCATTGTTTTCGGCTCGATTTACCTTGTCGCTCTCGGGGCGAGCTGGTTGGTTTTGAAATCGCCAATTTTTCATATCCAAAAAATCGCGACAACCGGAAACGAAGCGGTTGCTGAGCCGGATATTTTAGGCCTGTTGCGGGCGCGGGTTTTGCGTGGCGAGTCCGTCAAGGCGCTCCTGGGTTTTGACAATATTTTGATCTGGCCGGACGGGCTTTCAGCAGAGGATTTGATTTTCATCCCGGCTCTCAAAGGCATTAAAATAGAGAAAAATTACCGCGAGCGGAGCGTCGCCGTTGCGGTTGAGGAGCGGAAGCCGTACGGTATTTGGTGCCTCACTTCGCCGCAGATTAGCGCAGATGAGACGCGGATAATCGCAGATGTATCATCAAGTATCAGCGTGAATCAACGTAGTAATCAGCGTTCATCCGCGACCGGAGGTGATTGCTGGTGGTTTGACGATGAGGGCGTCGTTTTCAAAAGAGCGATGGCGGCGCAGGGAAGTTTGATCGTTGCTGTTGGCGACTATTCGCAAACCGGCCTCGGTTTGGACTCAAAAATTCTGCCGGGAGATCTTATTCCGCCGGCATTTTCGATTTTCCGCGTGCTTCGGGCAAGCAATTTGAACGTCAAAGAGATTCTTCTCCGCGACCTTGCCCTGCAGGAGCTGGAGGTTGGCACTTACTCATCGACTCCGCTCGGAGCAAGCGACGGCCCGAAAATTTATTTCAGCTTGCGTTTTCCGGCAGACAACACCATAAGCGTCATTCAAAATTTTGCGGCAAAACCCGGATTCGGCAAACTGCAATATTTGGATTTCAGGGTGGAGAACAGGGTGTACTATAAGTAGAATGTAGAAAGTAGTAGGTAGAATGTAGTTGGGGAAAACGAGGGCCGCGCATAATGCGATTTTCGTTTTGGCGCGAGATTGACCCGTGGTGGTGGGCTGCACTATGCTCAAATTAGATTTTTGAAGAATTGGGTAAGGATTTTCCCAACTGCTATGCTACAGCATAGCGCCCGTTAGTAAAAACAAAAAGGCAATAAACAATTCCGCACTTTAGCCGCTATGCTATAGCATAGCGCACGCCGCCCGGCGGCCCAGCGCGTCATGCCGGACTGTCTATTATATCTTTGTATGCGGCAATGATTGCCGTTTAGGGTCTCTCCGCCGCTATGCTACAGCATATCGGCGTGTTAAGCTTATACTATGAAGAAAAAACTGGCGGATGCCGGAAAGAAGAATAACGTCCCGAAAAGAGCGACAACGATTCCGTCGGTCGGCGACTATCTTTCCCGCGAAGAGTGGGAGAACGCCTGCTGGCGGAAGGTGTCGGAATCCAAAGAGTTGCTGCGGCTACTCATTACTTCCTACGAACGCCATAATTTGGTAATGCGCGCCGCCGCTCTACAGGGTCTCGCTTCCGGCAAAAGCTATCGTGAAATCGGCAAAGAATTATGGCTTTCGCCTCAAACAGTGAGCGGCATCAAGAAGGCCGCAAGTGAAAGAACCTACCGCAGCTATCTGGAGCGGAGTAAAAAGGAAAGAAAGAGAAGAAAGTATGATTCCGGTCTTTCTTCTCCCAAGCCAAAATACCGCGGCAGGCCGCGCCGCACCAAGTACGGGACGATTTACACGCACTACTGAGCGCTATGCTATAGCATAGCGCCGGAACGAATCGCAACGATTGGAATGTGGTTGGAACGCAGAAAGTAGAATAGAAAGCAAAGAGCGCAGAACATAGAAAGTAGAAAAGGCAGAATGCAAAAAAATAGTAAGTATAATATAGCCAGAGAAAGCGGCCATAATTTTTATTGCAAACAACCCCCTCTGTTATTGAGGGGGATTATAATTTGTAAATAAATATTGACGTTCCGGCGCGATAATCTGGCTGCGGCACATTGCCTAATCCCGAAGATTGGGGACGAAGCTGAATTAACCAGCGGTATTCGTCTTCGGGATTGCGCTGCTGGCCGGGAGCAAGGGGCTGGATCGCGCTTTGCAAAGTGTTCACTGATACGGCAAGCCAGTGAATCGCAAACTTACGCTGATTACTGCGCTGATTTTCGCCGATGTTATTATCTGCGTTTATCTGCGTCTCATCTGCGCCAATCTGCGTTCCAGATGGGTTGCCGCGCGCCGATCGCCAATCCACCTCTTTCGTGCCCAGATAATACTTCGGATTTCCTGCGCCGAAGTAATCAACGGCAATCTTGTCAATTTCCGGATGCGTCGCGACAAATTTTTGCAAGCGCAAAAGGTCCTGCCCCCAGTCGTAATTTGAATCCGCGACGTATTTGTAGCCGTTCCGGATGCCGCCGCCAAGCTCGTTGAAATACGAGAGAAAATACGGCGCGGCGAAAACCGTTTCGCCGATAAACCAAACAAGCAAAACCAGAAGGAAAACATATTTAAGGGACATGGCAAACAATCTTTTGGCCATTTGTTTAAGCGCCGATAGGCCGAAGTTAAAGCCGCCCAGGTCAATTTTCATCACCCATTTTTTCCAGGCAGTGGTAGTGAGGATGTAGATGAATGGCAGTGTCGGGAAAAGATGCCGGAAGCCGATGTTGAGGGGGCTTCTTATGCTCCAAGCCCAGTAGAAAATTATGAAAAGCGCCATTGAAAATTCCGCGAAATTGAGTTCTAAGTAGTCAAGGAAATAGCTTTTAGATTTTAGCTTTTGGTTTTTAACTCGGCGCAAAATGTTCTGCGTGGTCCACACGAGAGCGAGTAGCGTCATAATAAGCGCCGGCAGGGATTCTTTGAGCAAATAGATTATCGGGAAATACCACGGCGAACCGACGGCTGACACTTCACCCAAGAAGTAGGCCGTGTTTCCTCCGGAGGAGCGCTGAAGAACCATGAGTACGCCGAGCATGTATTCGGCGAGAGGCCGCGTGGGGGCGTGCTTGGACATCCAAATATTGAGGTCGGCCAGGCAGCGCGTTGGTTTGCAGATTTGCCCCTGCGGCGTTGGGCCGCTGGCAAAAGATGTCAAGATAAATTCGGTATCCGCGGATTGTTTCGCGATCGGGTAGTTCGCGGTAAAAAGCGCGTAAACCGGATAAACTATCAGTAAATAGCCGATTAGCAGGATGACGACGCAATATTTTATGTAGCGCATGGCGCGCATGCAGAATTTTTTGCACCGGTTTTCGGTTTGCTGCCAGTCGCGAACGACGCTCTTGATATAAAAAATCAATAAAAGCGCCGCGAAGAAAGGCAAGAGCAACACGGCAGAGAACTTTAGAATCTGGGCGACGCCGAATGACATTCCTGCCCAGATCAAATTTTTGCGGGATGGTTCATGGAGAAGCCGCAGGAAATAGTAAGTCGCGAAGACGACGCCGAAGGCGGCGCCGACGTCCGTTGTCACATAATGCCCGTGCGCCAGGACCGTGGGAGAGAGGGCGAAAAGCAGAGTCGGCAAAAGCGCCCACCACTCGCCCAAGAGTTCGCGCGACCAGATATAAATAAAAACAACAAGGAGAATCGTAAGCAGCATCGGCCCGAGGCGTGCCCAGCGGATGACTTGATTCGCGTCGTTGCCGGATTCGTAGAGAAATTGCGTTCCCATCGCCCACTGGCCGTTTATGTCCTGCGTCCAGGCGGAGCTTTTTGTCGGGAAATTCAAGTTCATAAAAAGCAGGGGCAAGGCGGCCAGCGCTTTTATGAGCGGCGGATGCTCGGGATTAAGGCGGTAGTCAAGGTCGTGTATGTAGCCGTAGCCGGCGGGAATGTGGGCGAGTTCGTCCATAACGCCGGAATCGCCGAGCGATGCCTGGAGCATCAAAACGAAAGACAAAAAACAGATCGGGATTAGAACCCAGACGGAGGCGAGAGAAGAAAGTTTACGCACGAGACCAATCATGGATTTAATTATAGCAATATCCACAGCCGCTATTTGACTCCGGTATGTTCTCCGGAGTACAATTGGTAGCAGATAAAAAGGTTGAATGGTAGTAAATTAAAACGTCGATCATTAACTAATTATAAAATTAATTTTATGAAATCGGTAAAAGTTTTTGCTGTTTTGTCCGTCATTGTTTTAGTAGCGGTGTTTGGGGTGTTTAGGTGGCCGCAAAGTGGCTTGGCCGGCGACAGAGTTCCCGGCCACTACATTGTCGTTTTCAAGGACAATGTTTCCGATGCTGAGGTAGCTGCAAATGAGGTGGCCCAAAAGCGCGGTCTGTCTCTAAGTTATACCTATGGGCACGCTTTGAAGGGTTTTGCCGCACAACTGAATAATGATCAGCTCGCGGCCGTGAAAAATGATTCTCGCGTTGCCTTTGTAGGTGAAGATCGTGTAGTAACTGCGTTTGTCCGCGGCGAGAAAGGCCCGGGCGGCTCCGGCGGCATCGCAAACCCAACGCAAGTTTTGCCAACCGGCGTGGATAGAATCAATGCCGAGAATAAAGCGAACAAAGGCGCGGGGGTTAATGTTGCTGTTTTGGATACCGGCATTGATACTTCCCACCCTGATCTTCAGGCCAACATTGCCGGAGGAAAAAGTTGTTTAAGGGGACTTAACTACAAAGACGGCTATGGCCATGGCACTCATGTTGCCGGAATAATTGCCGCGCTTGACAACTCAATCGGCGTTGTAGGCATCGCACCGCAAGCGAAACTTTGGGCGGTTCGCGTTTTGGACAACTCTGGCTTTGGAACTTGGTCATCGGTTATTTGCGGCGTGGATTTCGTGACTTCTAAAGCGCCTGCAAACGGCGGACCGATTAAGGTGGTCAATATGAGTTTGGGTGGAACAGGTTCAAGCGATGGAAATTGCGGCGACGTCAACGGCGATGCCTTGCACAAAGCGATTTGTCGCTCGGTTGCGGCTGGCGTAACATATGTGGTTGCGGCCGGTAACGGCTCTGCGGATCTGAAGGACTTTGTGCCCGCTGCGTATGAAGAAGTGATCGCGGCTTCGGCCCTCGTCGATTCCGATGGCAACTCCTGCGGCGTTGGCAGCGCAACTTCTTATGGCGCAGATGATATGTTCGCGAGTTTCTCCAACTTTGCCACCCGCGCCTTGGATCTCGCCCGTCTGATTGGCGCGCCCGGAGTTTCGATCCGCTCTACTTGGAAGGGTGGCGGTTACAACACGATAAGCGGTACGAGCATGGCTGCGCCGCATGTCTCGGGTGCTGCGGCTCTCTATGTTGCCACTCATCCGGGAGCAACGCCGGCCTCGGTTCGCGACGCGCTCCGCTCCGCCGGCGAGCCGGCCAACGTTAGCTTCAACAACGAGTGTGTTAGCGGTTCAAGCCACATTGATCCTTCGGGTTCGCATCCGGAACCGATTTTGAGAGCAGATACGCTCTAAGATTTTAAGGAATTTAGCGCAAAACCGCTCCAATTTAAATCGGAGCGGTTTTGCACTTACGCGCCGCTTTGAGTTTTGTATTGCGGCGGTTAGAATTGGTTTGTGGACAAAATTAACGGCGGTCTCAATGTCAAAAAAATCATCATTGTTTTTTTGCTGCTTTCGGCTGCGGTTATTTTTGTCGGCTGGCTTTTTTCTAGTTTTTACGGCGCTAAGAAGAATTTGACGGTCTCCGTGGGCGCCACGGCGGAAAAGTTCAAATCCGCCGTTGAGGATTTAAAATCGCTGCAGGCGGGGGAAGCGCAAAAAAAATTCGGCGATATTGAGCAGGGTCTCCGCGGCCAATCTTGGAGTGGAGTTGTTTCTAAGTTCGCATCTCTTTTCGGCGGCGGCGCCAAGGTTGTCGCCGGTTTGCAAAAATTGGCTGAAGGCGGAGCAATCGTGGCTGAAGAAACCGATTTTCTCATAAATAATTCTTTGAATTTGTTTATCGGTAAGCGCGGCTCGGAAATTGTCTTGCATCTTGAAGCCGCGGAGAAAGCCCTTACTGAAATAGACAATCAAAGCAAAAATCTTTCTTCGGAAACGGAAGAGTTGCGCTCGATCATTCCCGGTGCGGCGGATGCTTATTTGCCATTGAGGTTTAATCTTGGCAGATTCAACGAGTTTGTTTCCGCGCTTGTAGTTTGGCTCAAATCCGACTCGCCGCATCACCTTTTTCTGATGTTTCAAAATCCGTCGGAGATCAGGCCGGCCGGCGGCTTTTTGGGAAGTTATGCCGACGTTTTAGTAAAAAATGCCGGCCTTGAGTCCGTTGACGTTCACGATATAAACGACAGCGAATCGGCCGCGAAAGTTGTCCCGCCAAAGCCGCTTCAGGCGATCGTTACAACCTGGCGCGCCGCCGACGCCAATTGGTTTTTTGATTTTTCCCGCTCGGCGGAACAGGTTCTTAAATTCGCCGAGGACTCCGGCTTGTATGCCGCGAGCGGAGAAAAATTCGCTGGCGCGGTTGCCGTCTCGCCGGACGTCCTGGGAGATATTCTGTCTCTCACGGGGCCAATAGAGCTTCCGCAGAGCAAAATCAAATTAGACAGCCAAAATTTCCTCGTTGAACTTCAAAGGATTGTCCAGCAGGGCCAAGCCCAAAGAGCGACTTATCCCAAAAGAGCCCTGCGGGAACTCATGCCGCTCTTGCTCGAGCGGCTGGCAAATCTTGACGGCGATCGCAAGAGCGAATTTTTCAGCAAAGTCCAGGAATGGATCGCAAATCGCGAACTTATGTTTTATTTACGGGAACCGCGGCTCCAAAATTTTTTGGGCGAATACGGAGCGACGGGGGAAGTTTATGATCTGCCGCAGGATTTCGAGGGAGATTATTTGGCTGTGGTTGACGCGAACATCGGCGGAGGCAAATCCGATTTATTCATCAGGGAAGACGTTTTACTGGAAAGCCAGATTAACGCCGATGGCACCGTGAGCAATCACTTAGTTGTGAATCGCGAGCATCAAGGGAATAAATCCGGTTATTGGTGGTACAAAGTTCCAAATCAGGATTATTTGCAAATTTTCACTTCGCCCGCGAGCCGGCTCGTCAACTTCAGCGGCGGGATTGAGAAAAACGTAAAGTCGCCGATTGATTACGGGAAATCCGGCTATTCTCCAGACCCTTATGTTTCCAAACTGGAAGCCGGAACCGAAAAGATATTTAACTACCCCGCCGTTTCGGCTCACGATGAATCCGGCAAGCGTGTTTTCGCGATCTGGTCTAAGATTGGCGCCGGAGAGAGGACGCAGATTATTTTTGACTACAAACACAGATTGTTCTTGCCGCCGGAAGATGGCCGGATTTATCAGTTTATTTTTGAAAAACAAGCCGGCACAAAGCGGCATTATAAGTTTCAGTTGAGCGCGCCTGTCGGCTTCCGTTTCCGCGAGAACAATTTGCCGGTGTACGAATACGAAACGGACGACATGCCGGGAAGATTGGTGGTGGATTTGACGCTGGAGAAAATATAGCCTATAATCCGGGAAGCTTAATTAAGGAGGGAAAATGAGAGGAATTATAAGGGGATTGCGGCTT